>Ga0105045_10000535_pt1 | contig 28184 bp, 24 predicted proteins | sample MAT02_FD_78089 | JGI IMG/M metagenome (GOLD analysis project Ga0105045, IMG submission 78089) | Freshwater microbial communities from Lake Fryxell liftoff mats and glacier meltwater in Antarctica - MAT-02 (megahit assembly) | ecosystem: Environmental > Aquatic > Freshwater > Ice > Liftoff... | reverse complement strand
GCATTCAGCTGAAACTCAGGATGGGCTGGTCGACGCTCAGGCTCTCGCCCTTCTTCGCCAGCACTTCAGCCACGGTGCCGTCGCTACTGGCCAGCAGGATGTTTTCCATCTTCATGGCCTCGATGACGGCCAGACGTTCACCCGCCGACACCTTCTGCCCGGGCTGCACCGCCACGTCCACCAGCAGGCCGGGCATGGGCGAGAGCAGGAACTTGCTGAGGTCGGGCGGCGCCTTGTGCGGCATGTGCCTGAGCAGTTCAGCCGCGCGCGGCAGCAGCACCAGGGTTTCGATCTGCGCGCCGTTGTGCGCCACGCGAATGCCCAGCGGGTTCTTCGCGCCACCACGTTCCACCTGGGCCGTGAAAGCTTCACCGTTGCAGGTGCCCACCATCAGCACCTCACCCAGCTTGCTGTTGCTCTGGATGGCGAACTGCCTGGCGCCGATGACCACCTGGGCCTGGCCCGAAGCGGGGTCGAAGTCGGCCACCTTCACCGGGTGCTGCACGTGCACGCCAGCGGCCCCCAGCACCACCACCACCAGGTCGGCCAGGTGCTTGACGCCGTGCCCAGGCAACTGCCCGCTGATGTGGGTGGAACGTTCGCGCGCCTTGCGCCGCACGAAGGCGGCCAGCGCGACCATGAACAGCGGGTCTTCATGCACCACGTCGCTGCTGCTGAAACCGGCGGCGTAATGTTCGGCGATGAAGCCGGTGTTGAAGTCGCCCGCCACGAACTTCGGGTGCGCCAGCAGCGCCGCCTGGAAAGGGATGTTGCTGCCCACGCCGCGAATGACAAAGGCGTTCAGCGCTGCACGCATCCTGCTGATGGCGTCTTGCCGGTCGCGGCCGTGGACGATGAGCTTGGCGATCATCGAGTCGTAATACATCGGAATCTCGCCACCCTCGACCACGCCGGTGTCCACGCGCACGCCGCCCAGGGCAGAGCCCTCTTGATGCCCGGGTATGGGCTGCGCCGCGTGCAGCGTGGTGGCCGGCGGCCGGTAGGTCACCAGCCGCCCGATGCTGGGCAGGAAGCCGCGAAACGGGTCTTCGGCATTGATGCGGCATTCCATGGCCCAGCCGCGGCGGGGAATCTGCTCCTGCGTGAAGGGCAGCGGCTGGCCCGCCGCCACGCGGATCATCTGTTCCACCAGGTCAATGCCGGTGATGCATTCGGTGACCGGGTGCTCCACCTGCAGGCGGGTGTTCATTTCCAGAAAGTAGAAGCCCTGGTCCTTGCCGACCACGAACTCCACCGTACCCGCGCTCTGGTAATTCACGGCTTGCGCCAGGGCCACGGCCTGAGCGCCCATCTTCTGACGCGTCGCCTCGGTGATGAAGGGCGAAGGCGCTTCTTCGATGACCTTCTGGTGGCGGCGCTGGATGCTGCATTCGCGTTCATGCAGATAGACCAATTGGCCGTGCGCATCGCCCAGCACCTGAATCTCGATGTGGCGCGGTTCCTCGATGAACTTCTCGATGAAGACCCGATCGTCGCCGAAGCTGTTGCGCGCTTCATTGCGGCAACTGCTGAAACCTTCAAAGGCTTCCTTGTCGCTGAAGGCCACGCGCAGGCCCTTGCCGCCGCCACCGGCGCTGGCCTTGATCATCACCGGGTAGCCGATGCCGCGCGCGATTTCCACCGCACGCTCGGGTGTCTCGATGGCCTCATTCCAGCCCGGGATGGTGCTGACCCCGGCCGCCAGCGCCAGCTTCTTCGACGCGATCTTGTCGCCCATGGCCGCGATGCTGGCGTGCTTGGGGCCGATGAAGACCAGCCCCTGTTCTTCCACACGGCGCGCGAATTCCTCGTTCTCGCTCAGGAAACCGTAGCCGGGGTGGATGGCCTGCGCGCCGGTGCTGTGTGCCGCAGCGATGATCTTGTCAGCCACCAGATAGCTTTCGCGCGAAGGGGCCGGCCCCAGCAGCACGGCCTCGTCGGCCAGCGCCACATGGCGGGCGTCGCGGTCGGCCTCGGAAAACACCGCCACCGTGGCGATGCCCATCTTCCGGGCCGTGGCGATGATGCGGCACGCGATCTCGCCTCGATTGGCGATCAGGATCTTCTTGAACATGGGGCGGGGTCCAGGCTGATGAGTGTGCAGTGGTCGGTGGGGCCGGGCGGTCGCAGCCGCCGCCTCAGCGGCGTGTGGCCGAAACGATGTGGTCGACGACGATGACTTCGTCGCGTTGCAGCCGCACCGCCAGCCAGCGCGCCAGCGCAGCACGGTCGCGGACCGACAGGGCGCGATTGACGCTGACCACCACCACGACCGACCTGTCTGGTGGCTGTGGTGGTGGCAGTGAAGTCGCGGCAGCGGCCGACGCGGCGGCACCTGCCGCCGGGGCGGGCGGTGACAAGGGTTCGGCCAGGTAGGCGGCAAGCACCTGGGGCAACTGTGCGCGGATCTCGCTCTCCAGCAGGTTGCGGGGCAGCGTCGCCAGCTTGCCCACCTCGTCCAGCCTCTGCTGGGTCAGCGTCAGCGTGTCCTGCAATTCCCGCAGCCTGGCATCATTCATCTGCACCTGCGACACCAGGGTGCGCTGCACTTCCTCGGTCAGGTCCCTGCGCAGCGCGCCCACGTCCAGTGCCTGGTCGCCGGTGCGGCGCAGCTGCACGCGGGCTTCGGCCATGCCGCTGCGTTCCAACGCAGCCTGGGCCAGCCGCTGCAGCTGCTCGTTGTCACGGTCGCCCACGGTCGTCAGGCGCAGCAGCCGCTGCTGGGCATCGACTTCGTATGACAAGACGCGTGAATCACTCAGCAACTCGCGGCCTACGCTGCGTGCCGCGTTGTTGAAGACCTCGTTCTGCACGAAGCGGTAGCCCAGCCACACGCTGGGCACCAGCACCAGGGTCAGGCCAGTGGCGATGATGGCGCGGTGGCGGCGCCGCGTGGCGGGGTCCACCAGGCCGCGCGGCGGCAGGCGCAGCAGCTTGGCCACCGCCAGCGTGGCCGCAGCGATGAACACGCTGTTGATGACGTAGAGATAGAAGGCACCGGCGAATATCTCCCAGCGGCCGTTGGCAATGCCGAAACCTGCCGTGCACAGCGGCGGCATCAGCGCGGTGGCAATGGCCACGCCGGGCACGATGTTGTTGAAACTGCGCCGTGTGACGGCCACCATGCCTGCGGCGCCACCGAAGGCCGCAATCAGCACGTCCCACAGGGTCGGGCTGGTGCGCGCCAGCAGTTCGCTCTGCGGCTGGTCCAGCGGACTGAGCGAGAAGTAGACAACCGAGGTCACCAGACACAGCACGGTGAAGATGCCCAGGTTCTTCAGCGCCTCTCGGATGAGCGTGAAGTCGGCCACTGCCGCCGCGTAGCCCAGGCCGACGATGGGACCCATCAGCGGCGAGATCAGCATCGCGCCGATGATCACGGCGGTGGAATTGACGTTCAGCCCGACCGAAGCGATGAGGATGGCAAAGAACAGCACCCACAGGTTGGTGCCCACCACCTGCGTGCCGCTGCGCAGCGCGCCGTCGATGACGTCGGGCTCTTGCTGGTCGCTGCGCAGATTGAACAGCCGCTTCAGTTCCTTTTCCATGGCCGGGCGGGCGCGCGCGTCAGAGCGGAATGTTGCCGTGCTTGCGCCACGGGTTGTCCAGCTTCTTGTCCTTCAGCATGGCCAGCGAACGGCAGATGCGCTTGCGGGTTTCGTGCGGCAGGATCACGTCGTCGATGAACCCGCGCGCGCCGGCCACGAAGGGGTTGGCGAAGCGGGCCTTGTACTCGGCTTCACGCGCGACCAGCTTGGCCGGGTCGCCCTTGTCTTCGCGGAAGATGATCTCGACCGCGCCCTTGGCCCCCATCACGGCAATTTCTGCGCTGGGCCAGGCGAAGTTGACGTCACCGCGCAGGTGCTTGCTGGCCATCACGTCGTAGGCGCCGCCATAGGCCTTGCGCGTGATGACCGTGATCTTGGGCACCGTGGCCTCGGCGTAGGCGTACAGCAGCTTGGCGCCGTGCTTGATGATGCCGCCGTATTCCTGGCTGGTGCCGGGCATGAAACCGGGCACGTCGACGAAGGTGACCACGGGGATGTTGAAGGCGTCGCAAAAACGCACGAAGCGTGCGGCCTTGATGCTGCTCTTGATGTCCAGGCAGCCGGCCAGCACCAGCGGGTTGTTGGCGACGATGCCCACCGTGCGCCCCTGCATCCGCGCCATGCCGATGACGATGTTCTTCGCGTAGTCGGGCTGCAGTTCGAAGAAGTCGCCGTCGTCCACCACCTTCAGCACCAGTTCCTTGATGTCGTAGGACTTGTTGGCGTTGGCCGGCACCAGCGTGTCGAGGCTCAGGTCCTGGCGGTCCGCAGGGTCCTTGCTGGGGCGTTCGGGCACGCCGCTCTTGTTGTTCAAGGGCAGGTAGTTGAAGAAGCGGCGCAGCATCAGCAGCGCTTCCACGTCGTTGTCGAAAGCCAGGTCGGCCACGCCGCTGCGGCCAGTGTGGGTGGCGGCGCCGCCCAGCTGTTCGGCCGTCACCTCTTCGTGCGTCACCGTCTTCACCACCTCGGGGCCGGTGACGAACATGTAGCTGCTGTCCTTGACCATGAAGATGAAGTCGGTCATGGCCGGGCTGTACACCGCACCGCCGGCGCAGGGCCCCATGATCAGGCTGATCTGCGGCACCACGCCGCTGGCCAGCACATTGCGCTGGAAGACGTCGGCATAGCCGCCCAGTGAAGCCACTCCCTCCTGGATGCGCGCGCCGCCGCTGTCGTTCAGGCCGATGACGGGCGCGCCCACCTTCATCGCCTGGTCCATCATCTTGCAGATCTTCTCGGCGTGGGCTTCGCCCAGTGCGCCGCCGAAGACGGTGAAGTCCTGGCTGAAGACGAACACCAGGCGGCCGTTGATCATGCCGTAGCCGGTCACCACGCCGTCGCCCGGCACCTTGTGGTCCTGCATGCCGAAGTCGGTGCAACGGTGCTCGACGAACATGTCCCACTCCTCGAAGCTGCCCTCGTCCAGCAGCAGGTCCAGGCGTTCGCGCGCCGTCAGTTTGCCCTTGGCGTGCTGCGCTGCAATGCGCTTGTCGCCGCCGCCCAGGCGCGCTGCGGCACGTTTTTCTTCCAGCTGTTCGAGGATGTCCTGCATGCTGTCTCCGGGGTTCAGTCGTTCACGGTGTCGGGGTGCGTCAGTGGGTCAGCGGCTCAAGTGCCGCTCAGATCGAGCAGGCGGCGCGCGGCCACCGAAGCGGCTACGCGGCCGGCGCGCACTTCCTCGCTCAGCGCTGGCAGCGCGGCACGCACGGCCGCATGGCCGCGGAAACGTTGGCGCAAGCCGGCGTCGATGCGTTCCCACATCCAGGCGCTGTCCTGCCCATGGCGGCGCTGCAGCGCGCGGCCGCTCTGCGCCTGCAGGTCGCGGAAGCGCTGCACGCATGCCCAGAACTCGTCCAGGCCGGTGCCCTTCCAGGCGCTCAGCCGCAGCACCTGGGGGCTCCACACCTGCTCGTCATGCGCCATGCGCTCGGGGTGGCGGTGCATGCCGAACAGCCGCAGCGCGCTGGCGATCTGGCCCTGCGCGCGCATGGCCGCACCCTCGTCCAGATCGGCCTTGTTGATGACCACCAGGTCGGCCAATTCCATCACCCCCTTCTTGATGGCCTGCAGGTCGTCACCGGCGTTGGGCAGTTGCAGCAGCACGAACATGTCGGTCATGCCGGCCACGGCGGTTTCGCTCTGGCCCACTCCCACGGTCTCGACGATCACGACGTCAAAGCCCGCCGCTTCCACCACGCGCATGGACTCGCGCGTCTTCTCGGCCACGCCGCCCAGGTTGCCCGCTGCCGGGCTGGGGCGGATGTAGGCACGCGGATGCACGCTCAGGCGTTCCATGCGCGTCTTGTCGCCCAGGATGCTGCCGCCGCTGACGCTGCTGCTCGGGTCCACCACCAACACCGCCACGCGGTGGCCGCGCTCGATCAGGAACAAGCCCAGGGCTTCGATGAAGGTGCTCTTGCCCACGCCGGGCACACCGCTCAGACCCAGGCGTAACGCCGCGCGCCCCGCCGCTGCGTTGGCCGCCAGCAGCGCGTTCAGCAGTTCGTCGGCCCGGGCGCGGTGGTCGGTGCGGGTGCTTTCCAGCAGCGTGATGGCCTTGGCCACGGCGCGCCGCTGCAGCTCTTCAGGCTGGTCTGGCGCGCCCAGGACATGCGAGAGCAGGGCCGCATCGGCTTCGTGCATAGTCGATTGATGGGTTTGTCGGTCGGGCTTTTCGGTGGGGCTTGTCGGTGGGGCTGGCCGGTGCGCTGTTCGGTGGGTTGCACCGGCTTCAGGCCTGCACTGCCGCCTTGATGTGCTCCAGCACGTCTCTCGCGCTCGCGGGGATGGGCGTGCCCGGCCCGTAGATGCCTTTCACACCAGCGCCATACAGGAAACCGTAGTCCTGCTGCGGAATGACACCGCCCACGAAGACGATGATGTCGTCGGCCCCCTGGCGTCTCAGCTCGGTAATGATGGCCGGCACCAGCGTCTTGTGCCCGGCGGCGAGGGTGCTGACGCCCACCGCGTGCACATCGTTTTCGATCGCTTGGCGAGCGCATTCCTCCGGCGTCTGAAACAGCGGCCCCATGTCCACGTCATAGCCCAGGTCGGCGAAGGCCGTGGCCACGACCTTGGCGCCACGGTCGTGCCCGTCCTGGCCCAGCTTGGCGATCATCACGCGTGGGCGGCGACCGTGCTGTTCGCCGAACTCGGCGATTTCGTGCTGCAGCTTTTCCCAGCCTTCAGCACTGTCATAAGCTGCGGCGTACACACCGGTCACCTTCTGGATGTCGGCGCGGTGGCGCCCGTAAACCTGCTCCAGCGCGTCGCTCACCTCGCCCACCGTGGCGCGCGCGCGCATCGCTTCCACGCTCAGCGCCAGCAGATTGCCTTCCCCGCTGCGTGCAGCATCGGTCAGCTTCGCCAGCAGAGCCTGCACCTTCGCGCCGTCACGCGTGGCGCGGATGTGCTGGAGCCGGGCCACCTGCTCTTCACGCACGGCCACGTTGTCGATGTCGCGTGCGTCCACCACGTCCTTGGCCTTGCTTCTGTACTTGTTGACGCCGACGATCACGTCACGGCCGCTGTCGATGCGCGCCTGCTTCTCGGCCGCGCTGGCTTCGATCTTCAGCTTCGCCCAGCCACTGTCCACGGCCTTGGTCATGCCGCCCATGGCCTGCACTTCCTCGATGACCGCCCAGGCCGCATCGGCCATCTGCTGCGTCAGCGTTTCCATCATGTAGCTGCCAGCCCAGGGGTCGACCACACTCGTGATGTGGGTCTCTTCCTGCAGGATGAGCTGGGTGTTGCGCGCAATGCGGGCGCTGAACTCGGTGGGCAGGGCGATGGCTTCGTCGAAGCTGTTGGTGTGCAGGCTTTGCGTGCCGCCGAACACCGCGGCCATGGCTTCCACCGTGGTGCGCACGATGTTGTTGTACGGGTCTTGCTCGGTCAGGCTCCAGCCGCTGGTCTGGCAGTGGGTGCGCAGCATCAGGCTCTTGGGTTTCTTGGCGCCGAAGTCCGTCATCACGCGGTGCCACAGCAGCCGCGCCGCGCGCATCTTCGCGATCTCCAGATAGAAGTTCATGCCGATGGCCCAGAAGAAGCTCAGGCGCCCGGCGAAGTCGTCGACGTCCAGGCCCTTGGCCATCGCCGTCTTCACGTATTCCATGCCGTCAGCCACGGTGAAAGCCAGTTCCAGCGCCTGGTTGGCGCCGGCTTCCTGCATGTGATAACCGCTGATGCTGATTGAGTTGAACTTCGGCATGTGGCGCGCCGTGTGTTCGATGATGTCGCCGACGATGCGCATGCTGGGCTCGGGCGGGTAGATGTAGGTGTTGCGGACCATGAACTCCTTGAGGATGTCGTTCTGGATGGTGCCGCTCAACTGCTCGGGCTTCACGCCCTGCTCTTCCGCCGCCACGATGTAGCCTGCCAGCACGGGCAATACGGCGCCGTTCATCGTCATGCTGACGCTGACCTTGTCCAGCGGGATTCCGTCGAACAGCATCTTCATGTCCTCGACGCTGTCGATGGCCACGCCGGCCTTGCCCACGTCGCCCGTCACGCGCGGGTGGTCGCTGTCATAGCCGCGGTGCGTGGCCAGATCAAAGGCCACGCTGACGCCCTGCCCGCCAGCGGCCAGTGCCTGGCGGTAGAAGGCATTGCTTTCCTGCGCGGTGGAAAACCCGGCGTACTGGCGGATGGTCCAGGGCCGCACCGCGTACATGGTGGCCTGCGGGCCGCGGATGTAGGGTGGCAGGCCGGGCAAGGTGTCGGCATGCTGCAGGCCTTGCAGGTCGGCTGCGGTGTACAGCGGCTTGACCACCAGGCCCTCGGGCGTGACCCAGTTCAAGGCCTGGATATCGCCGCCGGGGGCGCCCTTGGCCGCAGCCTGTTGCCACCCGTCCAGCGCTTCAGCGTTCAGGGGTTTGGCAGATTCGTGGGGCGTGTCGGGCTTGTCCATCGTGCTTGCTCCTGGGCCTGGGCCAGACCATTGCGGGGTCCGTCGTTGTGGGCATAATTATGAATGCAAAACCTGCAGCGACCTGACAAGCACCACGCCTGCGTCGTGTTGATCACGGCCTGATGCGACTGGAAGACGCCGACGCGTCCACCGCCATGCCAACTTCACTGCCCACTCTGTTGCCCAACCCGCTGCCCAGGCGCGCCCTGTACCAGGACGTGGCCGACCGCCTGCGCCAGCAGATCTTCGCGCGTGAACTAGAACCCGGCAGCTGGATCGACGAGCTGACGCTGGCCAGCGCCTATGGCATCAGCCGCACGCCCATGCGCGAGGCGCTGAAGGTGCTGGCCGTGGAGGGCCTGGTGACCTTGAAAGCCGGTCGCGGCGCCTATGTGACCGAGATGTCGCGCGACGACGTCACACAGGTGTACCAACTGCTGGGCCTGCTGGAAAGTGATGCCGCAGCGCGCGTGGCGGCCTGCGCCGACGACGCAGGCCGCGCCGAACTCCAGGCACTGCACACGCAGCTGGAGCGCCAGGCACGCCAGCGCGACGCCTTCTTCGCCACCAATGAACGCTTCCATCTGGCTTTGCTGCGCCTGGCCGGCAACCGCTGGGCAGAACAGATGGTGCTGGACCTGCGCAAGGTGATGAAGCTGAACCGCCATCACTCGCTGTTCAAGCGCGGCCGCATGGCCGAGAGCCTGGCCGAACACCGCGCACTGATGGCCGCCATCGAGCAGCGCGACGCCGATGCGGCCGCTGCGCTGATGCGCTCGCACTTCAGCCGCGGGCTGGAAGCGGCAGCCTGACGTCTTTCAACAGCAGGCTGCGCAGCGCCTGTTCGTGCACACCGAAATAGGCCTGCAGTTCGTCGGCCTGCGCCAGCGCATCAGCGCGTTCAGTGGCATCGATGCCGGGCCGCTTCACCGCCAGGATCATCTTGTTCTTGCGCGTGTGCTCCAGCGCCACGAACTCGAACACCTGGGTGTCGTAGCCCTGGGCCTGCAGCAGCAAGGCCCGCACGGTGTCGGTCAGCATCTCGGCCTGCTGCTCGGCGTGAATGCCGTGCTGGAACACGCTGCGCAGCGGCCCCGGGCTCAGCAGCTGCGGTCGCAACTGCTTGTGGCAGCAGGGCGAACAGATGATGAGCTGCGCCCCGGCCACGATGCCGCGGTGGATGGCTGCGTCGGTGGCCGTGTCGCAGGCGTGCAAGGCAATCATGACGTCGAATTGCGCCGGCGCCGCTGTGGCGTCGCTCACATCACCTTGCACCATCGTCAAGCCCTGCAGACCGAGATCCTGAATGATGCGGTTGCCTTCGGTCACCAGGTCGGCGCGCTGCTCCACGCCGCGCACATCGGTTTGCAGGCCCCGCTGCTGCAGCCAGTCGTGCAGGGCGAAGCTCAGGTAGGCACGACCGGCGCCGAAATCAACGACGCTGAGCTGTTTGTGCTGCGCCAGGGAAGACCGCTCCAGCGCCTTTGAGACGATCTCGACGAAGCGGTTGATCTGCTTCCACTTGCGCGCCATGGCCGGCACCGGCTGACCCTCGGCCGTCGTCAGCCCCAAGGCGGCCAGATAGGGGCGATCAAGCTGCAGCGGGCGCTGCTTGACACGGTCGTGCGCGGTGTCAGGTGCCGCCCGCTCTGGCGCCGTTTCGCTGCGCGACACGGACAGGTGCCCGGTGCCGCGCTTGCCGAAGCGCAGTTCCGCTTCCTCATCGGCATTGCTGAAGTGCGCATGGCGCCAACGTGTGCCCAGCCAGGCACAGACCAGCGCCAAACCTTCTTCAGGTGCGTGGTTCTGCGTCAGGTCCTTGGTCGTGTGCCGGCTGACGAAGCTGAGCTTCGGCCCGCCGCGCAGCAGCACCGGGCGCACGGTCACGCGCTGCAGGTCAGGCTCGGCACCCCCCGCCACCATCGGCCCCGACAGCACCAGCCGCTTCCAGCGGCCCTGCGTATATCGCTCGCGCAGCAAGTGCATGAAACGGTCGAGGGCCGGGTCGGCCAGCGTCGCAGTCATTCCATGAAGCGCAGGCCCGTTCAGCGCTGGGCCAGCGGCACCACATCACGCGCGGTGGCGCCGACGAACAACTGGCGCGGGCGGCCAATCTTGTATTCGGGGTCGCCGATCATCTCGTTGAGCTGCGCGATCCAGCCCACCGTGCGCGCCAGTGCGAAGACGGCGGTGAACAGGCTGACCGGAATGCCGATGGCGCGCTGCACGATGCCGCTGTAGAAGTCGACGTTGGGGTAGAGCTTGCGGCTGACGAAGTAGTCGTCTTCCAGCGCGATCTTCTCCAGCGCCATCGCCAGCTTGAACAGCGGGTCGTTGTGGAGACCCAGTGCGCCCAGCACCTCGTGGCAGGTCTCGCGCATCAGCTTGGCGCGCGGGTCGTAGTTCTTGTAGACGCGGTGACCGAAGCCCATCAGCTTGACGCTGCTGTTCTTGTCCTTCACGTTCTTGATGAACTCGCCGATCTTCTCGACACCGCCATTGCGCTGAATCTCTTCCAGCATGTTCAGCGCCGCTTCGTTGGCACCGCCATGCGCCGGGCCCCACAGACAGGCCACGCCCGCAGCCACGGCTGCGAACGGGTTGGTGCCGCTGCTGCCGCACAGGCGCACGGTGGAGGTGCTGGCGTTCTGCTCGTGATCAGCGTGCAGGATGAAGATGCGGTCCATAGCGCGCACCAGCACATCGTTCGGCTCGTACTCCTCGCAGGGCGTGCCGAACATCATGCGCATGAAGTTGGCCGAATAGGACAGCTCGTTCTTCGGGTAGATGTAGGGCTGGCCGATGGTGTACTTGTAGGCCATGGACACCAGCGTCGGCAGCTTGGCGATGAGCCGGATGGCCGCTATCTCGCGGTGCTTCGGGTTATGGACGTCGGTGCTGTCGTGGTAGAAAGCCGACATGCCGCCCACCAGGCCCGTCATGATGGCCATCGGGTGAGCGTCACGACGGAAGCCGCGCAGAAAGAACTGCATCTGCTCGTTCACCATCGTGTGCACGCTGACCAGGCGGTCGAAGTCCTTCTGCTCCTGGGCGTCGGGCAGTTCTCCGTAGAGCAGCAGGTAGCACACGTCCATGAAGCTGCACTGCTGAGCCAGCTGTTCGATGGGGTAACCGCGGTACAGCAGCTCGCCCTTGTCACCGTCGATGTAGGTGATGCTGGACTGGCAGGCGGCCGTGCTCAGGAACCCCGGGTCATAGGTGAACTTGCCCGTCTGCGCATACAGTTTGCGGATGTCGATGACATCCGGACCCACGCTGCCCTTGTAGATGGGCAGGTCCATGCTGGGGCTGCCGTCCGAGAACGACAGGGTGGCTTTGACGTCGGAGGGTGTCATCTCGGGGCCTTTCTTCAGCTCGGGCGGGCAGGGGTGCATCGAGTCGGGGACTGACGCAACTGCGCCAGCACCTCGTGCACTTCGGGAATGTCGGTGGGGCCGCTGGGCTGTACACGGCTCAGCATCAGGTCGAGCAGGTCGTTGTCGGGCAGATCCATCAGCGCCAGCAGGCCGTCGGCCTGGCGCACGCTCAGTGTGCTTTCGTATTGATGGAAGAAGCGTTCGATGAACAGGTCGTTCTCCAGCAGGCCGCGACGGCAACGCCAGCGCAGCTTGCTGAGTGATCGTTCGTCGAGCAGCGCTTCCATCGTCATGCCTCAGACCGCACGGCGGACCATGAGCTCCTTGATCTTGCCGATGGCCCGGGTGGGGTTCAGGCCCTTGGGGCAGACGTCCACGCAGTTCATGATGGTGTGGCAGCGGAACAGGCGGTACGGATCTTCCAGGTTGTCCAGGCGCCCGGCGGTGTCCTGATCACGGCTGTCGGCGATGAAACGGTAGGCCTGCAACAGGCCGGCCGGGCCGACGAACTTGTCCGGGTTCCACCAGAAGCTGGGGCAGGCGGTGCTGCAAGCGGCGCACAGGATGCACTCGTACAGGCCGTTCAGTTCATCGCGTTCTTCCGGGCTCTGCAGGCGCTCCTTCTCGGGCGGCAGGCTGTCGTTCGCCAGGTAAGGCTTGATGCTGTGGTACTGCTTGAAGAACAACGTCATGTCGACGATCAAGTCGCGGACAACAGGCAAGCCGGGCAGCGGCTTGAGCACGATGGTGCCGGGCAAGGTGCGCATGTTGGTCAGGCAGGCCAGGCCGTTCTTGCCGTTGATGTTCATCGCGTCAGAGCCGCACACGCCTTCGCGGCAACTGCGGCGGAAGCTGAGCGACGGGTCCACGGCCTTGAGCTTGTTCAGCGCGTCCAGCAGCATGCGTTCGCTGCCGTCGAGCTCGACCTGCAGCGTCTGCATGCGCGGCGTCTCGTCGGTGTCGGGGTCATAACGATAGATCTGGAAAGTGCGCAGGGACATGGGGTACAGCCTCGGGTTACAGCCTCGATTTACAGCCTAGGCATTGCAGTGCAGTGCGGACAGCGCGGTGGATGTACTTCAGAAGGTGCGCACCTTGGGCGGCACCGACTCCACGCTCAGCGGCTTCAGGTTCACGGGCTTGTAATCCATCCGGTTGCCTTCGGCGTACCACAGAGAGTGCTTCATCCACACGGCGTCGTTGCGACCGGCCGGGCACTCGGGCGTGTCGCCATAGTCGTCGACGGTGTGTGCTCCACGGCTTTCGGTGCGCGCTGCGGCGCTGACGATGGTGGCCAGCGCGCTCTCGATCAGGTTGTCGACCTCCAGCGCCTCGATGCGCGCGGTGTTGAAGATCTTGCTCTTGTCCTTCAGGCCGATGCGCTTCACGCGCTCGGCGATCTCGCTCACCTTGCGCACGCCCTCGTCGAGCATCGCCTGGGTGCGAAACACACCGGCGTGCTGCTGCATGGTGTTGCGCAGATCGTTGGCCACGTCCTGGGCGTATTCGCCGTCGGTCGTGCCGTCCAGCCGCGCCAGGCGGGCCAGCGACTGGTCGGCAGCGTCGGCAGGCAGGGGCTTGTGGGACTGCGCCTTCAGGCCGCTTTCGGCAATGTGAAAGCCGGCCGCGCGGCCGAACACCAGCAGGTCCAGCAGCGAGTTCGTGCCCAGGCGGTTGGCGCCGTGCACGCTGACGCAACTGCATTCGCCCACGGCGTAGAAACCGTTCACGACACTGTTGGGGTTGCCATTCTTGGGCGCCACCACCTGGCCGTGGATGTTGGTGGGAATGCCGCCCATCTGGTAATGGATGGTGGGCACCACCGGAATGGGTTCCTTGGTGATGTCGACGTTGGCGAAGTTGTGACCGATCTCGAGCACGCTGGGCAGGCGCTTCATGATGGTGTCGCCACCCAGGTGCGTCATGTCCAGGTTGATGTAATCCTTGTTCGGACCACAGCCCCGCCCTTCCTTGATCTCCTGGTCCATGCAGCGCGACACGAAGTCGCGCGGCGCCAGGTCTTTCAATGTAGGCGCGTAGCGCTCCATGAAGCGTTCGCCGTTGCTGTTGCGCAGGATGGCGCCTTCGCCGCGGCAACCCTCGGTCAGCAGCACCCCGGCGTTGTGCACGCCGGTGGGGTGGAACTGCCAGAACTCCATGTCTTCCAGCGGAATGCCCGCGCGTGCGGCCATGCCCAGGCCGTCGCCCGTGTTGATGTAAGCATTCGTGCTGGCGGCGTAGATGCGGCCGGCACCCCCGGTGGCGAAGAGCGTGGTCTTGGCTTCCAGGATGTGCACGTCGCCGGTTTCCATTTCCAGCGCGGTCACGCCCAGCACATCACCGTCGGCGTCGCGGATCAGGTCCAGCGCCAACCACTCGACGAAGAAATTGGTGCGCGCCTTCACGTTCTGCTGGTACAGCGTGTGCAGCATGGCGTGGCCTGTGCGGTCAGCAGCGGCGCAGGCGCGCTGCACCGGCTTTTCGCCGTAGTTGGCAGTGTGGCCGCCAAAGGGGCGCTGGTAGATGGTGCCGTCGGGGTTGCGGTCGAAGGGCATGCCGAAGTGTTCGAGCTCGTACACCACCTTCGGCGCCTCACGGCACATGAACTCGATGGCGTCCTGGTCGCCCAGCCAGTCGCTGCCCTTGATGGTGTCGTAGAAGTGGTAATGCCAGTTGTCCTCGGCCATGTTGCCCAGGCTGGCACCGATGCCGCCTTGCGCCGCCACGGTGTGGCTGCGCGTGGGGAAGACCTTGCTCAGCACGGCCACGTTCAGGCCAGCCAGCGACAAGCGCAGCGAGGCCTGCATGCCGGAACCACCGGCACCGACGATGACCACGTCGAACTTGCGACGCGGCAGGGAAGATGACAGAACAGCAGCCACGGCTCAGAGCCTCCACAGAACTTGAACGGCCCAGACGGTGCAGCCCACCAGCCAGACCATGGTGACCACTTGCAGCGTCAGCCGCACGGCCACGGGTTTCACGTAATCCATCCAGATATCGCGCACGCCCACCCAGGCATGCCAGGCCAGGGCCACGAAGACCACCAGACTCAGCAGCTTCATCCACTGGGCGCTGAAGATGCCGGCCCACTTGTCGTAGCCCATCTCGCCGGGCAGCAACACCTGCACGACGAGGACCACGGTGTAGACCGCCATCAGCGCGGCCGTGACGCGCTGGCTCAGCCAGTCGCGCATGCCGTAGTGGGCGCCGGTGACGACGCGCTTCGAACCGTAGTTGACCGTTTCAGCAGACATCTCTTGCACCCTCAGAACAGACCAAACAGCTTGGCGCCCAGCACCACCGTCAGCAGCGCACTGCTGACCAGCGTGACCACCGCCGACTGCCGGCCCCAGGCCTTGCTGACGCTGTGCGTGGCGTCCATCCACAAATGGCGCACACCGGCAATGAAGTGGTGCAGTAAGGCCCAGATCAGCGCCAGGCAGACCAGCTTCACGAACCAGCCAGGCACCACCCCGATTCCGGCGATGAAGGCACTGCTGAAGACGTCGTAGCTGGCTTCAGAGCTGAGGCTGGTGTCCAGCAACCACACGATGAAGGGCAGCAGCAGAAACATCAGCCCGCCGCTGGCGCGGTGCAGGATGGACACCACGCCGGCCAAGGGCAGCCGGTATTTCACGGCGTCGATCAGCCGCATGGTGCCGGGTCTTGCTTTGCTCATGTTATTTCTCTGGAACTGCAAGGGCGACGGAAGGGATAAAGCCCCCATCGGGCCGGCGGCGGCGGCGGCACAGGCTGCCGGGCGTCGCAACCCCCGCTCAGTTTATTGCAACGCAGCACGCTTACACGGAACTGCGCAGCGCGGTAGTGACAGGCCAGCGCGGTCATCCGAGCTCGTTCCTGTAGTGGTGTGACTGGGTGTTGTACAGACCGCGACGCAACTCCACCGGCCGGTCGCCATAGGTGTAGGACAGGCGCTCCACCTGCAGCAAGGGCGTGCCTTCGGGCACGCCCAGCAGCCCGGCTTCTTCGCCCGTCGCGGCCACGGCACGCAGTTTTTCCTCGGCGCGGATCATGCGTACGGCGAATTCGGCTTCGAACAGGCGGTACATCGGTCCACGCCAGGCCTCCAGGCGCTCGACTGACAAGCCCTTGAACTGCGCACCGGGCAGCCACAGGTCATCCAGCACCACGGGGCGGGGCGCGGCTTCACTTGGGGAAGGTGCTTCTACGCCGGTCAATAGCAGGCGCCGGATCTGTACCGCCGCTTCACCCGCCTTCAACTGCAGCAAGCGCGCCACCTCGGCCGGAGCGCGCATGCGGCGGCAGTCCAGCAGCCGGCGCTGCAGCGTGGCCGGCGCGCCGGCATCCGGCGTCAGGCGCAGGAAGCGGTACTGCGTCGTGGTCTCGGCGTGGGTGGCCACGAAGGTGCCCTTGCCCTGGCGGCGCACCAGCAGGTTGTCGGTGGCCAGCTCGTCGATGGCCTTGCGCACGGTGCCCTGGCTGACGCGGTAGCGCGCCGCCAGCTCCACTTCGCTGGGAATCACCTGCCCGGGCTGCCACTCACCAGCCTGAAGACTGGCGGTGATCAGGCCCTTGATCTGGCGGTACAGCGGGCTGAAGGCCGGGGCGCGCTCGCCCTCTGCGCTGGAAACGGGCGCAGGCTTGGGGGCGCTGGAAGCGCCAAGGGGTGGGGTCTGCGCGGACACGCCGAATTCGGGCATGCACCGATTGTCCACCATCCGGTCCTGCGCAGGTCTGGTCTTGCATAAGACATAAGACTCAAGTCAGCTCCCGAAGACTAGAATATTGCCCTTTCGTGTTGCCCCTTCGTGTTGCCCATTCGTCACCCCGCCTTCCAGGAGATTCCCATGAGCAAGAAGCCCGTCCGCGTGGCCGTCACAGGCGCCGCTGGCCAGATCGGCTACGCGCTGCTGTTCCGCATCGCCAGCGGCGAGATGCTGGGCAAGGACCAGCCCGTCATCCTGCAGTTGCTGGAAGTGCCTGTGGAAGGACCGCAGAAGGCGTTGAAGGGCGTGATGATGGAACTGGAAGACTGCGCCTTCCCCCTGCTGGTGGGCATGGAAGCGCACAGCGACCCGATGACCGCCTTCAAGGACACCGACTACGCGCTGCTGGTGGGCAGCATGCCCCGCAAGGCCGGCATGGAGCGCGCCGAGTTGCTCAGCATCAACGGGCAGATCTTCATCGGCCAGGGCAAGGCGCTGGACGCCGTGGCCAGCCGCGACTGCAAGGTGCTGGTGGTGGGCAACCCGGCCAACACCAACGCCTGGATTGCCATGAAGAGCGCACCCGGCCTGAAGCGCGAAAACTTCACCGCCATGCTGCGCCTGGACCACAACCGCGCGCTCAGCCAGCTGGCCGCCAAGACCGGCAATGCCGTGGCCAGCATCAAGCACCTTGCCGTGTGGGGCAACCACAGCCCCACCATGTATGCCGACTACCGCTTCGCCACCGTGGACGGCGCCAGCGTCAAGGACATGATCGACGACCACGCCTGGAACAAGGACGTGTTCCTGCCTACGGTGGGCAAGCGCGGCGCGGCCATCATCGAAGCACGCGGTCTGAGCAGCGCTGCGAGCGCCGCCAATGCGGCCATCGACCACATGCGCGACTGGGCACTGGGCACGGGCGGTGGCTGGGTGACCATGGGCATCCCGAGCAACGGCGAGTACGGCATCCCCAAGGACGTGATGTTCGGCTACCCGGTCACCTGCGAAGGCGGCCGGTACAAGATCGTGGAAGGCCTGGCCATCGACGAATTCAGCCAGGGCTGCATCGACAAGACGCTGGCTGAGCTGATGGGCGAACAGGACGGCGTGAAGCACCTGCTCTGAACTGCCCTCCGCAGCGCCACCACGGAAGGCCCTGCGGGGCCTTTGTCGTTGCTGGCCTCCTACACTGATTTGCCGTTCTGCAACCCGGCCCGAGTCATGCCTGACAGCACCCCCATCCACCCGCGCCAGGCGCTGTACGACGCCAACGAACCCGCACCACCCGCACTGCCGGCGTGCGACCACTACGCTGGCGTTGAAGCGCGCATGCGCAAGAGCCTGGCGCTGCAGGCTGAACTGGGCCCCGTGTTCGACGTCACCCTGGACAACGAGGACGGCGCGGCCATCGGCGGCGAGGTCGAACACGCGCAGCTCATCGCCGAGCTGCTGGGCGGCGCCGCCAATCTGCACGGCCGTGTGGGCGTGCGCCTGCTGCCTTTGCAGCACCCGGCTTTCGGCGATGTGCTGGCCACGGTGCTGCGCGCGGCCAAGCCACCGGCCTACCTGATGCTGCCCAAACCCGAGGGCCTGTCCGATGTGCAGCGCGCCGAACAGGCGGTAGACGCTGCCGGTGGTGCCGGCGTGCCCTTGCACGCGCTGGTGGAAACACACGGGGCGCTGCGCGAGGTGTTCGCCATCGCAGCCCTCCCGCGCATCGAAAGCCTGAGCTTCGGCCTGATGGACTTCGTGTCGGCGCACCGCGGCGCCATCCCGCTGTCGGCGATGCGCGCCGACGGGCAGTTCGACCATCCGCTGGTGGTGCGCGCCAAACTGGAGATTGCGGCCGCCTGCCATGCCCATGGAAAGACGCCTTCACACTGCGTGGTGACCGAGTACCGCGACATCCAGGCGTTGAAGGAAGCAGCGCACATGGCCAGCCGCATGCTGGGCTACACGCGCATGTGGAGCATCCACCCGGCGCAGGTGCCCGTCATCGTGGCCGCGTTTGCGCCGGAAGAAGCTGAAGTGGCGCAGGCCGTGGACGTGCTGCAGGCCGCACAGGCCAGGCAGTGGGCTCCGGTCAGCCACCGCTTCGAAGGCACCGACACCCTGCACGACCGTGCCAGCTACCGCTATTTCTGGCAGGTGCTGGAACGGGCCTGGCGCAGCGCTCCGACCTCGTTGCCGCAAGACGTGCGCAGCGCCTGGTTCAGCGCAGCGGCCTGAAGGCAGCTCCGTGCGCTTTGGTGCGCCTTGGTATGTCTCGGTACGCCGGCCGCCTTCATCTGCTCACCAAAAGCTGCGCTGGCCAGGCCGGTGTAGCGCTTTAACTTGTTACCCTGCGCGCCCATGAGCAAGTTCCCGTGCTTCCTGGCCCAGCGCTGCGCTTCTGCGCTGCTGCTGGGCGCAGCCCTGTTGGTCTTTTCAGCCGCCGCCCAGGCGCAGCAGCTGAAGCTGCGGGTGCTGGGCACCACCGACATCCACGTCAACCTGCTGAACTACGACTACTACCAGGACAAGGTGGTCGACGAGTTCGGGCTGGCCAAGACGGCCACGCTCATCAAGGCCGCGCGCGCCGAGGTGAAGAACACCCTGTTGTTCGACAACGGCGACCTGCTGCAGGGTAGCCCGCTGGGTGACGTGATGGCGCGTGGACGCCCTGGACAGCCTGGTCCGCTGCAGCCCGGCCAGGTGCACCCGGCCTACAAGGTGATGAACGCGCTGCGCTACGACGCGGCCAACATCGGCAACCACGAATTCAACTTCGGCCTGCCCTTCCTGCGCACCGCGCTGGCCGGTGCGGCTTTTCCTTACGTCAACGCCAATATCGTGATCGATGGCGACGGTAAAGGAGACGGTGACGGTGAAGGCAAGAAAGCCGGCAAGGAAACCGGGAAAAACGCCTTCACGCCCTACGTCATCCTGAAGCGCCAGTTCACCGACGAAGCCGGCCGCCCGCACACGCTGCGCATCGGCGTCACCGGCTTCGTGCCGCCGCAGGTGATGCAGTGGGACCAGACCCACCTGCGCGGCCGCGTGCAGGCGCGCGACATCGTGCTCACTGCGCGTGAACTGATCCCGCGCATCCGTGCCCAGGGCGTGGACGTGATGGTCGTCATCCCGCACTCGGGCTTCGAGCGCGGCGAAACCGTGTTCTTTGCCGAGAACACCGTCGCCCGCCTGGCCGAGGTGCCGGGTGTGGACGCCATCCTGTTCGGCCATTCGCACGGTGAATTCCCGGGGCGTTTCTTCAATGCCCACCCGAAGGTGAACCTGGAACGCGGCACCATCAACGGCGTGCCCGCTGTGATGCCCGGCGCCTGGGGCAGCCACCTGGGCGTCATCGATCTGGTGCTGGACAAGACGCCTGCAGGCTGGAAAGTGAGCGACAGCCGCGCCCATCTGCGTGCCATCTACGACCGCGAAGCGCGCAAGCCCCTGGTCGAGGCCGACCCGCAGGTGGCGCAGCTGATCCGCGAAGAGCACGAAGCCACGCTGGCCGCGATGCGCGCCGAGGTGGCGCAGACCGAGGTGCCCATCCACAGTTACTTCGCCCAGGTGACCGACGACCCCAGCGTGCAACTGGTGGCCCAGGCCCAGGCCGCCTACGCCGCGCGGGCACTGAAGGGCACGCCGCACGAAGGCCTGCCGCTGCTGTCAGCCTCAGCGCCGTTCAAGAGTGGCGGGCGCATGGGCACGGGCTTTTACACCGACATTCCCGCCGGCACCGTGATGCTGCGCCACGTGGCCGACCTCTACATCTACCCCAACACCTTGAAGGTGGTGCGGCTGAACGGGGCCCAGGTGCGTGAATGGCTGGAGATGGCGGCCGGGGCCTTCAACCGCATCGACCCGGCCGGCCCGGCCGAGCAGATGTTGATCAACAGCGGCTTTCCCAGCTTCAATTTCGACAGCATCGAGGGCGTCAGCTACCGCATCGACGTGACCCAGCCCGCGCGCTACAACCGCGCCGGCGAGCTGGTGGCGCCCGAGGCGCGGCGCATCGTCGACATGCGCCACAAGGGCCAGCCCGTCAGCGACACGGCCGAATTCGCAGTAGCCACCAACAACTACCGCGCCTCGGGCGGGGGCAACTTCCCGGCGCTGGACGGCAGCCGCACCGTGCTGGACGCGCCCGACGAGAACCGCGAGGCCGTGGTGCAGTACCTGCGTGCACAACAGCGCGTGAACCCCAGCGCCGACGGCAACTGGCGCATCCTGCCGGTGCCGGGGGTGAAGCTGCAGTTCATTTCAGGCGCCAGCGGCATCAACCACCTGGCGCGCACGCCGGCAGTGCGGCTGGTGAAGGACAAGGGCAATGGCTCGGCGTTGTTCGAATTGCAGCCCTGAGCCGGTTCGATCGACGCCCACCGCGTGAACACCCCCGCCGCTCAGCCCGTTGAAGACCCACAACCGCGTCGCCAGCGCGGGGTGATCATGCTTGGCCTGCTGGCCCTGTTGGGCCTGGTGGTGGCCGCAGGGCTGGTGCTGGCCGCAGCCGTGCTGTGGTACGCGGTGGACCTGCCGCCGCTGGACGAGGTGACCGACTACAAGCCGCGCCAGTCGATGCAGGTGTTCACCGCCGACGGTGTCGAGATCGCGCAGTTCGGCAGCGAGCGCCGCCGCTACGTGGGCATCGCGCAGACCCCGCCATTGCTGAAGGACGCCGTGCTGGCGGTGGAAGACGCCGGCTTCTACGAACACAGCGGCATCAGCTGGCGCGGCGTGGCCCGCGCTGTCGTCGCCAACCTCACCGGCGGCATGCCGCAGGGCGCCAGCACCATCACGCAGCAGGTGGCCCGCACCTTCTTCTTGAGCACACGGCGCACGCCAGAACGCAAGATCAAGGAAGCCCTGCTCGCGCTGCGCATCGAGAGGGCGCTGGGCAAGGACCAGATCCTGGAGCTGTACCTGAACCAGATCTTCCTGGGGCAGCGCAGCTACGGCTTCGGCGCTGCGGCGCAGACGTATTTCGGCAAGACGCTGGACGAGCTGAACCTGGCCGAAGCCGCGATGCTGGCCGGCTTGCCGCAGAACCCCATCTACGCCAACCCCGTGGCCAACCTGGCGCGTGCCCAGCGCCGCCAACGCGTGGTTTTGGGCCGCATGGTGTCGGTGGGCAAGATCACGCAGGCCCAGGCCGAGGCCGCCGCCGCCCAGACGCTGGTGCTGCGCAGCCCGCGACAAACGGGTGTGCCGACCCAGCATGTGGCCGAGATGGCGCGCCAGGCCGTGGTGGCACGCTTCGGCGAGAAGGCCTACACCGAGGGCATCCGCGTCACCACCTCCATCCGCAGCGCAGACCAGCAGGCGGCCACGGCCGCGCTCCGTGCCGCCTTGTTGGCGCACGACCGCCGCGGCGCCTACCGTGGCCCCGAGGACCAGGAACCCCTGCCGCCCGCAACAACGAGTCCGTCCGCGGCCGAAGACGCCGCCACCGAACGTGCCGTGGCCGAGGCCCTGAAGGACCACCGCGACGACCCGGAACTGCGCCTGGCCCTGGTGCAGCGCGCCAGCCCGCGCGAGGTGATGGTGCGCCTGGCCAGCGGAGAAGTGGTGAAACTGGACGCCGCCAGCCTGCGCTGGGCCCGTGCCGCGCTGGCGCCCAAGGCGGCCGCTGCGCTGGCCCTGCAGCGCGGCTCGGTCATCCGCGTGCTGGAACAGGACGGCAGCGACGGCGACGGCAAGCCCGCGCCCAGCACCTGGACGCTGAGCCAATGGCCGCAGGCCGAAGGCGCCTTCGTCAGCCTGGACCCGCACACCGGCCGCGTGCGCGCCCTGGTGGGCGGCTTCGACTTCAACCGCAGCCAGTTCAACCGCGTCACCAGTGCACGCCGTCAGCCCGGCTCGGTCTTCAAACCCTTCCTGTATTCGGCCGCGCTGGAACACGGCGTGTCGCTGGACACGCGGGTGCTGGACGCGCCGCTGCTGAACGACGACGGCAGCGTGCCGAAGTGGAACCCGCAGAACAGCGACGACCGCTTCGACGGCCCCACCACGCTGCGGCAGGCCCTGGCGCGCAGCAAGAACCTGGTCAGCGTGCGCCTGGTGGAATTCCTGGGCCTCCCGGTGGTGCGCCCCTGGCTGGAACGTTTCGGCTTCGACCTGGCGCGCCAACCGCGTGACCTGACGCTGGCCCTGGGCAGCGGCAGCACCACGCCCATGGAAGTGGCTGCGGCCTATGCCGTGCTGGCCAATGGCGGCTGGCGCGTGGCGCCGGTGGTCATCGAACGCATCACCGGCCCCCAGGGCGAGCTGCTGTTCGAGGCGCCGCCGGCAGCACCCCTGGTGGAAGACCAGCGCGCCATCCCGGCGCGCAACGCTTTCCTGGTGTCTGAACTGCTGAACGAAGTGACGCGCAGCGGCACCGCAGCGCGCGCCCAGGCCGTGCTGGGGCGGCCCGACCTGTACGGCAAGACCGGCACCACCAACGACGCCGTCGATGCCTGGTTCGCCGGCTGGGCCGGTGCGCCCGGCTACCTGCCGGCGCTGGCCACCGGTCTGTCCACGGCCGTGGTGGCGGTGGCGTGGATCGGCCATGACGACCCGCAGAGCCTGGGCTCACGCGAATCGGGCGGCGGACTGGCGCTGCCGGTGTGGCTGGACGCCCTGCGCCCTGCGCTGCGCAGCCTGCCGGTGCGCACGGCCGTGCTGCCCGCCGGGCTGGTGCAGGTGCAAGGCGAATGGCGTTATACCGAATGGGCCGAGGGCAGCCCCGTCAGCAGCATTGGCCTGGAACCGCCCCAACACACCCCTGAGCGCGGCGCACCTGCGCCTGCCGTCCCCCCGACGACGAGCTTGCCCGCGGCACCCACATCAGCCACACCGCCCCCGGCAGCGGGCTGGGGCAGCGGCTTCCAGACCAGCGTCGGCATGGAAGGCACCGGCGCCGGGCCCGAGCCGCCGGTTCCGCGCCCACCACCGCCGGCGCGCAGCGGCGGGCGTTAGGCCGCTGTCTGGTCGAGCCACGCACAAGCACGCAAGCGGCGGGGCCGCTCAACGGTGTCGGTGCAGCGTTCACACCTGGCAGCAGCCGAGACCGTGGACCTCGAGTTTGGAAACAGCCATGGGCATCTTCGAGTTGCCGGGCTCTGTACAAAGCCGTGCTGAGCAAGCTGGCCGACACAGGCGACATCCCGCCGCCGATCTGCTGGCTTGAAACCACTCACTCAGGCTGACGTCAGCCCGCCAGCCCGTCAATCCGCCAACCCGTCGGCCAGTCACGCCTCAGGCGCAATGGCCTCGCCGTAATCCACCAGGGCTTCCAGCAGCGCTTGCGCGCGCTCGTCGTCGCGCTCGGCCGCTGCCTCGGCCAGGGTGTCGATGCGCTCCAGATAGGCGGCCAGCGTCAGCCCGCCACCCACGCCACCCACGCCACCCAAGCCACCCAAGCCACCATGCAGGCGTTCATGACAGTGCGCCTGCCAGCGCGCTCGGTCGTCGGCGTCCAGCATGTCGGCGTAGTTGCGGGCGCGGTAGCGGAACAGCAGCTCTTCCAGCCGCGCGTCGTCGAAAGTCGGGCGCCGCGCCACCAGCTGTGCGGCCGGCAGTTCACGCAGGCGCTGCAGCGCGCGGCGGTCGCCGGGGCCGATGAAGCCGCCGTACAGGTCTTCGTCCACGTCGGGTGTGCCTTGCTGCGGGGGCCGCGCGAACACCGCCGGCCACAGCGCCGCCAGTTCCGGCGCCAGCTCGGCGGCGCGCCGTGCATGGGCCAGCGCCTGCGGTACGTCCAGCTGCCAGCGCTCGGCCGCCGCGCCCAGGGTCTTCAGGTTGCCGATGACGGTGGGCGACTTGTTGATGTGGATGGTCTTGATGGGCAGCCGCGCCATGCCTTCGGGCAATTCACTGGCGCGCGTGAAGATGCGCAGGCGCATCGTTTCCACATCCAGTCCGGCCAGTTCCTCGGGGTCGTGCGCCAGGTCCCAGACGATCAATTCGTTCTTGTTGCCGGGGTGCGGTGCCAGTGGCCAGACAATGGCCATGCAGCCCCGTTCCACGGGGTACATGCCCGACAGATGCAGGAAGGGTCGGCCGATGCCGATCTCGGCCTGCACCGCGTCTTTCTTGTGCAGGCGCAGGCAGAATTCCCACAGCCGCGGCTGGCGCTGCTTGATCAGGCGCGCCAGCGCCAGCGTGGCACGCACGTCGCTCAGCGCGTCGTGCGCCGCTTCGTGCGCAAGGCCGTTGGCGGCGGTCAGGTGTTCGAGCTTGAAGGACGGCCGGCCTTGCATGTCGCCGCTGGTGTGCACGGGCCATTCGATGCCTTCCGGGCGCAGCGCCCAGGTACAGCGCACGACGTCCAGCAGGTCCCAGCGGCCGCAACCGTTCTGCCATTCGCGGGCGTAAGGGTCGATCAGGTTGCGCCAGAACAGATGGCGCGTGACCTCGTCGTCGAAGCGGATGCTGTTGTAGCCCACGCCGATGGTGCCCGGCCGCGCCAGCTCGGCTTCAATGCCGGCGGCGAATTCGTGCTCGGGCAGGCCCAGCTGCAAAGCCTGCTGCGGCAGGATGCCGGTGAGCAGCACGGCCTCAGGGTCGGGCAGGGTGTCGGGTGATGGGCGGCAATGCCACATCACCGGCGTGCCGATCTCGTTCAGGTCGGCGTCGGTGCGCAGGCCGGCAAACTGCGAAGGCCGGTCGCGCCTGGGCACGCGGCCGAAGGTCTCGTAGTCGTGCCAGAAAAAGCTGGTGCCTGCCGATGCGCTGGGGTTGCTGCCGCTCATGCGCGGCACGATAGCGCAGTGCTGTGTCTTGCCGGCAGATCAGCCCGCAGGTCAGCCCGAAGACTGGGGCGGGCGCTTCCCAGATCGGCTTGAAACTTCACCCAGGTGGCGCGCCTGAAACTTCTGCACACGCTGCCAAAGCTGCCAGCCCCACCACAGCCTCGCGCCCCAGCGCCAGACGCGGCGCGGGCGCAGCACGGCCAGGCTCACCACGCCCGCCATCACAGCCTCAGGGCGGCCGCGCAGCCAACGCCAGCCCTGGTGCACGCGGTCGGCCACGCTCAGCGGGGTTTGCCAGGGGGCCGTGCACTCGATGAATTCGCGCCGCAATTCGGCGCTGCGCAGCAGCAGCAATTGCTGGCGCAAGGCCAGTTGTCGGGCGCTGCGGTTCATCGGCGGGGCCTGACCGCAGGCACCGACGGCGGTCGCACCAGGGTACCCGGTTCATCAGGGCTGACATCAGTGCTGACATCAGGGCCGACACCAGGCGCCATCCCGTCACGGTCGCGCCGCAACTCGCCCAAGCTCAGCGCGAACATGCCGCCCTCGGGGCTGCGCAAAGCTTCGCGTGCACTGCGCAGCACCCAAATACCGGCCCCACCCAAGATCAGAGCCAGGACACCTACCGCAGGCAGCCGATAAGCTTCCGAGAACAGCAGAAGCACGAAGCCCAGCGCACACACCAGGGCCAGGCCCAGCAGCATCAGGGCCAGGGCGCCTTGCCAAAGGGCGCCCAGCAGGCGCAACTTTTCCTGTTCGAGCTCGGTGCCGATCAGTTCCAGCCGCGTCTGTGCGATCTCCAGCACCGTGTCGAGCAGGCGGCGCAGTGACTGGAACAGCCCGCCGCCTTCAGCGCTCATTCAAGGGCCTCGCGGTCTCAGCGGCGGCCGATGAGCATGCCGACCACCAGGCCTACACAGGCCCCCACGGCCACCGACTTCCAGGGATGGTCGTGCACGTAATCATCGGCGGCGCGCCCTGCTTCCTTGGCCTTGTCAGTGGCGCTGGCCTGCAGGTCCAGCAGGCTGGCGCGCGAGTGTTGCAAGCGTTCCTTCAGTCGATCACGCAGGCCCAGAGAGGCATCGCCCACGTCGTCGGCGGTCAGGCGCAGCAGTTCTTCTGCATCGGACACCACCACACGCAAGTCAGCCATCAATTTGTCTTTTTGGGTAGCGGTCAGGTTGGACATGGGCTTCTCCTTGGTTGAGTACTTTTGCACCGTAACAGATACGGGAAAACTCACACCTTAAGTCCGAAAACTGCATTAATCGATGCAGATGCCGAGAGTTTATGAATCTGCAGGTCACTGACCGGCGCGACTTCACCTTGATCCTGATGCGTGTGCAACCCAAGCCAGCACTCGCCAGGCCGCTGTCGAATCGCACAGGGGCGCTGCGCAAGCTTCAGCCCGGCAGGCGCCTGACGATGACGCTGCCGATGCTGTAGCCGGCGCCGAAACTGCAGATGACGCCCAGGTCGCCGGCCTGCAGGTCGGCACGGTGGCCGTGGAAGGCGATGATGGAGCCGGCGCTGGCGGTGTTGGCGTACTCGCTCAGGATGATGGGCGCGATGTCCTGCCCTTCAGCACTGCCCAACTCCTTGCCCACCAGCTTCTTCAGCACCAGCTGGTTCATGCCCAGGTTGGCCTGGTGCAGCCAGAAGCGGCGCACCTGCGTGGGTTCGAACTGCAGTGCTGCCAGGTGCGCCTCGATGTGCGCCGCAGCCATCGGCACCACTTCCTTGAACACCTTGCGGCCTTCCTGCATGAAGGTCTTGTCGCGCGCGTCGGGGTCGGTGTCCTCGCAGCGGTTGATGAAGCCGGCGTTGTTGCGGATGTTGTTGCTGTACTGGGTCACCAGTTTCGTGCCCAGCACCTGCCAGCGTTCGGCAGCCACGGCTTCGTCGGCGCGTTCCACCACCACGGCGGTGCACACGTCACCGAAGATGAAATGGCAGTCGCGGTCGCGCCATTCCAGATGGGCGGAAGTGATCTCGGGGTTCACCACCAGCACCCGCCGTGCGCTGCCGCTCTTCACCGCATTGGCCGCCTGCTCGATGGCGAAGGTTGCGCTGCTGCAGGCCACGTTCATGTCGAAGGCGTAGCCGCGCGCGCCCACCGCCGCCTGAATTTCGCAGGCCATGGCTGGGTAGGCACGCTGCATGTTGGCCGCCGCGCACAGCACGGCGTCGATCTCGTGCCCCTGCCGGCCGGCCGCAGCCAGGGCCTTGTTGGCAGCGTCCACCGCCATCTCGGCCATCAGGCTCAGCGCTTCGTCGGGGCGCGGCGCGAAACGGGGCTTCATGCGGGTGGGGTCAAGCACGCCTTCCTTTTCCAGCACATATCGCTGGCGGATGCCCGAGGCCTTCTCGATGAATTCGACGCTGGAATGCGGCACCGCCGTGCGCGTACCGGCGGCGATGGCCGTTGCATGCAGCGTGTTCTGCAGGTCAGCATAGGCGTTGAAAGACTGCACCAACTCGGCGTTGGTGATGACGTGCGGCGGCTGGAACAGGCCGGTGCCGGTGATGACGACGTCGGTCATGGCGGGTGAGTTTCCAAATGACAGGGCGGCGGAGTTTAGGGGCGGGCCTGCAGGCGGGCCTGCAGGCGGGCCTGCAGCGAGGCTACAGACCGCGCTTTGCATCCATCACTTCTTCGGCTTGCCGCCCTGCATCGCTTCGCTCATGCCCAGCAGCACGCCGCTGACCATGGCGGTGTAGCTCTCGGCCATGACCTGCGCGGCGCGCATCGAGGCAGCGCGCGTGTTGCGCAGGCTGCTCTGCATCTGCTCGGCCAACTGTTCCACCGTGGCTGTGGCCTGCGCGCCGGAAGCGGTGCCGCCGGCCTGCATCCTTTCCAGCACCGGCGCCCAGGCGCTGGCCAGGGGCGCACCGGCGCCGGCTGCCGTCTTCTTCAGCGTGGCGAACAT
>Ga0105045_10000534_pt1 | contig 28230 bp, 13 predicted proteins | sample MAT02_FD_78089 | JGI IMG/M metagenome (GOLD analysis project Ga0105045, IMG submission 78089) | Freshwater microbial communities from Lake Fryxell liftoff mats and glacier meltwater in Antarctica - MAT-02 (megahit assembly) | ecosystem: Environmental > Aquatic > Freshwater > Ice > Liftoff... | reverse complement strand
GGCTGCTTTTCAACTCAACGCATCGAATGACTCCAAAGGCTCGGAAGCTTTGGTGAATCGACCAACGAATTTTTCAGGTGAGGCGGTCGGACTGGATGGAAGGCGATCCGGAGTTTGGGCGACGTTGCCAAAAGTCTCACTGGCTGCAACGGTTCGTCCATTGCCCGGCAGTGAAGTTTTGGCGATCTTCGATTTTGCAACGGGGAATAGTTTGCAGGAACCGATTCCCGTATTGGTGACCCGATTGAATGGTTCTGGGCGTGTCCTCTATAGTGCGACCGACGAAACATGGCGGTGGCGATACAAAGTTGCCGACGAATTTCACCAGCGATTTTGGAATCAAATCAGTCGATGGATCATGCGGACCCCGTACGCAGTTCAAAACGACTATGTCAGTCTAGACGCTGGGCAGATGAACTACCGGAAAGGGCAAGACATTGAGATTCGATGTCGGTTACGAGACTCCGATGGCGGACCGCTTAACTCCACTAACGTGGAAGCCATCCTCAACCGACCTATGAGTCCAGATACCGTTGTCTCGCTAACGGCAGACCCGATTATGCCGGGAGTTTACCGAGGGGTCGCAACGGCTATCGGCGATGGTGACTATCGCGTTCGAGTCTCCGCGATTGGTTTGCCGAAAGATGCAATGAAACTGTCGACGCAGTTTTTTGTCAAAGCATCCGAATCGGTTGAAATGCAAGAGACCTCCATCAACTCGAACGTCCTTCGTAAAGTTGCTGAAATCAGCGGAGGCCAATATATTCCAGAGAATCAGCTTGAAACACTTGTCGATGTTTTGAAGCCATTGAGCAAAGGTCGTATCGTCCAGAACGAGCTTTCCTTGTGGCAGAGCTACTGGTGGTTTATCCCGGTGGTCTGTGTTTTGTCGATCGAATGGTGGCTACGTAAAAAGGCAGGGTTGCTATGACTAAACTTGCGCCAATCACGGCGAGACGGCTTACCGAATTTCGTCGTCGTCGCAATACATTGTTGACCGCTCGCGGTTTGTCGGCTGGGCTGTTAGTCCTGATCGGAACGGCACTGTTGCTAGTACCGATCGATGCGATTTGGACACTACCAGACATGATGAGGTATATCCTCGCAGGTGCAATTTATCTCGCGACAGCGGTCGTTGTTTTTCTACTGGCTATTCGGCCATGGATCCGCGGAAGATCGATTTCCTGGCTGGCTGGTCTGTTTGAGAAGAGTGATCCGCGACTTAAAAACCGGCTCTTGGCAGCGGTTGAGTTATCCAATGAAGTTCCAAGCAATAAGCCGAGTCTCGATTCAGCCGAGTTTCGCGAATCGGTGCAACGCGATGTTGCAAAGATCTTGGAGTCGGTTCCTGTTTCGCACGCCCTGCCCTGGCGATTAATAGGAAGATGGCTCCTCCTGTCGATAACCCTGATGGCATCCGTCGCAGTATTGTGTGCCTTTCCACAACTACATCTTTCAAATCGTCTCTCGCGGATACTCTTTCCGATGGCGAATTTGGGAAGAATCTCGCAGTTTGCCGTGACGATTCAAAACCCTAGCCCATCCTCGTGTACCTTACCTGAAGACGAAGTCGTCGCAATCGTAGCCAATATCCGCAATAGCGGCTTTGAAGGTTCGCCGAAAGACGTCGCGTTAGAAGTAAGGAGCTCGGATTCGAAGCTTCAACGAGTCGCGATGAGGAAAGACAAGTCAGATTTGAGTGTTGCTCCAGAAACCGATGGCGAGGTCTTTCAAACCAACTGGAATGTAAGCTCCGGGGTGACTGAGTATCGAGTTGTCGCCGACGACTCTGCTAGTGGATGGTATCAGTTGCGAGGAGCACCGCGACCAAAAATCGATGCGTTTGAAATCGAGTACCGCTACCCAAGCTACGCGGGTCTTGATCCTGAGAAATTTACCTCTATGGCTGGCAACCTTGAAGCGATTGAGGGGACGAATGCACAAGTTGCTATCCGAGTTAATCAACCAATCGCCAGCGCTGTTCTTCGCATTGCTCCTAAATCGCGTGGACTTCGAATCCAACCTAAGCTGAATGCCACCAGTACCAGTACCATTTCGAAGGAAACACCAACAACGGAGAGTCGAATCGAGTTTCATCGAGTTGCCGGAAGCGAACTATTTGTTGCGGAAGTGCCAATGAATGAAAGTGGTAGTTACCGAGTTGAACTAGCCGCTCTCGAAACGAAGTTTACCAATTCGTTTGCTCCGACTTACACGATCCGCGCCATACCAGATCGAGAGCCGAAAATCGCGTGGAAGTTTCCTCGCGAGTCAACCATTTCGGTAACTCCCGAATCGCTCGTCGAGCTGGCCTTGCAGACGGAAGATGAGCTACCAATTGCGAGCCTCGTACAACAGTTACGTTCCGGTACACATGAATGGAGCGAACAAGGTAACGTTGTTTCGCAAATGACTATCGATGTTCAAGACTCCCGGGGAGAGACGAAGCCCCTATCCACGGTTGTGAGAGCTTTGTCGATCCGTCAAAGTCTGGATACGGTGTTTGACTTGGCTATGAATCGCGTATCGATTGGTGAGACACTTCAAATGCGATGGATCGCAACCGATCGTAAAGGACAAAAGGTAACTTCGCCAATCCTGGAAATGTTCGTTGCGAGTGCCTCGCTCGATCCGAAGCGTCGCGAACGGATGATGGACCGGCTGACCGTCACTCGCGAAATGGAAAAAGTGCGAGACGTCTTTGCGTCCCAAACGGAAGCAATGAAAAAGGCGAAAGAAGCTTTTGAGTCAGATCGTGACAACCCGGAAAAGCAATCGGCGTTAGCTACTGCGGCAAAAGAGTTTGTCGCCAAGTCGAAGAAATCGATGGAAGAACTTGATAAGACCATTGTGGAAACGATGCCAAAGCTGAAAGACTCCGTCAGTGCTGAAGAGTTCGATCGTATCTCCCAAGTTGTCGAACAGGTTCGCGCGGAACAACTTCGCGAGGTAGATAATTTGTCCGAGCAAGCGCTCGATACGAAGAATCCCCGACAAGCTGCTGAGAAAATGATCGACGCGATCAACAAGGCGAACGAGACCGTCAATATTGCGGCACGTCGATCGAATGAGTTTACTGGGCATGATGTCCTATCCCAAATCGGTCAAGACATCTCGACGATGCAACGCTATCAGCAGGAGCTAAAAGACTCTGTCGACAAGATGCTTCCTGAGCAATTTCGGCGTCGGCAAGCAATTGTTGCGCGGCACTTGAGTGAACTCGCTGAAATGACACGCGAGCAGTCGAAGATGCTCCGCGATGGTGCCAAGCAACCAGCAGTTCAGTGGGCGGAATGGATGGAGAATCAGGCGACAACGATTCGTGCCGTGACCGGAACCGAGGACCGTCCCAAAATTGCTCAAGATTCTGAAACCGAACGTAAGCAACTTGCCGAGCGGTTGGAAGTAGAGCTTCGAAATCATCAATTGGCGAACAATATTGATGGCGGACTACACGATGAAACACGTAACGGACGCAACGATCTACGAGACAGAACCCCTAAGCCCGCCAAACTAATCGAGAATTTGGCTGAAGAAGTAACCAAGTCTGCCACGAAACCTGGTGACTCCGAGGACATTCAAAAGGGTGCGAAGGAAGCGAAGGAAAACGTTGAGAAACTGCTGGTACCCGCGCTTGATCAGATCGCACACCAACGGACCACGCAACAGGCACGCAACGACAGCGATGGCCAATGGATCGCCGATCTTGGGGACTCGTATCGAGCCGCTAATGCGATCGCAACGAACGCTAGTTTGGATGCGAATGAAAAGGGTCAGCAGCTGAAAGAAGTGGCTCAGGCGATCAAAAAACTAGAGGCCGTCCACGAACTTCAGCAAGCTTCAAGAACCCTGGACGAAATGCAGTCTACAGAACGATGGAAGGGACTCTCTTTCGACGCGAAATTTGAGCAACCTCGACAGTTGGATGCTTGGAAGCAACGTCTTGATAGGGCTGTCAATGCATTGCGAGAAGCAGGTTTTTCAAATGAAATTACTGGCAAGCTTGATCAAATGAAGTGGAACGAAACTGCAAATAAGATTGATCAGAAAATTGGACCGCGTCGTTGGTCTAACGAACCATGGATGAACGCCTCGGAGGACTTGCAAGCAATGCAGAAGTCGATACGAGAAGAAGCGAAGAAGATTGAAGAGGCTGCTAAAGAAGCCAGAATGAATCTTGCCGAAATGGCGCCAACCGTTTCGGATCTTGCACGACAAGCCTCCAAGTCGCTGGAACAAGGTATCGCTCCGACCGAGTCCCTCGCGAAAGCAATCGGTGAGGGAACCGTTCCGGACAGAGTCGCAAGAATCAATCAAGTTGACGACAAGCTTGCTGAAGTGAAACAGCCGATGCAGAGTCTACGAGAGGCGCTTTCGGATATGGCAAGCCGACAAGACCTCATGAAAAGCGGGTTGTCCAGGCTTGCGAGGGATGCAGACGCAGCTTCGGGTATTACTCAACAAGCTGAACAACGCATTGAAGAATCCATCACAGCAGCTCGTAAGGCCGAGAATGATCGAGACGCCCAGGACGCAGTCCAACAATCTGCCAACACGCAGCGAGATGCGACCGAAGCATTGGCTATGATTGCCGAACACTTTGACGCACTTTCCAAAGCTGCAAAGGAAGGAGCACTTGCCGGAGAACCGGAAGACAAAAATGAACTTGCCAATTCGCTAGCAGGTGCACTAGCCGATGCGGTTGCCAAGATGCCTAGTAGTGATACACTGGCTTCCGCAAAAGATAATTCGCTCAATGCAACGCACGAAGAAGCTGATCGGCTGCGAAAACTCTCAAGTTCCAATCCAGAGCGAGTTTTAGCACAACTTGAAAAAGAGCTTCCTCGGAATCCGCAGATGCAACGTGAACTATCGAAGATCGCACGTAGCGCGGTCGACGATTCACTGAAAACCTTAGATTATTCTGCCAAGAAAGAACAAACACTACGCGTCGATCTCGAAAACTCTGACGACGAGTATCGTGAAGAGAAGGAACAGCTTCGCCAAGCGATTCAACAATCGGCCGAGATCGCTTCGAGAATGTCCGATACGATGTTACCTCGTGTAAGGACCACCGCAGAACGAGGCGAGCAGCAACCGATCTCCGCCGAAGTAGCCAAGACGCAGAATGACTTACTCGCATCAGCTGACGCATCACGTAACACAAACGCCGATCAGCCGATGGAAACGATCGCCGCAACTGCAAAGTCGCTTGGAAGGTCGATCGAGCAAGCAAAGCGGGAGATGTCGCAGCAGGCTCTCAAACTCGAAAAGGCTTCGTCCGGCAATGCTTTAGCTGATGAAAATCAACAGAAGAACCGTCGTCGCGAGATGGAGGACTGGCAACGGAACTATCGGAACCAAGATATCAACCATGCCCAGCAAATCGAGAACCAAAGCAATCAGGCAATGCAGCGGGCCGAGCAAAAGCTTAATGAGTCGCGTCAGTCGGTTGAGCAACGTCAACAAGAGGCCAACGAAGCGAAACGCCAAGTGGAGGAGAAACCGGATGACGCCGGACGAATAGCTCAAGCAGAGCAGAAGGCGGCAGGACTAGAGCGTGCTCAGCAGTCCGAGGCAAAGGCCGAATCAAAACGTCAAGAGTCCCAAGCACGCTATGAAGGCGCCAAGGCTCGTCGAGAGAAACTGCAAAGCGATCAGCCAGGGGAGTTGACTGCCAACAGTCCACCGCTTGAACTAGGTTTCAAGGTTGCTGCATCTGCTGCTGAACAAGCAAAGATTGCCTCGGACCTTCTTCGTGAAGCACTTGCCGATGCTGGGCAATCGGGTAAGGAAAACGGCGAGCAGGCTCCGTCAAGTGGCCAAAGGCAAGCTTCAGGCCCCAACGCCAGTCAAGACAAACTCAAAGGTATGATTGAACAGCAGGACGCACTAAAACAAGGTGTTCAAGAAGCCTCCCAATCAATCGCTCGTGCGGCTCGACATGAGTCGAGAATGCAAAATATAGCTGTTGGAGAAACGTTGATGAAGCAGGCCAATGATATTGATGCGGTTGCCAAGGGAGAGATGGAGCAGGCTCGCGAGAACTTGAGCCAAGCAGTAAAAGACTCATCGAATCAGCCGAGCAAGTTGAACAAACAGGTCGCATCAATAGAAGCTTCTGTCGAGAGTATGAAAGGCCTCGCATCCGCAAAGCAAGCGATCGAAAAGGCTGCGGAAGGTCTGCAAGGGGCGTCAAGTTCCCAGGCAACCAACCAACGAAATGCGTCAGGCAAAGCGGGTTCCTCGCAAGCATCTACGGATTCAGCAAGCGCTAAACAGCCAAGTTCTGGAGAAGGAAAAAATCCTTCACGTGGGCTTCTTTCGCCCCAGGAAATGGCTCGCATGTTAGATGAACTAGACCAGCAGCTTGCGAAAGCTAAGGCCGCCCAGAGTAATGATATGCAGAGTAATGATATGCAGAGTAATGATATGCAGAGCAATGATCTACAGAGCAAAAGCAAAGCTGGGGAAGGTGAAACTACGGCAGAGGGGTCGGCCAAGGGTAAATCTTCTGATAATATTTCGAGTGAGTCGAGTTCGGATGCGGCAGAAAGAGCTGCTACGCTTGCAGAAGCAACTAGAAGATTGGCTGCTTCAATGAATCAACAACGACGTGAGTCCGAGTCGGCGATAAAGCAAAGTTCCGTTGCTGCCACGCAACCGTCTAATTCTCGAGCGGTTTCGCGAGCCGGAAATTCTTCGGACGCTGTGGTTCTCGCCTCCGAATCGGGCGAAGATGGGGACTGGGGACGACTGCGAGAACAATCGGCTGAGGAATCGGCTGATACGGTTCGCGAAGGAATTGCCCCTGCCTATCGAAAACAAGTTGATGACTATTTCAAGATCCTATCCACGCGTCGTGAGCATTCCCAGTGATCGTTTTGATATCCCGTAAGCAAACCTTCCGAAAGATTCTGCTGATAACTGTGTTTTGTGCGTTGACACCGACCAGTATTGCGGATTCTCCGTTGGATGCTGGCGATGAAGTGGATAGATGCATCAACAAAGCATTAAACTTCCTTGTTACGAAGCAACGAGAGGACGGGGCGATTTCCGATGGCGGGTATTCGACGGCGATGAGCGCATTGGCGATCATGGCGATGGCTTCCACCGGCACCACGACAACCGATCCATCGCCACGCGGACAGTCCATGCGCAAGGCACTCGAATATTGCCTGAAAGACGAACTGCAAGATGATCAAGGATATTTTGGCAAGAAAGATGAGTCACGGATGTACGGTCATGGAATCATTACTCTAATGTTGACCGAAATGATCGGTATGGGTGCGACAGTTGAACAAGATCGAAAGATTCATGAGAAATGTCGTCGAGGAATCGAACTGATTCTTCGATCCCAGCAAGTCTCTAAGCAATCGATACATCAAGGAGGATGGCGTTACACGCCAGACGCGACAGACTCAGATTTATCAGTATCGGTTTGGCAGTTGATGGCTTTACGATCGGCTAAGAATGACGGAATGGATGTACCAAGTGGAGCGATAGATGATGCAATCGAATATTTAGATCGGTCCTTCACCGTGCCATTAAACGGCGACGGTACACCACGAGAGCCACTAGGAGGATTTGGATACACTGCGGGCGATCGTCGCGCGACCTATACGATGACCAGTGCTGGACTGTTGGCCTACCAAGTCTGTGGCCAGTACGATTCGCCTTTAGTTAGCTCAGCCAGCAATTGGTTGCTTGAGAACCCACCGAAATGGGGCGATCGCTTTTTCTTTTATGGGACTTACTATTACGCTCAGGGAATGTATCAACGTGGTACGAAGTATGCTTCGACGGCAGACGACAGCGTAAGACGGATCTTGCTGGAGCAGCAGAAACCCGAAGGGAAGTGGGACCCTCCAGGAGGTGAAGAATCTGGTATCGGAAGCGTCTACACGACCAGCATGGCCGTATTGAGCCTATCGGTGAAGTACCACTACCTACCGATATATCAACGCTAGAGAAACTCGATTTACGACATCCTTTTTGCCCACCTGAATAGTGGTGCGATGCTTTAGGATGCGTTGATGATCTTTAGGCAGAGGTCTTGGACAACTCGCGGGTCGGCGTTGGGGTTTTTCTTTTTGGCCTGACCGACGAGGCTGCCAATCGCTTTCGCGTTACCCGCTTTGACTTTTTGGACCACGTCTTGGTTTGCTTCGAGGAGCTCTTTGCAAAGCAGTTCCATGGCTTGACTGTCGACTTGTACCATACCCAGTGCCTCGATTGCCGCATCCACTTCAAGTCTAGGATTTTGTACGAGTTGCTGAAAAACTTCGCGGCCTCTTGTTGTGTCAAGTCTCCCCTCTTCGATGACGACTAACAATTTCGCGAGTTTCGCGGGTGGAATCGGGAAGTTGTCGATTTTAAGGTCCTGATCTTTGAGAGTCCTCAGAACATCTTGTTGCATCCATGCGGCAGCTCGCTTGGCGGTCGCACCAGACTGGATAAGTGTTTCAAAGTAAGAAGCTGTTGCTCTTCCTTGGGAAACGATTACTTCTGCATCGTAGAGTTTGATCTGATACTCGCTGATGAAACGTTGTCGCTTAGCCTGCGGAAGTTCGTCAAGTGACTCACGCACGCGGGCGATCTCTTCGGGCGCAATGACAACGGGAACAAGATCTGGATCAGGGAAGTATCGATAATCGGCAGACTCTTCCTTCTCGCGCTGGAGCGTAGTGATGCCATCTTGATCGTCCCAGCCGCGTGTCTGCTTTGGTGACTGCCCAATGGAGAGCCCGTTCTGCTGCCACAGTTGGTATTGCCGTGCCGCTTCATACTGGATCGCCCGTTCGACGGAACGAAAACTATTGAGGTTTTTAACTTCAACGATCGGTGTTGCGATCGGTTTTGCGTTCGGTTCTTTACCCGGGATGTGCACGTTGACGTTTGCATCTACACGCAGTGAACCTTCTTGCATGTTGCAATCTGAAACATCCAAGTATTCCAAAAGCAGTTTCAATTCCGTCAAATACGATTTTGCTTCTTCCGCAGAACGCATATCGGGTTCGCTGACAATCTCTAAAAGTGGCGTACCTGTTCTATTGAGGTCGATTCGCGTATCAGATTTTTTTCTGCTGATAGCGTTTGATTCGTCGTGAATGCTCTTGCCGGCGTCTTCCTCAAGGTGAGCTCTAACCAGTCGAATCTTCTTTTTGTCTGAAACGATTGCGCCGCGAGCAGAATTATTCGTGTTTGGGTTAGCCAGTTCGATCTCAAGAAAACCTTCGATGCAAATCGGTAAATCGAATTGGCTAATTTGGTAGCCTTTGGGGAGGTCTGGATAGAAGTAGTTCTTGCGATCCCACTTGGTGAAGCCAGCAATACGGCAGTTCAATGCGAGTCCAGTTCGTATGGCGAGTTGCACGGCTTTTGCATTCAAGACGGGAAGACTTCCAGGAAGGCCCAGGCAGACCGGGCAAACTTGTGTATTGGGCGGTGCACCGAAAGTAGTTGCGCATCGGCAGAACAGCTTACTCATGGTCTTGAGTTGCACGTGGACTTCGAGACCGACCACGGTCGTATAGGTGGGTTCGTTCATCAGAGTGTCGGCCAAGTCGGTTGGTATTGAATGGATGATTGATAGGCGTAACCAGCACGTAATAGAAGGTCTTCACGAAGTGGTGCAGCTTGCAGTTGCATACCAATCGGTAATCCACTCTTGGAGAATCCGGTGGGAATAGCGAGTGCAGGAATACCGGCTAGGTTTGCTCCGACCGTGAACAGGTCAACCAAGTACATCTGCAATGGATTATCGACTTTCTCACCCATACAAAACGCAGGGGTCGGAGTGGTTGGTCCCAGTATGCAATCCACTTCTTGGAAAGCTTTATCGAAGTCTTGCCGAATCAATCGGCGAACTTTCAGAGCCTTCAAGTAGTAGGCGTCGTAATAACCCGCACTGAGCGTATAGGTCCCTAGCATGATGCGGCGTTTGACTTCGGGCCCGAAGCCTTCACCTCGTGTATTGCAGTACATATCGACAAGCGAGGAAGTATTTGCCGAAGTATCCTTAGAACTTGTAGTCGATGAGCGATATCCATAGTGTGCTCCCGAGTATCGCGAGAGGTTACTGCTGGCCTCGCCTGGAGCGATGATATAGTAGGTTGCGATCGAATATTGGGAGTTGGGAAGTTCGACATCGACGATTTTTGCGCCCAGATTTCGAAAGACTTCGATCGAGTCGAGTAGTTTTTGGCGAATGTCGGAATCGAGTCCGTCGTTATCAATTTGTTCTCGAACGATTCCAATTTTCATTCCCGCAATCGGCTTCCTTAAGTCAGATGAAACATCCGGCATCGACTGGGGAATACTCGTTGAATCCCTCGGGTCGTGTCCGCCGATGATTTCCAACAGTTTCGCAAGGTCTTCGACAGAATGAGCCATAGGGCCAATTTGATCGAGAGAACTTGCGAACGCAAGCATGCCATATCGACTGACGCGTCCGTAGGTTGGTTTCAATCCACAGATACCGCAGAAGGCAGCGGGTTGGCGTATGGAGCCACCTGTATCCGTTCCTAACGAGATGGGCGATTGAGCAGCGGCCACACATGCCGCCGAACCTCCGCTGCTTCCGCCTGGCGTCCTGGTAAGGTCCCAAGGGTTTTTGGTGAGTTTGTAACCACTGTTCTCCGTAGAACCACCCATCGCAAACTCATCAAGATTAGTTTTCCCCAGAATTACTAATCCGGCTGATTCCAGCTTTTCGACAACGGTCGCTTTGTAGGGGGATACGTAATTTTCCAAAATTTTCGAAGCCGCAGTTGTAGGTTCCGTGGTCGTGCAAAGCACATCCTTGATCGCGATAGGAACGCCCGCCAGCGGCGAGTCGATTTGGCCGCGAGCGATAGACTGATCGACAAGTGCGGCTTGTGCTAAGGCGCGATGAGCACCAACGTGAAGAAACGCTCCAATTTGCGAGTCGGTTGCTTCGATGCGATCCAGAAAAGCTTTTGTGACTTGCTGGCTTGTAATCTGAAGCGAATGGATTTGCTTGGCAATCTCGGTTGCCGTAAGGTTGATTAGGTTCATAAACGAAGGATAAGCCAGCGGACCAAAACTGTGAACAGGTCTGGGGACGATTCACACTGACAAATTCACTTCAATAAGCAGTTTCTGCCATGGCTCGCGTTAAATTAGAAATGAATTGGCTTTCAAATTCTCGCGCCGAAACGTCATTTACGCGTTGTTACTTGGGCGTTTCAATCGAAAAGCTAAGCTTGTCAAGAAGATCCAAAGTTGGCAACATCACCTCATAGGGGTTGTAGTTGGACATGGAACTTTCTGTCAAGCGTAGGTAGGTAGCGTTGATTTCTCCGTCGGGCTGAGTGGCATCTACCGCGACCCACGTTCCATGGGCTTCGACTTCGGTCCACGCGTGGTATTCCATGACGGGCGGCTGGCTGCCGGGGCGGCATCTGACCCCAGAGACGACTCGCGATGGAATGCCCTGCGTACGAACGACAGCAGCGAGTAGGATTGCGTATTCATTCGCGCTTCCACGAAATGATCGAGCTGTTTCGGCAGCTGTTTTCATCGAAGGGGTGAATGGTGTCTGTTCCTTTATCCAACCCTTTACTCCGTGTACAAGTCGTTTTAGTGGCTGAGCACCCAGTTCCTCGTTTTTCAGCGACTTTTCTGCGATCCTGTTAATCACGATGTCGTTAGCTTGAAGGAGCGGAGTCGGACCGCGATAGCTAGGATCCGATACAAACCGCTGCCCGGGATCCAGTGTGAATTCGTTGTCGAGTACGGGGGTGCGAGTCACAATATATGTCACATCGAATGGTGCGACTGTTTGGATCTTCTGGTGTTCGTCGTGGGGGACAAGGCGAAAGGTATCTCCCTCCTTATGGCCAACTCTAAGGAAGATTTGCGACAAGTTTTCGATCCCTTGTGTGTCTCCTTTGATTTCTATTTTTGGAGGAACACGGGAATCGGAAAGGAGGCTGTCACGAACCCGATATGCCATCGACTCTTCACACTTGAAAGAACGTAAATCAAGCTGACTTGTAAACGTTTTTAGTATTTCGCCCTTTTCATCAACCCAAAAGACGGTTTGCAGCTCTCGATTTTCAAACACCGTATTGGATCGAATTTCGAGCATGGAGACTGGTTCGCCATCGAGCTTGGGTGAATTGACGTAGTCACCTGCGACAAGAGTCACCGCGACAATTCTATTAAGTAATGGATCTAACATGTCAAGTTCGCGGGTTTCGCCTGGTTTAAGCGGTGTCCCCTTGAGTGTTTCGATGATCGTAAACGGCCCACCTATCTCAGCGCGCCAGGGAATATCGCGAGATCTCAACCCATCCTTATTCTCGATCCGAATTCGAAGTCGATCCAAAGCAACCGTGGCGACAAGTGATTCTGTTATATCACCGGCGATTCGTTCCATTTCAATTGAACGCAACTTACCGTCAGTTTGTTCGACGGAAGATACCTTTACTTGCTGAGTAACATTCTCGTTGTCATTAGAAATCCGCAGCAAGGAGGTCGAGTCGATTCTAAGGATGCCTTCCGTTCCAAGTGCTGAATTTTTAACGCGATTAAAGGAGTACCCTATGGGCGTGTTTCCTCTATATTGCACCTCCCAAGTCTCTCTCGGGATCTCTTGGGCCTGAATCCAATTACGACGTCGAGTAAGTGAGTCAGCAAGATTTCGCTTTTTATTTTCTATTGCTTCCGCTAATTCTGACCCGAGGGGCTTACCGGTGACGGCAAGGTCACTCAGTCCGAGCTTTTCTAGGTTAGTTTGAACGTGCATAGGCATCACGCTCTCGATGTCTTGAGTTGTTGTTTGGCCATCGATCGAGTTTTGCTTTACTGCTTCGACGGTAGAGACTTGTTCACTCGGTGATCTCGAAAAGCAGCCGAACGTTGAAAGCATAGACAATCCGATGAGGCCGGAAAACGAGAGATTCAATGAACACTTCATAATCTTGTCAGTTTGCTGTTTGCACAATTGGATTCACAGGGCTAGCCACGTCAATCGATCGAAATCACCCTGCATACTAATTAGAGCCCCAGATGGTTTTATTAAGTAGATCGAAAGTACTTCCCAAGAATCAACGATGGAATCACAAGGCTGCAGATGGCTAGCGCCGACCAAGGCCCACCAAACTGCAGACCAAGAATGGCATCGAAAAAGATAATTGAGAGAATCGCTTGCTTGATCGCTAATTGTATCGTTCTAGGAGTAGGGTCAACAACTGAAAAAAATGCTCTTCGAATCAGTGGCATCGCCATAAGCGTAAAGACGATCGGATAGCTTGGCACGGCGTTTATCCTAAGAGGGATATCAGAAGGGGCAAACCATGGTACTAATGAAAGAATGCCCAGACCGAAAGCCGCTACGACCCATCCGGCTGCAATATCTCTAGACAAATTTACTTCCGCTTCTCGCCTCGCCGACCAAGTAAAACCAGCAGTGTAGATTCCGTGACCTAAGACGGCTATCCAGCCGTGAGGAAGTGTCGTCCAATCAGTAAAGCCTAGGCAGCATCCTGCCGAAATGCCCAACAGCATGCTTCCCGATCTGCAGAGGCCCATGAGTAAGGGACCAATCAGCGTCATTTTTAGTCTACTATTATAGAGTCGAATGCAAGAGGCTAGGCCTGCGGTTACAACCAGCGGTCCAAATCGAAGAGTCCAAGGAATCTGTTGTATGTCGTCGTACGTCACGTCGACGAGAGTTCTGAATGTTTCCAGATTCATCCCAATCCCAATGGCCGTTAGGATGGCAACGCCGAGAAGCATCCAAGCAGCGTTCCTTGCTGCCTTGATTGAGATGCGACCATCAGAAAGAGGACGTTGACGTTGCTGATTTCGATCCTGTTCCAGATCGTTGATGTCGTTCCAGATCATACCTGTCCAGTACAGAGCAATCACTATAATCACAAGATAAAGTACCGTAGGCCAAGATTGGCTAATCGTGTTTTGGGACAGAGCGCCAGCCAACGCAGCCCCCGCGAGTACATCCGCGATAGCGGTAAAGACGTTAGGAAGCCGTACCAACTGTGCCCACGAACTGAAGGTCGAAACTTCGTTACGGGAAGAGGGAAGCGAGTTTGATCTATCAGAAGCCTCAACGTTCACACAATCGACTTTCCTAAGGAGTTGGCAATGCTTCGGGTCTCATCCCCGATCTGAACGTACTGCTAGTTTGCTGCAAGTAATCTAGAGGAGATCGCTGATTGAATGGCTTAGAAATGTCCGTTGGCCGCAACCAACGCACACTAGTTTCAGGAGCTCTCTCGGAAAACACCCCGAGGGTACTCGCTTCGAACCCGATTTGTTTCGATTTACCAGACATTCCTTGCAAGCGAACCAACGCATTGACTCTCTCGTCATAGGCATTGTCGCTACCGCGTAGATCGACCCAGCTTGTAATTAATCCATTCAGTTCAGTCGAATCCTTCCATGAAACTCCCTCAAAAGAGATCAACGAAGATGCTGCGTCGCAGACAAAAGTACAGTTCTTTGCATCCCGGGAAATGCACACAGGATAAGGGTGGTCGGCGGTAATTCGCACGCGTGCTAATCCACGTTGGGCGTCAATCGTTAGGTCTTCCAGGTCCATGCGAATAGTCGGTGGAGTCTTCGAAACGGTCGATGCGCCGTTGGTGTCAAGTAGTCGTCCATTGACTGCAAGAAGTCCATTTCGCCATCGAAGCTCGCTACGGATACCGCTCGCCATCTGAATCAAACTCCCAGTTCCCCGAACGATGACACCTTCTAGTTCAATCTGGGGCGGTGCCTTCGTGGTGTTGCCTGTTATGAACACAAACGCAGTCTCCCATTCTCGATTCTCAGAGTTGAGAGTCACGACTGCATTCGATAGTTTTATCAAACTGCCACTACCCACCGTAGCGACAACTGCGGTACCACTGCCTGAATCTGGAGAGGTGACTTGGAAGTCTAAGTTTTCAAGCGAAAGTTTTGTATTCGATAGTCTCCACAAGGGTGAGGACGGTTCACCATCGAAATTCACTTTGGAATTGGAATCGTTGGACTTTAGCATTGCTGATTGAGTTGGTTGTGGAATCCATTGGATGCGACAGCGTTTGCTTGTAACACCTCGAATCAAGCATTGAGTTCTCGTTATGGGTAGTGTCTCACTAATCACAATCTGTTCGTCATCGATCCAGATTTCATCTACCATTTGGTTCTCATTGGCTAGTTTCACTGCTTCTGATAATGTCCGCACGATAGTTGGAGCTGTATTGGGCGCAAGACTCTCTCGTTTAGTATCCTTCAAATCGATGGATCGGACCACGATGACATTGGCGTTTGGAAAGCGTGATTGAGGACTAGTTTGCTCGGTTGTTTTCGCGATCTCAATCCCATTCAGTTCGGCTGCTTCTGGCTTAGCAATCGTTGAACCTGGTTTCGGTAGGTCCGATCTGGTACCACCGTCTGCTGAAGTCGCGGGAGAATCAATGGTTGAAGCGACCGAAGGGCTTGAGGTTGTTAAGTCTTTTTTGCCAGAGCCCGAAAGAGGGCTCGAATACGTGTTGGGGGGAGTCACCGTAGTGACAGAACCAGGGTCTCGGCCGTTAAGAATTTTGTCAACTTTGAGTGATTCTTGCTTTTCGGTTTCGTTGATCGATTTATTTGACCCGGCAATTGAAGTAGCCAACAGGACGCCTTCCTGACCTGCTTTTACGTCACTAGCTTTGGAGTCGTTATTGAGATCAGAAACATCGCCGCTTGGTTGCACATTTAGGGGGACTTTAATACCGGCTGGCGGTTCCTTAATTGCTTGGTCTGCCTTGATCGGGGACACTTGAGTAGCGACAATCATCCCTTCTGACTTATCAGATCGATTACGGATTGATGGATTTGGAGCTTGGTTTGTCGACTTAACATCCGTCCGGCTAATGGCCGGGTTAAATCCCGAAATGATCTCCCGCGAGATCGTAAAGTTACCTGACTCAATGTATTGTCGGTAAAGGTATCCTGAGGATAGGAACAAAAACAAGCAGCTAATAATCCATGGAAACGCCTCTCGAATTAAACTAGTTTTCGGTGTGATTGGATTAATGACAGCCGTTTTTCCAGAACTGGATTTCGGCAAATCAAGTAGCTCGGCGAGCGAATGCAAATCAGCAACTAAGTCCAGCGGTTGTTGGTAGCGGTCGCGAGGCCGCTTGGCCATTAATTTTCGAACGACTGCAGCAAGTTCGCTAGGGATATCGTCACGGAAGTGCCTTGGATCCTCGGGAGGCGTTTCACCATGCATCAACAATTTTTGGATGGCAGTGCCTTGATGATAAGGCGGGCGACCAACTAGCAAGTAGTACAGCGTGCAACCGAGAGAGTAGAGGTCGCTGCGAACATCCGCAGCACGCGGGTCTCGAGCTTGCTCTGGCGAGATGTAATCGAAAGTCCCGAGTGTAACGCCGCTAGCGGTTAAATCGTTTGAGGATTGATCTAGCGACGTCGTTCTGGCTAGTCCCATATCGACGACTTTAACCAATCCATCCGACGTGACTAATGCGTTCGACGGTTTGATGTCACGATGAACGACCGCCCGGTCACTTGCGTGTTGTAACGCCTGAGCGATTTGGATTGTGTAAAAGATTGCATCATCGATCGAAATAGGAGCGTTTTGAGTGACCAAATCGCGGAGATTTACCCCTTCGATAAATTCGAAAACGATGTAGCTCCACGCCGGTGTCTCGCCGACGTAATAGACACGCGCGATGTTGGGGTGGTCAAGCTTTGCAGCGCTTTGTGCCTCAACCCGAAATCGCTTAAGGGACTCTTGGTCTCGGCCCAAATTCGGAATGACTTTTACCGCAACGATACGATCCAAACGCATATCGGAAGCTTTGAAGACAGCTCCCATTCCGCCACCGCCAACTAACTCGTGCAACTGGTAGTGATCAAGTTGTTGGCCAATTAGGATTCGAGCTAACGACGCGACGGAACCGGTCGGATAAAACTCTTGTGCTTCTGCTATCGGCGATGCCGAGACTACCGTTCGTTCGGTCTCGATGATCGACGATATAGGAGTTGCCGAATCGTTTGGTTGGGCGTTGGTGTCCCCGTGATGAGCTGTAAGGTTCGCCGTAGCGACTAGATGCTTCGAAGAGAAGTCAGTGCCATGCAAATTCGGTGACAGCTCGCCAATGTTGCGAGGAAGTTCCTCTCGATCGCTTGGTGATTGCGATTGAGCATCGAGGCCATCTTGTGTCAACGGGTATCCTGATCCGGAACCGTTTTCGATGGTTCGGCTTCGAGTCGGCTCTTGAGAATTTCCGTCGTTAGAGTTCATCACAATTCTACGGTATCCAACCAGGTATATCCCGTCAACGAAATCCCATTACCCTGCCCTCCCTTTTTCGATGGAATGCCAATTTCGCTGGATATCTACTACAACAGGAGTATAAGTTACACCTTGAGAAGCTTGTCTGTGTTGCACTAGACTGACTTCTACCGGAGCTAGACCAGGATTCTTCCTCTCGGGAGCAGTTTTCGAAGTGCCTTGTGTAAGAGATCTTATGCCCAAATTCATTGATGTTTCAAGCGTTGATTCGATTCCGATCGGTGAGGGACGGGCGTTTCCAGTAGATGGGAAAATGATCGCAATTTTCAACGACAATGGAAATTTTCTTGCGATTGACGATTTTTGTCCCCACATGGGTGCTTCGCTTGCCGAGGGTTGGATTGAAAAAGGGTGCGTGGCCTGCCCTTGGCATGCATGGCGTTTTCAACTGTCAGACGGAGCGTGGCTGGACAATCCCAAGATCAAGGCAGCAACGTTTGCAACACGCATTGTCGAAGGTCGCGTTGAAGTCGATCCGACACCGATTCAGGCATGACGAGTCAACGTTGGTTTAGTTCGCTAAGGAGTGAGCACCGGTAGGGGCGTACGTGTTCCGGTGACTTTGGTTTCGTCAGAATGAACACCTTCCGAGGTCTTCATTTTTTCGGCGATGATCATCTCATCGATGCGCTCAAGCAAAAATTGGCTGAATTGCCCAAAGTGCAGATAGAAGGCCATTAAGTTTACTCCGTAACGCATGGCTCTGGGATTTCTAAATAGTACGGAGACAAAGCAACTCCAAAATTGCCAACGATAGGAAGCGACCACTCCTTGACGCCACAGTATGCGGGAAAGAGCGCGTAAGTCTCGCAACTGGTGCTTCATTGTCAGGCTCAGTTTCTTCTTGGAGCAGTTTAGGCTCTCGGCGACGCGACGAACGCGGTCGAAGTAAGCGGTCGGAGCGTAGATGTCTGCTACGATTCGACGATAATCTATCAGTACATCAAGTTTTGGCCGCTTCGTCTCAAAATTGAGTCCTCCTGTGCACTGATCACCCGTCTCCGTGTCATTGTGCATACGATCGAACGACTCGTACAACCGGCCTTCACGAGCCAGTCGTCGCGTCAGTTGCGTTCCGGGTAACGCGTAGAGTAACCCGACCATCGCGATCGGAGTTGCGCTAGCATCAATGAGCTCCGTAACCCCCTTGTGAACGCTACCTCGTTCGCCATCAAATCCAACAATATATCCGCAACTTACCCACATCCCGTACGAATAGATCTTTTTTAAGCTGTCAGCAAGATGACGTTTTGTGTTTTGACCTTTTTGTGTTTGCTTAAGTGTTTGCTCATCAGGCGATTCGATACCGACGAAGACTGTCGCGAAATTGGCTTCCTGCATGAGGCCCATCAATTCATCATCGTCGGAAAGGTTCACCGAGGCTTCGGTAGCGAACTCGAACGGAAAATTGTGGGCCTTTTGCCATTCGATCAGTTTTGGGAGGAATTTCTTTACGTCTCGCTTGTTACCAATGAAATTATCATCGACGACGTCGACAAGACCGCGGTGTCCCAAGGCATAAATCGCATCTAACTCGCGTAAGAGTTGGTCTGCCGTCTTAAGTCGTGGGACTCGGCCAAACAACTCAATGATGTCGCAGAATTCACACATGAAAGGGCAACCGCGAGCAAATTGAACGCCAGGGAATAAGTACCGATTCATTTTAAGCAAATCAAAACGGGGCGTCGGAGAGGTCGTCACGTCGGCTTTTGTTTCACCTGGCTCGTACCGGCGTAATGCACTGCCATTCGCAAAATCGGAAAGCCAAGGTCGAAGAGTTATTTCGGCTTCGCCAAGAACTAAGTGGTCTGCATGGGCGTAGATGTGGGGACTCGACGTTGCATCAGGGCCACCTACCACGACGGGTTTTCCAGCGGTTTGAGCTCGATCGATTATTTGCAACGCAGAGAACTGCTGCGGCAACATACCACCCGTAAACACGACATCAGCCCATTCCATGTCTGAGTCCTGCAAGTCTTCAACGTTGCAATCGACTAACCGCACTTCCCAGTCGGTCGGTAGCATCGCTGCTACTGTGATCAGACCCAGCGGTGTCGCTGGGTACTTGGCATTCTGTAATTCGCAAGTCGCCTTAAAATTCCAAAAAGAACGTAAGGTAAACTGGGGATAGACGAGTAAGCAGCGTGTGGATGCCATGTTGACCGATAAATTTACTAACTTGAGCCCAGGTAAACCCTGTGTAACTCCTCTATATTAGCACCCTTAGCGAGATCAGCCAATAAAAATCGATTTAGGCTTTGCTTTTCTCAATCGCAGTTGGTTAGGATCCGTTAAAGCTCCTATTGGGGAAATGAAGGGAGGATCATTCCCGAAATTGATGATGGGGCCTACCAGGGGGAATTCTAACGGCTGAACGGTTGGTTGTCACGATTGAGCCGGTTGTTAGGATTGTACTGAACCCATCATCACAGGCCAACCATTACAGGCCCACCATCACAGCTGAAAATCCGGATTGAGTACTCACCTTTAGGAGGAACGCGGTTCATCCGCTTTCAATGCCAAGACATCGGAAATCATTCTGGATTTTTTGAAAATTTACTTCCATTCTCCAACAAGTTGCCCGCCTTCGGTTTGCCAGACACGCACGATTCCCTCTTGACCTGTCGACAGTACATAGTTGCCGATGGCTGATACTGTAACACAATAGAGAGAATCACCAGTCGTACTAAACTGTTTGACTTGACTCCCCGAATTCGTGTCGTGAACTCGTACAAGATTATTCAGAGTAGAAGTCGCAACATTCGACGATTTACCGATGTAGGCGATGGATGTGATTTCGGTACCAAAGCCAATCATTGTCTTTAGTGATTCGCCTTGTTCCACATCCCAAACCTTAACCGTTGTATCTGCACTAGCGGTCGCAAGTCGATAGCTATCGTCTTGCCACGCCAATCCCAATACGTGATGCGTATGTCCTTCGAGTACTCGAGAAACACTATTGGTTTTCGTATCAATTAGTTTGGTCATTTTGTCGGCTCCACCAGTGGCGAGCCATTTACCATCAGGTGAGTATGCCAAGGCAAGAATGGTGTCGCTGTGCAAGTCGGTGAGAGAAGCTGCGATCGATGGCGTTCCTGAACTTAGCGCGGCAGTTATGTCAGCGTCACTGATATTGATGATAGATAATTGACCGCTTCGGCTAGGGGAACCGCTACCAATCGCCAATTGCGTGCCGTCAACACTAAATGCGAGGGCCATCACTCGTTCAACCAAAACCGATGGCGAACCGATAACAAGAGCCTCTTGCCAAAGTCGCGTTGGATCGTCAGGAATTACGGCAGCGAGCGCGGCCTGGGAATAAGCCGGAAGTGCGATTTTACGAGAGTCAATTCGCTCTCTCGTTTCTAAGGAAAACAAGTCGATCGAATCGGAAGGTGATGAGCCAACCGATGCGGCAGCGGCAAGAATATTTCTACCTGCAAAGACGATGGATTGCACGGAAAACTTGATCGCATCGCCTATTGTCTTGTGTTGCGTTGCTGTTGCTTGAGTCGAGGCGAGCTTTTGATCTTGTTGAGTGACTAAGGCTTTACGTTCATCAAGCCGAACCTGAGCAGCCTTTTGGGCGTTTTCTGTCAGGGCCATGACTTGCGACGCATTCTCTAACGCGGTTTGCGAAGCAATCTTTAGTTTCTCAACATCGGTTAACACTTTCTTTTTGGGTTCTAGGTCTGTCGTTAACTGATTGAGCTTTTGCATCGAGGCTTCGACAGCCGCTTTTGCTTCTGCAATCAGTTTTTCATGCTCGACGATACCCAGTGCGGCGGCTTCCATCTCTCGCGACTTTACTGCAAGCGCTTCCACCGCTACTTCTTTTTCCTTCGTTGCCGATGCAACCGCAGTTACCTCCGATTGAAGTGCCTTATCAAGCTCGCCAATGACGACATTGGAACGATCGAGGGCTGCTTTCGAACGACTAACTTCTAGTTCTAACGCAAATTGTGCGAGCTGCTCCCGTCGGTCTTTTTCTATAGTTCCAACTAGCTTCGAAGGATTCACATCCCAAAGTCTTAAGGTAGTGTTCACAGCGGTTTCGTCTTTCGTGCCCGTAGCGAGTTGCGTTCGGTCGGGTGACATGGCGATCATATCTATACTGCCAGAAGCAGTTACTGCGAGGACCAGAGGATGATCTGGAACAGGCTCGGCTGTTATGGGTGTCTTGTATTGCCATGCTGCAAGCTTCCGATCTGAGAGTGCCAAAAGGGTTGTGTCATCAAGGCAAGTCAGCGCCTGCACACTGCCAGAAAGTTGAGTCCTCGTTGCTTCCGGTAGTGGCTGTGACGCAAGGTCCCAAGAGTACAGGATGTTAGTTGGTCCGACCGCGTAGAATCGGTCATGCGATGGCGACCATGTGCCGCACAAGATTGACGGTTCAGAAACTGGAATGGTGTGAAGAACGGAACCATCGCGTTTCGCAATTCGAATGATTGAACTTGGCGGGAGTGGAACGGCCTCTGTAGATTCTGGAGTGGCTGGCAAGCCCTCCTGAGGTACTGGAGCGACCGCATGGATCACGGTTTCAACGTTGGCTAGAAGAGAAGAGTCTATAGAAGTACAAAGAAGACTCGCGAGCGAGACCCCCGTCGCTTCGAGCGCCTGACGAGTTGCATCGATGGGATCCGTCGCTTGTTTCCATATTTTGACTTGTCCCGTACTACCAGTTGCGATGGTTTTTCCATCCGGGCTAATAGCTATCGAGTAGATAAAATCAGGATGTGCATGGCTAATGATCTGGGTGGGATTAGGATCAAGTGTTCCTTCCATCGGCACAGAAATGCCAGTTCGTCTAGCATTCTGAATCAGCAAATGACCCGCTCGGCCAAAAGCGACAAACTCATTGTCGGGTGAAATCGCAACCGCGTAGCTTGCTCGGGCGGACTCTGGTAGTTGCAATGGCATTGTCGCTTTAGGGATAACCATACCGTTGCTCAATGTGCCGCCAGTGATCCATGCTTTGAGCATTGCGATTTGTTCGGCAGTCAGTTTTTCAGCTCCAACCGTGTTATCTTCAGGAGGCATAAGAACTTCAACGGTGCCCAGTGTTCGCGTCACGATCAGACTCGCGTCGGCATTCTCGGATATGATCGCTGTACCGGAGTCGCCCCCTTTCAAGATGCTTCCTATTGTTTCAAGGTTGAGTCCACCTTCAGCAATCTTCTCGTTATGGCAAGCGATGCAGTTTTTTCGTAATAGAGGAACAACTGAATCCTCGAAATAGACCGGCGTTTGACCTTGAAGAGCGCTGCAAGTAAGTACAGCGACCATCGCTGTGCCACAGGATTCAGCGAGTCGTGTCGCAAAACTTTTAGTTGTCATAATGTATCTCAGGTTTGTTAACGAGAAACAGGACGTGAAGGAATATAGGATTCAAAAATATATGTAAATGTAGCTATTCTGAGGTTATGCTAAGCCAGGTAGGTTTGGACTGAAGCGTTTTCGCAACCTGTTCGAGGTTAGTAGGTTCTAAGGCTTTTGCAAAGATTTTTATAGGACCTTGAAAAGCTTCACTTCCAGTAAATTTGAGGGTCACTTTGCTGGCCGAGTCCGTCCCGTACTTGGATTCGGCTGATGAGCACTGCACAAAGCTTGGTAATCCTTCGGCTGTAACGTTGATCGTCCCGCTGAACTCACTTTCGCGTGCCAGGTTTACTATGACCTCTGTCTCCTTGCTTGTAACAGCGTGAATCAAATCGCTCGATAGCGTTGCTGAAAAACTGACTGGCCACTCTTCGAGGACTGCGAGGAATCCATACTCAGACCCTCCTAAGCGATGAAAGTCAACGATCGAGATGGTGAAGTCGCCATCCGAGGGAGCCTTCCATTTCAAGACAGGATCAAGATTGGTTTCAATGTCGTCTTGTTGAACAATCTGGTTGCCTTGGGAATCTAAGATTGCAATGGTTGGGTCGAGTGAGGAACCAAACTCGCGAGCGAGTAACCGAATTCGGTAGTAAACTCCAGCTTTCGCCGCGAATCGTAGGTATTTGACTTGGCCAGGCTCTGCAATGGTTCCTGTGACTTTCACTGGAAGCACTACAGAGAGTGCTTGATCAAGACCAGCGTGTTGGCCTGCCGTTAATTCGACGCACTCTGAATGGATTAATGACAGCATCGAATAATCCAAGGTTCTGCGTTCGAACGATGAATCCGAGTCAAGGTGCAGTCTGTACACCCAATCATTTCCTCCACCAAAACCGATAGAGGTGTCTGGCGCAGCTGGGAATCCAAAGACCTTTACGTGGTACTTGCCATCTCCACGGGCCCTAAAAGTAAGTTGGGGGTCGAGTCCGACATGATCGAGATTCTCGGACAACACATATCCCTTGCTATCTAGAATCTGTAGACATACATCTGCAGGGCTCGAAAGCCACTTCTGAGAGTCAACGGATGCAATGAGCAGTTCATCCTTCTTAAGTGTCACTGCGAACAAGTCGACATCACCACGTTTATTCAGTATGCCTTGAGTAGTTCTCGCCAAAGAAGGCACTTCGTTTGCTTCAGCAACTCGATCATTCGGTTCTGCTTCGTTGCTTTCTGGATTCTTACCGACAAGGAATGGAACTGAGGCGGTGGCACCACTTGGGCTATAAAGTCTAACCCAATGCACACCCGCGATCGCATCTCCACTGATTTTCACCTGGAGTTTCCCCGAATCGGACATGCAATTCCATTGAATCGCTTCAGAGTCGGACCAAATCTGCAGGGGCCAGGTAGGAAATTTTCCGGAGGCAGATACGTCGACTGTAGTTCCAATTTGGCCGCCCGGAGGAGAGATAACTGTCAACTCAGGCTTCTCAGCGGACCATCCCAAAGGGGTTTGCATAATCGGTAGAGCGAAGCACAACAAGACAATGAATTTACATCCATTTGGTAACCGACATTGAGCCACAGTAGACTTATACGCAGTAGATCTAAACATGGTGAGCTACATTAACTCGCTAATCGGAGTATGATCACTTACCAAATGCGTCGGTCGACCTGAGGGGGTGTAATAAATCTTGCTTGGATCGATTCCGAGTTTTCGATAGACTGTTGATACATAGTTCTCTGGTGACAACACGCGTTCGGTTGCAGCATAACCTTGACGGTCCGTTGCACCGATGACCTGTCCTCCACGGCTTCCTCCTCCGGCAAACAAGATGGACATCGCGTTTGCCCAGTGGTCGCGACCGGGTTTGGACTGACCAGGTAAGGTACTAATCTTAGGTGTTCTTCCGAACTCACCCAAAGCGATGACCATGGTTGTAGCCAGCAGTCCACGTTGATCTAGGTCGCTTATAAGAGTCGCGACGGTTTGGTCCCATGTCGGCAGTCGTGTCTTGAGGGCCCCGAATATATCGCTGTGATTATCCCATCCGCCGTCATAAAGAGTGACAAAGGGGACGCCTGATTCGACGAGACGACGAGCCAACAGCGCGCGCTGGCCAAAGCTGTTCCGGCCGTAGGCATCTTTGATTGCGTCAGTTTCGTCATGAATATCAAACGCCTTTTGTGCGTCAGGAGTCATGACAAGATCGTAACCCTGCTGAACGTTCTCATCGTACGCCACTACTGGATCGCTAATCTGTGGATCTTCATACCGCGGAAGCCGATCGACCAACTTGCGTAGATCGCGTCTCGATTGAAATCGCAGTTGCGAGAGATCAACCGGAAGTTCCACGTCTCGCACGCGGAAATCCTTATTGTTGGGATCATTCGCAACGACAAATGGAGCATACTTGGCACCGAGGAAGTTCGGACCACCTGAACGAGACATACTTGGAATCGAAAAATAGCTCGGTAGTCCGTGAGGTGCTGTCCGCTCGTAAGCTGCAACGGACCCAAGACTGGGATGAAAGCTAACGAAAGCGCCACATCCGACCGGTATACGCGGTGGCGCGCCGGTCATCATGTAGTGGTTGCCGGCACCATGGTTCGCTTGGTTATGGCAAACGGATCTAATGATCGAGTATTTGTCGGCAATCTGTGCAAGTTTAGGCATGTGCTCGCAAATGCGCATCCCAGAAACGTTGGTCTCAATCGGGCTAAACTCGCCCCGAATCTCACGCGGTGCTTCGGGCTTGAGATCGAAAGTCTCCAGATGCGTAGGACCGCCATCCATCCAAATCAAAATGCAGTTGGACTTAGGTGTCGTCGTTGCTACCTCCGAGGCCGAGGCGCGTTGTAGTGCCAACAAATCTGAAAAGCTACCGCCAGCCAAGCCTGCCAGCCCAAGTTGTAAGTAGTTTCTTCGATACATGGTAATCTCATACTAGTCGAGGTAAAGAAATTCAGGCGAGTTGACCATAGACCACATTAAGTCTTCGATCAAACGGCGTCGGTCGGTGTCGGGTTGAGCAAACTCCTCGCTGATGGCACTGAGTTCACTTTCATCCGGGGGTCTATTAAAAATGGTCAAGTACAAATCATTCACTATCAGGTTGGCGATTTTCTCGGACGAAGCAAGGCGTTGACTTCGACCTCCCTCAGACGATATTCGGCGTTGGATGTGAGCGGCATTCATCAAATGAAGTGCTTGAGTGATAGTCGCCGAAGTCGCCCGCTCGCATGGCGGATCTTGATTGGGGTCTGGGCGACCAAAAGCATCCAGCAAATCGGATTCGGTTCTTACGGTCCATAACTCCATCGCCCGCGTTCCTTTGGGCATGCCGTCGAAATCCTCCATCTGTTGTGTTACGTCCGTGATTGCATCCGATAAGACTTCTGCTCGTAGCCGCTTTCGATAGTGCCTAGAAAAATTGCGATGATCAGCCACGTTGGTATCGTTGGGTTGCGACGATAGCGAGTAGGTACGGCTCGTAAGAATCGCGTGTAGCAACTTCTTGTTGTCGTAACCGACTTGTCGGAAATGATCGGCTAAGGCATTTAGCAATCCTTCGTTGCTGGGTGGATTCGTTGCGCGTAGGTCATCAACGGGATCAACAATGCCGACACCCATCAGTTCCGCCCAGATTCGATTGGCGGCTACCTTGGCAAAGGTCGGATTGTCAGGAGCGGTCATCCAGTCCGCCAATGTGACTCGCGGATCTTTACTTGGTTCTATAGCGACAACCTCAGCAAAAAGAGGTTTTGGGGGAAGGACCTCATTCGTCATAGGATGACGTACTTCGCCGCTTGCCTTTAGAAAGACAAACTCTTCACTCCCCGAGATGGGTGCAGAAATCCCGGTTCCCTTGTAACCTACACGAGCAAAGTGAGCAGCCATTCCGTAAAAGTCTGCTTGCCCGTACACCTCAAATGGATGCTGATGACACTTTGCGCATTCAAGTCGGAGCCCGAGAAACAACTGGCTCACTATCGTTGTAATCTCTTCAGGTTCCCGCCGATCTCGGAAAACTGTGACGGCGCCGTTTCTCCATGTACTACCCTGTGCTGTTACGATTCCACGAACAAACTGATCGTGCGGGAGATTCTTACGAAACGCATCGCGAAGCCACGCGTCAAGACTATATGTCGTTTTCACACCGACTCGAAATGGATTGGGCCGCAAAAGATCTGCCCATTTGTTTGCCCAGTAATCTGCATACTCGGGACGCTCCAAAACGCTTCCAACCCAGGCCGAACGTTTGTCGGGATTGGCGTCTTTTAAGAAGGCGGAGACCTCCTCTGGCGTAGGTATCCGACCGATGACTTCAATGTACAGTCGACGCAGAAACTGTGAGTCCGTACAAGGTGCACTGGGGACAATATTAAGAGTCGCAAGCTTGTGATAAATTAATTCATCGATGAAGTTGGATCGCGGAAGCTCGGCGTAGCGTTCCGCTGGCACCAGTTCTGGCCGAGGTACCGCTGTGCTCCACGTCGTGATCATTCCCATGTAGCGTGCCATGATGGTCGCTTCGCCTGGCAGCATTCCTGCTTGTAAACGTCCATTGGTTCCAATTGAAACAACGGCAGGTTCATTCGACTGAAACGCACACATGCGGGTCACATCCCGTGTTGATCCATCACTGTATGTCGCGGTGATCGCGAGAGATTCGGTTTGACCTGCGGTGAGCGAATGTGGATCGGGAGAGGCAAGTATGCTTACTAATTTTGGATCTGTCGCTGTCGTTCGCAGGGTCCCACCACTTATCCAATCTACTATCAAGCGATAATCCTCGTCGGATTCGCTGAATCGGACTCCCCCTCCGTGCGGCTGTTTCCCAGTGGCTTTCGTTAGTAGCAGGCTTTCGCTAGGCGATGCGGTCGATAATCTTCGTCCACGAGAATTCTTAGCGATGGCATCGAAATCCATATTCGCATCGAATCCGAGCAGCGACAAAGCGAACCCATTTTGTCCTCTCGCCTTTCCGTGACACGGTCCCCCGTTGCAGCCTCTCGCAGTGAGAATTGGTTGAATATCCAGCTCAAACTTTATCTCCTTCGCACTCGCGACCACCTCCGGAGGAACTGACCCGTCCGATCCGAAGGAGCAAGATACTAACAACCCATAGCAAAATAGGAATGCTATCGAGCCAGTTATCGTTCGAACGAATTTTCGAAACGAAAGCATGAGCATTGACGAAATCGCATGAAGGAAGGGATTGTGTCAGGTGGCACAATTAACCCAGGGCTGAAAGTCGCTAATAAGGTCAATTGTCAGCCTGGGTGCTTGGCGGGGTAGTTTTCGAGGACTACATCTCTACTGTAAACGAATATCGACCGAAAAGCAACTGTTCTACACATTCGAACAGAGGGTAATCCAGCGATTCGCGGTGATACATTCGTGGTGATATGGTGACGCTTGGTTAAATCCGTTTCTAGAGGAAGTTGCCGTCGGAATGTCCGTTAGGTGTTTTCCACAGTTTCGATGCTCGTCTGGGAGGGGAGGATGTCATGATTCAAGCAAGTTTTACACAGCCAGATCTCCCCTTCCCCGAAAAACT
>Ga0105045_10000532_pt1 | contig 28234 bp, 25 predicted proteins | sample MAT02_FD_78089 | JGI IMG/M metagenome (GOLD analysis project Ga0105045, IMG submission 78089) | Freshwater microbial communities from Lake Fryxell liftoff mats and glacier meltwater in Antarctica - MAT-02 (megahit assembly) | ecosystem: Environmental > Aquatic > Freshwater > Ice > Liftoff... | reverse complement strand
CGCTCGCAATGACGATCTTATGCTATCCGCACCGCTGGGTACGGCGTGCCATCCTTGTGAGTATAGCCATCGGGCGTGAACAGCATGTCGATGTCCGAATACCCGCCACCCGTATCATATTGCTTACCCCCGCCAAGCGCGACGAGGACGCAGTCACAACCTGATTCATTAATCAGGTGGTGGCCGTTGGTGCTGCCCTTGGGCCACACGGCCATATCGCCCGCGCGCAGGGGCGTGCGCCCGTCATCTTCGACCAGCACGGCTTCCCCCGCCACGATGATGACCATTTCATCCTCGCCATTATGCCAGTGGCGCTGGGACGACCAGGCGCCGGGTTTCAGCGTGACATGGCTGGCGGCAAATTGGGTGAGGCCGCTGGGCGGGGCAAGGCGGCGGTACCATCGGTCCTTCACTTGTCCATCAAAGGGGGCGGGATAGCCGGTGGTGTTGGTTTGCGGGATAGCGGTGAGGTCGATTTTAGGCATGCAATGGTCCTTTGTTCGCGTGCGCGCATTTACCGGATTTCATACGCAACGTCTCGACTTTGCCAAACGCCAACGGCAAGAGGAGCTGGATGACCAGCCCCCTTCTTCTCGCCCAAGCCTTGATTGCGGCGCCCAGTATCACCCCCGCCACCGGCGCCGTGTTCGATGTGCTGGAGGCGGCGCTGATCCCGCTGGGGTTCAGTGTGGAGCGTTTCATCGACGGGATCGAACCTGACGGGCCGGTCGAAAACCTGCTCGCCGTGCGCAGCGGCGCTGCTGGAACGCCGCATTTCGGTTTTGCCGGGCATCTGGATGTCGTACCGCCAGGGGTGGGGTGGGCCAGCGACGCCTTTGTGCCCGATCTGCGCGGCGACCTGCTCTATGGGCGCGGCGCGGTGGATATGAAGGGCAGCATCGCCGCCTTTGTCGCTGCCGCAGCCGAAGTACCGCCAGCGGCCGGAACGATCAGCCTGATCATCACCGGCGACGAAGAAGGCCCGGCAATTTTCGGCACCCGCACGCTGATGGACCATATGGCCGCGCGCGGGGTGCGGCCCGACATGATCGTCGTTGGCGAGCCGACCAGCGTCAACCGGTTAGGCGATATGGTCAAAATTGGGCGGCGAGGTTCCGTCAACATCTGGATTGATGTGCCGGGGGTGCAGGGCCATGTCGCCTATCCCCATTTGGCCGACAATCCGATCCCCAAGCTGATCGCGATCCTGGCAGAGATTGAAGCCATCACGCTCGATACCGGCAACGCCTGGTTTCAGGCATCGAACATCGAGGTGACGGATATCGAGGTTGGCAATCACGCCACCAATGTGATCCCCGCCCAGGCCCGCGCGCGTCTGTCGATCCGGTTCAATGACGCGCATCAGGGCGCCGATCTGGTCGCGCGGATTGCGGCGATTGCACACACCCACGCCCCGCACGCTAAGGTGCTGGGCAAGATTTCGGGAGAGGCGTTCCTGACCCCGCCAGGCGACCTGTCGGCAAGGGTGTGTGCAGCGATTGCGGACGAGACAGGGGTCACGGCTGAACTGTCGACTACCGGGGGCACGTCGGACGCGCGTTTTCTGCACAAGCTTTGCCCGGTGGTCGAATTTGGGCTGACCAATGCGACGATGCACAAGCTGGATGAAGCGGTGGCAGTGGCGGACCTGGCCACGCTAGCGGCGATTTACCGGCGGATCATGACTTCAGTTTTCGGCCAGGCGGCGTAACACAACATACACCGCCCCGCCGCCGCCGTGGGCCGGCGCAGCGGGCCGCGTGGCGAGGATGGCGTCGGCCTGAGCGCTGGTGGCCAGCCAATCCGGCAGCGCCGCGCGAATCGCCCCGCGCGGGCGCGGTTCGCCATGCTGCGGCGCGTGGTGCGGACCGGGGCGAACGCGGCCAGCGACCACCAGCAACACCCGCGCGCCGCGCCCAACCGCACGGTTCAGACTGGCCTCCAGCAGCGCGTGCGCAGAGGTCAGGTTGTGGCCGTGCAAGTCGATGCTCATGTCGGGCCGCACCAGCCCCTTGCGCAACCGCCGGTCCCAGTGGCCATCCAGGCTGGCGCGGGCGAGTGCCGCGCGGCGGGGCGCAGCGGACGTGATTGGCGCAGCAGGGCGCAGCGGCGGGATGCGGCCCTTGGGTGGCTTGACCATGACGGGAACGGGCGGGGCTGCACCCGGTTCCGCTGGCGCTGGCGCTTTGGCGGGTCGCTTGGCGATCGGCGCGACCGTGGCGGCAACACGCTTCCACAGCGCACTTTCCTCTGGTCCCAGCCGCCGGGCCATTAGGGTTTGGCCGTCAGCCGTTCAGCGCTAACTATGGGCAGCAGCAGCACTGCGGCCCCGCGCGCCGCCATGCCGCCTGCAATCGCGCGCGCCTCGGCGCCCGCACCCCAAAAGGTGTCGACGCGGTTTGCGCCCTTGATCGCGCCGCCGGTGTCCTGCGCAATCCACAGGCCGTTCGGTTCCGCCCGGTCCATGGCCAGAAAAATGGGTGCGCCCAGCGGGACATATCGGGGGTCCGTGGCCACGCTCGCGCGCGCAGTTACGGGCAATCCCAGTGCCCCAAGCGGCCCCGTACCGGTCAGTTCGCGAAAGAATATCCAACTGGGGTTCTCGCGCATCACCGCCGCCCCGCGCGCTGGGTCGGCGCGCAGATATTCGATGATCCCCTGCATGCTGGTCTGGTTCGGCTGAAGCGCGCCGCGTTCGCGCAGCAATCGCCCGATGCCGACATAGTCATGACCGTTTTGCGTATCATAACCGATGCGGACGACGGTGCCATCGGGCAGACGCAGGCGGCCTGACCCCTGAATTTGCAGAAAGAAAAACTCTGCCGCGTCGGCGGCCCAGGCGATTTCCAGCCCGCGCCCGGCAAGCGCGCCATTGTCGATGGCGGTGCGGTCGGCATAGCGCACCAGCCCGGTCCCATCGATCCGCCCGCGCAGCTTGCGGCCCGCCAGATCCTTGGAAAAATCACCCAGATCAACCTCGATCAGGTCCGGTGGGCGGCGATAAACGGGGACATCATACCCCGGCTGGCGCGTGCGCGATGCGGCAATTTCGGGTTCGAAATAACCGGTGGCAAAGGCCTTGCCATTGCCAATCTGCACGGTGGTGAAATGGCGGTCAAAAAAGGCGGCGGCATCATCGTTGCGCCAATCGCGCGCGGCGGTACAGGCCGCCGTCCAGTCACGCGTTTGCGTCAGACCGCTGGCGTCGGTGCGGCGCTGCACCGAAGGACACGAGATACGAAAAGCCCCCAGCGCGGCGCGGGCGTTGGCGGCGGTAATGCCAAGATCGCGGACCGGCGGACCGGCAATTACTCCAGCGGCAGCGGCCGTCGTCGCTTCTGCCGGTACAGGCGGTGCGGCAAGCGGCGTTCCGGGCGTGGCGGGCATGGGCTGAGCCACTGGATCGGCTGACGACGATGCCGCGGCAGATACAGTCGGCGCCGGTGCGCCGGCCGGGCTGCCGCCAGCAGGAATCACGCTGCACCCGCCAAGCAGCGCCAAGGCACCGGCCGCGATCAACCCGCGCACGGCGGTTAGCCCGATTCGGTTTCGTCGAGTTTCCAGTTGGGATCGCGGCTCGCCGTATCGCGGATGAACGTCCAACGGTCGATGGTTTCGACGGCGTCGGACAACGACCCTGCGACAACCGCGCCATCCTTACCGCGCGTGACCGCCGCGATATCGGCGGTAAAGGCAACTGTCACCCGCGCCAATCCGCGCGTTACATCAGCTGCAGAAATCCGGGCGCTGTCGATTCGTATCAACCGGTTTTCAAGCGTTTCGCCGCGTTCCGTGCGGGCGGTGATGGCCGCATCAAAGGCCTCATAAGTGTCGCTGTCGCACAAATCGCGCAGGGTATCGCGATCGCCCGACCAAAATGCCTCTAGCACCATGCGATACGCCGCTTCTGCGCCGCCGACAAAGCGGCCGGCATCAAAACTGCGGTCAGCGGCGAGCAGCGCCTTGATCCCGGCCTCTGCGCCCGGATCATAGACGGTACCAAGCGGCGCAACCGGCGCATCAGCCGTTGGCGCCGGATCGCCGATGTCGGGCATGCGCGATTGGGGCAGAGTGCGATCATCTGCGCGCGGCAATACCGGTTCTTGTTCATGCCCGGTCCGCTTGCCGAGCACAGAATAGAGGCGCAGACCCAGAAAGGCCGCTACCATCGCCAAAAGGACAATCGAAATCATAGTCACAGGTAAAAAATCCTACGGCAGGAAGAAGCGATTAAACGCCATATAGGCGATAGCATCAAGAGTTTCAAATCATCAGGGCACGCGCGCACGCCATTGTGTGCAGTCCGAACCATTGTGCAAATTCCGGGTGGCTGCTAAGCGCCGCCGCAACCGGGGGTCAGGCCGCATCAATAGCCATGACCCCTGCTGGCATTTTTTTTCAATCTTGAGAGGTTTAACCCGCCAATGTCCGATGAAATCGCCCCCACCTTGACCAATGGCGAAGACACTAGCCCAGCAATCGGGCTGATTTCGCAATATGTGAAGGATTTGTCGTTCGAAAATCCGAACGCGCCAGGGGCATATCAGTGGCAATCGGCGCCGAATGTCGATGTCCAGTTCAACATTGGCGTCCAGCCAGTGGGCGACAATGTCCATGAAGTGATGTTGAAGGTTGATGTAAGTTCGACCTGTGACGAGGGCACGCAGTTTGTCGTCGACCTGACCTATGCGGGCCTGTTCGGTGTGCGCAATGTGCCCGCTGATCAGCTGCAGCCGTTTTTCCTGGCCGAAGCGCCGCGCATCCTGTTCCCCTTTGCGCGGCGGGTGATTGCCGACGCGGTGCGGGACGGCGGATTCGCGGCATTGCTGCTTGAACCCATCGATTTCCATGGCCTGTTCCTGCAACAGGCCGCCCAGATGCAGGCCGAAGCGGGCCTTGCCAGCGCCCCACCGGCAGGCGAGGCCTGATCGCAGAAGCCAAACCACAGAGCGAAACAATCGCATGAGCAGCCTGGTTCGCAATGTCGGCACAATTGGCAGCCTGACGCTGGTCAGCCGCATTTTCGGCTTTATCCGTGACATGCTGGTGGCCCGCGTGCTGGGCGCAGGTTTGGCGGCGGACGCCTATCAGCTCGCTTTCACCCTGCCCAACACCTTTCGCCGCCTGTTCGCGGAAGGTGCTTTTTCGGTCGCCTTTGTCCCGATGTACACCCGTCAGCTCGCCGGGTCCGATGGCGAGGCCGAAGCCGCACAGTTTGCCGATGATGTGTTGTCGGTATTCCTGTGGGTTCTGGTCGCGTTTTCAGCGCTCGCCATGCTGGCGATGCCGTGGATCATATGGGGCCTTGCCAGCGAATTTTCCAAAGTCGAAGGCAAGTTCGAGCTTACCGTTTTCCTCAGCCGCGTAACCTTTCCGTACCTCGCCTTTATCAGCGTTGTGGCGATGCTGTCGGGGCTGCTCAATGCCCGTTCGCGCTTTGCGCCGGGTGCGATTGCGCCGGTATTGTTCAACCTGACACTGATCGGCGGGATTATCCTGGGCTGGTATCTGCGCGGACCCGGCAGTGATGATCGGATCGTCGTCGAAACGCTGGCCGCCGCAGTTTCCGTTTCGGGATTGGTTCAGCTCGTCTATCTGTGGTGGGCCGTGCGGCGCGCGGGGCTCAAACTGCATATCCGCTGGCCGTGCCTGACGCCCGAGGTGCGGCAACTGGGCCGCCTGATCCTGCCCGCGACCTTTGGCGCGGGCATTTATCAGATCAGCCAGTTCGTCGACACCTTTTTTGCCACCTCGCTGCCCCAGGGATCGCTGACTCTGCTCAAAATGGCCGACCGGCTGAACCAGATGCCGCTGGGCATTGTCGGCATCGCACTGGGCACCGCCATTCTGCCGATGCTCGCGCGTCATATTCACAGCGATAATGATGGCGAGGCGCAGCGGTTACAGGGCAATGCGATGGAAATCGCGACGCTGCTGACCCTGCCAGCGGCGGCGGCATTGGCCATCTGCGCACCGGCGTTTGCCACGGCATTTTTTGTCGGCGGCAAGTTCACCATGGCCGACGGCGCACTGATGGCGCAGATTGTCGTCGCGCTGGTCGCGGGGCTGCCCGCCTATGTCATTGTCAAAGTGCTCGTCCCCGGTTTCTTTGCACGCGAAGACATGCGCACGCCGGTGTGGACCGCGCTGATCTCGCTTTGCTTCAACATCGCCCTCAACCTGTATGTCGTGGACCATTATGGTATCGTCGGGCTTGCCGGTGTGACTGCGCTGTCGGCGACACTCAATTGCCTGTTGCTCTATGCCGTCCTGCACCGGCGCGGCTGGTATCGCTTTTCGGGCAAGCTCGGCGGGCGCATTGCCCGGCAAATTGTCGCTGCAGCGGCGATGTCGGCCCTGCTGTGGACGCTGATGCCGATCCTCGCGCCCTATTACAGCGGCGGCACGCTGGATCGCATCTGGTCGTTGATCGTGCTGACCGGCGGCGGGATGATGATCTATTTCACCGTCGCCTTTCTGATCGGAGCGATTGACAAGGATTTGCTGGCGATGATCCGGCGGCGCCCTAAGGAAGCACCCCCGGCGAGCGGAGTTGAGGGCTGATGCGTGTCGTTTCAGGTATTCAGCCGACGGGCAATCTGCATCTGGGCAATTATCTGGGCGCGATCCGCAACTGGGTGCGGATGCAGGATGATTTTGCTGGGGACACATTGTATTTCCTGGCCGATCTGCACGCCATCACCGTGCATAATGATCCCGCCGCGCTGACCGCCAACACGCGTGAGATGGCGGCGGCGCTGATCGCCTGCGGCATCGATCCGACACGATCGATCCTGTTCAATCAGGCGCGCGTGCCCGCCCATGCAGAGCTTGCCTGGCTGTTGTTCTGCACCGCACGGATCGGCTGGCTGAACCGGATGACCCAGTTCAAGGAAAAATCGGGCAAGAACCGCGAAGGCGCGAGCGTCGGCCTGTTCAGCTATCCGGTGCTACAGGCCGCCGATGTGCTGCTGTATCAGGCAACCCATGTGCCGGTCGGCGACGATCAGAAACAACATCTGGAGCTGGCCCGCGACATTGCGACCAAGTTCAATCTTGATACGGGCACCGAAACCTTTACCGCGCCCGAACCGATCATCCCCCCCGCTGCTGCGCGGATCATGAGCCTGCGCGACGGGACGGCAAAGATGTCGAAATCGGACCCCAGTGATGCCAGCCGCATCAACCTGATCGATGATGCCGACACGATCATGCAGAAGATCCGCAAGGCCAAAACCGACGCCGAACCGCTGCCAAGCGAGGCCAAGGGGCTGGAAGGCCGAGCCGAGGCCGCCAATTTGGTCAGTATTTTCGCCGCATTGACCGACGACAGCGCCGACGCGGTGTGCGCGCGCTTTGCCGGCCAGGGTTTTGGCGCGTTCAAGCCGGCGCTGGGCGAACGGCTTGTCGAAACGCTGCGCCCGATTCGCGAACGGTTTGTGGCGTTGAAGGATGACAGCGCGGCCATTGACGCGGCGTTGGTAAAGGGGGCGGAGCGCGCGACCGCGCTGGCACACCCGACCCTGACCGCCACCTATGCCGCGCTCGGCCTTTGCCGTTGACAGCGCACGCCGCTGCACCTGATATTTCGGTTCAACTGGAATTCAGCCAGCGGTGCACAATATAGGGTAAAGCGACCCGCGTCAGGCGGGTCCGATTCGGAGAATGATCATGGCCATCCATTTGTTTCGTCCAGTTGGCTTGGCGCTTGCTGCTGCGACGCTGACGCTAGCTGGCTGCGCCGCCCCGGGATTTCGCGCTGATGTGTCGCGGTTTCAAACAGCGTTGCCGGTGCCCCAAGGCCAATCGTTCAACATCGTGGCCAGCGATCCCGATCTGGCGGGCGGCATCGAATTCGGACAGTATTCCAGCCTGGTTGCGGGCGAACTGACCCGGCTGGGGTATCGCCAGGTCGCCCCTGGCGAAACGCCCGAACTGACCGTGGCAATGGAGTATGACATCGACCAGGGCCGCGAACGGATCCGCAGCACGCCGGGTTTCCAGGATCCGTGGTTTGGCAGCCATTTTGGCTATGGTCGTGGTTTTTACCGTCCGGTAATCGTGCGCGGCCCCAATGGCCGCCGCTATGTCCATGGCTGGTATGACCCGTTCATGTTTGGCGGTGGGTTTGGTTATGACCGGGTCGAAAGCTTTACCGTGTTCACCTCGGGACTTGACCTCAAGATTGATCGCGCCGCCGATGGCACCCGGTTGTTCGAGGGCCGCGCCGAGGCATTGTCACGCGACAATAAACTAACCCACATTGTGCCCAATCTGGTGGCGGCGATGTTCACCGGCTTTCCCGGAAATTCGGGCGAAAAGATCCGGATTACGGTCGCGCCAGAGCCAAAATAGCTCCATATGCCAACCTGCGGTGATCCTGAAAACAGGTTCAGGACGACGAAGTGTTGATTGCGGGTTGCCCTACCCGTTAAGTGCCCGGCGGATTGCGGCAATATCGGCGTCGATTTCGCCGTCGGTGACGCGCAACCCTTCGATCACCCGAACCGCATGGATAACGGTCGAATGGTCGCGTCCGCCAAAGCGCCGCCCGATTTCGGGGTAGCTGCGCGGCGTCATTTCCTTGGCCAGATACATGGCAATCTGGCGCGGGCGAGCGACGCAGCGCAGGCGGCGTTTGGACACCATGTCCGATTTATCAAGCTTGAAATGGGCGCAGACCGAACGCTGGATTTCCTCGATGGTAATACGCGGGCGCGCGCTGCGCACCGATTCGGCCAGCCGGTCCTCGGCCATCGGCAACGTAATCGCGACATTGGTGAGTGAGGCATAGGCCAGCAGCTTGTTGAGCGCGCCTTCAAGCTCGCGAATGTTGCGGGTGAAATGACGGACGAGATAAGTAACCACTATATCGGGCACATCAACGCCGTGCAGCGCGGCCAGCCGCTGGTGGACAATGGCGCCACGAAGGTCTGCTTCAGGCGCCTCGATATCGGCAACCAGCCCGCCGCCAAGCCGCGACAATAGCCGTGTTTCCACCCCATCGAGCATCGCTGGCGGACGGTCCGCCGTCACCACCAGCCGCTTGCCAGAGGTAAGAAGATCATCAAAGGTGTGGAGCAATTCTTCCTGCGTTGACCCTTTGCCGATCACGAATTGCAGATCGTCGATCAACAGCAGATCGGCAGCGCGCAACCGCGCCTTGAACGCCATCATGTCACCGCCGCGCATCGCGGTCACAAATTCGAGCATGAACTTTTCGGCTGACATCAGGATGATGTTGGCTTGTGGCTGCACCGCCGCAAAAGCCTGACCAATGGCGTGAAGCAAGTGGGTCTTGCCCTGCCCCGTGCCCGAATAAAGATAGAGCGGGTTGAACAGCGGGGTTTCTTCGGCGGCCATGCGCCGCGCCGCGTTGGCAGCAAGCACATTGCTGCGCGCCACGACAAAGCGGTCAAAGCACAGCCGCGCGTCAAAATGCGGATGGATGCCCGGCGGCGGCGGCGCTGCCGCGTCTGCCCGTGCAGCGAAAGTTGCGGCGGCGAGCGGCGCGCGACCGGCTTGCTGTCCTGCGCGCACCATGATGCTGCGCACGCCTGGCAACGCCATCCGCCATGCCAGCAACAGACGTTCGGCAAACCGCTCGGTAATCCAGTTGGCCGCAAAACTGGTTGGCGCCGCTAGCGTGATAACGCCGCTGACACTGCAAAAATCATCAAAGGCCATGGGCCTTAGCCAATGGTCAAAGGTCCGCGCGCCAAGATCGCGCCGCAGCCCTTCGGCCACTTGCGGCCACAGCATGGCCGCGTCTTGCGCGCCGCCAGCCGTTGTAAGAATATCCCCATCCCGTGACACGTTCGTTTTTTTGCTTTCCCAACCCCCGCACGCCGAATCTCGGTCGCGCACCATTCATATCCCCCGGTGTCGCACCGAATAATTTTGGCGACTGCCACCCCCGCGCCATGCCATTTTCGCGGGCACAAAAACCCGGTTCGGCAAAGCAGATGTTTGCCGGTAAAAATTGCTGTGCGTTGTGACAGTCGCCAAGCGGATTCGCTGGCGACGGTCCTGTCTAGTCAGGGCGGGGCGAGTCGATCAAGGGCGCGGGCTGTAAAAAAATGGAAATAAATCTCTTGACTCAAACAAGTCACTGGAAAAGCGGTTGCAGTCCATTTTCACTAATTTTGTCAGATACTTATTTGTACGGTCCAACCCATTCCCTTGCGAATCGCAGGAAATCCTAGGTTGCGCTGATGTGACGGCTTGATGACTTTTCGGCGACGCCCGGCGCACAACGAAAAGCCCGCCGGTTCACTGAACCGGCGGGCTTGTGAGTCCCGATATGAAACGCAATCAGGCGAGCGCGGCAATGGCCTTGGTCAGCCGGGCATATTTGCGCGAAGCCGTGTTCTTGTGGACGACGCCTTTGGCAACGCCGCGCGCCATTTCCGGTTGTGCAACCTTAAGCGCATCGACCGCAGCAGACTTGTCACCAGCGATAAGGGCGTTTTCCACCTTCTTCACCAATGTGCGGATGCGCGAGACGCGGTTTTTATTGACGGCGGTGCGCGCGGTGTTGCGGCGGATGCGCTTTTTTGCCTGCGGCGTATTGGCCATTGTCTTCCTCAAAAATTCAGTTGGTTTCAGGAACCGGGCATAGGTTGCCCTCCTGATGAAGGAGCGCCCTTAATCGGCCTCTACAGATTCGTCAACCGTTCAACGCTGGCATTTTGGGCAGAAAAAGGTTGAACGCGCCCCTTGAACGATGCGCATGACCACGCCGCCGCGCGCACATGGGCACACCGCTCCCTCGCGCCCATAGACGCGCCAGTCATTGGCAAAATAGCCAAGCGCGCCATCGGGATGCAGGAAATCGCGCAAGCTGGATCCCCCCGCCGCGATGGCCGCTGTCAACACGGCGCGGATGGCATCGACCAGCGCGCCGAGTTTTGCCCGGCTGATCGACCCTGCCGCCCGCGTCGGCGCGATACCGGTAAGGTTCAGCGCCTCGCACACATAAATATTGCCAAGCCCCGCAATGATGCGCTGGTCGAGCAGCGCCAGTTTGATCGGCGTTGATCGCCCCGCCAGCGCGTTGGCCAGATAAGCAACCGACAGCGCATCGGTCAGTGGTTCCGGCCCCAGCGTGCGAAAGACGGCAAAATTGTTTTCAGGATCGCCGGCCACCAGGTCCACCGACCCGAACCGGCGGGGATCGTGCAAATACAGCCGCCGTCCACTCTCGGTCTGAAGCAGCAGATGATCGTGCTTTTCCGGTTCCGCGCCATCGGTGCGCCAGCGCCCCGACATGCCAAGGTGAAAGATCATCACATCATCGCGGTCGGTGTGGATCAGCCCGTATTTGGCGCGGCGCGACAAGTGCGTGACCGACGCCCCCGTCAGCCTCTGCACCAGATCAACCGGAAAGGGACGGCGCAGATCGGCGCGGAAGGTCGCAACCCGCGCCAGCCGCTGCCCCGCCAGCAAGGGCGCAAGACCACGCACGGTGGTTTCGACTTCGGGCAGCTCAGGCATAATCAGCGCGGAGCTACGCGCCATTTGCGCCCCCCGCAAGCCTTGGCTAAAGACGGTGTAAATCAACGGCTATTCTGCCGCATCAGGGCCGCATCCATGTCCTCTCCCGAAACGGTCAGCTTTGGCTACACCGACGTAACCCCGGCTGAAAAAACCGAACGCGTTGGCGCGGTATTTTCCAGCGTTGCGCGCAATTATGACCGGATGAACGACGCCATGTCGGCTGGCCTCCACCGTCGCTGGAAGGACCGCTTTGTTCGCCGCGTCAAACCGCGCAGCGGCGAGGCGATTCTCGACATGGCGGGCGGCACTGGCGACATTGCGTTCCGCATGGAACCTTCCGGGGCCAGTATTACTGTCGCCGACATCAACCCCGATATGCTGGGTGTGGGGATAGAGCGCGCGGCGGAGCGCGGCATCGACGGCCTGGTATGGACCGAACAAAATGCCGAAACGCTCAGCTTCCCGAACGCCTTTTTCGATGCCTATACCATCGCCTTTGGCATCAGGAACGTCACCCATATCGACCGCGCGCTGGCCGAGGCGCACCGCGTGCTGCGCTATGGCGGACGTTTCTATTGCCTTGAATTTTCGACCAACGAATGGCCGGGCTTTGCTCAGGTTTATGACGCTTATTCGCATCGCGTGGTGCCCAAACTGGGCGAACTGATCGCGGGCGATGCTGACAGCTATCGTTACCTGGTCGAATCGATCCGCCGCTTTCCCAGGATGGACGATTTTGCGGGCATGATTCGCAAGGCAGGCTTTCAGCAGGTCAAGGTCGAACCGATCATGGGCGGTCTGGTCGCTATCCACAGCGGGTGGAAGGTGTGACCCAGCCCGCAACGCATATCTTCCGCCTGCTGCGCTGGGGCCGGATCCTGGCGCGCCACGGCGCATTGCGCGGGATTGAAGCATCGCCGACGACTCCTGAAGGGGTCAAGCGGCTGTGCCGTATCGCGCGGCTGGGCACTTTTCAACCGCGCGTGCCCGACTATGCCGCCGCGTTTCAGGCGATCGGCCCAGCGGCGGTCAAGTTGGGCCAGACGCTGGCGACCCGCCCGGATCTGGTAGGCGAGGAGGCCGCGCACAACTTGCTGACATTACAGGACGCCTTGGCGCCCCTGCCCTTTGCCGCGATTCGCGCAGCGCTGGAACAGGGGCTGCCTGGGCCGGTCGACACGTTGTTCCGCCAGATTGATCCCGTGCCGGTCGGTTCCGCGTCGATCGCCCAAGTGCACAAGGCCGTCACCAGCGACGGACGCGTCGTTGCCATCAAAGTCCGCCGCCCTGGCATCGACAAACAATTTGCGCGCGACATCGATACCTATGAATGGGCCGCCGCGCATCTGGAGGCCCTGGGCGGCGAGGCGACCCGGCTGCGCCCGCGCTTGGTGATCGCCAATTTCAAACGCTGGACCCTGCGTGAACTTGATTTCCGGCGTGAGGCAGCATCAGCCAGCGAACTGGCCGAGGCGATGGCGAGCGATGCCCATTATCATGTCCCCGCGATTGACTGGGACCGCACATCGGGCCGCGTGCTGACGCTCGAATGGCTTGACGGCACCAAAATTTCGGAGCGCGACGCGCTGGTGGCAGCGGGGCATGACCTGACTGCCATCGCCAGCAATCTGGTCCACAGTTTCCTGCGCCAAGCGATTGCCGAGGGCTTTTTTCACGCCGACATGCACCAGGGCAATTTGTTCGTTTTGCCCGACGGTCGCGTCGCGGTGGTTGATTTCGGCATCATGGGGCGGATCAACCGCAAGGCGCGCTTCTGGCTTGCTGAAATCCTTTATGGCCTGACCACGGGCAATTATAAACGCGTCGCCGAAATTCATTTTGAGGCGCAATATGTGCCCGCCCACCACAATGTCGATGAATTTGCCACGGCGTTGCGCGCGGTGGGCGAACCGATGCGCGGCAAACCGGTCAGCGACATGTCCGTGGGGCAGATGCTGGACGGCCTGTTTGCCATCACGCGCGATTTCGACATGCAAACCCAGCCGCACCTGTTGTTGCTGCAAAAAACAATGGTGATGGTCGAAGGCGTGGCGACTGCCCTGAACCCCAGCATCAACATGTGGGACACTGCGGCGCCGTATGTCCGCGAATGGATTCGTGACGAGCTGGGGCCAGAGGCCGCGCTTGCCGATGGCCTGCGCGAACAGGTGAACACGCTGGCGCTGATCCCCGACATCATCCGCCGCCTGGATGACCAGCTTCCCCGCAAGGGCGGCGCTCCGCTCGCCCCGCCGCTGCCGCATGTGCCGCTGATGTGGGATCGCAAGGGCAGCAGGTGGTGGCGTTATGCACTGACTGCCCTGGCGGGTGCGGCGGCGGTGGTGGCGGTGCAGTGGATTGGTTGACCCCAATAATCCATGCGCATATCTTATGCCCATAGGAGTGCAGCCATGAACCGCCCGGCAAAAATCGATTCTCCCAAGCGCGCCACGAACGTCTCGCTCGCCGCCGATCTGGTGGAGGACGCCAAACGGCTGGGTATCAATGTCAGCGAGGCATGCCAGTCGGGCCTTGCCGCCGAGGTGAAAAAGGCGCGCGAGGCAGCATGGCTGGATGAGAATCGCGAAGCCATCGAATCTTGCAACGCCTATGTTCGTGAACATGGGATGCCATATGACGAATATCGTCACTTTTGATGGCGCAATTTGACGTCCATAAGGCCAGCAGTGGTCGCGGATATCTGATGGTTTGCCAGAACATACTGCTAGACGGTCTGGAATCCCGAGTGGTTGTCCCGCTTTTGCCAATGAGTGCGTTTAAGCCAGCGGCGCGGTTGCATCCGACTTTCAGCTTCAAGGGTGCGGACGTGTTCATGTCGACACATCAAATTTTTGCGATTCCAACCATGCGCCTTGGCCCGATCGTCGGATCTCTGGCCCAAGAACGATATGCAATCGCCAATGCTATCGATATGCTGTGGTCAGGGGTTTGACCATGCCCGCCCCCCGCATCCTCCTGATCATCGGCGGCGGCATTGCGGCCTATAAATCCATCGAACTGGTCCGCCTGCTCAGAAAGGCGGGCGTGGACGTGCGCTGTGTGCTGACGCGCGGGGGGGAACAATTTGTCACACCGCTGACGCTGGCCGCGCTGTCCGAAAATCCTGTCTACACCAATATCTTTGACCTGAAGGATGAGGTTGAGATGGGTCATATTCAGTTGTCGCGGCAGGCCGATCTGGTCGTCGTGTGCCCCGCCACCGCCGATTTGCTGGCCAAAATGGCGGCGGGGATTGCCGATGATCTCGCGACCACATTGTTGCTGGCGACCGACAAGCGCGTACTGGCGGTGCCCGCGATGAATGTGCGTATGTGGCTGCACCCCGCGACGCAGCGCAATGTGGCGACGCTGCGCGGCGACGGGGTGACGGTGATGACGCCGGATGAAGGCGCGATGGCGTGCGGCGAATTTGGGCCGGGCCGGTTGCCGGAACCGGAAGCTGTGGCAGCGGTCATCCGGGCGATGCTTTCCGCGCCCGGCGCGTCCGCAGAAGGGGGTGGGGGACTGGGTGCGCAACCCGACTTTGCCCCCGCTCAGCACCGCCCGCTGTTCGGCAAGCGCGTGCTGATCACCGCAGGGCCGACGCACGAGGCCATCGACCCAGTGCGCTATATCGCCAACCGGTCGAGCGGGAAGCAGGGCTTTGCCCTTGCCGCAGCTGCCGCAGACGCAGGGGCCGACGTCGTGTTGATCGCTGGACCAGTTGCGTTGCCGACACCCGCAGGCGTGGTGCGCATCGATGTTGAAAGCGCGCGCGAGATGGCGGCGGCAGTGGACGCTGCGTTGCCCGTCGATGCCGCGATCATGGTGGCGGCGGTCGCCGACTGGCGCGCCTCAGACGCATCCGAAACCAAGATCAAGAAGGATGGATCGGGCAGGGCGGCACCCCTCGCGCTGACTGAAAACCCGGACATATTGGCGATCCTCGCCAAAAGCCCGCAGCGCCCGCGCCTGTTGATCGGCTTTGCTGCCGAAACCAATGATGTGGTGGCCCATGCCCAGGCAAAGCTGGCAAAAAAGGGATGCGACTGGATCGTCGCCAATGATGTTGCCACCGACAAGATGGGCGGTGAGGTTAACCGCGTGCACATCGTTACGAAGGGCGGCGTTGACAGTTGGGACCGCATGGCCAAGGACGGCGTTGCGCGAAAATTGATCGAAAAGGTCGCCCATGTCTTTGCCACCGACGCCGTCCCCCCCCCTGTCGCCGATTGAAATCGCCATCCAGTGGCTGCCCAACGGCGGCGGCCTGCCCCTGCCTGCCTATGCCAGCGACGGGGCAGCGGGGATGGATGTGGTGGCGGCGGAAACGATCACGCTGCGCCCGGGCACGCGCCACGCCGTGTCGACCGGCTTTGCCATCGCGATCCCGGTGGGATTTGAGGTGCAGGTGCGACCGCGTTCCGGCCTTGCCCTTAATCATGGCATCACCTGCCTCAACAGTCCTGGCACGATTGACAGTGATTATCGGGGCGAGGTGAAGGTGATCCTGGCCAACCTGGGCGCGGATAATTTTGACATCAAGCGCGGCGACCGCATCGCCCAACTGGTCCCTGCACCAGTGCAGCGGGCGACCTTTGCCGAGGTGGCCGACCTGCCCGCAACTGCGCGCGGCGATGGCGGCTTTGGGTCGACCGGTACCGCCAGCCCAGCCGCCAGTCTGTCGCGGATTCAGGTGAAACGCCCGGGCGAGTGATGCCAAACGATGCTGAACGACGCTGAACTTGACCGCTATGCGCGGCATATCGTGCTGCCCCAGATCGGCGGCGCGGGGCAGGCGCGGCTAAAAGCAGCGCAGGTGGTGGTGATTGGTGCGGGCGGGATCGGCTGTCCAGTGATCCAGTATCTCGCTGCCGCCGGCATCGGCATGCTGACCATCATCGACGATGATGTGGTCGAGCTGTCGAACCTGCAGCGCCAGATTTTGTTCGCCGACGCCGATATCGGCGTACCCAAGGCTCAAGCCGCCGCGACCGCTGCGCGCCGGGTTAACCCGCATCTTGTGGCGCACGCGGTGAACGCGCGGATTGGCACCGCCAATGCGACCGAACTGCTTGCGGGCGCGTCGCTGGTCATCGACGGGTGCGATAATTTTGCGACCCGGCTGGCGGTCAACGCCGCCTGTGTTGACGCCGAAATTCCCCTGCTTAGCGCCGCTATCGGTGCCTTTGATGCACAGGTCGCGGTGTTCGAGGGGTGGCGTGATGATCAGCCCTGTTATGCCTGTCTGGTTGGCAGCGATCCTGCTCGGCATGGTGTGAATTGTGCCGAAGCCGGGGTACTGGGGGCGCTCGCGGGTCTGGCCGGGACGCTCGCAGCGGTTGAGGCGGTGCGAGCGATTGCCGGGTTCGGCAACCCGCTAATCGGCAAGCTGGTGCTGACTGACCTTATCGAACGGCGTTGGCGCGAGGTGCGCATCGCCAAGGATCCGGAGTGTCCCACATGTCACAAGTGAACATCATCGTCGCCAGCAACGACACTGCGCGCCTCTATGCCGCGCTTGAAGCCGCGATGGCGTGGGCCGCGCTGGGCCACGCGGTGCAGATGTTCTGTCAGGGTGAGGCCGTGGCCTGTCTGCGCCATCCCATTTTTCACGTCGGCGACCGCACTCGGCTGGCGGCGGGACAGCCGGATTTGGCCGGGCTGCTGGCCGAAGCGCGCGAAATGCGCGTGCGGCTGTTTGTCTGTCAATCGGGGCTGGCGTTGGCGGGCATGGCGATCAGCGAGCTTGCGACCGATGCAACGGCAGCAGGCTTGGTCGGTTTTTTATCAGCAATCCCGGCGGGGACGATGGTGGTAACCTATTGAAACGTGATAAAGCTCACCCGTTCTTGCAGGCCCGCATGGCGTCGGGTTCGGGACGCGGCCCACGGCGGGTGAAACGCGCAAAATAAGCGCCGACATCCTTTTTCTCGCTGAATGCCACCAGCCGGTATCCGACCGCTTCAAATTCACAGACGAGCAGACGCAGCGGAATCCCGTGCTGGTCGGTCGGGCGGTCGCTGTCGACGACGATCACCTCGCCGCCCGCACGCAACGACGGATAGAGGCGCCATAGAAAGGCATAGGGCTCGCCGATTTCATGATACATATGCACCATGAAAACGCGGTCGAAGCTGTTCGGCGGCAGACGCGGATCATCAACCCCGCCCAGTTTCAACGAGACATTGTCCAGCCGTTCGCGCGCTACCCGGTCGGCCAGCCGTTCGATCACCTTGGGCTGGATATCCTGCGCCAGCACGCGCCCGCTTTCGCCCACCCGTTGGGCCAGACGCACAGTGTAATAGCCATCCCCTGCCCCGATATCGGCCACGGTCATCCCCGGCGCGACGGTGGCCGCGTCCATGATCTGGTCCGCCTCACGCACCCGGTCACGCGCTTCTTCGGTTGACCATTTGGTCGACACGGTGGGCGCAACGGGCCGGTCGGCGGGCGGGAATTTGCGCGCAGTGTCAACCCGCTCGCTACCGCCGAACGGCGGCATATCACAGCCGGCCAGCAGCAGCATCGGCAACATCAGCGAGGGCAGCAGCAGGGCGGCGGCGCGGTGCCTCAATCGATATCCTCCACCACAACGGACTCGCCGGTCACCTTTTGCGACAGGGCAGCGGCCATGAAGGGGTCAAGCGCGCCGTCGAGCACGTCGCCCGGCGCGGTCGAGGTCACGCCCGTGCGCAAATCCTTCACCAGCTGATAGGGTTGCAGGACATAGGAGCGGATCTGGTGGCCCCAACCGATTTCGGCCTTGGCCTGATATTCCCCGCTCGCTTCGGCCTCGCGCTTTTGCAATTCGGCTTCGTACATCCGCGCTTTCAACATGCCCATCGCGGTTGCCCGGTTCTTGTGCTGCGACCGGTCATTCTGGCTGGCCACGACAATGCCCGTGGGCAGATGGGTTATGCGCACCGCCGAATCGGTCGTGTTGACATGCTGCCCGCCTGCGCCGGACGCGCGGTAGGTGTCGATTTTCAGGTCGCCCTCGTTAATCTCGATCTCGATATTATCGTCGATCACCGGATAGACCCAGACGCTGGAAAAGCTGGTGTGCCGCCGCGCCGAGCTGTCATAGGGGGAAATGCGGACGAGCCGGTGGACGCCGCTTTCGGTCTTGGCATACCCATAGGCGTTTTCGCCCTTGCACAGCAAAGTCGCCGATTTGATGCCCGCCTGCTCACCGGCTTGATATTCGACCATTTCGACCTTCAACCGCCGCTTTTCGGCCCAGCGCTGGTACATGCGCAGCAGCATTTCGGCCCAATCCTGGCTTTCGGTGCCCCCCGCGCCCGCGTGGACCTCGATATAGCAATCATTGCCATCGGCCTCTCCCGCCAGCAGCGCCCTGATCTTATCCTCCTCCGCCCGCGCCGACAGCGCGGCCAGGCTGGCGACGGCTTCATCGACCAGTGCCGTGTCGCCCTCCATCTCGGCCAGCACGATCAGTTCGGCGGTATCGCCTGCCTCGCGCTCGATCGCGCGGACCGCGCCGACGGCTTCGTCAAGGCGGCGGCGCTCGCGCATCACCTCTTGCGCGGCGCGGGGGTCATTCCACAGCGACGGGTCTTCGACGCGCGCATTCAGCTCGTCGAGGCGGCGCAGCGCACGCTCCCAATCGAGGAAGCGGCGAACAAGTGCCAATGCCGTATTGATGCGGTCGATATAGTCCTGCGCTTCGGCGCGCATGGTGATGCTCCTGAACGTGATTTACACCGGCCATAGAGGCAGATGCTGGCAAGGGAAAGCAGATGCAAAAACCCCCGCCTCAGATAATCCCGCCGCGATCCTCCAGAAATTCCTGGTCGCTGCGGCGGCCCGGATCGGCCTTCGTTGCGGGTCCACTTTTGCGGACGGTCGGCGCGCGGCGTTCAACCTCGTCCTGACGAATGGAGCGGCGCGGTTCGCTTTCGGCCTTGAACGCTTCCCAGATGATCGCGGACTTCGGATCATCGCCCGGCCAGCCGCCATAGATCCGCCGACCGCTGCGCCGGTCAATCCGCACCATCCGCACCCCGCGCGGGGCGATGAAGGGCTTGGGCTGGCGGTCGCTGAGCGCGGCAAGCGCGAACTGTTTGAAGATCGGCGCGGCGAGCCTGCCGCCCTGTGCATAACCACCCATATTGCGCGGCGTATCAAACCCGATGTAGACGCCTGCGACAATATCGGGCGTGCCGCCGACAAACCAGACATCCTTTGGCCCCGACGTCGTGCCGGTTTTGCCGAAAACGGGAAATCCCAGATCGCGCAAGGTGACTGCGGTCCCGCGCTGGACCACACCCTCCAGAATATGAACCATCTGATAGGCGGTGATCGGGTCCATCAGCTGTTTGCCCGACGGTGCAAAGCGCGGCATTGATTTGCCGTCCCAATCAGACGCATTGCATCCGCCGCACGGCTTCCATTTTGACGGATAAATAACCTGTCCGCGCCGATCCTGGACATAATCAATTAACCTGGGCTGTAATTCGCGGCCGTGGTTGACCAGCATCGCATAAGCATTGGTCAGTTTCATCACCGTCGTCGATCCGGCACCCAGCGCGGTCGACAGATAGGGTTCGTGCGTGCCGATGCCCATCGTCTTGATGGTATCGACAATCGGACCCATGCCCACCTGGCTTGCGGTTTTTACCGTCATCAGGTTGCGCGATTGTTCCAGGCCCCAGCGCATCGTCTGTTCGCCGGCCCCCGACGTGCCACCGAAATTGCGGAAACATTTGTTGCCCAAACGCGCACCCTGATAAACACAGAATGGCCCGTCGACGATCAGCGACGCAGGCGTCATGCCGTTGTCGAGAGCGGTCGCATAAACAAATGGCTTGATCGTCGAACCTGGCTGACGTTCGGCCTGGGTCGCGCGGTTGAAGGGCGACAGATTGACGTCGAACCCGCCTTGCATCGCATGGACCCGGCCCGAATGCGTGTTCTGGACGACCATCCCGCCCGATACCTCTGGAATGTTGCGCAGTGCGAACACGCCGCGCCCTTGCGGTTTGACCGCAATCAGCTGACCCGGGCGCAGCGCGTTGAAAGCGCTTGTCCCAGCCTTGCGATAGGCGATGGTCGCAAGGCTGGCCGGCAATGTCCCGATGTCGCCATTGGCAAAACCAATGCGCGCCGCAGTGCCGCTTTTGGCAAGGACCGCGGCGATGCGCCAATCTTCGTACCGGATGCTGACGAAACTGGACGCCAGGCGACTTTGCCATTGGTCGTCAGCCTCAATCGACGCGATCGGCCCCGACCAGCCCTTGCCCGCGTCATAGCGCTGAAGCCCACTGCGCAGCGACCGCGCGGCCGCCTGCTGCATCTTGTCGTCATAGGCGGTGCGGACCCACAGGCCACCGTCATAGACGCTCAGCTTGCTGCCTTTTTCGGCGCTTTCCCCAAATCGTTCGATCAGGTCGCGGCGGACCTGTTCCATATAATATCCGCCAACCTGGCGGATGGCATCACCGCGCTGGTTAACGGTGCCCAGCGGCTGAGCACGCGCAGATCGCATTTGCGCCATCGTAATCCAGTCATTTTCGTGCATTTGGCCCAGCACCCAGTTACGCCGTTCGGTGGCACGCTGGGCAAATTTGGCGCGACCATAGGTTTCCGGGGCCTTGGGCAGGATCGACAGAAACGCCATTTCATGGAGCGCCAGGGCGTCAACATCCTTGTCAAAATACGCGCGCGCAGCGGCCTGAACCCCAAAACTGCGGCGACCAAGCGGGATTTCGTTGAGGTAAAGTTCGAGGATCTGTTCTTTGTCCAACGCGCCTTCGATGCGGAAGGCAACAATCGCCTCGCGCGCTTTGCGGGTATAAGTAACCTCGTTCGACAGCAGCAGGTTTTTTGCCACCTGCTGCGTGATGGTCGAAGTGCCGCGCGGCGTTTCGCCGCTGGTCAGTCCCTGAAATGCCGCGCGGGCCAGGCCGGGGTAATCGAGCCCGCCATGTTCAAAGAATGTCTTGTCCTCTGCCGCCAGATAGCTGCGAACCAGCAATTGCGGGAATTCGCTATACTCAAGCTGCACGCGCCGTTCGCGGGCATAGGTGTGGACCGGCGTGCCATTACTATCGCGGACAATCGTTGGCAGCGGCGATTCATAGTCGCGCAGCTGGTCAACCGAGGGCAGGTCACGGGCAAAGAGCGCCCAGACCAGCGCCCACAACAGCATAAACGCGGCCAGCGCATAGACCGGCCAGCGGAACCAGCGATGCAGCCATTTATCGCGCAGCCATTGCTGAACCACGCCGGTATCGCGGCGCAGGCGCAGGCGAAAATTGCTGGGTGTATCGGCGACCATTATCGCCTGCCTCTAACCGTTCGAAAGCTGTTTTGGAAGATGGCGTGCGATTGTAGGCGGTATCGACCATGTTCGGCTCGCACTTCGTCATTCCCGTGCTGCGCGCTGGCGGGCAAAGTGGGCCTGGATTGCGCTGCTAACTCCGCGCGCCAGTTTGCGCTGGCCATCGCCAGAGGCGAGGAATGCGGCGTCGCGCGCGTTCGAGATAAAGCCAGTTTCGAACAGCACCGATGGCGTGTCCGGCGATTTCAGCACGACAAACGAGGCAAAGCGGTGTGCGTCACTGCGAAACTTCGTCACTGCAGACACTTCGCGCTGCAACAACCGGGCAAAATCCGCTGCGCTGTTCATCGTTTCGCGCTGGGTAAGGTCGATCAGGATTGACGAGACATCATTGCTTTGCGCACCAAGGTTGACGCCGTTCAGGATGTTGGATTTATTCTCGCGCGCGGCCAGCCGCGCAGCTTCGCGGTCCGACGCCACTTCGGACAGCGTATAGATTGATGCCCCGCTGGCTTCAGGATTCTGGGCCGCATCGGCGTGGATCGAGATGAACAGGTCGGCCTTTAGCCGCCGGGCAACACCATAGCGTTCCTCGAGCACCAGAAATTGGTCGTCACTCCGGGTCAACGCCACCCGCACGCGTCCGCCGGCGAGCAGATCGTCGCGAATCGCGCCCGCAATCGCCAGGGTTACGTCCTTTTCGCGTTTCCCACTCTGTGGATTGATCGCACCGGGATCATGCCCGCCATGCCCGGCATCCAGCACCACCAGCGGCAGGCGCGCATCGTCCGGCCCCTGCACCACGGGCAGCGCGGCAGCAAGTTTGGGTTTGCCGATCGGCATTGTGACGCTGTAGCGTTCAGCCGGCGGTTTGGCCCTGAACTGCGCCGTGGGGTTCAGGTCGGTCCGCTTTGCGGTCGCCGGCCCTGCCCCCGTATCAGCGGGCAGCAACAGCGCGGGCAAAAGGGCAACAAGGAGCATGGGCATGCTGCGTCTATGCCGCCACTCAAGGTCACTGGTCTAGCCCTGCCGTTGTTTTTGTTGCCGCCCGCACCGCCGGGTGCTAGCGTAAAGACACGTCGGTGCGGCATCTTGGCTGCCCGGCACTCACCGGGTGGCGTGGGGGCGGTTTTTTTCCGGTTTCTGTCGCCATCCTCCGTCAGGTTGATGCCACATGCGGCTTGTCACGCCCTCCGTACCTTGCCCGATCCGCGCCTTGCCGCTGTCGGTTGCATCGGGAACGGACCGCGTGCGCGCCCGGAATAACAGCTCGCACGCGAGCGGCCGGGAGCAGCCCGATTGCGGCAATAACGCTTTTTCGTTCACCACCATATGGGCGGCGCACACTGCATCACGCAGATGTTCCCGCACCGCGCGCGGCCAGACCCGCGCGCACCGGAGTTTAAATAATGACCACGCGCATGTTAATCGATGCGCGGCACCGCGAGGAAACCCGCGTTGCCGTGATCCAAGGGAATCGCATCGAGGAATTTGATTTCGAATCGGCCGAGCACAAGCAGCTCAAGGGGAATATCTACCTCGCCAAAGTCACCCGCGTTGAACCGTCGCTGCAAGCGGCGTTCATCGAATATGGCGGCAATCGCCATGGGTTTCTGGCCTTTAGCGAAATTCATCCCGACTATTATCAGATCCCGAAAGAAGACCGCGAAGCGTTGCTCCGCGAAGAGGCGGAGCACGCCGCCGAAGCCGCGATGCGCGCCGAGGACGACCTTGACGCGCTGGAAGGCGAAGTTGAGGACATGCAGGCCGACGATGGTGACGGCGAACGCCGCGACGTCCATGATGAAGATCGTGCGGACGACGATGATCGCCACGATGACGACGCCGATCAATACGACCATGGCGCTGACGGCGCTGACGATGAAGGGCGCCAGAACGCAAATGGCGAGGGCGACGAAGCCGCCGAGGGCCAGGATGGTCGCGGTGGTCCACGCCGCGATGGACGCCGGGGCAACAAGGGCCAGGGACGCGGGGGACGCCGCACCGAAGAACGCGACACCAGCTCCATGTCGCTGCGCCGCAAATATAAGATTCAGGACGTCATCCGCCGCCGCCAGGTGATGCTGGTGCAAGTGGTAAAGGAAGAGCGCGGCAACAAGGGCGCGGCGCTGACCACGTATCTTAGCCTGGCCGGTCGTTACTGCGTGCTGATGCCGAACACGATGCACGGCGGCGGGATCAGCCGCAAGATTTCAAACGGAGCCGACCGCCGCAAGCTGAAAGCCATGATCGACGAGCTTGACCTGCCGCCAACGATGGGGTGCATCGTTCGCACCGCCGGGATGAGCCGCACCAAAGTCGAGATCAAGCGCGATTTCGACTATCTGGCGCGGTTGTGGGACGAAATCCGCGATAAAACCCTGCAAAGTGCTGCGCCCGCGCTGGTCCATTCGGACAGCGACCTGATCAAGCGCGCAATTCGCGACATTTACCACCGCGATATCGAAGATGTGCTGGTTGAGGGTGAAGACGGCTATCGCGCGGCCAAGGAGTTTATGAAACTCTTGATGCCCAGTCACGCGCGCAAGGTGAAACAATATGCCGATCCCGTGTCGCTGTATCAGCGTTATGGCGTCGAGGATCAGCTGGCAGGAATGTATAATCCGGTTGTCCAGCTGAAATCTGGCGGATATCTGGTCATCAACCCAACTGAGGCGCTGGTGTCGATCGACATCAACTCAGGCCGGTCAACCCGCGAACACAATATCGAGCAAACCGCGCTCAGCACCAATTTGGAGGCCGCGAATGAAATCGCGCGCCAGTTGCGCCTGCGCGACATGGCCGGGCTGGTGGTGATCGATTTTATCGACATGGATCACAGTTCGAACGTTCGCAAGGTCGAGCGCGCGATGAAGGATGCGCTGAAAAACGATCGCGCGCGCATCCAGATCGGTCGCATTTCAGGCTTTGGCCTGATGGAAATGAGCCGCCAGCGGCTGCGCACCGGGGTGCTTGAAGCATCCACCCGCCCCTGCCCGCATTGCGATGGCACGGGCTTGGTCCGCACCGCATCATCCGCGGGCCTTGGCGCGCTGCGCATGATCGAAGAAGAAGCCGCGCGCGGCAAGGGCAGCCGCATCACGCTGCGCGCCAGCCAGGAAGCAACCTTCTATCTGCTCAACGAAAAGCGCCGCGAACTGCGGGAGATCGAAGAGCTTTACGGCGTCACCGTCGAAATCCTGCCCAACACCGAGGCCGAGGGTGCGAAAATGTCGGTCGAGGTCAGCGGCCCGCCGCCGGTCCAGCGTCCGCAATTTGTGCCCGCCGTGATCGAGACGGATGACGAGGACGACGATCTGCCGCTTGAAGAGGACGAAGAAGACGAGGAGGCGGCCGAGGAAACGCCGCACCGCGCCCCACGCCGTGACGATGAACGCGGCGCCGCGAGCGACGACGACGGTGATGGCGATGCCCGCCGCCGCCGCAAACGCCGCCGCCGCGGACGGCGCGGCCGTCGTGATGACGAAGGCAATGGTGACAGCAATGGCGAGGGCAGCGGCGACGGCGAAGTTGCCGAAGTTGCCGAAGTTGCCGGGGGCACCGAAGCTGAAACTGTCGCTACCCCTGTAGCCGCTGCCGAGACTGACGCCGGAACCAAGCCCAAGCGCCGTCGTGGTGGCCGGGGTCGCAAGCCCAGAGACGGCGGAGTTGAGGATGCCACTGACGCTGCGGTGCCAACGCCCGCAGCGAATATCGCCAGCGAAAACGAAGCGGCAGAACCGGTCATCGACGCGGATGCCGTTAGCGCGGCGCCCGGCGAAAAGCCCAAGCGCGCACCCCGTGCCCGCAAAAAAGCTGTGGATGCTGATGCCACACCCGCAGCAGTGGTCGAAGCGCCTGCCGCAGCGGAACCAGAGCCAGATGCCGCCCCTTCTAAGCCCAAGCGTGCCACCCGTGCCCGCAAAAAGGTTGCGGATACCGATACCGATAGTGGCACCGACAACCCTGCCGGTAACGGATCGAAAACCGCCGTGGCCGCCGATACCGTTGCCAATGGTGAAGACGAAGACAATGGCGAGGGCGGCAAAGCCCGGCGCGGCTGGTGGCAGCGCACCTTCGGCGAATGACGAAGGTCAGCGCTCTGGGGCGGCGGCCGGCACATCTGGCCGCGGCTTAACCTTATGTTCAGGCAGGGGCCGGGATAGTGCGTATATGATGCCTTTTTCCCGGCCCCGTCCGGCCGTTTGGCTGGGCCTGTTTATACGCGCCGCCATGCTGGTGGCGGCGGCGCTGGTGCTGAGCGTGCGCCCTGTGCTCGCTCAATCGATCCTGCGCGATGCAGAGACCGAAGCCCTGTTCCGCGAAATGATGGCACCGCTGGAAACGGCGGCAGGATTAAAGCCGGGGCAGGTCCGCGTTCACCTGATCGGGGATCGCAGCATCAATGCCTTTGTCGCGGGATCGCAGGATATTTATATCCATAGTGGCCTGATCGAAGCGGCGGGCACCGCCAATGAAGTGCAGGGCGTTCTGGCCCATGAGCTGGGCCATATTCAGGGCGGTCACGTCATCCGCACGGCCGACGGGATCAAATCGGCCACGGGAATTTCGCTGCTCAGCCTGATCCTGGGCGCGGCTGCCATTGCGGCGGGCGCTGGTGATGCCGGAATGGGCATAATGATGGCGGGACAACAGGCCGCGCTGGGCAAATTCCTGGCCTTTTCTCGGGTGCAGGAGGCCACCGCAGACGCCGCTGGCGCCCAATATCTGTCGAAAGCGGGCATCACGGGACGTGGTAGTCTGGATTTTTTCAAGCGGCTTCAAAATCTGGAGTTCCGCTATGCCGTCAAGCAGGATGATGATCAGGCATACAGCCGCACCCACCCCTTGAGCGGCGACCGCATTCAGGCACTACGCGAAGCCTATATAGTCGATCCGGCGTGGGACAAGCCAAGCAATCCAGCTCTGGAGGCACGCTTTATCAGGGTAAAGGCCAAGCTCGTCGGCTACATCGCGGAACCCGAGCGGACCTTGCGGGTCTACCCCGAAACCGACCGCAGCATCGCCGCACATTATGCCCGCGCCTATGCCTGGCACCGCAGCGCCTACCCCGACCGCGCGCTGGCCGAAACCACGGCGCTGCTCGCCAGGGACCCCGCAGACCCCTATTTCCTTGAACTACAGGGGCAGATCCTGCTCGAATCGGGTCGCGCGCGCGATGCCATCGTGCCGCTGCGCAAAGCGGTTGAGGCCAGCCAGTCACAGCCGTTGATTGCCGCGCTGCTTGGCCACGCGCTGATCGCAACCGAGGACGCCAGCCTGATGGCTGAGGCCGAATATGTTCTGCGCACCGCCGTCGCCATCGACAATGAAAACCCCTTTGCCTGGTATCAGCTGGGCGTGGTCTATGCGCAAAAGGGCGATCAGGCCCGCGCGTCGCTGGCCACGGCCGAACGCTATCATTTGCAGGGCCGCGCCGCACCATTGGCGCTTCAGAATGCGGAAATGGCGCTAGCGGCACTGCCCGAAGGGTCGCCAGACTGGATTCGTGCACAGGATATTGCCCTGGTCTCGCGCGACGAGGTGGAACAGAAACGCAAGAGGCGTTAGGAGGCTGATGTAATTTCCGCGCCACTGGGGTTCTGGCGCGGACCGAAAGGCCTGATGTGACCGACCGCAAAGACGAATTTTACCAACCGTGGCTGCGCGACGCGCCGGCACCGATCGCGCCGGTCAAGCGGCGATCCGATTCTGTGCCTGCGCTTACCGACACCGGATTGTCGCGCGACGAAGCCCCGTCTGTGGGAGCACCATCCCTGGGGGCACCGCCGCTGGGGGTCGATATTGCGCGCTATCCGGCCAAGGCCGGGGTGTTGCCATCGCCCACCATCGCCGAACGCATCAAACCTGCCGCCGCTGCCCTGCGCAGCGGTGCAGTGCGCAGTTGGGCAGCAACGTTACGCGGGGCGCAGACCTTTGCCGACTGGACGATCCACGTCGGTGAACGCGCCGATGTCCCCGCGCGGGTCGCCGCGCTCGAAATCCCGCGCCGCAGTGGTGTCGCGGCACAGCGCACTGGCGCTTTATTGGGCAAGGCTGGCGGAGCCGTCGTGGCGGCCACCGGACAAGCGGGCCGCACTGCTGGACGCGCGCTGGGTAAAGCCGGCAACACCGCGCAGTCCGGTCTGAGCCGCGCCGTGACGCACAGCAAAGCCGCCGGAGCGCGCCAGATCAAAAAACTTCGCCCGCCAGCACCCGACGACAGCCCACCCGAATCCGGGCTCGACCGCCTGCTTGCCGCAACGCCGGCCGCCGCGCCCAAAAAGTCAAACATGGACAGCCTTCCGCTGTTCAGCACCGCACCAACAGCGGCTGCGGCAGGGCCTGCAACGGCGGCGGGGACTGCAACGGCGGAACCGGATACGTCAGCGGCACCGCGCATCATTTTGCCTGACGATGCCAGTGCGG
>Ga0105045_10000531_pt1 | contig 28252 bp, 26 predicted proteins | sample MAT02_FD_78089 | JGI IMG/M metagenome (GOLD analysis project Ga0105045, IMG submission 78089) | Freshwater microbial communities from Lake Fryxell liftoff mats and glacier meltwater in Antarctica - MAT-02 (megahit assembly) | ecosystem: Environmental > Aquatic > Freshwater > Ice > Liftoff... | reverse complement strand
GGCAAGGGGCCGATTGTCGCCGAAAAACGCATGCGCGTTGAGGTGAAAGCCCCCGGCATTATTCCGCGCAAATCTGTGCATGAACCCGTGCAGACCGGCCTGAAGGCCCTCGACGCGCTGGTCCCCGTCGGACGCGGCCAGCGCGAATTGATCATCGGGGACCGTCAGACCGGCAAGACTGCGGTGGCCATCGACACCTTTATCAACCAGCGCGAGGCCAACAAGGGCACGGACGAATCGAAGAAGCTGTATTGCATCTATGTCGCCGTCGGCCAGAAGCGGTCGACCGTGGCGCAGATTGTCCGCCAGCTCGAAGAAAATGGCGCGATGGAATACAGCATCGTCGTCGCCGCGACCGCTTCGGAACCGGCCCCGCTCCAGTTCCTTGCGCCCTATACCGGCTGCACCATGGGCGAATATTTCCGCGACAACGGCATGCACGCCGTGATCGTATATGACGATCTGTCGAAACAGGCCGTCGCCTATCGCCAGATGTCGCTGTTGCTGCGCCGTCCGCCAGGCCGCGAAGCCTATCCCGGCGACGTTTTCTATCTGCACAGCCGTTTGCTGGAGCGTGCGGCCAAGATGAACGACGCCAATGGCAGTGGCAGCCTGACCGCACTGCCGATCATCGAAACACAGGCTGGCGATGTTTCCGCTTACATCCCGACCAACGTGATTTCGATCACCGATGGCCAGATTTTCCTGGAAACCAACTTGTTCTATCAGGGCATCCGCCCCGCCATCAATGTCGGCCTGTCGGTCAGCCGCGTGGGATCGGCGGCGCAGACCAAGGCGATGAAGAAGGTGTCGGGATCGATCAAGCTGGAGCTTGCGCAGTACCGCGAAATGGAAGCGTTCGCACAGTTCGGGTCGGACCTTGATGCATCGACGCAGAAATTGCTCAACCGTGGCGCACGTTTGACCCAGCTGCTCAAGCAGGCACAGTTCCAGCCGATGCCGTTCGAGGAACAGACCGCGTCGATCTTTGCCGGCACCAATGGCTATCTCGACACCATCGCAGTGACCGACGTGACGCGTTATGAGAGCGCGATGCTGTCCTATCTGCGCAGCGACCACGCCGGTGTATTGAAAGAAATCCGCGATACGCGGGATCTGACCGACACCGCAAAGACCGGGCTGGTCGATGCGCTGAAAGCATTTGCAAAGATTTTTGCGTAAAATAACCCCTCTCCCTTGAGGGAGAGGGTTGGGTGAGAGTGTCCGACGCCAGCGTGGACACCCCCCTCACCCAGTTGCACTAGGCGGCTCGCCGCCAAGTTTCACTACCTCTCCCCCCATGGGGAGAGGGGACAGGGGCCGAAATGGCATCGTTGAAAGAACTTAAAGGGCGGATCGCCTCGGTCAAATCGACCCAGAAGATCACCAAGGCCAAGAAAATGGTCGCTGCCGCCAAGCTGCGCAAGGCGCAGGCCGCGGCCGAAGCCGCGCGCCCCTATGCCGCGCGGCTTGAGGGCGTTGTCGCCAGCCTGGCCAGCAAGGTCGGCGTGTCAGACAGCGCGCCCAAACTGCTGTCCGGCAGCGGCAAGGACCAGACGCACCTGCTGGTCGTGCTCAACAGCGACCGGGGGCTGTGCGGCGCGTTTAACTCGAACATCATCAAGGCCGCACGCGACAAGGCCTATGCGCTGCAAGCACAGGGCAAGACCGTCCGCTTCTTTCTGGTCGGTCGCAAAGGACGCCCGGTCATCGCGCGCCTGTTCCCCGGCCAGATCGTCGAGCAATATGACACCACCATGTTCCGCAACCTTGGGTTTGACCAGGCGAATGAAATCGCCGCCCAGCTGATGGACATGTTCGCGGGCGGCGCGTTTGACGTCGCCCATGTTTTCTTCAGCAAATTCCGGTCGGCGCTGCTTCAGGAAGCCACGGGTCAGCAACTGATTCCGGTCGCCCCGCATAGTGACGCCCCGGCCGCCACGGATGCAGCGGTGGAATATGAACCCGGCGAGGAAGAAATTCTGGCCGACTTGTTGCCGCGCAACGTATCGATCCAGATCTTCAAAGGCCTGCTGGAAAATGCCGCATCCGAACAGGGCGCGTCGATGACCGCGATGGACAATGCGACACGCAACGCCGGCGACCTGATCAGCAAGCTGACCATCGTGTACAACCGCCAGCGTCAGGCGGCGATCACGACCGAATTGATTGAAATTATCGCAGGAGCGGAAGCGCTGTAATGAAGATGATCGCGGTTGCTGCCTTTGCTTGCGGCTGTGTCACGGTTCAACCGATGATGCCGTACCGCGGACAAATCGCAGAAATGCTGAGCACCTATTGCGGCGGACAAAAGATTAAACTGAAGAAGGTCCTGTGCTACGAAGGCGAAGAAACCAAGTGTACATTCAGGGTCAAGTTAAACAAAAAGCCGTGGGTGCGGGATGAGGCCATCTTTAAGATGGGAGAGACCACAGACCAGTGGACACTTATCAACCAACCAAAATTCTGCCCGCAAAACACATTGAATTGAAGGAAAGATCGACATGGCCACCGCAGCAAAATCCAAGAAAGCCGCCGTCGCGACCAGCAACAATGTCGGCCGCATCACTCAGATCATCGGCGCCGTCGTCGATGTGCGGTTCGACAATGAACTGCCCGCGATCCTGTCGGCGCTGGTAACCAGCAACAACGGCAACCGGCTGGTGCTGGAAGTTGCACAGCATCTGGGCGAGAACACGGTGCGGACCATCGCCATGGACGCGACCGATGGCCTGACGCGCGGTCAGGAAGTGACCGACACCGGCGCGCAGATTATGGTGCCAGTTGGCCCGCAGACGCTGGGCCGCATCCTGAACGTCGTCGGCGAGCCGATTGACGAGCAGGGCCCGGTCGTCACCGACCTGCGCGCGCCGATCCATGCCAAGGCCCCCGATTTCGTCGATCAGTCGACCGAGACCAGCGTATTGGTCACCGGCATCAAGGTCATCGATCTGATCGCGCCTTATGCCAAGGGCGGCAAGATCGGCCTGTTCGGCGGCGCAGGCGTGGGCAAGACCGTGCTGATTCAGGAACTGATCAACAATATCGCCAAGGGCCATGGCGGCACGTCGGTGTTCGCCGGGGTGGGGGAGCGCACCCGCGAGGGCAATGATCTGTATCATGAATTTCTGGACGCCGGGGTGATCGCCAAGGATGCTGACGGCAACCCGACGTCGGAGGGATCAAAGGTCGCGCTGGTGTTCGGCCAGATGAACGAACCCCCGGGGGCGCGCGCGCGCGTTGCGCTGTCCGGTCTGACGATCGCGGAATATTTCCGCGACGTCGAAGGACAGGACGTGTTGTTCTTCGTCGACAATATCTTCCGCTTTACCCAGGCTGGTTCGGAAGTGTCGGCGTTGCTCGGCCGTATCCCTTCTGCCGTGGGCTATCAGCCGACCCTGTCGACCGACATGGGGGCGCTGCAGGAACGCATCACATCGACCAACAAGGGGTCGATTACGTCGGTGCAGGCGATTTACGTGCCCGCCGACGATTTGACCGATCCGGCACCTGCCGCTTCGTTCGCCCATTTGGATGCCACCACGACGCTGAACCGGGCGATTTCGGAACTGGGCATTTATCCCGCCGTCGATCCGCTCGATTCGACCAGCCGCGTGCTGACCGAAGCCGTTGTCGGCCGCGAGCATTATGAAACCGCCCGCCGGGTTCAGGAAACGCTGCAAAAATACAAGAGCTTGCAAGACATCATCGCCATTTTGGGTATGGATGAGCTCAGCGAAGAGGATAAGCTGACCGTTGCGCGCGCGCGCAAAATCCAGCGTTTCCTGTCGCAGCCGTTCCACGTCGCCGAGGTGTTCACCAACATTCCGGGCAAGTTCGTCGCGATCGAGGATACAGTGAAATCGTTCAAGGCAGTGGTCGACGGCGAATATGACCACCTGCCCGAGGCCGCTTTCTATATGGTCGGCGGGATCGACGAAGCCGTTGCCAAGGCCCAGAAAATGGCGGCTGAAGTAGCGTAAGATTAACCCCTTCTCCCCGCCGGGGAGAAGGATATGGAGCCTTACCGCTGTAAGCGGTTAGGCGGAGTTCGATGAGGGGGCAGAAGGCCCGATGGAGCAGGCCCCCTCACCCAGCTTCGCCCAGGCGGCGCGCCGCCAAGTCTTCGCAACCCTCTCCCCATGGAGAGGGAGAGTGGAACCTGACCCATGCTGAATTTCGAACTTGTCACCCCCACCCGCCTGGAACGCAGCGAAAGCGTCCATATGGTCACCGTGCCGGGGGCCGAGGGCGAATTTTCAGTGCTGGCGGGGCACGCCCCGTTCATGGCGACGCTGCGCAATGGCGCGGTCAGCATCTATGCCAGCGCCACTGCCGCGCCGGAGGTGATCAACATCGAAGGCGGCTTTGCCGAGGTTAACGACCGCGGCCTGACCATCCTTGCAGAGCGCGTTGTCACTTAGACCAACCTGCGGTTGCCCCAATACGATTGGTATACCACAGCCACAGCCCAGCGACGATGATCAGTGCGGTCCCGGCAAACGCTGCGGCATCGGGCCAGTCGCCGAACCAGACCATGCCAATCAGCGTCGCGGCAATAATCTGGACATAGACGGTTGGCGCTATTTCCGCCGCTGATGCGCGCATGGTCGCCATATAGATGAACCCGTGCGCCACCGATGCGCTGACCGCGACCAGTGCACAGCGCAGAACCACACTGGTTTCGGGCCAGCCGACATGCAGCGCGGGCGCACCGCTGGCGTGACCCAGCAGCGCCGTGACGAGCAGAAAGGGCGTCGCAAAAGCGGCAACAAAGAACTGCGCGGCAAGCGGTGACACATGACCCGCACTGCGTCGGTTGAGTATCATCAGTGCCGCCATCCCCAGCGCGGCACCCAGCGGAAGCAGTGCCGCCAGTCCCAGCACCCCGGAATTGGGACGCAGGACAATCAACACCCCGACAAAGGCCAAGGCGATCGCGCCCCATGCTGCACGCGAAATACGCTCGCCAAGCAGCCAGGCCGACAGCAGCGCGGTCAGCATCGGATTGGCGAACTGGATCGCAGTCGCTTCGGCAAGCGGCATCGCAAATATCGCAAGGAAGAAGAGCAGCGACGCGGCCGCCAGCGCCGCGCCGCGCGCCGCCTGTATCATCAGTTGCGGCGCCATGAACCCCGCCCGGCCCTCACGCGCCCACAACAGCACGCCGAGTCCGCCCGCGCCAAGCGCAAAGCGCAGCGCCGCTACGGCGGTCCCGGGCCATTCACCAGCGATGGATTTGACCACACTGTCGCCAAGCGACAGCAGCGCAAAGCCCGCAATCCCGTAAGTCCAGGCCGCACCAATATTTGCATTCTGGCCCATTCCCACCCCCGCGACCGCACCTGCAGGGTCATTAGGATAATGTCAAAGTTTCCGCTTTATTCACCCTTATCGGAAAGATTTGATCGCCGGGTTCGCGGCACAAATCACGCAAGTAATGCAAGATCGGGAACGAAGATAATGAGCGCATTTGGACGTCGCCCCGGAACCGCAGGCCGCCCTGCTTTTGGCGTGGCTCGCCCCATGCAAAGCGGCCCCGGGGGTGGAATATCTGGCGGCAGCCAGTTTCCAGCCGTGGACAGCGCATCGCTGCCAGCCGCCGACGCACCGGACATTCCGAGCGCGCCGCCCGGCCCCGATGATGCCATCAACCGCCTGAATGCCCGTTCGACCGCCGAGGCGATGGAGCCTGCCAAGGCCGAAGGGTTTGAGGTCAGCGTCCATAAAATCAAGGAACAGGTGCTCCCCCGCCTGCTCGAACGCGTCGATCCCGAAGCGGCGGCGACGCTGTCCAAGGACGAGCTGACCGAGGAGTTCCGCCCGATCATCCTGGAAGTGCTGGCCGAACTGCGCATCACGCTCAACCGGCGCGAGCAATTCGCGCTGGAAAAGGTGCTGGTCGACGAACTGCTGGGCTTTGGTCCGCTGGAAGAATTACTGTGCGACCCCAAGATCAGTGACATCATGGTCAATGGCCCGTACCAGACCTATATCGAGCGTGACGGCCGGTTGCAGTTATCCGGCATCCAGTTCCGCGACGAACAGCATCTGTTCCAGATCGCCCAGCGCATTTGCAACCAGGTCGGTCGCCGCGTCGATCAGACCACGCCGCTGGCCGATGCCCGCCTGAAAGACGGCAGCCGCGTCAACGTCATTGTCCCGCCACTCAGCCTGCGCGGCACAGCCATCTCGATTCGTAAATTTTCGGAAAAACCGATCACACTCGACATGCTGTGTCAGTGGGGCGCGATGAGCCAGAAAATGTGCACCGCGTTGAAAATCGCGGGCGCGAGCCGGTTTAACATCGTTATCTCGGGCGGTACGGGTTCGGGTAAAACGACGATGCTCAACGCTCTGTCGAAAATGATCGACCCCGGCGAACGGGTGCTAACCATCGAGGATGCCGCCGAACTGCGCCTGCAACAGCCGCACTGGTTACCCCTCGAAACGCGGCCTGCGAACCTTGAGGGCAATGGCTCCATCACGATGGGCGATCTGGTCAAGAACGCCCTGCGTATGCGCCCCGACCGCATCATCATGGGCGAGGTTCGCGGACAGGAATGCTTCGACTTGCTGGCCGCAATGAACACGGGTCACGACGGGTCGATGTGTACGCTGCACAGCAACTCTCCCCGCGAATGCCTGGGCCGTATGGAAAACATGGTGCTGATGGGCGATATCAAGGTGCCCAAGGAAGCCATCTCGAAACAGATTGCCGATTCGGTTGACCTGATCATCCAGATCAAGCGCCTGCGCGACGGTTCGCGCCGCGTCACCAACGTGACCGAAGTCATCGGAATGGAAGGCGATGTGATCGTCACCCAGGAGCTGTTCAAATTCGAATATCTTGACGAAAGCGCCGACGGCAAGATTATTGGCGAATATCGATCAATGGGCCTTCGCCCCTATACGCTGGAAAAAGCACGTCAATATGGGTTCGATCAGCCCTATCTTGAGGCGTGTCTATAGCGCGATGCCGCCGTCCTGGCCGATCCCGGAACGGCGGCAACGATTGGCCGTTAGCGGCGAATGCGTGCGCGTATTTCAAGATCGGTTATGCGGCGATCTAGGTAGGTGCGATCATCAGCGGTTGCGCTGAGGCGCGCATAAGCATTTTCTAACCGCGAGAGATCCTCATGCTCAATACGCAGCTGCGTTTGCAGCGATGCGCTTAGACCGCTTGACGGCAGTGAACGAGCGATGGCGTCAAGCCTGGCACGCGGCGTTGCTACAACGCCGCTGCCATAGCCGACATCGCCGACGCGAGCATCAAGTGCATCAAGCCGGTTCTCAAGGTCGTCGCGCTCGGCAACGGTCAAACGGCCATCTCTCAGATAGCCGCGCTCAATGCGGACAACGGCGGCATAATCCGTGCGCAAGCGAGTGCCAGTGACCCGCGTAATGCGGCGGCTGGAAATTGCAGCATCGACGCGGCGGTTGAAGTCAACTCGGCCTTCAGCGACGCCAACCACCATATTTTCGGTATCATCGCTATAGCTGCCCAGCTGAAGCACCCGCGTCAGTTCGGCGTAGCGATTGGCAAGCTCGGTCCGCTCCGCCGTGGTAAACCGACGATCAGAGCCATAGCTTGTTTCGAGCGCGACAAGATCGGCATAATCGGACTTGAGCCGCGTGCCGACATATTGAGCGATGGCGCCTGAGCGCACCTCGGCATCAACCTGTGCGTCAAACTGGGCACGCTGTGTTCCCAACGGGGTTCGGCCCATTGCCCATTGCGACTCCAAACTGCCGCTGCCGCCGGTGCGGTCACCAAACAGGCTGCCGAAAATATCGCTGAGGCGATCGCGTGTGGTCGCGCGCTGCTGCTCCGTCGCCGGATCACTTTGCGCAAATACCGGCGCAGCTGTAGTTGTCAGCAGCATCGCGGCAGACATTGCGAGAAAAATTTTCATGATGGACCTTTATTTTTTGTTGGTGATATGAGGGAACGGCGTGACGAGCCGTTTTGTTTCATTCCAGCTCAAGAGAGCCGCGCCGGCGCACTCTTGCCAAAGCGGTGCACCGCGCGGAGACGCGTTGGCCACCGGTTATTGTACCGACATTCTGTGGTCATTGCTGCTCGATCTGTAACTTGCCGTTTGCGATCAAGAAGGACGCAACGAATGCGAACTTGACCAGCGGCTGCAGCCTGAATGCCCCCGTTATCCGCCCTTGATGGCAGCGGCAAAGGCAAACAGCGCCGTCAGTACCGCCATCACGCTGATGAGCGGCCATGGCATGAACCCGACATGATCAAGATTGGCACGGCGGTTACGGCGATGGTCGGCAAAGGCCGCCACCGCCGTCAGCGCGGCAGCCGCGCAACCAAGGGTAAGCATAGAACCTTGCATGGCGCGGTCGGTTGCTCCATTATCATATAATAGGCGGCAGGGACCATCCCGGCGCGCCGCATAAACATTATCGGGAGAAGTGATATGCGCATTTTCGTCAAGACTGCAATGCTGCCGCTGGCGGCGTTGCTGGCGGGGTGCGCAAGCTATGCCGATGACGGGGCAGCCGCCAGCAGTGCCACGAGTGCCGCGCGGTCGGCCATTGACGCCGCCGTGGCCGCGCCAACCCGAACGCCCGCAAACCTTGCCCGCGACGAATATCGCAACCCCGCCGCAACGCTCGCGTTTTTTGGATTGAAGCCAGGCAGCACAGTCGTCGAACTGTGGCCGGGAGGGGGCTGGTATACCGAAATCCTTGCACCCTATGCCAAGGCCAATGGCAATGTCCTGCATGCCGCCGCACCATGGGATCGCGGTCTTAATCGTATCAAGGAATGGCAGACCGCCAACGCGGAGCTCTATGGCCCGATCAAGCTTGCCGAGTTTCCGAACGCCGGCACCAATCCCAAACTGCCCGATGGCACCGCCGACATGGTGCTGACGTTTCGCAATGTGCACAATTGGCGCTTTGGCGGGGCTGATGCCACGGCCGGGGCCTTTCGCCAGATCTACGCAATGCTCAAGCCCGGCGGCATTCTGGGCGTTGAGGAGCATCGGCTGAATGAAAATCAGGATATCGCGCTGGAAGAAAAATCCGGTTACATGAAGGAAAGTTCGGTCATTGCCTTTGCTGAGGCCGCCGGTTTCAAGCTGGTCCAGCGCAGCGAAATCAATGCCAACCCCCGTGATACCAAGGATTATCCCAAGGGCGTGTGGACCCTGCCCCCGCGCTTTGCCGAGGGCGATGTCGACCGCGCCAAATATGCCGCCATCGGCGAATCGGACCGTATGACGCTGAAGTTCGTCAAACCGGCGAAATAAGCGTGCCATGGGGTCGATGAGCCCAGCCATCATCGACCCCAATTTGCTGCTCAGCGCCTATGCCCAGGGGCTGTTTCCGATGGCCGACGGTGCCGATGATCCGTCGGTGCACTGGGTCGAGCCGCGCATCCGGGCGATCCTGCCACTGGATGGTTTCCACCTGTCGCGCAGTTTACGCAAAGTGCTGGAATCCGACCGTTTCGTCGTCACCACCAACACCGCTTTTGCCGATATGGTGGCGCTGTGCGCGGAATCGGCGACCGGCCGGCCAACGACCTGGATCAATGCCATCATCCGCGCGAGCTATACCGATCTGTTCGCGCGCGGCCATGCGCACAGCGTCGAATGCTGGCAGGACGGCGCGCTTGTCGGCGGGCTATATGGCGTGACGCTGGGCCGCGCTTTTTTTGGCGAATCGATGGTCAGCCGCGCGCGCGATGCGTCGAAAGTTGCGCTGGCACATCTGGTCGCGCGGCTCCGCGTCGGGGGGTGGCGGCTGCTCGATTGCCAGTTCATTACGCCGCATCTTGCATCGCTTGGGGCCATTGAAATGCCCCAGCGCGCCTATTTGCAACGGCTTTATTCGGCCTTGGCGGGCGGCGCAGGCGGTTCAGCAGGCGCAGGTGGGGCGGGCACATTGGTCCCGCCGTCTCCGCCATTTGTCGCGGGCGACTGGGGCGCGGTTGATGCGCTGGGGGGGGGCTTCGGGGCCGCCCCGGACACTGTCCGTGCGACCGCTTCGCCGCCGGGGAAAGTCATCGCACAACTTTTGACAAACACATCATAAATGGGGTGCTGAACAATGTTGCGGTCGGGCCGTTCCTTGAACAGCCAGCCTGAAAAAATGCGGTACCATTTGTCGTCGCGCTGTTCCTGCACCGACAATTGCAGAAAGGCCCCGGTTTCGGGCGGCGCTTCCCACGGCGGCGTCGTTTCACAGGCACGCAGGCGCACGACGGCGCGGCCTACCCGCGCGCTGTCGCCGGGGCGCATTTCAATATCGCGGACCAGTCCGTTGCGTTTGTTGAGCAAGGAAATGATCGCCACCCGCTGCGCCATTGGCGTGGCACCGGCGACCCCGCCAGTCTGTTGCTGCACAATGTCTGTGCGGGCAATTCTGGTTTCGACTTTCTCCACCACGCGTCCACCGTCCGGGGCCTGATTGCACCCGGCCAGCACGGCCAGCAGGGCCACGGTCAATCCCGCCCGGCGCGCCGTCATCCCGCGTCCGGCCGCCAGGCTTCGTAATCACCGGTCGCTGCCGCCCGCTGTCCGCCGCGATCAAGGGCGCCAGCGGGAAGATAGGCCGCCGCGCTGCCAGTCAGGTTGGCCTGGGGTTCGGCCTGCCAATTGCGCGGCGCGGGAAGGTTTTTTTCAGGCAATTCGTCAAAAGTGCCGTGCAACCACCCATGCCATTCGGGGGTAACGCGGCTGGCATCGTTGCTGCCGTTATAGATCACCCAGCGGCGCTTGCCGTCCCGGGCGCGGAAATACCGATTGCCGACGCTGTCCTCGCCCACCGCTTCGCCGTTTCGCCAGCTGTAGAGCAAGGTGCCGATGGTCGCGCCATCCCACCAGGTGAAAATTTTGCCAAGCAGTCCCATAGCCACGGCGCTTACAGCCTATCAATGGCGCAGGGCAAGCGTGGAACGTGCCAGCAACCCGCTATTTCCAGCGGATAGTCGCGCTTTCGTCGATCCCCAGCCGCGCAGCGGTGCCGCCCGCAAGCTCAAGCACCGCAGCCACTTCACCACCGCTGACCACGGGTTCGAGCGATTCGGGGATGGTATTTTCGGCGATCCGGTCGATGCTGCCGTCGGCGCGAATAAAAATTATGTCGAGCGGGATGAACGTATTCTTCATCCAGAAACTCGCAAATTTGGGATTGGCAAAGGGGAAAATCATCCCGCCATTGGCGGGCAGGCTGGTGCGGTGCATCAAACCTTTTGCCTGCTGTGCCGGGGTCCGTGCGACCTCGACCGTGAAGCGGTGCTGCTTGTCTGCCATGGCGATGGTGACGGCGGTGGTGGTCAACGTGTCGCTCACCTCTGATCCCCCGGAGGCACAGGCGGTCAGCGGCACGGCACAGGCGGCCAGTATCAAAGCGAGCGCAGCGCGCAGCGAAGCAGGGGAGCAGTTCATTCAGCGTGAATACCCATCATCATCCGCGCCGTCCAGTTCGGCGAGCGCAGCGTCATCACCCGGAGCGATGGCTATGATCCGGCGCGCCGTGCCCGCATCATGGCCCGCGCGCAAAAAGGCCCCCATCACCTTGTCACGCGCTTTTGAATCAGCCAGCAGCGCGCTGCCAAACGGCCCCAGCCGCCGCCGCCGGGCAAAGGCAAGCGCGGTCGCCATCCGGCCGGCACGCGCGGCATCCAATATTGGCGCGGCGGTTTCGGCCCGGATACCGTCAACCCCCAGTTGTGCGCGTACCCGCCGTTCGCCCAGTCCGCGCCGGGCCAGTGCACCGCCGCGCATCCGCGCAAATTCGCTGTCATTGACAAACCCAAGCCGGGCACAGCGGGCCACCGCCGCCGTCACCGCATCGCTCGCAGTGCCCTCATCATCCCAGCCGCGCTCGAACAATTTGCGCCCCAGATAGCGCGCCAGCCGCGCCTCGCTGGTCGCAAATCGCCCGACATAGGCCAGCGCGAGTTCGTCAAGACGCGCGCTGTCAAGCGGGCGCGGGACGGGACGGGGCAGCAAAGAGCGGGAACGCGCGCGAGTCATCGCCTTGTTTATGCCACAGTCGGGCCTGAATGCGAACGCCTGTCGGCGGCATCTCCACCCGCTATAGCCACGCCAGTAATCCCTGGCCCACCATGATCAGTCGCGGAAAGGAGCTGGGGATGACAGGACGCGAGCATCACGCGCCGCTCCTTGATCATCCGCAGACCAAGGATTGCTTGCTGACGATGACCCAAACTGCGACCACCGCCGCCGTGCTGGCACCGACGCCTTCGGATGATATTTTGCCGCGTCGTTTTTCCGACTTTGCCACGCTGGGTGAGGCGCTGGATTATGCCGCACGCGGGGTGCGCGGGCTCAACTTTCACGACCCGCGCGGCAATCTGGCGCGGCCATACAGCTATGCCGAACTGCGCAGCGATGCGCTTGTAGCCGCTTATCGCCTGATTGCCGCGGGCATTCAGCCCGGCGAGCGGGTCGCCCTGATTGCCGAAACCAGCCCGGAATTTGCGGCGCTGTTCTTTGGTGCCATTTATGCCGGGGTCTGGCCCGTACCGCTGCCGTTACCAACATCCTTTGGCGGGCGCGACAATTATGTCGCGCAAATCGGCGTCCAGCTTGACAGCTGTGATCCGGCCATGCTGCTTTACCCGCCCGATATTGCCGTGATGGCCGGCGAAGCGGCGGCGGCGAGGGGTGTTAAGGGATTGGATTGGGACAGTTTTGCGGCACGCGCTGCACCGCTCGTCGCCCTGCCCAAACAGCATGGCAATGAAACCTGCTATCTTCAATACAGCAGCGGTTCGACGCGCTTTCCCCACGGCGTTGCCGTCACCCACGCCGCACTGCTGAACAACCTTGCAGCGCACAGCCATGGGATGGAGGTGTGCGACACGGACCGCTGCATTTCGTGGCTACCCTGGTATCACGACATGGGGCTGGTCGGCTGTCTCCTGTCCCCCGTTGCCAATCAGGTGTCGGTCGATTATTTGAAGACAGAGGATTTTGCGCGCCGTCCGCTGGCCTGGCTTGACCTGATCAGCCGCAATCCGGGCACGACGCTCAGCTATTCACCGACCTTTGGCTATGACATTTGTGCACGCCGCATTTCCAGCCAAAGCCATGTCGCAAACCGGTTCGATCTGTCACGCTGGCGCGTCGCGGGGAACGGCGCCGACATGATCCGGCCCGACGTGATGCAGGCCTTTGTCGATGCTTTCGCCGATGCCGGGTTCAAGGCGAGTTCGTTTCTGCCCAGCTATGGCCTGGCCGAAGCGACGCTGGCTGTGTCGATTATGCCGCCGGGCGAGGGCATTGTCGTCGAACTGGTTGAGGAAACCGAATTGTCCGGCGCAGCGAACGATAGCGAGCGGCCAACGCGATACCGCGCCATCGTCAATTGCGGAAAACCTGCGCGCGACATGGTCATCGAAGTCCGCGACGAGGCAGGCAATCCGCTGGCCGACCAGACGGTGGGCAAGCTGTGGTGCACCGGTCCGTCGCTGATGACCGGATATTACCGCGACCCCGATGCGACTGCGGCCTGTATGGTCGACGGCTGGCTCGACACTGGCGATATGGGTTATATGTCAGCCGGTTACATCTATGTCGTCGGGCGTGCCAAGGACATGATCATCATCAATGGCAAGAATCATTGGCCGCAGGATATCGAATGGGCAGTCGAACAATTGCCCGGGTTTAAATCGGGCGACATCGCCGCGTTTGCCATCACCGCGCCGGGGGGTGAGGAAACACCGGCCGTGCTGGTGCAATGCCGGACGAGCGATGAACGCGAACGCAGCGTTCTGCGCGAAACGATTCGCGACCGCGTGCGCGCGATCACGGGCATGAACTGCCTGATCGAACTGGTGCCGCCGCGAACTTTGCCGCGCACCAGTTCGGGCAAGCTGAGCCGGTCAAAGGCGCGTGCGCAATATCTGTCGGGGGAAATTCAACCGTTTCGCATCGCGGCCTGAGGTGTCCGGCACCTTGTGAAACTGCATCAAATAGGGACGTTTCCCAACACCGCGCTTACGCTTGAGTAACCTGTCCTGGTTAGAGCAGGGGTGTGAATATTCAAACGAAGCCTTCTGCCAGCAACCAATTGCGGGATGTGCCGGTGCGCACGCTGTTGGGCCTTGGTCCGCGCGGTGACGATGTGTCGGAGCTGCGCGCGCTGCAAATGACGCCGTTAAGGGGCCGGGGAAGCTTTCGTCTGGTCCTGAACCTGGTGGTCGCCATGACCGGCGCATCGAGCGCAGCCAAGAATGCCGATGGACTGATTATCCTTATCTGGCTGGCCACCTGCTGCGGCTTTGCCGTCTGGTCATGGCACGATTTCAAAGCCATGCATCAAGGAAGCCGCGATCTGGCTGAGCGCGACGAATATTCAAGATGCCATTGGCATGCCGCCATCACCGCCGGTTTGTGGCTGCCCGTTTTTTGGGTGCAGGGCTGGTCGCCCACCGTGGGGCATATCCTGCCCCTGTGGACGATCACGCTGTTGCTGATGGTCGCGCTGACCATTTTGGTGAACAGCCTGCCGTTGGTGTGCATGATCTTCATTCTGCCTGTCAGCCTGTCTGCGGCACTGGCCTTTGCCGCAGCCGGCGAGCCGGTGCTGGCGATCGTCGTCGCGGTAATCGGCTTTGCCCTGGGGACAGCCACCATCCGTTCGGCCCAAAGTTATATCCTGTTCCGCCGCGCCGAGGCGACGCTCCACGAAAAAAGCGAAACCGTAAGCCTGCTGCTCAAGGAATTTGAGGATGGGTCCGCCGACTGGCTGTGGCAAACCGATCCCGGCCGCCGGCTGGAACATGTTTCACCACGCTTTGCCTATGCGCTGGGAATGACCGTCGAGCAGCTGGAAGGCATGCCGCTGCTTCAGGCCATTTCGGGCGACGCCTGGGAAGGCGGTCGGTTCCCCTCCGCGCTCCACGAAATGGCCGAAAAGATGAAACGGCGCGAAAGCTTTTCCGACTTAATTGTCCCGGTGTCGATTGACGGCAAAAAACGCTGGTGGGAGTTGTCGGCATCGCCGCGCGTTGACGAAGCGGGCCGCTTTAGTGGTTTTCGCGGGGTCGGATCGGACGTGACGTCCGAACATCAGTCGGCCTCAGAAATCGCGCGCATGGCCCGGTTCGACAGTCTGACCGGCCTGCCCAACCGCCTGCACATCAATGAAACGATCAAGGTTACGCTGGCCGATGCCGCCGCAGCACGGTCGCGCTGCGCCCTGCTGATTATCGATCTTGACCGCTTCAAGGCGGTCAACGACACACTCGGCCACCCGGTTGGCGACCAGTTGCTCGCGCAGGTATCAGCACGGCTGTGCGCGCTGATGCCGCCCAAAACCGTGTGCGGCCGCCTAGGTGGTGATGAATTTGCCGTTGTTATGGCCGCGATCACGGCAGCAAGCGATGCCGAAAAGCTCGGCCTGAAAATTATCGAGGCGGTCAGCCGCCCCTATGTGGTCGAGAACCATCAGCTGTTCGTCGGCGCCAGCATCGGTTTTGCGCTGGGGCCGCAGGATGGCGCGTCGGTGGAAACGCTGACCCGCAACGCCGACCTTGCGCTGTATAAATCCAAGGATCGCGGGGGCAATGTGGTCGCCCAATATGACGCCTCGCTTCACGCCCAGGCCGAAGAGCGGCGGGTGATGGAACAGGAGCTGCGCGGGGCGCTGGAACGCGGTGAGTTTCACCTCAACTATCAGCCCGTGGTCGAAGCCGCCGACGGCACACTGGACGGGTTTGAAGCCCTGATCCGCTGGACCAACCCACGGCTTGGCGTCGTTTCGCCCGCCAAATTCATCCCGCTGGCCGAAGATGCGCGCCTGATCGGCCCGATCGGCGAATGGGTGATGCGCACGGCCTGTCACGAGGCATGCCGCTGGCCGTCCAACCTCAAAATTGCGGTCAATGTTTCTGCTGAGCAGTTGACCGATGCCCGATTCGCCTCGGTTGTCGTATCGGCGCTGGCGCAAAGCGGCTTGTCGCCGCAGCGGTTAGAGATTGAAGTGACCGAAAGCGTGTTCCTGCGCGATGGCGGCGGCGCAACCCAGTTGCTGGATCAGCTGCTGGCGCTCGGCGTGCGGCTCAGCCTTGATGACTTTGGTACCGGATATTCCTCGCTCGGTTATCTGCGCAAGACGCATTTTTCGACGATCAAGGTGGACCGCAGCTTTGTGCAAGGGGCCGCCAAGAACAAGGTTGAATCCATTGCCATCATCCGCGCTGTGGTCGCACTTGCCGATGCGCTGGGCATGTCGACGACCGCCGAAGGCGCGGAAACCGAACTTGAGGTGGAAACAATCCGTGCCCTCGGTTGCCGCAAAATTCAGGGCTATTATTATGGCCGCCCGATGGCCGCGTCCGATGTCATGGCAATGTTCGGCGATGATAAAGCACGGGTCAGCGCAGCGTGAATGACGGATTACAGCAGGATGACGGCTTACCCCAGCAGTAGCGCGATTCATCGCGGCGTGCTGGCAGTAAATTTCCACACGGCTAGGTGCAGTGGCAACGAAAATGTTCCGGGGTCGGACCTGCCATGTTTTTCTGTCGTATCTTCTCTGCGCTTGCGCTGTTCGGCGTAGCTGTGACGGCGGCACCCGCATTCGCCAGTGGATATTTGCAGTGCGTGCCATTTGCGCGCGCTGCATCGGGTGTGGATTTGTTTGGCAATGCCGAAACATGGTGGGCACAGGCCGCTGGCCGTTACCAACGTGGCAACGCGCCTCGCGTCGGCGCCGTACTGTCGATGCCGGGCACCCGCGCCATGCCGCTTGGCCACGTCGCCGTTGTCACGGGGATTGTCAGTGCGCGGGAAATTCTGATCGATCATAGCAATTGGTCGCCGATCAACGGCCGCCGCGGTCAGGTTGAACGCAGCGTTCGTGCCGTCGATGTCAGCCCGGCAGGCGACTGGAGCCAGGTGCGCATCTGGTATGCGCCAATCCGCGACCTTGGCCTGCGGGCCAATCCGGCTGACGGCTTTATCTATTCCGACGGCATCCCAGGCCACTCGCCGGGCGATTCGTCGCAATGGGCCAAGCCAGGCTGGCAGCCGGGCAATGGCCTTGCCGCCATTGCCGCCGACCTGACCGCCGGACGCTGACCGCTGACCGCTGACCGCTTACGCTTCGTCCTTGGTTGCGCCGCTGTCACCAGCGACGGCATCTTCAAACCATGCCTCGACCGGGCCTGACAGCTTGATCGTCATCGGCTGACCAAAGCGGTCCTTTGATTTGCCGGCGGCAACGCGGATCCAGCCTTCAGAAATTGAATATTCTTCAACGTCGGTGCGGACGGCGTCTTTGAAACGGATGCCGATGCCGCGTTGCAGCACATCCATATTGAAATGCGGCGAGCGTGGGTTGGTCGACAAATGGTCGGGCGGCGTATCGGTCATGCTCGGTAAAACTCCATGATGCTATTCCAGCCGCTAATACCAACCTGCGCGCCGCCAAATCAACCCCGCGTGCGATCAGACTTGCCGTAAATCGCGCGCGCGGCCAAGGCGGCATCATGGCAACGGCCCCCACCCTTTATGACGCCATCATCCTGGGCGCGGGGGGCGCGGGATTGATGGCGGCGGCGACGGCGGCGCAGCGCGGACGGCGTGTGCTGGTGATCGATCATGCCGATGAACCGGGCAAGAAAATCCTGATATCCGGCGGCGGGCGCTGTAATTTCACCAATGTGAACGCGAACGTCACGCATGCCCAGGATCGCTATCTGTCGGCCAACGCCCATTTCGCAAAATCGGCGCTGGGGCGCTATTCCCCGCAAGCGTTCATTGATCTGGTCGCCGCGCACGGCATTGCGTTTCACGAAAAAACCCTGGGTCAGCTGTTTTGTGACGGTAGCGCGCGCCAGATCGTTGCCATGCTGCTCGATGAATGCGCGCGCAGTGCAGCCAACGGGGGGGCGGTGCGCTTTACCTATGGCCAGCCGATCACCGCCGTCACCCACGACGGCACCGCGTTCCGCATCGATTGCGGCAGCATGATCAGCACCGCCCCGAAGCTTATCCTCGCCACCGGCGGCCCCAGTATTCCAAAGATGGGCGCAACCAGTTTTGCCTATGACCTTGCCCGCCAATTTGGCCTGAAAATTGTTGAGCCGGCGCCCGCGCTCGTTCCGCTCACGCTGGGCGGCGACGATATTTTGTTCCGCGAGCTTTCCGGTGTGTCGGCCGACGTCGTCGCGCGCTGTGGCAAGATTGCGTTCCGCGAGGCTGCGCTGCTTACGCACAAGGGCCTGTCCGGCCCAGCGATCCTGCAGATTTCCAGCTATTGGCGCAGTAACCAGCCCGTAGTGCTTAACTTCCTGCCCGATGCGGCCGGTGGGTGGCTGCAACAGCTAAAACGCTGCCAACCGCGCAGCACGCTGCGTCAGGCGCTGACCGGTCCGCTCGCGGCGCGCCTTGCCGATACGCTGGCCGCTCGGCTCGGCGATCCGCGCGCTCTGGCCGACCTTCCCGACCGCAGTATCGCCGCGCACGAGGCGGCGCTCGCCAGCTGGCCCTTTACCCCCAGTGGCACCGAGGGTTATGCCAAGGCCGAAGTGACCCGCGGCGGCGTCAGCACCACCGAACTGTCCCAGCAAACGCTGGAGGCCAAACGCGTCCCCGGCTTGCACATCATCGGCGAGGCCGTCGATGTCACCGGATGGCTGGGCGGCTATAATTTTCAATGGGCCTGGGCAAGCGGGGTCGCAGCGGGCGAGGCTGTGTAATGCCAGGCTGCGGCGCGGTGGCCAGCGCAGGCAAAACGCGCGTTCGTCAGATCGTCACCCGACGGCGGTCACCCGACGGCGCTGCACCTGTTGTAGCGGGGTGCAGGCCATCGTCACCACGCCTTAAGCGGCATCCTTCTTACGTGATGCCTTCTTGCGCTCGTTCGGGTCGAGCGCGGCTTTTCGGATGCGGATGTTTTTGGGGGTTACTTCGACCATTTCATCGTCGTCGATATAGGCGATGGCCTGTTCCAGTGTCATCCGTTTGGGCGGGGTTAACCGAATGGCGTCGTCTTTGCCGCTGACACGGAAGTTGGTCAGCTGTTTGGACTTCATCGGGTTGACTTCCAGATCATCGGGCTTGGCATTTTCGCCGATGATCATCCCTTCATACAACGCCTCACCTGGCGAGACGAACAGGATACCGCGCTGTTCGAGCGGGCCGAGGGCATAGGCATTGGCTTCGCCCGCGCCGTTGGAGATTAGGACGCCGTTTTGGCGGCCAGTAATATTGCCTTTGTGCGGACCATATTTTTCGAACAGCCGGTTCATGATACCTGTGCCGCGCGTGTCCGACAAAAACTCGCCATGATAACCGATCAACCCGCGCGACGGGCCGGAAAAGGTGATTCGCGTCTTGCCACCGCCGCTGGGGCGCATGTCGGTCAAATCGGCCTTACGCACCTGCATTTTTTCAACAACCGTGCCGGAATGTTCGTCGTCGACGTCGATCATGACGATTTCATAAGGCTCGGTACGCTTGCCCGCTTCGTCCGTGCCGAACAGCACGCGCGGGCGGCTGATGCCCAGTTCAAATCCTTCGCGGCGCATCGTTTCGATCAGCACGCCCAGCTGCAGCTCGCCGCGCCCGGCCACTTCAAAACTGTCCTTGTCCGCGCTTTCGGTGACGCGAATCGCGACATTGGTTTCGCCTTCGCGCATCAGGCGATCCCGGATCATCCGGCTGGTCACCTTGGTGCCCTCGCGCCCGGCCATCGGGCTGTCATTAACCGCAAAGCGCATCGACAGCGTCGGCGGGTCGATCGGCTGGGCGGAGATCGGCACACTGACCGAAATGTCGGCGATGGTGTTGGACACGGTCGCGTGGGTCAGCCCGGCGATGGCGACGATATCGCCTGCCCGCGCTTCTTCGACCGGGACGCGTTCCAGCCCGCGGAACGCAAGCAGCTTTGACGCGCGGCCCGTTTCGACCACCTTGCCGTCCATATCGATCGCGTGGATTGGTTGATTTACCTTGATCGATCCAGATTGAACGCGGCCCGTGAGCACGCGGCCAATGAAGTTATCGCGGTCGAGCAAAGTCGCGAGGAAGCTGAACGGCCCATCTTCGTCGAGGCCCGGGCTGGGCACATGACTGATAACCGCGTCGAACAACGGGCCAAGATCGCCTTCGCGTGCCGCGGGGTTGTCGCTGGCAAAACCGGCGCGGCCCGAGGCATAAAGGATTGGGAAATCAAGCTGTTCGTCGCTGGCTTCCAGCGTCAGGAACAGTTCGAACACCTCATCGAGCACTTCGGCGGCGCGCTGGTCGCTGCGGTCGATCTTGTTGACGACGACGATGGGGCGCAGGCCAAGCGCGAGCGCCTTGCCGGTCACAAATTTGGTTTGCGGCATCGGTCCTTCGGCAGCATCAACCAGCAGGATGACGCCGTCGACCATCGACAGGATACGTTCGACCTCGCCGCCGAAATCGGCGTGACCGGGTGTGTCGACGATGTTGATGCGGATGGTTTCACCATTATGTTCGCGCTCGACGCTGGTGCACTTGGCCAGAATGGTGATCCCACGCTCTTTTTCTAAGTCATTGGAATCCATGGCACGTTCCTCGACGCGCTGGTTCTCGCGGAACGTCCCCGACTGGCGGAACAATTGATCGACAAGCGTGGTTTTGCCGTGATCGACGTGGGCGATAATGGCAATATTGCGGAGCGACATGAAAGAATGAGCCTTATGGGAGCGGGGCGCAGCAATGCTGCATGCTGCGCGCGCCCTTAGCGATTATCGCGTTGCAGCGCAACAAATCCGAGGTTGCGCGAATTATAGAGCGATTGCGGCTCCTGTTTGAGCAGGCGTTTCGCGAGCTTTGCATCAAAATCATTGTGCCAGCGGCGGGCGGCGTCGGCAAAGACGGTTTTCGTGATCGGCTGATCGCCAAGCCGTTGAAGCGCACGTGACGCGCCAAGCAGTTGGGCGCGTTCCGGGGCAAGCGCCGGGCCGGCATAGCGTTCGGACACCAATCCCAATTGATGCCGCGCAGCGGCGATCAAAGCGCGCGCAGTCTGTGTCTCGCCGCGCTCCGCCATGTCGGCCGCACCCGTCAGCGCAGCATTAACAAGCGACAATTGGTCCCTGAGCCCGTGTGCTACGAACCTGGCCCCATCGCCGGGGCAGAGCCGGATGGCGCGGATATAGGCACCAAGCGCAGCGAGCATCGCCGCAGTCGGCTCGCGTCCCGAAAACTCCTCGACGATCAGCATGCGGATAAAGGGTTCCAGCGCGCCCGCTGCCGGGTCGCGGGAGACTTTGCCCGGCACCGCGAGATCGGGAATGATAATCGGGTCGAAACGTCCATTGCCGCGTGCGGCGCTGAAAAAACTGTTGGTAACGTCTGCTGTACCCGGCTGGTCCGACACGCCCGACAGCAGGAAATGCGCGTTGTCACGGCCGTTGACGTGGCAACTGGCGCAGTTCAGCCCGGCCTTGGCGGCCTGTCCACCGAGCAGTGCGGGGCTGTTGAACAAGGCCTGCCCGGCGTCCACCAGCGCCGCATCCTGCAAACCGAACACAGGACAGGCCGCAGGCTGGGACGTCAGTGCCGCCAGTTCAGCTCCGGGCGCAGTCCAGCGCAGCGTTTCAAACATTGTGGGCGTAGCGGCGGGGGCGGCGACCGCCACCGCCGCCGCCAGCACAATGCCTGCGATCAGCTTGCCGATGGCGCTTTGTCCGCGATCCAGCGGCGCAGTTCATCCGCCTCGTTACAGCCAAAGCCGCAAATCGCCTCCAGCTTCGCCAGATGCGCTTTGGCCCCGGCGACATTGCCGCGTTCCAGCTTTAGCTCGCCATAATATTCGAGAGCGCCACGATGTTCGGGGAAAATGGTCAGCGCGGCCTGATAATAGCCCTCGGCCACGTCATAGCGCCCCAGCTTGCGGTTGGCGAAACCCAGATAGGTCAGGATGTCGGGATGCGGTCCCGCCGCCCAGCGCGCATCATTGAGGTAAGCGATGGCGTCTTCATACCGCTTGTCGTTGATCAGGCTGACTGCGGTGACATAGGTTTCATCCGCCGACCTGGCATCGGAGAGCCGCACATCGGGACGATAGGGCAGTCCAGCCTGCGGGCCGCCCGCCAGCGCCGCTTGCACCTTGGCGACTGCGTCCATCAGCTTTGCGGCGTCGGCGCAGGTGGCCGCGCAAGCCGTCTGCATGGCGATCAGCGCGTCCAGTTGCGGCTGCGCCTTGTCAGCCTGCCCCAGCCGGGCATGGGTAATGCCAAGGTCACGCCGGGCGTCGATCATCTTGCCATCATATTTGACCGCCAGTTCGAGCGGTTTGGCGGCCTTTTTATAATCGCCAATGCCGATATAGCTCGCGCCGAGCAGATATTGGGCTGGGGCCTCCTTCGGTACAGCCGACACGACTTTCTTGAAATGGCCGACGGCGGTATTGAAGTCGCCCGCGCGATACGCTGTAGTACCCTTTTGATATTCAGCCGCAGGATCATAGGCCGGAGTCGAAGCGCTGGGAGCGCCGCCGCCGCCCCCGCCGCCACCGCCGCCAGCCGCAAGGACAGGCGGGATCATAAGCAGGGACATTGCCGCAGCAGACGCCAGCAGCCAATTACGGGAATCGGTCATCAGATCCATCTCCTTCGCCCCCACGCAGTTCCGATGATATCATTTCGTCAGCACTGTTGCAAAGCCGCAGCTGTAAGTTCGAAGCGGCGAAGGAAATAATATTTATATAAGTTTCAATAATTATTGAAACTTAGGGGGTAGTGCATTACTTGCCAGCCATGGACTTCTCGCTCATCCCCGAATCGCCTGCATCCGATGGCTCCGCACCGCTCCGCCTGTCCCCGCTCGCGCAGTCCTTTGTCCTGCACTTCGGCGAGATGGGCAGTCGCTGGGGCATCAACCGCACGGTGGGCCAGATTTACGCGATGCTGTTTCTGGCCGATGCGCCGCGCCATGCCGAAGAGATTTGCGAGGCGCTGACCCTGTCGCGTGGCAGCGTGTCGATGGGTCTTAAGGAACTGGCGAGCTGGAATCTGATCCGCCTGCGCCATGTGCCGGGTGATCGGCGCGATTATTACGAAACGCCGCGCGATGTGTGGGCGATTTTTCGCACCCTGGTCGAGGAACGCAAAAAGCGCGAGATTGACCCCACGCTGACCACACTGCGCAGCCTGATGCTGGATCCGGCCAATGACCCCACCGACCGTTATGCGCAGGCGCGGATGGCGGAAATGCATGAGCAGATTGAGCTGCTGACCGATTGGTATGGCGACATGCGCCACCTTGACAACGACCGGTTGCTGCAACTGCTGCGGCTGGGATCGAAAGTGGTGAAAGTACTGGATTTCAAAGACCGTATCTTCGGTCGGGCCAAGGGCCCGCAAACAACGGACATGAACGATGGAAGCGCTTGACCCCCTGATCCTTGCGCGGATTCAATTTGCCGCGAACATCAGTTTCCACATATTGTTTCCGACGATCACCATTGCGCTCGGCTGGGCGTTGCTGGCGTTCAAGCTGGCCTATAATCGCACCGGGAATGAAGCCTGGATGGATGCCTATCGCCTGTGGGTGAAGATATTTGCGCTCAGCTTTGCCATGGGCGTCGTCAGCGGCATCACGATGAGTTTTCAGTTCGGCACCAACTGGCCGGGCTTTATGGAACGCGTGGGCAATATCGCTGGACCGCTGCTCGCCTATGAAGTGCTGACCGCCTTTTTCCTGGAGGCTGTTTTCCTGGGCATCATGTTGTTCGGATTTCGCCGCGTGGCCAATTGGGTGCACACGCTGGCAACCTTTCTGGTCGCGGCGGGAACGACGCTGTCGGCCTTTTGGATTGTCGTCCTGAACAGCTGGATGCACACGCCCGTCGGGTACGAGATTCGCGACGGCGTGGTGCATGCGACCGACTGGTGGGCAATCATCTTCAATCCTTCCATGCCCTATCGCCTGACCCACATGCTGATCGCATCGGCGCTGACCGTCGCGTTCCTGATTGCGGGGATGAGCGCGTGGCGCTGGCTGAAGGACGGCGGCGGCGAAGGCGTGCGACGCACACTGAAGGCCGCCGTTTATGCCGCTGCACTGCTGATCCCGGCGCAGATTTTCGTCGGCGACCTGCACGGGCTGAACACGCTCGAACACCAGCCCGCGAAAGTTGCGGCGATGGAGGGCAATTGGGAAACGCGCGGCAATGTTCCGCTCGTGCTGTTCGCCCTGCCCGATGAAACGGCGCGGACCAATCATTTCGAGATCTCCATTCCATCGGGCGCCAGCATGATTTTGAAACATGACCCGGCGGCCGTCATCCCCGGGCTGAATGATTTCAAAGGCAATCATCCGCCTGTCGCGCCGGTGTTCTGGGGTTTCCGCGTCATGGTTGGCACCGGGATGCTGATGCTACTGATCGCCTGGACCGGGGTGTGGCTGATCCGCAAGCGCGGTGTCGATGGCCTGCCGCGCTGGTATGCTTATGCGCTGGTCGGCATGACCTTTTCCGGGTGGGTCGCAACGCTCGCAGGCTGGTATGTGACGGAGATCGGCCGCCAGCCGTGGCTCGTCACCGGGGTGCTGCGCACGCATGAAGCGGTCGGTCCGGTCAGTGCGATGATGATCGCGAGTTCGCTGACGCTGTACCTTAGCGTCTATGCAGTGCTCCTGGCCGCCTATATCGCTGTGCTCTACCGCCTCGCGCGGCTGGGCAGCCACGCCCCTGACGGCAAACCGATGTTCCCGCTTCCCGGTGTCGCCGAGGGACCAGCCCGCACTCAGTCGGAGGCGCACGCATGACGCCTTTTATCGATCCGCAATGGCTGCCCGTGATCTTTGCCGGGCTGATGGGCCTGTCGATCCTGCTGTATGTCATTCTTGATGGCTATGATCTGGGCGTCGGCATGCTGACCCGGCTGGAACAGGATGCCAACCGCGACCTGATGGTCGCCTCGATCGGTCCGTTCTGGGATGCCAATGAAACCTGGCTGGTGCTGGGCGTCGGCCTGTTGCTGGTGGCCTTTCCGGTCGCGCACGGCCTGATCCTGACCCAGCTGTATCTGCCGGTCACGCTGATGCTGGTCGCGCTGATCCTGCGCGGGGTGGCGTTTGAATTCCGCGCCAAGGCACCGCCGGGGCATAAGCGTCACTGGGACAGCGCGTTCTTTTATGGCTCGCTGATTACCGCCCTGTGTCAGGGCTATATGCTGGGCGCCTATGTGCTGGGCTTCGATCAAAGTTTCACCGCCGTCCTCTTCTGCCTGCTTGCCGCGCTCGGGCTGGTCGCGGGTTATCTGTTCGTCGGGGCCTGCTGGCTGTTTTATAAGGTCGAGGGCGAATTGCAGCGCCGCGCCGCACGTTGGGCCGGGACCACACTGTGGTGCACCGCACTGGCCATGGCGGTGATTTCCATCGCCACCCCGCTGTTGTCGGACCGAATCTTTGATCGCTGGTTCCGCCTGCCGGAAATTATCGCGCTGCTGCCCATTCCTATCGCGTCAGCCGCGCTGTTCATCGGTCTTTCCATTTTCCTGCGCCGTCCGGTGCGCGAGGATGATGCGCTGGCGTGGGTGCCGCTGGCGACCGCCGGGATCCTGTTTGCACTTGGCTTTGTCGGCATCGCGTACAGCTTTTACCCCTATCTGATCGTCGACAAGCTTGACATCTGGCAAGCTGCAGCAAGCCCCGAGGCGTTAAGCATCATTCTGATCGGCGCGCTGTTCGTACTGCCGGTGATTTTGGGCTACTCGATCCTCTCCCACTGGATTTTCCGGGGCAAGGCGACGCAGCTTACTTATTATTAGAGCGCAGCACTAGCGCCTCCACCGCCCGCGCCGCGCGCGCTGCTGCGGCTGTCAGGTTCGCGTGAAAATCCCCCGCGCTATCGCCATTAGCCGCGTCGGTCGGGGCCTTGACCGCCGCCCAGGGCAGGCCCAGCGTGACCGCCACCTGCGCCACCGCCGCAACCTCCATATCAACCAGGTCGCAGCCCGCCGCGACCAGCCGCGCTGCTGCATCGGGGCACTCCAGAAAACTGTCCCCGCTGGCGATCCGCGCGTGAGGCAAGCCCAGGCCGGGGTCGGGCATGGCGGCAAAGGGCCGGTCCGCCGCCAGACCCATGGGCCAGTCGCCCGCCGGATAGGTCACAAACCCGTCCGACCGCGCCGCGCCATAATCATGCTGCACCGCCTCAGCCAGCCAGAAGGCATCACCCGTGGTCGCGCCAAGCCGCCCGCACGTGCCGGTCATCAGCAACGCGGCGGGCTGTGTCCGTTCGGCCCACAGTGCCGCTGCGGCCGCCGCATTGACCTTGCCCAGCCCGCAGGTGACGATAGTCACGTCATTCACCCGCCGCGCCGCGAATGGGGCGTCGGCAATCGCCTTGCCCTGTCCAGCAAAGAGCGCATCGGCCTCTTCGGGCAGCGCGGCGAGGATCAGCAGCCTGGTCATGGGCGCGTCATAACCGGTCGGGTGCGCTTGCCAAGTCGGTTGCCGCGCGCCATCGCGTTTTGCGATGATTGCGCGCCTGTTCCCTGACCGCTTTGTCCTGATCCTGCTTGCAACCATTGCGGCGGCGAGTTTGCTTCCCGTGCGCGGCGCAGGAGCGACGACGGCCGGGTATATCGCCACCGCCGCCGTTGTCCTGCTTTTCTTCCTCAACGGCGTCCGCCTGCCCCGCGCAGAGGTGGTAAGCGCCATGCGCGATGTGAAGCTGATGGGGGCGGCGCTCTTATTCTGCTTTGTCGCGATGCCAATCGCCGGGCTGGCGCTGCAACTGGCGAGCGCGCCGTTTCTTCCACCGTTGATTGCGCTTGGCTTTCTGTATTGCGGCATCCTGCCCTCAACCGTCCAGTCGGCAACCGCTGCGACCAGTCTGGCACAGGGCGATGTGTCAGCAAGTGTGGTGATGGCGGCCCTGATCAATCTTGTCGGCGTCCTTGCCGCGCCGCTGCTCTTTGCCCTGCTTGGCGGGAGCGCCGTCAACATCAGCGGCGCAGCAGCGCTGCGGATCGTGATGATCCTGCTGCTGCCCTTTATCGCCGGACAATTGCTCCAGCGCTGGCTCCGCCCGACTGTCATGGGCCACCCCGCGCTGGTGCGGACGCTGGACCGCAGCGCCATTGCCATCGCGGTGTATGTCGCCTTCTCGGGCGCGGTGGTCAGCGGCCTGTGGGATCATCTCAGCGGCAGCGACCTCATCGTCATCACCTGCGGCATCCTTGTCCTGCTCCTCTTCGGCTATGGCGGCGCGTGGCTGCTCGGTGGTCTGCTGCGCCTTCGCCGACCGCAGCGCACCAGTCTGTTTTTCGCGGGCGCGCAAAAAAGCATTGCCGTGGGCGCACCACTCGCCGCAACGCTGTTTCCGCCGGCGACAGCGGGCATGGTGCTGGTCGTCATCCTGGGCTATCATATGGTGCAATTAATGGTTGCTGCATGGCTGGCCGCATGGCTCGCGCAAAAAGCCGCAGCGTCCTAGTTGAATAATACAGCTGTGCATGCCATATCGGCGGGCGCAAGGGTGTGAAAGGCGTTGAGACAATGAGCGAAGTCAACAAGGGCAATGCGGCGGCAACGGCAACGATTACCGATGATCTGGTGCTGACCCCGCCCGACCCGCTGCCCCCGTTGTCGCCTGAAAAAGCGGCTGGCCTGGTCCCGCTGTCGGGTGAACAGCGCACCAAACTTGACGACCGCGTCGATGGCTTTGTCGATGAACTGGTGGCGCAGGATGTCAACTCCCCCGCCTTTGGCCAAAAGGTCGATCAGATCACCAATATGGGCCGCAAGGAAATGCTGGAGGCCGCCAGCCTGTCCAACCGCTTCCTCGACCGCCCGGTCAAATCCATGGACCGCGACAGCGACATTGGCGGCAACCTGATTGAACTGCGCAACACCGTCCAACGGCTCGACCCGTCGGCCAATGGCAAATTGCTGTCCAAGCGCGGTTTTCTCGACAAATTTTTCGGCAACGGCGTTACCAATTATTTCGCCAAATATCGTTCGGCCCAAACCCACATCAGCAGCATTTTGACGGCGCTGGCCAATGGCAAGGACGAACTGATCATGGACAATGCCGCCATCGACGTCGAACGGCGCAAGCTGTGGGAAGCGATGGGCAAGCTGGAACAGATGGTTCACATCGCCAAAAAACTTGACGAGCGGTTGGAGGGCAAGGCGGCCGAGCTAGAGGGCAGCGACCCCGCCAAGGCCAAGGTGCTGCGCGAAAGTGCGCTGTTTTACGCGCGCCAGCGGACGCAGGATCTGCTCACGCAAATGGCCGTGACGGTGCAGGGGTATCT
>Ga0105045_10000530_pt1 | contig 28256 bp, 19 predicted proteins | sample MAT02_FD_78089 | JGI IMG/M metagenome (GOLD analysis project Ga0105045, IMG submission 78089) | Freshwater microbial communities from Lake Fryxell liftoff mats and glacier meltwater in Antarctica - MAT-02 (megahit assembly) | ecosystem: Environmental > Aquatic > Freshwater > Ice > Liftoff... | reverse complement strand
TGGTTGCTTGCCTGCGTCAATTGGCGATAGAACTTGTCGCGATCAGAGTAAGCGCGCGCTACCTGCGCTCTGAGGAGGAGAACGTGAGTCTGGGCATCTTTCGAGGTAAATGTGCTGTCGTTTGATAGGATTTTTTCTGCATTTTTTAAGGCTTGTTCTTCATTGAGACGGTATCCTCTGGCAAGATAATACTGACTTAAAGCAAGGGAGTAGAGTTCATTTTTATTAAAAGCGAGAAGTTTTTCAAATGCTTCTTCGGCACGATCAAAGTGGAGTTGCTGCATGACAGTGCTTAAGCGCTGGTCATCCGCGATTTTCATGTAGCTCCATCCTAAGTGATAGAGGGTGTCTGCATACCAGAGCACTTTTTCAGGCTTATGTGGGGGAAGAGCTTCCTCGAAAAAGTGAGCGGCATTTGAAAAATCTTGTATAAGGAAATAACTTTGAGCTTGAAGATAAGCAGCTTCATAGCGCAAAGGGTCATCAGCGGGCAGTTGATTTAGCAAGCGGTTGGCTAATTGAAGCGCTTCTTCAGGAAAATGCTCTGCGATAGCGATGCGAATTAAGTACAGTTGAGGAAGTGGACCAGTGAGCGTTTTAAAGATACCTTTTGATTCTTGAAATTGCTCGTTTTTAAAGTGTGCCAAGGCGAGTTGGTAGCGAGAAGGCTGATTAAGGGGGAGAGGCGTAGTGGTCAGCAAAGCAATCGTTTGATTGTAGGCGTGTTGCTCGTTGTAGGTCATCGCCAGAAGAAGGAGGTGACCGGGGGGAGGTTTGTTATCTTTGAGAGTTTCGACAACAGCTGAGTAGTTTTGGGTGAGATAATAGGATTGAGCAAGACGAAGGGTGGTCTGGTTGTGTGTGGCAGTTGAGAGGGTGGGATCTGATAAGACAGTGCGGTAAGCGGTGATGGCTCTTTCGTAGAGGGCAGCGTCATAAAGTTCCTCTGCAGCAAGCAGATGTTCTTCCGAGCCGAAAGCAGCAGAGAAGGGAAGAAGGCATAATGTCATACAAATCAGTCTTGAAAGCATGGTCGAAGTCTAGCAGATCGAGGGGATTTTTGAAATGGGCAAAAGACTCAAGGCAAAAGGGCAGTAAAAAGAAACAAGATATGCAGCCACACGCTTCAACTTAAAGTATTTTATAGTATGTCAATAAGGACTGAAGGGCCCGAGCTATATAGCCCGGGCCTCGCTGCGCTTCGACCCCTACCTTCCACACAAAATGTAAATCTTAATTTCAGGTAGTAAGATACAGGTAATAGACTTCCAATAGATGCCTCAATCAACCCACAGACCGGACGAAGTCTTCGGAGTGCGGCAATTTTTTTTTGCCGCTTTCCGCCCACAGTTTTAAGTACTAATAACGTTTAATGTAAAAGATTAAAGGCGAATCCCATTTTTATCCGCCCTGATGCAAAGACTGCTAGTCGTGGGCGAAAAGCGGCAAATAATTGTCGTAATCCTGAGTAACCACGTTACTTTCAGGCATTTTGATAAAAAACTTGATAGAAAAGGTCTTCAGCCTGAATGGGCTGGAATATAACAGCCCGTTCAGGCTGAAGACCTAAGATACAGTTTCAGCCCCACGAGCTTATCCTATAAAACCGAAACATCCTCAGTGAGTTTGTGTTTTAAAATATACGTACTCACACAAAAAGGCTGATACTAGAGCCCAGGCCTTCAGCCTGCCACATAAACTATTCATAACTAGGACGTTGCCCTAGGCTGTTATATTCCGGCCCATTCAGGCTGAGCGACCTTCTCGGTCAAGTTTTTCTCATCAAAACGATAATTGTTACTTTTCGATATGAGGGATGAAGTTTCTCGAGGGCTCCAAAGATCTTCGATCAAGTCTGTTCACCCTAAGTCTATTAGATCTTAAGTTTACCTATCAACGCTTAGAAATTTATAACATCTTTCTTCAAAGCTATGAGTATAGTTAATAGCCTCGCTGCTACCGCAGCCACGGCTTAAAATCCGTGAACCCCACGTTTCGCTTGGCTGAACGCGGGGCTAAATACTGACATGGCTACCACCAGTGGGACAAAGTCCCGTTTAGCGGTTGTGATACCAGAAAATAACGTGGTTACGCAGGAGGCGCATTGCTAGCCTAGCGAAGCGATTAAAGGCTTCTAAGGAAGAGTAATCCTAGCCACCCATCCTGCTCAATCTCATTGAGCAGGATCCAGCCCCATTGCTTTGTCTGCTCTAAATAAGCCTCGCGATCTTCAGCGAGAATGCCGGAAATCAGACACTTTCCCACTATCCCATGCATCTGAGGAAGGGATTTCCAAGCTTCTTTTTGTTCGGATGAAATCATATTCATCGCTATTAAAATCGGCCCTTTTTTTGGTTGATAATCCTGAGCAAACCCGAACCTTACTTGGCCTTCCATCTGATTGATCAAAGCGTTGTTTTGCGAATGCTCAATGGCCTGTGGATCAATATCGATGCCATACACTGTTTTAGCTCCCATGGCAACAGCCGCTAACGCTAAAATTCCGCTGCCACATCCTATATCCACAACATCTTGCTCCGGAACTTCCGTCGCCATCATCTTCAAAACAAGCGCTGTCGTGGGATGCGACAGATCGCCAAATCCTGGCCCTGGTTCCAATTTCAGCACTTGGCTAAATTGGGGTCCAAATTCTTCGAGGTGGACATGCACGTAGCCGTCATGGTAGTCTGAACCATGTTCCGCCCACTGGCTTTCCCAGTCGATAATACTTAAATCAATCGGATGCATTTCCTTAATATAAGCAAAAGGCATAACCAAGATATCAAAATCAGGTGGCACATGCGCAATAATTTCGTTTGAGCCGCTAGGATCCTCTGAGCTATAAAGAGGGGTGAAACCAACAGTTTCTAAATCATTCCAAGCCCGTTCAAGAGAAGTAGAATCATTGATTGTTAAGGACACGCTTTTCATAAAGTTCCTGAATTTGAGGGATCGCGCTACGTCCGGCTTCCTTGCCGGCTTCATACAGTTTGTGAGTATGTTTGTCATCAAACATACCGATAGGTTCCATATTTGGTCTTATAATAACATCTGCATTCGATAGGCAGTGCTGGCTATGTCTGTAATAGGAAATCTCATAACATCTTGAGGCAATTCCAAAAAGATTGTTCGGCGCCGTTCGCGGTAGGATTTCTGAAAGATCGACAGCGATAATCATTTTAGGGTCATACTGTTTGGCTATTTGGACAGGATTCGGATCAATAATACCGCCATCTACAAGGACTCTTCCATAAAGTCTAACCGGTCTAAAAAAGAAAGGGACGCAGCAAGAAGCCTGCACAGCAGGAATAATTGGGCCAGTGCCTAGTGTGAGCAGTTCACCCGTTCTCAAGTCAGTGGTAACCGCCAGGAAAGGAATTTTAAGGTCTTCGAAGCGTTCGCACTGAAGGTGGCGTTTCATAAAAGAAATGAGTTCGTGCCCGTGGCATAGTCCGTAGCGGCAATTAAAAAAGTCGAGGTCGATAAGATCCGTTCTTTTTAAGCAAATGAGCAAGTCCCTAATTTTACAAGCATCGGGTCTATCCGCATATAAAGATCCGACAATGCTTCCTGCGCTACATCCTACAATCATATCAATAGGGATGTTAGCTTCTTCTAAAGATTCGAGGACGCCTACGTGGAACATGCCCCTGGCACCGCCGCCGCCTAAGACTAGAGCAATATCAATATTTTCTTTACAGATGTAGATGGGGTCTATAGGTTCAGGCGCGTTTGCAAATGGGTAAGAGGGTGTTTTGCATGAGGGGAGGCACACAAGCGTACAGAGAGTTAGAAAAGTAGAAAATAGAGTTTTTAATTTCACAGCAGCAAAACGGATGTTAAAGTTTATAAAAAAGTTATGTTACCATATGGTGGGAGAAAAGAAAAATGGGAAACACCTTAAAAAGCGATAATAGCAAATAAAAAAAGGGACACGATAGGCAAGATACGCAATATAGGTTTGACCACTATCTTTCAAGGAGCGTAGGGTTGGTTTTCTACCACAGAGGTCACAAAGACCGCAAAGAAAAAAAAGAGAAAAAAGAGAGAAGCACTAAACACTTACCTTTCCAAAAATGTTTTAGATGTTTTTGGAATGATAATTATTTAATGTTTCTCTGTCCCCCCCCCTTGGCCTCTGTGACCTCTGTGGTAGAAAATCAACCCGATGCTCTTTGAAAGATAAGTGGCTAAACCTATCTTACCTATCGTGTTCCTTTTTTTGTCCTTCATGTCTTGTTCTTTTTTGTTTTTTGTCACATCTTGCTAGGTGTTCTTCTTCCAGAAGTCGGGAATGAAAATCGCTAGCACCACAAAAAACTCAAGACGCCCGAGAATCATCAATATCGACGAAAGCACCAAACCAAAGTCGGATAAAAATGCAAATGACTCTACCGGTCCCGCCGCCCGAAAAGCTATCCCTACATTATTCACCAGCGACGCTACCATCCCCAGCGATGTTTCTGGATCCACCCCGTTCAATACAAATAAGAAAACGCCTAAAACAGAAAATGAAATGATGATTGTGAAAAAGCATAAAACCATCGATGATAAACTGTGATCAATCTCTTTTCCTGCAATTCGAAGTGTGCGTACAGCATCGGGTTTGTAAATGGATTCCACTTTATATTGCGCGAATCGAAACAAAATAATCAAACGAATGATTTTAATTCCTGCCGCCGTGGATCCGGACATTCCGCCAAAAAACATGACGATGAGCATCAGCCCTTGAGTGATAAAAGGCCAAAGTTCGAAATTGGATGTGACGAAACCGGTTGTAGTATGCGCTGAAACGATCTGGAAAAACCCGTAGCGAATTGCGTCGCCAAAAAAATAGTTTTCATGGGGATCTCCAGTAAGTAGAATTTTCGGTTGTCCTAACAAGAGCCAGGATCCCAAGGCACAGGATCCTAAAATCGATAGAATAAAGAGAAGGAGCTCCCAATCATACAAACGATAAAATCTTCCTTTAACCATGCTGTAATAGAGCGAAAAATTAATAGCTCCAAGGACCATGAAGAACATGACAACCCATTCGGTATTGGCATTTTCATAAAAACCGATACTCGTATTTTTAATGCTAAAACCACCCGTAGAAATGGTTGAAAAGCTGATCGTGATGGCATCAAAAAGCTTCATCGTATCGTTTGTTGCAATCAAAAAAAGGATTTCAAGAAAAGTTAATCCGGCGTAAATTTTCCACAGCCTTATGGCGGTTTCCCTTACACGAGGTGTTAAAGGATCTTTCAATGGTCCTGTCATTTCTGATGTAAAGAGAATTTTGCCGCCGCCCCCAATTGCAGGCAGTAATGCGACAAACAAGACCATCACGCCACCACCACCAAGCCATTGGATAAAACTCCGCCAAAAAAGAAGACCCATATTAATGGCCTCTATTCCTTTGTGAGTAGCAACAGGCTTAATCGTACCGAAATGCTCATAAATTGTGCTGACAATGCCCGGAACGATCGTTCGGATCGGAACTTCGACTCCAACTTCGTTATATTGCTTTGCATCAAAAGCTGTCGCACCGGTGGTTGTTAAACCGGAAACCATTTCAAAATAGGCAATAAGCGGATTTTCAACAGTGCCGCTAAAAAGAAAGGGTAATGAAGCGATGGCAGGGGTGAAAATCCAGATGAGGACTACAACCAGCAAGCCTTCTTTGCGAAAAAGTTGACCGCTGCCTTTGCGCCCAATTCCATAGAAAATGAGACCAAGGAGTGCCGTCAGAACTAATGTAAAAACAAAACTTAGGGAAGCTGTAGATTGTGGGTAAAGTGTGTGATCGGCGAAGTAATCAAAATAGATCGTAACGCCGAGTGGGATGAGCATTAGAAGTGCCAATCCTAAGAAGAACGAGCCTAGAATTTTACTGATATCCCGGTACAACATTGTCTAAAACATGTCCCTTATCTCATCCACATGTTTCGGATCTGTCATCACAATCACAGTATCCCCAGGGGAAATAATACGATTTCCATTGGCTACCATAATACGGCCTCTATTTTGAATCATGGCTATAAGAAAATCTTTCGGCAATAAAGGACCAAGTTCAGAAAGGGAAATTCCCACAATTTCTGAATCCATCGACACATTGATTTCCATTACTTCTGCACGATTCTCATAAAGTGAAACTAAGGATGTCACCGTTCCTGAAAGGATTTGAGAAAGAATATGGTTTGCCGCAATCACTCTTGGAGAAACAATGTGATGGATTCCCATGCGCGAAATGAGCGAGGCGTAAGTGGTGTTAGATTGCATTACCACAACCTCTTCACAACCTGATTCTTTACCTAGTAATCCAGCCACCACGTTGACATCATCACTTTCTGTGCAGGCGATGAGAATGTCGGCTTGACCTATTTTTTCTGAACGATAGAAATCAAAGTCTGTTCCACTATGATTAATAATGCTGCAAGTAGGAAGTTTTGCCGCTAATTCAACGCAGCGTTCTTGGTTGTTGTCGATCAACCGTACTGAGATCCCGTTGTGGACTAGCAATGTTGCTAAATTGAATCCTGTGACGGATCCTCCAATAATGACGGCAGATGAGATGATTTTTTGTGGGATCCCAAAAAAATGGTGAACATCAATAATCACATCTGTTTCCCCGATGAGAGTGACCTCATCGCCAGGTAAAATGCAGTCATTTCCATGAGGGAAAATGACTTGATCCCCTGAGTTTTTCATACGTCTGATCAAGGCAATGATCATGTCCGGAGGTAAATGTAAATCACGTAAAGGAATATCTCCTTGTCGCCATTTGTGCGGCACGACGATTGTTCGCATTTGGATAGCGCCATGGGCAAAGGATTCAACGGCAAGAGATCCGGGAGCTAAAATATATTTTAAAATTTCATCAGGGATTAGGATTTCGGGACCGATGAAATGATCGACATTGAAAAGTCGACCGAAATCGAGGCGTGTTTTATTCAGAAAACTGCCATCCTTTATGCGGCAAATAGTTCTGGAATAGCCGAGATTTTTTGCAATGGAACAGGCGACTAAATTCGTATTGTCATCATCAGTAAGTGCTATCAGAAGTTCGGGGGAGAGTTCTAGTAAATTTTCCAGGAGTTTCCAATCGGTTCCATTACCTAGACGGGTGGCGATGTCCATGGTCGACGACGCAAGCTGGAGTTTTTTAGGACTGCTGTCGACGAGAACGACGTTATGTTGTTCTTTTGAAAGGATCGATGCAATGTAACGACCGATTTTTCCGGCACCGACAATGATAATGTTCTTCATAAAAATATTTGTAGATGAAATGAAGGAATTTTTCAAGGGGAATTGCAGTGGGCATAGAGCAACAGACTCAGGAAAAAGAAACAGGATAGGAAGGATCAGGCAGGATACGCAGGATAAGTGTAGCTACTTAGCTTTCAAAATCTTTTAAAGACAAGTAGTTACACTTACCCTGCGTGTCCTCCTGACCCTTCCTATCCTGTTCTTTTTCCTGAGTTTGCTTATCTTGTTTTTTCTTAAGGTGTAGAAAAGAAAAGTCGTGTATAACTTTATATATAGACACAACTAAACTCAAAGATTGTTTTTTAGCGTCCCCGGCATTTTTATATTTCCGAAATGAAAAATTAGCCTCTAATGCAAATAATGTGCCTAATGTTTCATTCGAAAACCTAAAGCGCCGACTTAGCTAAAATCCCAATTTTTGAATTCGCTTGTGTATAAGATAGTTAATTTTTAGCGGTTGGAAAATGGAAAGTCATACGCCTCATTGGCCTTTAGAAGAACCCAAAAACATTGTCGTGAGAATGCCTAACTGGATCGGCGATCTTGTAATGGGAACCCCTGTTTTAGCTGATCTCAGAAAGCGATTTCCCAATGCTAAAATCACTGCCATGTGCCAATCGAATGTCGCTACCCTATTAAAAAGTGATCCGAATATCGACGAAGTTTTCAGTTTCAAACGTCCTAGTGGCTGGATTCATCGTTCCCAACACTTAGCCATTGCAGATGAATTAAGATGTGGTCAATATGATCTCGGTGTTCTTCTTACAAACTCTTTGTCATCCGCATGGTGGTTTTGGCGTGGAAAAGTAAAGAATCGTATCGGCTACTCAAACATTGTTCGCAATCTTTTTCTTAATAAAGCTGCTCCTCTACCAAAAAACATTGAAAAACAGCATCTTGTCATCACTTACAAAATGATTCTCGAACCGCTAGGAATTCCTGTCTCCAATACAAAACCGAAATTATACATAAGCCCAGAAGAAAAAGAAGAGGCTTATGATTTTCTCAGTGAAATTGGGTTAGACCCAACCAAGCAAATCATTATTGGAATCAATCCAGGAGCAGCTTACGGCTCTGCCAAATGCTGGTTACCTGAAAGATATCAAGCTGTCACGCAAAGACTCCTGGAAAATCCAAAAATTGTCGTACTTTATTTTGGCGATCAAGCGGGTTTATCATTAGTCAATGAAATTTGTAAAAAATTGCCGGAGCGTGTCATCAATCTGGCTGGAAAAACATCTATACGTAGTTTAATGGCGTTAATGGCGATGTGTTCTGTATTGCTGACAAATGATAGCGGTCCGATGCATATGGCAGCTGCTTTAGATACGCCGCTTCTTGCTCTCTTTGGCTCGACGAGTGATGCGAAAACAGGTCCGTATGGCATTGGGAAAGTGATCCATAAGCATGTTGCGTGCTCTCCTTGTTACAAGCGAGAATGCCCTATTGACTTTCGCTGTATGACACGCATTACGGTTGAAGAAGTTTATAAAGAAATTCAGAATCTTCTGTAGAAAGCATGGTCAGCAAGTTCCAAAAGCTCCTGATCCCCGCGGCTATCTCCGTAAGCATATAAAGTATAGTTTGTTTTAGGCCCAAGAAGTTCTTCTAAGCGACGCACTTTCTCAGGTCCCCAACAGTTTAAACCCTTAAGTTTTCCCGTGACTTTTCCTGAAGAAGAATCGACAATCGAACAAATAGCTTTGTGAAAGCCATGTTTCTTCGCCCATGGTTCAAGATAGAGGTCGAGATTTGCGCTAATCAGAATGCAGCGATGCCCTTGCTCTAAATGCCATTGTAAACGCTCCAATCCTTCGGGCTTGACCAGGTGATTGAGCTTTTTTGCTGCAAATTCTTGACCTTTTTCTTGCAGGGATTGAAGCTGTTCTTCTTTAAAAAATTGTGTGAGGACAGCTTCTTTTGTTTGTTGGCGAGAGCGCAAGCTTGCGATGTAAGCTGCAAATAAAGGGAGTTGGCAAAAGAAATTGAAGTAAGTCCGTACAAAACCATGAGTATAGCAGAGGAAAGAGGGTAGGGAATCGCGGTCGGTTAAGGTGCCATCAAAATCGAAGGCAGCGACGATGGGTTTTTGCGGAAGGGGACGCGGATTGTTCAGATGTTGATTGTTCATGCGAGTGATTATAGCAGAAAGCTCAGGAAAAAGTAACAGGATACGAGGATCCAGCAGTTCCCGCTAAAAAAGTACCTGTAAATCAAGCTCTTAAATAAGATTTTGAATGAAGATTCTTTGTCCTGTAGTTAAAGAGTGTTGTCTTATGCAATCTAAAAAATAACAGGATATAAAAATGGGCAGGGTACAAAATAAAATAGAATTGCTTCATCTTAGGATGCGGTTTTAAATCATTCATCCTGTTCACCCCTATATCCTGTTATTTTTTCTTTGTTTAATTTTGCGCCTTGCATCTTGGCGTTAAAATCGGGTTTCTCTTCTGTGATTCTTTCTTATTGGGTGTTTTTTTGGATACAACCTTTCCCCACGCAATATTCTTAACTCAAAAAACGTATAATCTTGTTTTTTACATTAGGTTGATGCCTATGCTTGCGTGTCCTGCCCGATCCTTCATATCCTGTTACTTTTTTCCTGAGCTTTTCGTTCTTCCCGTCTTTTCGGTTCTTTGCTATGCTTTTTGTTTAATGGGAGCTGTAAGAATAAAATGAAAAAACATATTTTTATAACAGGTGCTGCTGGTTTTATTGGTTTTCATCTTGCACAATACCTTAGAGCGCGTGGTGACCATGTTGTAGGCTATGATAACTTTAATGATTACTACGCTCCGCAACTCAAGCGCGACCGCGCGGCAATTCTAAAAAAACAGGGCATTGAGATCATTGAAGGGGATATTTGCGATTCCAGTCTATTGCATCAAACTCTTGAAAAAAATCGGATCACCCACATCGCCCATTTAGCCGCGCAAGCGGGCGTCAGGTATTCTTTAGCGAATCCTCATGCTTACATCAAAGCGAATGTAGAAGGCTTTCTGAATATTTTGGAAGCCTGCAGACGTTTTCCTTCAATCAAATTGACTTATGCCTCCTCCTCATCTGTGTACGGCCTCAATACCAAAGTGCCTTTTTCCGTTGATGACCGCACAGATCGCCAAGCGAGCTTGTACGGGGTCACTAAAAAGAGCAATGAACTGATGGCTCAAACCTACCATCACCTTTATGGGATTTCTGTCACAGGTTTACGTTTTTTTACTGTGTATGGTCCATGGGGACGTCCTGATATGGCTTATTTTTCTTTTGCTCAGGCGATTTTGCAAGACCAACCGATTGATCTGTTCAATCAAGGGAAAATGCAACGCGACTTTACTTATATTGATGATATTGTGCAGGGGATTACGGCGTCTATCGATTTGGGAGCGGCATGTGAGCTATTTAATTTGGGTAACCACCAACCTGTTGAATTGGTGCAGTTTGTTAAAGTGCTAGAGAAATCATTGGGTAAAAAAGCGCGGAAAAAACTGCGGAAGATGCAGCCAGGGGACGTGGTGTCAACGTATGCGGATATTGATTATAGTCGAGCGCAGTTGGGGTTTGAGCCTAAAACAAGTCTTGAGGAAGGAATCCCCAAGTTTGTTGAGTGGTTTAAAGAGTATATGGTTCTCTAAGCACCCACATACCAAAAATTTGTAGTATAGACTTTAGTCTGTGCTTGTTGAGCCGGTTGAAACCGGCTCAACAAGCACAGACTAAAGTCTATACTACAAATTTTCCGTGATACGGCTAAAGGGAGACTCCCAATGCCTTTATTTTCTCTAAAGCTTCGTTGTCAAGCTCAAGGAATATGCCACCCAAAGAACATACATGTGCATTCCCTTTTGGCCACTCTGCAGACCCAGATTTAAAAAAACCGGATTTTGTGTAAATAGTGAGCTTAGGCGCTATGATTCCACCCAAAACTACCAGGGTGTTAACGCGAATGGATATAGGAAAGTCAGATTTCCATGTTCCTGAAATGATGACATTTGCACTTTCATTTTGCAGAATGAAAGGCTCTTCATATGTTTCATCGATTTTATATGTAATACAGTTCATAATGCCCTAAATCCTTAATTTTAAATGGTCATATCTTATATAAACCCCTAATATTTTTGCAATACTCATCGCTGATCTCTTCCAAAATTTAACTCTTTCAGGTAGAATCCCACTTTTACTCACTGTTACAAAAAGAAGATCATGACTAATCCCTCGCCCCCAAGTCCACCCGCATCCCCATTAGATGAGCTGGCGGCATCTATCAAGAAAAGACGGACTTTTGCAATCATCAGCCACCCCGATGCTGGTAAAACGACTTTAACGGAAAAACTCCTCCTCTATTCTGGAATGATTCACACAGCGGGTATGGTCCGTGGAAGAAAAGGACGAAAAGCTGCTGCCTCCGACTGGATGGCAATGGAGCAAGAGCGTGGGATCTCGATCACGGCTTCCGCGATGCAATTCACCTATAAAGACACTGTGATTAACGTGCTCGACACTCCTGGGCACGAAGACTTTTCCGAAGATACCTACCGTACTCTAACTGCAGCCGATTGTGCCATCATGGTGATCGATGCAGCCAAAGGTGTGGAAAAACAAACACGCAAACTTTTTGAAGTGTGCCGCATTCGCAGGATTCCTGTCCTGACATTCATTAACAAAATGGATATGCCGGGGCATGAACCGCTTGATCTCATGAATGAAGTCGAAAATGTGCTTGGAATCCACTCCTGCGCCTTTAATTGGCCGCTAGGAATGGGTAAAGAATTTACTGGTGTGGTTGACCGCATCACCAAGGAGTATGTCATGTTCTCCAGAACGTCGACAGGGGGAGCCCAAAAAGCGGATATCACGAGATACCCTCTCAATAGCCCAGAAGTTGAAAAGCTCATTGGAAAAGACAACGTCACGAGGTTAAATGAAGAGCTAGAGCTTTTAGACATGGCTGGAAATGAATTCTCGGTGGAGAAATTTCTCAAGGGAGATGTTACTCCAATCTTTTTTGCTTCTGCTTTAACCAATTTTGGTGTGGAACCTTTCTTTGATGCCTTTATTAATTTAGCACCTTCTCCGCAACCGCGCATGGTTGATTTAATCAAAGGCGGGGAAGACATCATCGACCCTGTTACAGCGCCATTTACAGCTTACGTCTTTAAAATTCAGGCTAACATGGATAAACGACATCGCGACAGCATGGCGTTCTTGCGTATTTGTTCCGGCAAATTTGATCGCGATCTCGTTGTTAAGCACCACCGCTTGGGACGCGAAGTCCGTCTTTCACGCCCTCATGGAATGGTTGCCGGCGAAAGAACAACCCTTGACGAAGCGTTTGCAGGCGATGTTATTGGCGTGATCAACCCAGGAGTCTTTGCTGTAGGCGACACTATTTCTATGAAAGGAGGCTTCAACTTCAAGCCTATGCCACAGTTCCAGCCAGAAATTTTTGGTAAAGTGATCCCTAAAGATGTTGGCAAACGTAAATCGTTCGATAAAGGCGTTATTCAATTAACCGAAGAGGGCGCAATTCAGTTACTTAAGCCCATTGATCTCAGTGGTGACATGATTTTTGCTGCCGTTGGACAACTGCAGTTTGAGGTCATGCAATACCGTCTCCGTGATGAATACGGCGTCGAGACTCTTGTGACGCCGATGCCTTATCAGTGCAGTGCCTGGCTAAAAGGAGATATCAAAACCTTCCAAAAGCCAAGCAATGCGTTAATCGTGCTAGATCGCTATGACCGCCCGGTCGTCCTTTTTCGTGAAATCTGGGAAAAACAGTATGCTGTCAAACAGAACCCTAACCACCAACTTGTTGACATTTCTTCCGATGCTTTTTGATAACACAAGTTTAAAAGCATGGTTTGTGGCAGAGAAAAGAGATCTTCCTTGGCGTAACGGAACAGATCCGTATGCGGTATGGATCTCTGAAGTCATGCTACAGCAAACTCAAGTCGCCGTTGTGATTCCGTATTTTGAACGTTGGATGAAGCGCTTTCCTACGATCCAGCATCTTGCAGACGCTTCTTTGGATCAAGTGATCAAAGAGTGGGAGGGCTTGGGGTATTATTCTCGAGCACGAAACCTCCATGCAGGCGCGCAATATGTGCTAGAAGTGCATCAGGGAATTCTCCCGCAAACAGCAGCTGAACTGATCAAAATTAAAGGACTTGGAGAATATACTGTCGGAGCTATTTTAAGCTTTGCCTTCCATAAAAGAGCAGCAGCTGTCGATGGAAATGTTATCCGTGTGCTGTGCCGTTATTTTCGCGTTGAAGAAGATATTGCCAAGCCCAAAACAGTCACTGAAATCCGCAAGATAGCTCTTGAGTTATTGTCTGAAGAGGAATCTTGGATTGTTAATGAGGGTTTGATTGAATTAGGCGCTACTATTTGCACACGGAATCCAAAATGTGGAATTTGCCCATTAAAGGCGACATGTAAAGGTTTTTTGGGTGGAGTGGCTAGTGAATTACCTATAAAGTCTAAAAAAATTAAAGTCGAGCAGTTGTACCGCTCTGTTGCTGTGATTCAATCTGAAGGGCACATTCTTGTGAAGCGCGGAGAGGCAGGAAAGATTATGTCGGACTTGCACGAGTTTCCTTACTTAGAGGTAGCTAAAGAGGAGATGAATGCAGATTTTGAGAGTGTAACGGGGTTGAAGTTGAAAGTAGATAGGATTTTGGATGAAGTGAATCATTCCTTTACGCGCTTTAAGGTTAATTTGAGACCTGTTTTGATGAAATGTGAAGAGAAGAGCGATGTGGAAGGGTATCAGTGGTGTGAAGTGGGGAGGTTGAGGGAGTTGGCGTTCTCATCAGGACACAGAAGAGTACTAGGGCAGATAGAAGGATAAAAAAGAACAAGATAAGCAAGATACGCGTAACCCATTACCTTTCCAAAGTGCTTGGCTGTTCTTAACCGCGGAGACGCGGAGTTACGTTATAACTCTTTAATAGTAAAAGCTTTTTAAATATTAAAGAAATAAAAAGCTTTTATTATTAAAGAGTTATAAAGCAACTCCGCGTCTCCGCGGTTAAGAATAGCCAAGCACTTTGGAAAGGTAATGGGTTATACATATCTTGCTTATCTTGCTTATCTTTCACACCTTGTTTTTTTTTTATTCAACTCATACAGCTTTAAGTACTTATAAAACGCTGTGTTTGCGTTATAAGTTGAGATGACAAAGCCTTCATAGCCCCCAAGAAACCCACGCTTTATCACATAACTCTTGAAAAAGGCAAACAACCCATGCAGTGTTGCTTTGACCGGCGATGACGATTTCTTACCACAATTCTGAACAGCAAAGAGCTCCGAATACGCTTGCATTTTCCCGAGGAAATTAGAAATTGAATCATACGAATAGTGAATCATCGGCGCTTGCAATGACACATGCTGCATTTCATCCGCAATAATCGCTTCATGTACTTGCGCATCCGTAAACCGTGTTTTTGTTCTGTTATACAGCCTGATTTGCCTGTCGGGGTACCAACCACACCACTCGATGAATTTGCCATTAAAATAGTTATTTCTCGGAAAAGAATAAACGCATTCTGCATTCAGTTTCAGTTGCTTGATCTCTTTTTCCATTTCAGGCGGGACCAGTTCATCGCTGTCAATGGAGAGGATCCAGTCATGTTTGGCGCTAGCAGAGGCTTTGTTGTGCGTTGGACCGAATCCGTCGAAGGTCCCACAGCGAATCGATACATTGGGATAACCAGAGGCAATCGCGATCGTTTCATCAGTAGACCCATTATCGTAAATCACAACCTCATCAAAGCTGCGCACGGAATCGAGCACTTCCCGCAAATATTTTTGACTGTTTTTAGTCAGGATGGTGACGCTAATCATAGGTCTTTAATCGCCTCAAGGATACGCTCGACATGTCCATCAACGGAAACATCTCTTTCCACCCACTTGATGATCCCTTTCGTATCCACAATAAATGTGGAGCGCTCGACACCGGTGTATGTCTTGCCATAAAGTTGTTTTTCATGAAGAACGTCAAATTTTTCACACAAGGCGCGACTTTCATCGGATAAGAGGGTGAAATTCAGATTGTGTTTCTCAATGAATTTGATATGGGATTTCAAACTATCGGGACTGACACCAAAGACATGAACATTGTTTGAGTTTAGGTGAGGAATGTTATCCCGAAAAGAGCAGGCTTCTTTTGTGCAGCCGGGCGTATCATCTTTGGGGTAAAAATAGATGACCGCTGGTTTTTGCAAGATGGTTTTATCTGTCCATAGCCTGCCCTCTTGATCATGAGCTTCAAAGGCTGGAATGTGGTTACTGATATTGAGTTTGTAGGTCATGGCTAGCCTTTAGGGAAAAATTTATGGTCGAGCGAAAATTCATTGTGGTCTCTATTGAGGAGGAGAACGTAGTAAATCAGCACATAAATCATTTGTAAGCCTACGGCGGTCCAGTTACCTGCGAGGGAGGATCCAAAAATGAGAACAGCGATTAAGAGCGATGCTACAACGAGCGTTTGTTTAGTAAAAAGTCCCAAAATTAATAAGATCCCAACAATCAGTTCCAAGAAAGGTAAGGTTAAACTAAAGATGTTTAGAAGGGATTCATGGAGAATAGTGTTTTGAAAATCGTGAATAATTTGTTTTTTAAATACCGATAGATCAAATAAACGTGTTAGCGAATGCATGAGAACGTTGAGCCCTGTGATCATTCTGAGCATTGCATAAGATAGTGTTTGGTTGGACATAGAAAACCCCTTTATTTTGGTTGATCTGTTGAGTTGTAACCCCAGGGGGGTAAAACAAAAACGAGGGAAAGATCATCAAACTTCCCTGCAGTCGGCTCAGCCTCAATTTCATAATAATAGTCACCTTCTTTTAAAGGATAGATCTTTGTCACGGTCGCAACTTGCAGGTCAGGGGGAAATACACCATCCATTCCTGTTGTGACTAAAAGATCTTTTGCTTGGATGAGTTGCTTTGAAGGGAATTGGTTTCTATCCTTAACAGCTTCTCCCGAACGCAAATCGCGCGCAGGTCCCTTCTCATCAGCAAAATCGTAATTGAATCCTATACCTTGAAGAGTTTGTCCATTGGAACGCCAAAGGGGATCGCTGGCTCCTCGGAGCTCTCCTTTCGCCAGATAGAACACTTGATTGTGCTCTTTTCTCAAAACTCGCACCGAAGGGGACAGACCAGAATCTGTGATCAATCTTACGCGTGATTGACGATCGCCTACATAGTCGATGACTCCGATGATGGATGTACCAATAAGGACGGGACTGTTGCGTGCGATGAGCGGCATCTCTTTGTTTTCATTATCTTCAGAACCCAAATTGATCCAAAAGGAGCTGTACCACGTGTTGGGGGAGCGAAAAATCACACGAGCGGGAACCGCTTGGTGCGAGATTTTGAGACTGCCGTTGTTGTCGACAAGATCTCTTAATTGGATCAGTTCTGCATAAAGCAGTTTATTTTCTAGTTCCAGCCTTTGGATTTCATCATTAATTGTCGGTTGGCTAGGAGATTTTAATCGAGAAAGGGTTTTAAAAAAGGGAGATAAAGCGGACATCACAGTTCCGCGAAGGCTTTCAGAAACAAGAGGGGGATTACTCAAGAGGAGCAAGAGCGCAGCAATTAAAAGTAAATAGGGGAGCGGTCTTTTCGTTTTCATTGTGGCTTTTCAAAGTGTAAGTTATTCATACAGATACGATTGCATCGATTACGTAATCCATGTTTTTCCAATTTAATCCGGCGATGTTGATTCTACCATCTATGAGATAAATAGAAAACTGCTGTTTCAGCCGATGTTCTTGTTCCGAAGTCAAGTTGAGATAAGCAAACATTCCTGTTGGAAACTGCAAATTGAGAAACTCGAAATGCGCGTTGGATCCTTTTGAAAGAAGTCCTGTCACAAAAGCTCGTCTCATTTCATTAGTGCGCTTACGCACGTTAGTCAGTTCTTCTACCCAGTCGCTACGTAGAGATTCTGACTGTAAAACCGTCGTCACAATGCGTTCTCCATGCAGAGGAGGATTGGAGTACATCCCACGTGTGAGTTGTTGGATATGCGATTTTGATGCGTCTGCTTGCTTTTTATTTTGAGTGACGACAAATAAAGAGCCTGTGCGTTCGCCATAGAGCCCCATGTTTTTGCAGTAGGTTTGAGACACTAACATATCATGACCATCATTTAAAAATAGCTGCAAAGGCTGAACATCTTCTTCAATTCCTGTTCCGAACCCTTGATAAGCGATGTCAAAGAAAGGGATGAGGTGTTTTTCTTTCATTAAGCTAGACAGCATTTTCCATTGTTCTAAGGAAGGATTTAATCCTGTTGGATTGTGCGAAGTTCCTTGTAGAAGTAAAGCGCTGCTGGTGGGGATTTTCTTTATGCCCTCGCACATATCGCCAAAGTCAAATTTTGATTGAATAAAGTTGTAGTAAGGATAGTTGTCAACTTTTAGGCCTGCACGAGAGAGGAGAAGTTTGTGATTAGGCCATGTTAAGTTGGGGATGTAGATGTTTTTGGTTACACTTTGGGAAAGAAATTCACCCCCGATGCGTATGGCAGCAGACCCGCCTACTGTTTGGGCACCTGTGATTGAGCCATCGGTAAGTTTTGTGTGATCGGCGCCAAAGATCAGTTTTGCTGTTTCTGAAATGTAGTCGGCTGCGCCGAGGATGGGAAGGTATTCTTTGTAGAGATGTTTTTCTAGAAGTTGAGCTTCTGCTTTGCGAACAGAGAGGAAAACGAGTGGATTGCCCTCGGCATCTCTGTAGGCACCTATGCCTAAGTTGGCTTTTTTCGGAGCGGGATCTTTTAAGAATGCAGCTTGTGTGCTGAATATAAGATCCTCCGGTAGAATTGCGACATTCTCGAAAAAAGACATAGGAGACCTCACTTTTGGTTAAATATGTTTATATACTTAATTACAGAAAAAAGGGGAATAAGGAAAAAAGAAAGGAAAAAAGGGGAATGGAGTGTAACGGGATCGAACCGTTGACCTCAACAATGCCATCGTTGCGCTCTACCAACTGAGCTAACACCCCTTAGGACTGTGCAATGATCATATAAACCAACTAGATTTTTCACAATAAAAAAAGAAACAGGGTACGAATAAGGGCTCGGCTGATTTTCCACCACAGGGAATCACAGAGACCACAGAGAGAAAAAAGAAAGAGACATTAAAAGCTATTGTTTCAAAAAACATTCTAATTGTTTTCGGAATGATAAGCGTTTAGCGCCTCTCTCTTTTTTCTCTGTGATCTCTGGATCTCTGTGGTCTCTGTGGTGGAAAATCAGTTAAGCCCTCTTTTAGACAAGCGCCGCCACAGTCCCATGACGCCCAGCTTTCTTATCACGACGGTAAGAAAAATAATCCTGCGGATTCGAATATGTACTAATCTCTGCAATTTGTATATGGTCAGAATGAATCCCTTTCCCGATCAACTGCATCCGACTGATCGACCAAAAATCAAAGTAATCGGGCTTAATCTGGAATTCCCAAAAATGTTCGGGCAACTCTTCCTTATAGTTTACAAATTCTGAATTGTAGGGTCCTAAACTAGGAGAAATAGCCACATGAATGTCTTTAGGATCGGATTGATAAGTCTTTTGCATAAAGGCAATCGTTTCCCCGTAAATATCCTGCACACTACCTCGCCAACCGGCGTGCACATTTGCTAGCACATGTTTGATAGGGTCGTAAAAAATCGCAGCTTGACAATCAGCATGCGTCATTAGCAACCCAACATTTGTCTCATGTGTCGCGATCCCATCAGAAGAGGTTTCAATAGTGCCAGGCGAATTCTTGTTTACAGCAACAATAGTTTTTCCATGAACCACATGGCCTCGCACAATGCTGGAAAGTCTCAAAGACTGAGCCACCTTATTTTCGTTGGATTTTACACTAATGGCTAAATCGCCGACGTTGAAGCTGAGGTTGAGGGAATCAAAATCGCCATGGCTATAGCCTCCGTGCCTGAGGAATACCCCATGCTTGAGTTTAGGAAATTGGCTCAGAAGCTCGAATTCTAACCAAACCATCCCTTCGTGTTCTTTTCTAATCATGATCACCTCGTTTAATCTGTTTTACCGAGATCTTTTACATTTTGTCCATGATTAAAATTCCGAAATTCTTTAATATATTGACGTTTCAATATTAATAGGAAAAGACTTATATGAATTTCTTGAAAAGTATGTTTGCTAAAAAATGGCCTGTCATTCTATTCACAGCCTTACTTATCTTTATCGGTGTTAGAATGTACTACCAACTGACAGATGATTTCCGCTTAGCAAATATGACTTATGAAATTTCTCACCATCCTGAATGGGAAATCGCTGAATTACCCGCTATTGATCAAATTAAAATGCAGAAAATTCTCGATCAAACATTTACTTATGTAGGAAAAGGCGCCCAATCGTATGTCTTTTCTAGCGAAGATGGTCAGTATGTGATTAAATTTTTTAAGTTCAAACATTTAAAACCTTCTTTGTTTGTCGATTTACTGCCACCTGTTTATCCATTTGCCGGTTACAAAAAGAGTCAGCAAGTACGTAAGGCAAGAAAGTTGAACGGAGTGTTTAACGGCTATCACCTTTCTTATGAAAAACATAAAGAGGAATCGGGTTTATTTTTCATCCATTTAAATAAAACGACGACTCTTCATAAAAGAGTCGTCGTGAAAGACAAGCTTGGTTTATCTCATATAATCTATTTAGATTCTGTTGTTTTTCTTATTCAAGAAAAAGGGGAAACGCTGAGCAGTGTGATGAATTCCTTATTAAAAAAAGGAGACATTGTCCAGGCCAAGCAAAGGATTAGACAGGTTTTTGACCTTTACTATGCCGAGTATCAGAAAGGGATTTACGATCATGACCATGCCGTCATGCAGAACACAGGGTTCACGGGTACAAAACCGATTCATCTGGATGTCGGGAAGATGCACAGCGACCCGCAGATCAAAGAGCCCGCTCGTTATAAAAGCGATCTTCTCATTATCTATAGCAAGATTGACCGCTGGTACAAAGTGAATTATCCCCAATATCGAGAAGAGTTAAGTGCTGATATGCATCAAAAATTTCTCGAACTGATATGATATAAAACATGAATAAGCTCTTTAAAAGCTTTGCCGATTTGATTTATCCTCCGCTATGCTTGCACTGCAGCAATGCCATTGGGCCTAGTGATCGCGTGTTTTGTTCCGGCTGTGTGACTTTCATGGAACTGATCGACGCTGCCGATCGTTGCTCGTACTGTTTCAGTCAATATCAGGCTGGGAATGATGGGTTGTGTTCGCACTGCGCAAAGCATAAACCTGTTTTGAATCGAACGGCTTCTGCTTTTGACCATGTTGGACCAGCAGCAACGCTGGTTAAAAAAATCAAGTATGGAAATCAACCTTACTTAGCGGATGGCGCTGGTGCCTACATGGTTGCGCAGCTTTTAAATTTGGGCTGGCCGATGCCTGATGTGATTATTCCTGTCCCGATTACTTTTACTCACTGGTTTGCCCGAGGGTATAATCAAAGTCAACTGCTGGCTCTTTCGATCTCAAGGCTCCTCAATCGTCCTGTGGTAGACATTCTTTCTCGTAAAAGCGGCGATTATAGTCAGGCCGGCTTGAATCAGCAGCAACGGTTAAAATTAAGCGGTGCTGCCTTCTATTTAAAAAAAGAGGCGGCACTACATGATAAGATTATCTTATTGGTTGATGACGTTTATACAACAGGAAGTACATTGCGCCAGTCTGCGGAAACACTTTATGAAGTTTATCCGGATAGCATTTATGGATTAACATTGTGTCATTCAATCTAAGAAATGAGTTTGGCTGATTTTCCACCACAGAGAAAAAAAGGAAAGAAAAGAGATAGGTTGCGAAGCGTTAAGGTAAGAACCAATTTTAACGCCTCGCAGCCTCTTTCTTTTTGCTTTTTTCTGAGTCTCATGGTCTCTGCGGTGGAAAATTGCTAATCCCTTAGCCTCTCATTATCTTTCAAAAGAAAACGTTAAAGTGGCAGCAGAAAATCCTTTAAATACACCCTTCGTTCGCATATTCTCGAAAAAATTGGCAATGTGAGAAATGTTTGTTGTATTTTCCCCATACCCATTCCCAATAAGAGCAATCAGGTTCTCAACAAATTCTCTTAACGTCCTTTCATATTCCAATACATTTTCGGGGCCCAGATTTTTAGAAAATGCAATCACAGTTGTTTTTTGAGCTTGCAAGCTGTCTACGACTGCTTCGGCAAATTCGAGTGCTTTAACGATAAACTTCGTCTCATCCTTTGGAGAAGGATTGTTCAACAATGTTTTCATTGATACGATCGTTGTGTATGCTATGTCTGTAGTGGATGTTGCGGACGATGTAAGAATTAGACCTGCACGCTGTCTTTCTATGCAGTTTTCCATGTATTGCATGATCAACGGGCCTCTACCACTTTCTAAACTTGTTGCGGGGATTGAACCTAGCATGAAATTCCTAACGAGCGGCAATGAATTATACTTGTTGCCCCCATTGAAAAGAGTTTGAGAAATCTCGTATAAATTGCTCAACCACGTTGTCACAAGCAAATTGAGGAGATGATGTTCGTAATTGGACTTGATAGATCCGCTATTTCTATTTCTCAAAAGTGCACTTCCTAAAATAACCTCGGTAAAAACGATATAAGCAAATGTTTGGGCTCCGCTCTCTGAGATTAAAGGTGTAAAAGCATGGTTTTTTATATAAGTCATTACATTCAGGAAATAGTGATTGATTTTTTTCTGTAATGGCTTTTTTTTATTCCCAGTTGCATTTGCGAATAAGCCAAGAGGAGCTTTGCGGTGACCTGGTTCAGCTAGAAAAGCGAGAGTCGATTGAAAAAGATACACGTTTTTCACAAGTTTTTTGTCAGTGAAAGAGTTTGTTGTTAGGACGGCGCTTGCTGCCTCTATTGTGTCGATGATCAGCTCGGAGGTGAGCTCGATTTTGCAATTCCAGGGATGATAAATGGCAGAAACGTTTGAAATAGGTCCATTAACGTTATTACTTATCAACATAAATAGCTTTAAAACAAATAAAGGCTTTTCTTTAAAAAACAGGGGAAATTTCTCGCTGAATTGACCAACAGAAGAGATCCTTTCACTGATTCCTATGCTGTCGTGACCGCTAAGATTGAAGACAGCCCATTCTTCCATCAATTTCATAAGCTGCTGGTTGTCTTTCAGTCGCTGTTCCACTAAATAAGTTAAATACCGTTCCACAAACTCTAAAGCGACTTCATTAAAAAAGGAGTCACTTGATTCAATTTCTAAAATTTTACTTAGCATCAGCATGATGTGTTGATGTAAGCGTTTTTCATTTTTTGTTTTTGCAAAAACAGCAGACAATGCTGGAGGAGGGGTGTCTAAATCAGCAATCGCTATTTCTGAGGCAACCAAAACGGCTGAACTCTCGACCTTTGGGTTCTGATTGGAACTTTGAGCTGGCCGATGAGGGTTATTTGGCTGACCTGTTTTAACTGGAAAGGGCGAAGCTAAAAGGGGGGGCGGCAAAGAATCTTGAATGTCGTTGTTCATTAAGAGCAGAAGATCCGTGAATTGATTGTTGAACCATCTCATATAAGCTTTTAAATCATCATTAAGTCCTTCAACTAGTCCTCTGACAAGAAGATTGAAAAGCATATTCACGCAGACAGCTTCTGAATCAGGTTCTGTTGAAAGAAGAGGGATTCGGTCAATAAATAAGCAAGTCGCCTGATTGAGTTCCAAGCTTGCAAAATTTTCAATTGTGTTGTGACACAAATTATAGAAAAAGCCCTTAAAGATCTTATTAGAGGATTTTAAATCGAAATAGTGATCCATATTTGGGTTCATTAGAAATGCATAAAAAAGAGGGCCAGATTGTTGGGGATTCAAGAGACTTTCGAGTTTCTGTATCATTTTTGCGCAGATGTTTTGCATCTCTGATGTTTTTGGTGTTTTTTGAAATTTTAGAATAGAGGCTCGTTGCATGTATATTGTCATTAAGTGGGCAGCCATTAGGATGCAATTAGGGGAGGAATTTTGAGCTAATCCATTAATAATTAGGATGAAACGGTGTTCGGAACCGGGGGACTCTGGTTTTATATAATTCATCGCAATCAACCCCACCTTAACGGATGAGGATTCGTTGCGCTCTTTGGATTCTTTGCGACTTAATTGTTCGATGCTCAAAATGATGAGTTTTGCTAGAGCTTGGTTTGGCACAAGCGTAGCTGGCGGTTCACCATTTTTTGTTTCTTCAAAAGATTGAGCATATTCATTTAACGTCGAATACTGCTCGATGACTCGTCCCAGGTAATCGACTCCAACAAGAAATAGAGTTTGATCAGTGGCTTTAAGTACTTTTTGAAGAACGTTTTGATCGATGACGACCATGAGGTTAATAAGTTTGCCTATCTCAATGCTTCTAGCAGGCCCGGAAATCGGTCTTTCAAACTGTCTTAGACGAGTAATTGCAAAAAGATCATTGAGAGAAGGCGTAGAATCCCACGTGTGCAGAAGGCCGCTGATCAATGCTAAGTGAAGCTGAAGAAGAGCGATGTAAGAACACGGTTCAAATAGGGGCGTGAAGTCTCGCTCATCCGCTATCTTCAAGGCTACAGGACCTGTTTGTTTGGATAAAGCTTTTAGAGATTCAGAAAAACTAGAGATCCAAAGATCTGGAGCTGATCCAACAGCGGCAAGCATGGAAGGTTTCTTCAAACTATCCCAAATGAGAAAGGCCTGAACTCTACTGCCTGCAAGGTTCAAGGCATTAAAAGCTTTTAAACTTTTTTCCCACAAGGTACTGTCAGCAACGTGATAAAGAGCTAATACATCAAGCGCTAATTCCGTTTCTTCAATAGTTACTATCTTTCCCACGAAGAAGGAGACGATTTCGCTGACTTGTATTGCGTCTGAGCTTTCTAAAGAAGGATAATGTCTTTTTAAGATCCCCACAGCAACGTGTGGTTGTTCTTCCCTAAGCGCATAAGCAAGCGAGAGAAGAGTGCTAGCAGGGATCTCGGTATTACTGTCGACATGCGAATGGATTTTCCCTGCGCTAACAAATTGCTTTTGTGCGTAACAAGAGTTAAACCATCCTAATAAATTAGTGTCTGAAGGTTTGTCCAATAAACATATTTGATTTATCCAATAGTAAGCATTATCAAATGATCCACGGTCTAGAAGTTGACTAATTAAAAAGAGATAAAAATTCACTTGTTCTTTTTTGCAAGAAGAAGGGGCTTTTTCAGATATTTGTAAGGATGTAAGTAACGCGTGAGTACGTAGAAGTTTATCTTTCGTGCGAAGACCGCTCTTGGAAGTTGAGGTTATAAAACTAGAGCAAACTGAAAAACAATCGGTAATAAAGCTTTCTGTCATCTCAGGACTGATCGTGCAATAAACAGCTGCTTGTAGAAATTCTATATAGAGATGCTTATTTTTTTCTTGGCAAAGTCTTAAAAGAAGAAGAAGGTGACGGTTTATTTCCTCTTTAAAAGCGACTGAGAACTCTTTTGGTGGGCGATTGAGTACAGAGAGCACAACTGTTATTAAAGATACAACAAGCTCTGGAGGAAAGGCCGCATCCATGTTTTTTAGGAGATGGATTAAAAGCTCTAAATCTTTAGGATAAGCTTCAAAAGCTATCAGAGCCATTGAACGTTTAGTTGAATCCTTATTCTCCCACAAAGCTGAAAGAGAAGCGTCTTTCAAGATTTGATACATCAAGAAAGGTTGTTTGCTTAGAGGTTCCTTTTCAATAAGACCTGTAATAGTCGTTTTCACTTGTACTTTTTGAGGTGCAGTGACTGCGCAAGCCGCTGTCTGCTTCATTAACGACATAAGCTGAGTGGGCTGGGCTTTCTCTAAAAGTTCGAGGTGGTAACTAAATAATTGACTTTCAGTAAAAAAGGTTCGATGATCTTGTAATAGCTTTTCAAGGTCTTCCGGGAGCATTCCTGCTACCTCGAGCTCAAGAAGATTTTCAAGGCGCCCTTTGAGTTCAGCCGTTAAATGTGCTTTGTCGACAAGTTTGAGGCACTTAGCGAACAGTAATTGGTGTGTTGCAATCTTGTTAATTTTAGGGTTTTTAGCCTCTTTAGGCTCTTTTGAAAGTTTTTCAAGTATGTCGATGAGAAGTGTATTGGCATCGATACCCCCAAAGTTCTTTTGCTGCACTTTTTTTGTTTCGCTCTTTACCCAAAAAGCGAAAGCACTAGGCAATCCTGCGCTTGGATGATGCAAGAGAATGGCGCAGGCATTTAAACAGAGTAGGAATGCTTTTTTGGAAGTATTGGGAATAATTCCTTTCCCGATCGCTTGAAAAATAAGGGAATTGTTTGTGATAGGATCGATCTGCAATAATTCCAAGAGAAGCCAAATAAACGCTTCGGGCTTTGGATCATTTTCCCATGTATTAGTAGAAATATACTCCGCGTGATTTTTCAGGGAAGCGACTGCAAGTAGCCGTGTGCCGTGGTCTGTGAGTCCCTGACAGCTCTTGCATAGTATCATAAAAAGTCTGTAGTATTCTTGACCTAATAAATACCGCCCTCGAAGTGTTTGGAGGAAAGAAATAGCTTGTTGCAGATCGAGTGGAATTAATTTTTCTAACAGATAGATGCCCGTTTCTTTCTTATTTTGGGGCGGAGAGGTGCTTGAGGTCCATAAAGTCATCATGTCTTGGATGTTTTCAGCATCAATTAAATCAATAATTTCATAAACGCATTCTGTTTTTTGAAGGCTTGACCCTTGTCCTATGAGAGGATGAAACGCAGTGTTTTCAAATGTGTTGCTTAGAAGCAAGCAAAAAGCAGTTTTTTTTGCTCCTTCCGGGAGTTGGAATAATGCGGAGAGGAAATGGTAAAAAAGCGTAGGTCGAAGTTTGGTTGTTTGCTGACCGTAACAGGCCAAAAGCATGTTGTAGGCATAATTTTTGATAACAGGGTGCAAATGGGATAAAAGCAACAAAGCCGTCTTTTGCAAGCTCTCGATATCGATGTTGAGATGCATTTTTTGTCGACGAATGGTGTTATCAGACTGACGGTTGAAACCGCCTTTAGGAGCCATCAATTTTAGTAAAGCACTCATTTTGTTTTGAGCTTCTGTTGGCAATTGGTTAAAAGTGGATTGCAAACCAGCTGTTGATAAAGCGAAAGCGGACTCCACGTCACCCATTGTCGCGAAGTGATAGGTTTGAGCCAATTCAAAAGCAGGTTGATTTTCCTGCTTTGTTAGATAGACATTGATATCAGTGCCGGAGTCGCACAAATTAATAAAAAATAAGCTGTGGCAAAGATTATAAATGAGATCAAAGGGGATTGAAGGATCTTCTAAAAGCGATTTAATGCACATAAAGAAGTGCGTGCCTTGACTTTGCGGTAATAATTTGAGTTTTGCTGCCATGTTTTTGCGGCAGTCTTCAATGATAGAAGCTTCCACTGAGTGCTGCTTAAGAGACCCTAAAGTGCGCAAAACCAATGCAGTGGCGAATAGAGGATCTTTTTGTTGAACAGAATCCGTTAAAACCTGATTGCCTAATTTTTCTACAAAATCTTCTGCATGATAAGCTTGCATTGTTGTTAGCATGTGTTTTTCGGCACCGACGTTTAGATAACAAGCACCCCTTGTTAAATGAACAAGGTTTTTGATATACGCCATCTCATTAACGGAAAGGAGATCATCGACGTGAAGAACGTAAGTCGCTTGATCGATAATTTGTTGCCAATTCATTTTGATCTTTAAAGGTGAAGATAGTCTTCCATTACTTGCTAAAAATGAGGGGGTATCAACAAGAAGCTGACCGCCATCTAGATCAAATAAGCATTCCCTTGCTAAAGAGTGAATAAACATCAAATCCGCAGGGATACGGACCTCATCTCCAAACGCAGCAATAGAATAAGATGTTTCCTTTTGCTTCTTTTTTAAAGTCAATGGTGGGGTTTGTGTCGGAGAGGGTGAAAAGAGTTTAAATTTTTTAAAAGAGGTGCCACGGACAGCGTTTGCTAGCGTATTAAATAAATATTCATCAAAAGGGCTATCTGCTGAGCGAAAATGGGAATAAAAACAATGAGTAAAAAAGAGTTGCACCTCACGGCTTAATTCTGTTGCGTGGGTAAGAGTGCTCATCGCATCAAGGTAAAATCGCCAGTCAGAATCAGAAGCTTTTTGGGACTTCAGACGTTCCAAAACTTCTTTTGGGATCAGTTCTTTTCCTAGAAGCATCTGGATGTGCTTTTCAGTCCAGCCAAAACTATTTTGTATTTCTTGTAAATAACTCCCAACAAGGCAAACCTTATTGATGGACAATCCATTCTTTGATCGAAGAAGATACTGGAACAAAGCACTTAGGGGAATTTTGGTTGCAACTTGGGTGCTGTCTGCAAGTGTGCATTGTATGGTAGTAGGCTGATGGATCAATTGATTAAGTTTGTCAGCTTCCTGCCACCGCAGTGGATCGATTTCTGGCCAGTTACAATCTGTGCGACAATTTCCAAATTCGTCAATTTTTTCGAGCATGAACAAGAGATGAAGGAGGCGGTCCCTAGGTAAATCATGGGGTGATGCTCCGGGAAGAAAGAGCGTGGGTGGCGAAACAGGGGCTGAAACAAGTGCTGCGCTTGGAGGCGGAGCAGATAAAGACGCGCCAAAGATGAACGCTAGGGGATGTGAATCCTTAATAGAGGGGAAACTCATGCTAAATATCCGTTTATTTGCAAAGAGGCCAGCTTAGCATAAACTACTGTTTTTAGGGAACTTATAAATTAATTTGGAGATTGCGGGTGTAAAAAGAAAAAATCAAAAACAAGATAAACAAGATGGGTAGGGTAAGTTTCAGCACAGGGTGTTCTGATGAAAATGATTTGACAGTCACCTAATAAAATATAGAATTCACTCCTTTCATCATAAAGGAGTAAATCATGCCCAAAAGAAAAACCTCTGATAAAAATTTTATTGAGCTTCAAAAAGAAATTGACTCAGAGAAATTTCTAGAAAACGTCAAGTCTAACTTTAAAGA
>Ga0105045_10000529_pt1 | contig 28259 bp, 19 predicted proteins | sample MAT02_FD_78089 | JGI IMG/M metagenome (GOLD analysis project Ga0105045, IMG submission 78089) | Freshwater microbial communities from Lake Fryxell liftoff mats and glacier meltwater in Antarctica - MAT-02 (megahit assembly) | ecosystem: Environmental > Aquatic > Freshwater > Ice > Liftoff... | reverse complement strand
GGCAGGAGGGTAACTATGAGAAAGACCTCGAACTACGCTCGAAACGGGGCGAGTACTACGTGGCCGACTCGATTAAAAACGACCCGAAACTCAAGTTCAAAACTGACGGAGGCCGAATCGTATACGGCGGTGGGGGCATTACGCCCGACTATTTTATCCCGCGCGATTCGAGTTTTCAGACCCCGTATCTGATTCAGCTGTACGGCAAAAACATTGTTCGCGAGTTTGCGATGGAATACGCCAACGACAACCGGAAGAAACTGGACAAAATGCCCTTTGCCGAGTTCGACAAAACCGTGAACGTGACCGACGAGCAGTTGAAAAAGCTGATAAAAGACGCCACCGACGAGGGTATCAAGTTTAACGGGGAGGAGTACGGCCGCTCTAAAAGCTTCATCAAAACGCAGATCAAGGCGTTGGTAGCGCGGAGCATTTACCAAAAGAACAACAAAGCCGGGTTGAACAACGAGTTTTTCAAGGTCATTGGCGAGAGTGACGAAACCTACCAGCAGGCCCTCAAACTCTTCGACCGTGCCAGCCAGCTCGCCCACGGCGAAATGACGTATCACCAGAAGTAGGGAGGAGGGGGAGTAAAGGGAAGGAGAGGACGAGGAAGGCTGACGCATGAGTTTTTTCGAGTCAGCCTCCCTCGTCCTCTCCTTCCCTCTCCTCCCTTTTACTTCTTCTTCTGAAACTGATACACCAGGCCCAGAAACGACTGAAGATTGCCGGTTTTGAAGTCTTTGCGCGAGTAGGGAGCCAGCTCGAACGCCACGCGCAGGGGCGGCACAAACGGTACCTGCGCCCGGACGCCCACGTGCAGCGAGTAGCCTTCCAGCGCACTCCGATTGTCCAGCCCGTTCAGGAAATTAAACCGCACGCCCAACCCGGTGTAGTAATTGACCTGCGTTTTGCGGACCACGTTTACCATAGGGCAGAGCGTGGTGCTGAGCGACCCAAACACCGTGTTGGTTTGCAATCGGGCGTCGAGCCAGACGGGGCGGTTGGCATTGGTGCTGACCGTAACGATGTTGTTGAATGGGTAGTAGGCCACTGATGCCTGACCCATTGCCGACAGTGTGACGCTGAGTAACAGCGCGGTTAGAATATGTTTCATAACCGCAAAAAAACGACTTTACGGGCAGAAAAAGCGCAGTGCATCGGTATTGTAGCCGTTTTGCTGTGGAGCGGGTCAGTCAGTGTCGGCTCTGGATGCCAGTTTCAGATATAGTTTTCTGGCCTGGTCGCGGGCGCGTTTGAGCCGCATCTTGGCCGCACTGGGGGTGAGTTGCTGCTGACGGGCAATGTCTTTGATTTCTATGCCCTGCTCATATTTGGTACGCAGTAAAACCTGCTGCTGGGGCGGTAAACGGTTCAGCGCCTGATCGAGTACCGCAAATACACGTTCAAACGGGGGTTCCGGTTCGTCGTTGCCGCCAGACAATGCAACGGAATACTGCTCGTGCTGAATGCGGAGGTTTTGCTGTTTACGAAGCTGGTCGATGCAGTAGTTGTGGGTAACCCGGTGCAGCCAGGTGCCAAACCGGGCCTCGCCTTTGTAGCTGCCTAAATTACGGGTTAACCGAATAAAAACGTCCTGGGTCAAATCATCGGCTTCGTCAGTGTCTCTGCACATCAGCAGGCAGTGCTGGTACACCATGCGATGGTAGCGGTGGTAAAGCTGCTCAAATGAACGGTGGTTGTCATTATTCAGATAGTGCGAAATCAATTCCTGATCGGTGAGGTGGGCCATAAAAAAACGGAGTACAGGTAGGAGTACAGGTAAGGGATTGAGTTGAAAAACTTCATCAGCTAAACGGGTTGGTAAACCGCCCGGACCTGGCGCGATTTAGCCAGCGAACCAGCCGCGAGAGAAAGTAAGGAACACGGATGGGTTTCATAAAAAGGAGCTGATTTTGAGAGATTAAAGAGACTTCTTTGCTTCGTTTTTGTAGTTTTGACTACCGGCTGGATACGAAAGACAATAGTCAAAACTATTAAACAGATAATTAGCCGTCAAGCCCAATTTGTAGAAGTTGGGGAACCCCCCAATCCAGTTGGGGAACCCCGGAAATAAGTTGATGAAAGGTTACACGATTAATTTAATAGAGTAAAATGAGTAGCCTGATCAGGACCTTAATCGTGGACGACGATCCCCATGCCCGTAGTATTGCGAGCCGGGTGGTGCAGCTCAATCCACTCCTCTCGCTGGTGGGGGTGAGTGCCTCGGCACTCGAAGCCTATGCCCTGCTGACCAAAACGGAAGTTGACTTGCTCATCTGCGACATCGAAATGCCCGAAATGACGGGTCTGGAGTTTGTGCAGAATATGAAGCACCCGCCGTTCGTGATTTTTCTGACCAGCCACCGTGACTACGCGCTGGCCTGTTATGAGGTATCGCCTATCGACTTTTTGGTTAAACCGCTGGACCCGGTCCGGTTTTTTGCCGCTATCGAGAAGGTGCGGCAGCGGTTGAGCAATCCGTCTGAAACGACGCTGGACGATCCTTACTTCTTTGTGCGGGAAGGTCAGCAGTACGTTCAGATTCGGTGCAACGACATACTGTATATGAAAGCCGACGCCAGCCTGCTGCAGATTGTAACCCCTACTCAGACCTACCAGCCTATTTTGTCGATTGCCAAACTGGAAGAGCAGCTTAAAAGTGAGTTATTTGTGCGGGTTCACCGCTCGTATGTAGTGCTGCGGTCGGCCATTAGCCGGATTGGTAAACAGGAACTGGTTCTGGTTTCAGGACACGCTATCCCCATTGGCGATCAGTATCAGGCTCAGTTACACCGTAAACACGTAGAAGGACGACTCATTCAGCGAAGCGCGTAAGCAGGGGGAAGACCTCTTTATACTACCATGATTGTACGGTTAGGCGGGTATCTTCTGGGCATACTAACAGGCTGTTGGGTTATCAGTAGCCCCGTATTGGCGCAGCCTGTGGCCCTGCCAACGCTGAAACAACAGATTACCGCAGCCCGCACCGATACGGCCCGCAGCCGATTGCTGTGCGAACTGGGCTATCAATATATTGGCGAAAACCTCGACTCCAGTTTTGTTTTTTTCGGGCAGGCACTGCAACTGGCCCGGCGCGGTCACGATTCGTTTGGTCAGGCCCGGGCCATGTACCACCTCGGTTTCACCCATCTTTATTACACAAAAGATGAAGCCAGCGCATTGCAGTGGCTCAGTGCCTTACTAAAGGTGACTAAAGCAGGCAATGACAATCAGCATCTGGCGCATTATTACCGGCTGATGGGTGTTGCTGCCTTCCATCAGCACATGGGAAATAGTGACGCGCTACTGGCAAAGAGTATTGACTATGCCAGAAAATCCGGCAACTGGCGTGTTCTGGCTGATACCTACGGTACGCGCTACGACCTTGCGGTTGCTGCTGGCCAAACTGATTTCGCGTTTCTGGCCAGTACCATTCAAAACGCTATGGCGGCCAGCCAGCCCTACGATACCGATGCCTGGGTAACTTTTGGACTGGACTACTGTTCATTGCTTGACAAAAACGGTAAACCGGAGGAGACATTGGCACTGGCCCGGCAATTGGCAGCTCAAACGAGTAAATTGAAGAAAAACTACGGCGAATTTGTCTATACCTGCAACCAGGGAAGGCTGCTGATCATCCTCAAAAAATATGATGAAGCCGAACAGGTGCTTAGGGCCGGGGTAGCTACCGAAAACCGCCGGCCCAAACCCGATTCACTGCATTTGTACCATTATTACCGCACCCTGATCGATGCCTACAAGCAGCAGAATGCCTGGCAAAAAGCGTATCAAACCCGCGACACCATGGCCCGCCTGCAACTTTGGCTCCAGACCGTTCGGCAAACCCGCGATGCCAAACTACGAATAACCCAGCAACTGGCCCGGTTAGATAAAGAGAAACATGCCGCAGAAATAGCCGTGCTGACGGTCAGACAGCAAAAGCAACAACTGCTGTTGCTGTCTGCCGCGCTGATTGCCCTGCTGCTGGCCGGATTTGTGTGGACGTTGTGGCGTACTCGTCAGCGTATCGAACGGCAGCGTACTCTGCTCGCGCAGCTCAACACCAACCTGACCGACGTAAACGCCACCAAAGACAAACTATTTGCCATTCTCTCCCACGATTTACGAGGCCCCATTGACAACCTGAGGGGTTACCTCACGCTGCACAACTGGGGGGCGCTCCGTCCCGACGAGTTCGATGCGTCGGCCCGGAGCCTGGGCGAGCGGCTCAACTACCTGCAGACTATGCTGGATAACGTGCTGAACTGGGCACTGTCGCAAATGAACGGAATGCAGGCCCAAATGAACACGAGTGCTGTTGCGCCCGTAATAGACCACGAACTGACGTTGCTAAAGCCCATTGCCGAAGCCAAAGGTATCGAACTTACCAGCCAGATTCCCACCGAAGCGCAGCTATGGATTGACAAAAACCACCTTGCCATTATTATCCGCAATCTGCTCCAGAACGCGCTCAAATTCACGCCAGCGGGGGGGGCGGTGTGTATCGGATACAGCCAAACCCGTACCCACCAGACTATTGACGTTACTGATACGGGCATCGGTATGTCAGAGGTAATACTGGCCGATACGTTCCGAATTACCCCAAATTCCCGACCCGGCACGGCCAACGAACCCGGCACGGGATTAGGTTTGGTGCTGGTTAAAGAGCTGGTCATGGCGAACGGCGGGCAGATTACCGTAGTGAGTGAAGAAGGGCGGGGTACTACGTTTTGGCTCACGTTCGCGGTTACCAAAAACACTCCGTTTGTCGTTTCTTCCAGGTCTGGTACGCCAGTCTCCGAAACAGTTGCCTGAATACAGTACCGGTCTGGACTTTTGCCGGGCTGTGCTGGACATAAATCTTCAACCCGTAAATAGCGGACATTCGTCCGTACTCATACGTGCTTTGTTTGTAGGTTTGCGGGAAGGTGGACGGATGTCCACGGTTAACTGGTGCGGATGAAAATCCTGCACCAATTGTACTGCCAAAATCCAAAACTTTATGACACGCTGGGGAATTCTGGGACCGGGCCACATTGCCCAAAAATTTGCCAAAGACCTGCAAACACTACCCGACGCGCAACTCTACGCCGTGGCCTCGACCGACCAGCAACGCGCCGACGGCTTTGCGCAGGAATACGGCATGACGCACTCGTTTGGCACCTACGACGGCCTGCTGACCCTGCCCGACCTCGACGTGGTTTACGTAGCCACGCCCCACGTCAAGCATTACGATAACGTGATGATGCTGCTCAACGGCGGGGTGGCGGTGCTGGGCGAAAAACCATTTGCCATGAACGGCAGTCAGGTGCGGGAGATGGCAGATACAGCGCGCGCGAAACAGGTTTTCCTGATGGAAGCCCTCTGGAGTCAGTTTATGCCGGTGCTGCAACGAGCCAAACAACTGGTCAGTGATGGGGCTATTGGCACCGTAACGGGCGTCCGGGCTGATTTCGGCTTTGCCGCACCGTTCCTGCCCGACCGGCGGCTATTCAATAAAAGCTTAGGGGGCGGGTCGCTGCTGGACATTGGTATTTATCCGCTGTTCTGGTCGTATCTGATGCTCGGTATGCCGGAGCGGGTAAAGGCGTCGGCTATTTTTGGCGAGACGGGCGTTGATGAGCAGTGCGGTATGGTACTGACCTACCCAAATGGCGAACTGGCGATACTGGATAGTACCCTGCGCACAAAAACGCCCTGCGAAGCCTTCGTACACGGCACCGGCGGGCAGATTCGAGTGCACAGCCGCTGGCACGAAACCGAGAGCCTGACGCTGGAACGCAACGGCCACGACCCCGAAACGATTACCATTCCCCGCCAGACATTCGGCTACGACTACGAAGCTGCCCACGTCATGCAGTGCCTCGCCGAAGGCCGTACCGAGAGTCCTGTCTGGTCGCTCAATGACAGCCTGAACCTGATGACGCTGTTAGACACCGTTCGGGCCGAAGCGGGTATTGTGTATGAATAGCCTGGTCCGGGTTTCGGTCGGCATAAAAGCGACCTTCCTCTTTATCTTCCTGCTTGCCCTGCCCGCGCAGGCGCAAAACTGGAAGCCGTACCACGAACTCAGCGATTTTTACCCGTCGTTTGCCATCGCCGTTTCGACGCTTAACCCCGCCGACACCACCCGCGACGAATACACCTTTGGCGACCCAGCCGGGCTGATGGGCGTTATCATTACGCCCGCCCGCGCCAACACTACCGTCCGGCTCGATCTTCGCTCCGGTGGTGATGTGTCGCTGTTTGCACCGGTGGTGCTGGACGCTACGCTGCCCGAAACCGGGGAGGAGTATCTCATTACGCCCCGTATTGCGTACAGTCCGGCGCAGTTGGCCGCCCTCCGGCAAGCCGTTACCACCACCATTACGTACAGCCTGACCATCAATGGGAAAGCGCAGACGCCCCGCACCGAAACCCTGCCCGTACACGCCATCAATGACTGCCCGTTTTCTGTGGTAGACTCGACCGATACCGAAACACCTATCGACTACGTATTTGCGGCCTACGTGAATGAGAACCATCCGTATGTGGAAGCCATTTTGCAGGAAGCCCTCCAGAAAAAATACGTCGATACCTTCACCGGCGACGCGGGCAGCGAAACCGATGTCTATCGGCAGGTGGCTGCTGTCTGGCGGGTATTGCAGGAGCGGGGCATCCGGTATGGTAACAATCCCGTAGCTCAGCCGGTGCGCAACGGTGTGGTGTCGCAGTACGTCCGGCTGCTGGATGAGAGCGTACAAACCGCCGAAGTCAACTGTGTGGATGGCAGCGTGTTGCTGGCGTCGGTGCTGCGCCGGATTGGTATCAACCCCATACTGGTGGTGGTACCGGGGCATATGTTCGTCGGCTTCGATGTGTTGCCCGACGGGTCGCATCAGGCGTATCTGGAAACCACGCTCCTCGGTGCCGACGCCCGCACCGCCGACGTAGCCGATAGCCCTCTCTATAAAATCCTGCTGGCTAACCGCACCGATACCCCTGCGCAGGTGGTACTGAAATCATTTGTGGCGGCTCTTGGCGCGGGTGACGAGCTCTTTACGCAGCACGAAAGCCGTATGCAGCATGTACAGCCGGGCTACGCATTCGTCAACATCGGCGACGCCCGCGACGCCGGTATCGCCCCGATTCAGTACGTAGGGTCGGGCATTCCCAGTCGTTAAACCATAGCCGGTTCGTCTATCTGCTTCGCTGCCACCTGCCGTAGTAGTCCGTAACCCAACAACCCTGCCACGAGCGAAGCAAGCAGAATAGCAACTTTGGCTCCGTCCTGCAATGCAGGTTGCCCATCAAAAGCCAGCAGGGTAATGAATATCGACATGGTGAAGCCGATACCCGCCAGAATCGATACGCCAATAAGCTGCCGCCAGTTTACGCCGGCTGGCAGCGCGGCCCAGCCCAGTCGAACAGCTCCATAACATAGTACCACAATGCCCAGCGGTTTGCCCAGTAGCAGTCCGGCCATAATGCCCAGAGCGAGCGGGTCGGTCAGTTGTCCCAGCGTGGCCGGGTCGAAGTGAATACTGGTATTGCAGAACGCAAAGAGTGGAATGACCACGAAGGCTACAGGCCAGTGCAGTACTTGTTCGAGCCGCTGCGCTGGTGAGCCAATCTCCTGCGAAAGGTCTTCCAGCTCTTCGCTAAAATCGCGTGGTACAAAGTTCTTCTCACCAATTAGTTGCTTCATAATACCAAGCCGCAACTGTACGTTGGCCGGGTCGGTCAGGCGGGTGCGGAACGGAATAACCAGAGCCAGCAATACGCCCGCAATAGTAGCGTGTACGCCCGACTTGAGCGTGAGGTACCAAAGCACCAGTCCCAGCAGCAAATACAGCGACAATACCCGAACGCCCAGCCGGTTCAGCAGAAGCAATCCCAGCCACGTACCGCCCGCAGCCATCAGATAGCCCCACTCGATAGTCTGGGTGTAAAAAACGGCAATGACCAGCACCGCGCCGAGGTCGTCAACAATGGCCAGCGCAGTGAGGAAAACTTTCAGAGCCAGTGGTACGCGGTTGCCCAGCAGGTTGACAATGGCCAGCGCAAACGCAATGTCGGTAGCCATTGGAATACCCCAGCCCCCGGCGGTAGGCGTATCTTTATTGATGATCCAGAACAGCAGGGCGGGAATCAGCATACCCCCCAGCGCACCCACCATCGGCAAACTGGCCTGCCGGATGGTAGCCAGTTCGCCCTCCAGCACCTCGCGTTTGATTTCCAGCCCTACAATCAGGAAGAACAGGGCCATCAGCCCATCGTTGATCCAGTGCGACAGGGTCTTGTTTAGCTCAAGGTCGCCAATGGTAATCGAGAACGTATTTTCCCACAATTCGGGGAAGTGCTGTGCGAAACCCATATTGGTGTTGGCTAAGGCCAATGCTATCAGGCTACTGACAAGCAGGACGATGCCGCTGGCCGCTTCCTGACGGAAAAATTCGGTGAAGGGCTGAAGTAGTGGTTTTCCAATGCGTTGACGTAGCGTGTTACGACTCATTCGGGTGTAGTTTTTAGGGCATATCTATTACCATTAACCTTTTTGAAACAAACTCGATTATGGCAGACCAGAAAAATAGGTGTAGCTACCTCCCGTCCATTATCGACGTGTAGCCTGCCCGCCGGTAGTAGGCGATGAATGCTGGCTCTGGTGCTATGGAGAGGAGCAGATGGCACAGTATTAAAAAAGGCCGGTCAACTGTCCGGCCTTTTTCCACATTACACCCCTTCGACCTGCCGGTCAGACTAGTTTATGAAGAAAGACAGCAGGTGAGTATTCGCATAGCGAACGCAACAAAGGTCAGATTGTCAGGTGAAAATGGGATTAAGTCCGTATTAGAAGGAAATTAGAAAGTACCCAGGGTATGGCTCACGATGATAGATAAATCCGTTCATCCCAAACTTCAGGGGTTTGGTCCCAAAAGAAGTGGGTTTCAACCAAGTTGATTTGCATTGGACGTCAGGAATGCGACATTTGATGCCGTACCCTCTACAACTTCTTTATGAAACTGACTATTACAAATCTTACCAAAACGTATAGTAATGGTGTTCGCGCGCTGAATGACGTATCGCTCACGATGAACGCGGGGCTGTTTGGGCTCCTGGGTCCCAATGGCGCGGGCAAGTCCAGCCTGATGCGTACCATTGCCACTTTGCAGGAAGCCGACAGTGGCCGGATTATTTTTGATGGTCCGTTTGGCCAAATCGACGTGTTTGCCCAGCCCGACGCGCTCCGGCAGCGGCTCGGCTACCTGCCGCAGGAGTTTGGCGTTTATCCCCGCATTGCCGCCGACACGCTGCTCGATCACCTTGCTGTGCTGAAGGGCATTACCAATGGCAAAGAGCGCAAAGAGACCGTAGCGGCCCTCCTTCACAAAACCAATCTCTACAACGTCCGCACCAAGAACCTCGGCGGGTATTCGGGCGGTATGAAGCAACGCTTCGGCATTGCGCAGGCCCTACTGGCCAACCCTGACCTCATTATTGTTGACGAACCCACCGCCGGTCTCGACCCCGGCGAACGCAACCGGTTCCTGAACCTGCTGGGCGAACTCGGCGAAGACCGCATCATTATCCTCTCTACCCACATCGTAGAAGACGTGCAGGAACTCTGCCGCAACATGGCCATCGTGAACAAAGGCACGGTCATGTTTCAGGGCCACCCCGACGATGCCCTGGCCTCCGTGGCTGGGCGGGTTTGGCGCAAGCGTGTGAGTAAGGCCGAACTCGCCGAGCTCAAAACTACTGCCACCGTCATCTCCGAGCGCATGGTAGCGGGCGATCCCGTCATTCACGTCCTGGCCGACGTCAGCCCCGGCGTGGGCTACCAACCCATCGAACCCACCCTCGAAGACGTGTATTTCACCAATATCCTCCAACTCGCCTAAACGCAAGGGTGGTGCGCCACCCTTGCGTTTAAAAAACCTGAAACCATGATTGAAATTATCAAGTTCGAGTGGGCGTACCGGCGTGGTCGGCCCGCTACGTATATCTACTTCGGCCTGCTTTTGCTGATTGGCTTTCTGACGCGGGCCACCGACGCCGTGCAAATAAGCGCGGGCGGGCAACTGAAAGAAAATGCCTCGCTCACAACGGCAATTTCTATTATGGGGCTGATGATTGGCGTTGGGACATTCATCATCTCGGCGATTATGGGCGTGGCTGTGGTGCGCGATGCCGAAAACAACACTGAGAGCCTGTTTTTTACCACGCCCATGACCAAGGCACAATACCTGTTTGGGCGGTTTATCGGATCATTCCTGATCCTCCTTGTGATTTTAACCGCCCTGCCCCTCGGTATGTGGCTCGGCGATGTAATGCCCTGGCGTGAGGCTGGCCGGATGCTGCCCATACGCCCGGCTATCTACTGGCAGCCATTTCTGACACTGATGCTGCCATTTGCGTTTATTCTGTCGGTTATTTTCTTTTCGGTGGGGGCGTTGAGTCGCCGGATGGTGGTGATTTTTACGCAGGCACTATTCTTCATCATGCTGTACTTTGCGGGGCAGGCCCTGCTGGAACAACTGGACAACCGGGACTGGGCCGCCCGGCTCGATGTGTTTGGGGTTCGACCGTTGAACGAGCTGACCCGCTACTGGACGGTGGCCGAGAAAAACACCCGCCTGGTGCCAATGACTGGCATCCTGCTCGAAAATCGGCTTATCTGGGGCACCATCGCGTTGGTACTGCTGGCCGTTACGTACCGGCTGTTTGCCTTTCGAACGGCCCAGACCGGCTCTCGTAAACTCGCCTTTCTGACCCGCAAACAGGCCACCAATACCGAGGCCGTGCCGGTGCCGCCCGCGCTGACGTTGCCGGTGGTACATCAGCAGTTTGGATTCGGTGCGCGGTTAACTGCATTCAGGCGTATGGTGCCGTTCTATGCCCGCATCGTGGGTCGCGATCTGCCGTTTATTGCGCTGGCCATTTGTGGCTATGTTCTGCTGGTTTTTTTTCTTTATCAGGAAACCCAGGGCGATACGCCCCAACTGCCCCTAACCAGCGAAATTGCCAACACGATTACGGGCAATATCTTTTCGGTTATTGTGCTGCTGATTGGCGTCATGTATGCCGGTGAGTTGGTATGGCGGGAGCGGGCAGTGCGACTGGCACAAATTCAGGATGCCATGCCCCTGCCCACTGGATTGACGTACCTGAGTCAGTTTGTGGCCCTGATGCTGGTGCTGACCGCCCTGTTTATAGGGGCGGCTGGCGTGGGAATGCTGGCGCAACTGGCGCAGGGCTACACCCACCTGGAGCCGGGTCTGTACGCCAAAGAAATTGGTACAGCACTGATTGGCATGACTATTACCATTGGGCTGGCCTTCGCGTTGCAATTGCTGATCAACAACAAGTTTGCGGGCTATGCCGTCATCATTTTAGTTTTGTTTGGCTGGGACCAGCTTCGTAAAGTGGGCCTGGAACACCCGCTCACACAGTTCGATTCGGGAAGCACCGGGCCGTACTCCGACCTGAACGGCTACCGAAACGTGATGATAGGCTTTCTCGCGCTTAAAACGTACTGGCTGGCCATTGTGAGCCTGTTGCTGGTGGCGGGGCTGCTGCTGTCGGTGCGCGGTACGGAAGAGTCGCTGCGTATCCGGTGGGCGCAGAGTCGTCGGCGGCTGACGGGGCCGTTTCGGCTGGCGTTGGGCGCGGTGGTTGTGTTGCTGGTGAGCAGCGGGGCATTTGTGTATTATAATACGAGTGTGCTGAACGAATTCCAGACCGAGAAAGAAGGTATTCAGGAGTCGGTAGATTATGAAAAGACGCTCAAGAAATACGCGAAGCAGCCACAGCCTAAAATCACCGACGTATCGCTCAACGTGGATTTGTACCCGGCTAAACGCAGCTTTTCGGCAATGGGAACGTACAAGCTACAAAACCGTACCGACAGGCCCATCAACACCATTTTTGTGCAAAAGTACCTGTCTGATGATTTGCACCTGACCAAACTTACGTTTAGCAAAGCGGGAAAACTCGACACGACTCACGCCGAACGTTTTGGCTTCCGAATGTACACACTTGCCCAGCCCCTGCAACCCGGCGATTCGCTGCAAATGGACTTTGCCCAAAACCGGACTCCACGCGGTTTTTCGGCAGACGGGGCCAGCAGTTCTATCATTCCCAACGGTACGTTCATTGACCAGGGGCTTTTCCCAATGCTCGGCTATGAAGAAAACTATGAGTTGCAGGACGACGACGAACGGCGCGAGAAAGGACTGCCCGAACGCGAACGGATGCGCACCCGCACCGATCCGGTTGGCCTGCGGCAGGGCGCACTCGGCGATGATGCCGACGAGATCAACTTCGCCATCACCGTCAGTACCGACCCCGACCAGACCGCCATTGCTCCCGGCTATTTGCAAAAGACATGGGAGAAAGCCGACGCCAACGGGCAAGTACGCAAGTATTTCAGCTACAAAATGGATCGGTCCATCGCCGATTTCTACGCCATCGTATCGGCGCGGTATGCCGTTAAAAAAGAGCTATACAAACCCCGCGTGGGCAGTCCGGTTAGTCTCGAAATCTATTACCACCCCGACCATGCCGTAAACCTCGACCGGATGGTACGCGGCATGAAAGCGTCGCTGGATTATTACTCGGCCAACTTCGGGCCGTATCAGTACCGGCAGTTGCGGATTCTGGAGTTTCCCCGGTATCGGGGCTTTGCGCAGTCGTTTGCCAATACCGTTCCCTTTGCCGAGGGCATGGGCTTTACCCAGAAAATCAGCGACAAGCCGGGCAACATCGACTACGCGTTCTACGTCACCTGCCACGAAATTGCGCACCAATGGTGGGGTCATCAGGTAGAGTCGGCCAACGTGCAGGGCGGTACGCTGCTCATCGAATCGCTGTCGCAGTACGGTGCGCTGATGGTGATGAAGCAAGCGTATCCGAAGGAGATGATGCAGAAATTTCTGAAGAACGAACTCGATGATTACCTCGGTGGGCGGGGCTTCGAGCGCAAGAAAGAGAAGCCGCTGGCCGAGGTCGAAAATCAGCAGTACATCCACTATAACAAAGGTTCGCTGGCCATGTACGCGCTTCAGGACTACATCGGCGAAGCCACCGTAAACCGCGCCCTCCATACCTTTCGCGATAAATGGAACCTGGACAAACTGGCCCAAAACGGACGTTACCCCACCTCCGCCGATTTGATTGCCGAGTTCCGCGCCGTCACGCCCGACAGCCTGCAATCGGTCATCACGGATTTATTCGAGACCATGACGCTCTTTGAGAATAAGGCAGACAACGTAACGGTAAAACCCGCGGGGAAAGCCTTCGACGTAACGCTGACGGTATCGGCAGCCAAGTTTCGCGCCGATAGCCTGGGCAATGAAACACCCACAAAGCTCAACGACCTGATTTATATTGGCGTCTATGGCGAAGGCAAGAGCGATCAGGACAAGCTGCTGTTCTACCAGAAATACCGCCTGACCAAACCAAAGCAGATCATCACCGTCCGCGTAAATGAGAAGCCTACCCGCGCCGGTATCGACCCCCTCAACATCCTCGTTGACCGCAACTCCGGCGACAATGTGAAGGCGGTGGAGTAGTAAGCAGTTCTCAATAGGCAGTAAGTAAACAGAAAGCCCGGTCATCACGACCGGGCTTTCTGGTGGGTAAGTAGAGACAGAAGATTCCCTGTCTCTACTTATCCCACCAAACCGGCGTTTCCAGGGTGTTGGGTCCCTGACTGGCAACGGCCGCCTGCTGATTGGCCTGATTGACCGAGTTCTCCGAGTCAGGATAGGTCAGGCGCACGATGAAATTACCCTGAATCGTCTTGCCGGGATACGGGTTGGGCGCAAGCACAGGGAAATTGCTGCGCCGGAAGTTGGCCCATCCTTCCGAAAAATTCAGGAACGACGCGACCCAGTATTGCGTGTTAATCTGCTCCAGTGCCCGTGCTGCATTGTACGGGTTTGCCGCGAGATAAGCCGTAATAGCCGCTGCCGGAACTGCCGAAGCCGGGTCGTAGTCGGCCATTTGCTGGAGGTGAGCCGTAACACCGGCGTTGTAGAAGTCAGCAACGTTGCCCGTAGTCCAGCCGCGCTGAGCGGCTTCAGCCAGTAGAAGCTGTGTTTGGGCGTGGGTCACGAGAAACGATGGGGCCGCCAGTTTGCCCATGCGCGTCCGGTCAAGCTGCGAATAGTCGTAGAAACTGCTTATTCCGTCTTTCTTCGCCTGGTCCACAATAGTGCCGTTATCGAAGCCCAGCGGCATCCCAATCTGAACGGTTGGCGTACGGTCGGCGCGGGTGGCTGTTTGACCTGGACCACTGCTGGCCCCAACGTACCGCACGGCAATGGATGCTAAGCGCGGGTCGTTGTTGCCTTTGAGGTAGTTGACAAGATAGGCAGTCAGGTAGTAGTTATTGGCTTCCGAGCCATTCAACAGGACATTGGTAGGGTTCTGATAGGCTGCGGCATCGTGCCTGATAACGAAATTATCGGCGTTGCTTTGAAAAACACCCCCCGCAACGGCCTGCCCCACCGTTTGGCGGGCCAGCGTAGGGTTTACCGCCGACAGCCTCATGCCCGCCCGCATCAGCAAGGAATAACCCAGTTTCTTCCATCTCGATATGTCACCCCCATAGGCTACCTCTCCGGTTTCGATGGTCTTGGCCGGGTCGAGAGCTGACGAGGCTTCGCGGAGTTCTTTCAGGATGTCCGTATAGATGGCCTCCTGCTTATCATATTTCGGGAAAGCGGTGTTCCCAATAAAACCCAGTCCGGCCTCGGTGTACGGAACATCGCCGTAGGTGTCAGTCAGGACTATGAACGCATGGGCTTTCAGGATGCGCGCCATATTGTACAGGTTGGAGCGGGCCGGGCTGCTCTTGGTCTGGTCAATTATGTCGACCAGATACCGGATTACATTCTGATAATACCGGCTCCAGATGGCCGCATTTCGGGGTACGTTGTTCTGGTTGAAGTTAGCACCCGCCAGTGTAGAGCCATTGGGCGAAAACACCTGCTGTACAATGGCCGACTCGAACACCAGCACATCGTTGGGCGATGTGCTGGTCAGCAGCGCATTGTTGAAGGTGAAAACCGGGTTTAGGGCCGTTGGCGAGTTGGGGTTGACGTTCAGCGTATCAAACCCCCGTTCGCAGGCAGTTGCCGTTGCCAGAAGAACGGCAATAGTCCAGATTATAGGTAGTTTTTTCATTGTGGTATAAGATCAGTTCTTTTTAGGAATGAATGAATTAGAACCGGGCGTTCAGGTTGAAACCAATACTGCGGGTCGTAGGGATACCCGTCGATTCAAGACCAACGACGTTGTCGGACGAGAAGCCGAACGATTCGGGGTCGATGTTGGGTACCCACTTTTTCAGGATAGCCACGTTGCTCGATACCGCACTCAGCCGCAACCCTTTAATGAATAGTGTCCTGGGCAGATACCGTGTGAAATCGTAAGTAATCGTTACCTGACGCAGTTTCACAAAGCCACCGTTGAAAACCATCGGCTCGGTAATACCCGCTACCAGCGTTTCGTAGTAGGTTTGAGGAGAGACCCGCGTAACATTGGGCGTAGCAGACGTAGCTGCATTGCCATCCGATCCCAGCACTGCACCCTGACCAACCATAAGCCTGTCTGCCGCACCCCGACCAACAAGGGTAAGTTCCTGCAAACCGTGCCGAATCAGGTTCCGGTTGGTACCGGATATCATCTTGTTACCCAGCTTGTAGTCAATCAGGAACGAGAGCGAAAGGCCACGGAAGTTGAACGTGTTGGTGATACCGCCAAACCAGTTGGGCAACGCCGACCCAAACGACTGTTGTATTGGGTTGCGTAGTGGTAACCCACCTGTACTGTGTACAAGCTGCCCCTGACTGTTGCGCAGCAGCGGAAAGCCGTATAACTGCCCCAGCGGCTGACCCACTACCTGCCGAAGCTCGCCAATGAAAATGCCGCCACCTGTTACGATCTGAGCCGGTAAGCCGTCGCCGTTGATATCCTTTTCGGGGGTTCCGTCGTCGTCAGTCAGGAGTTTCAGGAGTTTAGTCTGGTTGTAAGCGGCATTCGCGCTGATGTCCCACGAGAAATTATCGGTACGTACCGGCGACAGCGTCAGCAGCATCTCAACACCCCGGCTGCGGCTTTGCCCGCTGTTAATGAGCGTATTGACGTAGCCCGACGCATCAGATACCTGAGCCGCCACAATCTGGTCACTGGTAATTTTGTTATAATACGCCACGTCGAAACCAATCCGGTTGTTGAACATCTTAAGTTCCAGCCCTACTTCGGTTTCGGCCACGCGCATGGGCTTCAGGCCGGTGTTCGGCACCGTACCGGACGTGATAAAGCCAACGGGCTGCCCCTGAAACAGGTTGCCGTTTACGCCGTAAAACAAACTGTTGGAGTACGGGCCTACATCGGTGTCGCTGCCCACTTCGGCGTAAGCCGCGCGGAGTTTACCAAACGTGAGCCAACTCGGCATGGCACTACTGAACGCCTGTGAGAACACAAAACTGCTCGTTACCGACGGGTACAGCACACTGCGGCTGCCGGGGGCCAGGGTCGAGAACCAGTCGTTTCGCACGGTACCGTTCACGAACAGAAAGTCATTGTACGACAGTTCAAGCTGCCCATAGAGCGAGTTTACTTTACGTTCGCTGAGGTCGGTGATCGGGTCTTTCAGTTGTGAATTCTGGGGTGTGTACAGGCCGCGTACTACAAAGTTGGTGGCCTGTGTGCTGTTGAGGTCGCTCCTGCGGTAAAGTTGGTTGCCGCCAACTGTAGCGTTGACACCAATCTTACCAAACGTGCGGTTGGCCCCAATCAGGAAGTCGGAGTTGACCTCCCGAAACTGCCGCGATTCGGTCACGTAGCGGCCATTGACAAAACCCGCCGGAGCTGCCGGCAGGGATGCCTGACCCGTTGGGAAATTGTATTCCTGATTTCTTGACCAGTAATCCTGCCCAATACGCCCCTGCACGTACAGCCAGTCGGTGAAATTATACTTCAGGGCTACGTTGCCAAAGATGCGGTCACGCCGGATGTTCTCGAACTTCTCGGCCAGGGTAAAATACGGGTTGGTCCGGTTGCGGAAACGGCTATAGACAAACTCGTTGCCATCGGCATTGTACTTGTTGGCTTCCAGTACGTCGAGCGGCAGCGAGTTGGCCAGGGTATAAATAACGGTTGGCGTACTGAAGTCCTGCTGCGCCAGCTGGGGTGGGTTTTTGTTGTATTCGCTTGAGTAGTTTATGGTACCCGTTACATTCAGTTTGGTTGAGAGGTTGTAGTTGAAACCGAGGTTGATGGTTCGGCGGTTGAAGGTATTGTTGCGGGTGATGCCCTTGCTGTCAAGATTGGACAATGACAGGTTGAAGCCTCCCTTCTCGCCCGCCGACGATAGCTGAATGGTGTTGGTCCAGTTCTGGCCATTGCGGTAAAACGTATTGATTCGGTTGCGAACCGGCTCGTAGGGAACGGTAACGCCCCCAAATAGCACTTGCGTCATGCCGGGCTGGAATCGCTCCCCCCAACTCCACACACCTGATGTTGGGTTAGGAGCCGTTGGCCGAGCGCCCTGCTCGCCCTGCCCGTATTCGTACTGGAAATTAGTGAAGTCGAGTGGCTGTTCAACGGTAAAGTTGCTGTTGTACGTCACGCCGATTCCCTGCGTAGTGCCTTTGGTTTTGGTCGTAATCATGATAACCCCGTCCTTGGCCCGCGAGCCATACAGTGCGGCAGCGGTGGCTCCTTTCAGTACGGTCATCTGCTCGATGTCGTCCGGGTTGATGCTGCTCAGGCCATCGCCCCCGTCAGAGTTATTGAAATCGCGGTTGCCAACGGAAGCGTCTGAGCCTCTGTTGCCGGAGTTCAATGCGAAGTTTGTATTGTCGATGGGTACGCCGTTGATTACGATCAGCGGGCTGTTCTGCCCCGAAAACGACGACTGCCCCCGGATACGAACCTTGCTCGTACTGGCCGGTCCCGAACCGAGTCCGGTAATTTGTACACCGGCCATCTTGCCCTGTAGGGCGTTCATGAAGTTAGGCTGCCGGTTTACATTGATCTGCTCCGGGGATAGGGTTGCCGTGGCATAACCCAGGGTTTTGGCTTCTTTCTTGATACCAAGAGCCGTCACAATCACCTCATTCAGGTTCTGCTGCCCCTCTCTGAGCGACACCGTCAGCGACGACCGGTTGCCAATGGCTACTTCCTGTCCTTCAAACCCAATGGCACTGAATACCAGCGTAGTGTTGGGCAATACGTTGAGGTTGAAATCGCCGTTGGCGTCAGTGGTGGTACCCAACTGGGTATTTTTCACCAAAATTGTTACGCCGGGTAATCCCTGCTGATCTTTCTGCGAAAGCACCCGCCCGGTGAGCCGGCGGTCCTGCGCCTGCGTTGTTACGGTCATCAGCATAACCGCCCATAACAGCAAAGCCGGTACACGAATTCGTGAGTAGATAAATTGTTTCATGTCAATGGATTATAGGTTTATTTATTCAAATAAGGCAAGTATATCTTGCTTAGATGATAATTGTCTAAAGCAACATTCAGTCGAATTCTACTATGGGAGGGAGTGCAGATTATTATCTGACACAGACAGTTGTAAACCAATCAGTAAATCAAGCCTTTACCGAATCTGTCATAAAAGACGCCCGGCTGATTTGGCCGGGCGTTCTGCAGGAAATACTATAAGTTATACTCAAAACCGTTCTGTATCGCCGTTGGCGAAGTAGAGGCTGAGTACGTCGGTTCTCAGTACTGTGGGCTGTCGGGCCAGTTGCAGCGTTTGTGTATTCAGGGCGTTCTACGCAAATAAATCAGCTGCTACAAACTGAAAATCGGGGAGTACGGGCGCGGCAGAAATGGTTTGCTGACCCTTAAAAACCGTCGATTCGTCGGGGCTGGTATAAACGTAAATTTTTTGACGTAGCGGAACCACGTACCAAACCAGCGTTGCCCCGCCATCGAAGTAATCCTGAATCTTGTCCAGCACGTCCTGATGACTTTCGGAATCCGACAGAATTTCAATGGCAAAAAGCGTACTGACACGTTCGCCCCGCCGGATAGCTTGCCGTTGTTCAGCCGTGAAATAGGAAAGGTCAGGAATGCGCTTGCGAGTGTTGTCCACGTAGGAGTCCAGTTCAGGATACAAAACGTGATTTTGCTCAAACTGAATTGTCTGGACAAATTGGCGAACCAGAAAGTCGGCAATGTCTATTTCGTTTTGTTTCATGGATGTAGGAATGATCTTCCCCCGGACAAACTCAAAGTTACCGTCGTTGCCGGGCTGCTGCTGCCACTGCTCAAACTCATCGACCGTTTTGAGGTCGGTTGGCAGAACGCGGTCGGGTGTTAGGGTTGCGGTTGTCATACGTAGCTGGCTGGCTGAGTGATTAATCAATAATACGAAAAAATAAAGCGGGAGGGCCATTGTATTGGCCCTCCCGCTTTATTTTTTCGTCTCCTGCCCGCTTTACTTCAGCGAGTTGATCCAGGCGGCAATCTTGAGCGCGTCGGCTTTGGGTACCTGCGGCATGGCGGCCATTTCTGTGTAGCCCGGCCAGTGCTCGGGCTTGGGGTTGTAAATCAGATCCACGATCTGCTCGTTGGTATATTTCCGCTTCGCCACATCAGCATAAGCCGGGCCAACCTGCCGCTTGTTGGTTTGGTGGCAGGCCAGACACGTGTGCTTTGACAACAGACCTTTCACCTCGTCATACGTCGGTGCTTTGGCCATCGCTACGGCCTGACCTTCTGCCACGTTCAGTCTCGAACCCGTTGCCGTAACCCTGGCCCCTTTGGTTGGTGCTGCTTTTGCCGGAGCCGTTTTGGCCGGGCCGCGTTCGGCGGGTTCGGTTTTGGCGGGCGTAGCCGCCGAGTTCATCGTGCTGACCTCGTTTATGCTCAGCTTCTCGCCCGCTGGGATGTTGTTGAGCGTGTAGTACGCAATAGGATGCACCAGCGAATACGACCCTTCCTGTCCCCGAACGCCGTCAAGCGTGAGCTGGTGGATATAGTATTTGCGCAGATCGTCCACTATGATCCGGGCTTTCATGCCATCGGCAGAGACCTTTACGCCTTTCAGCGGCAGGGCTTCCTTGTTGATCGTTGGCGAACCATAGACCGCCTGGTACTTGTAGATGAAACTCTCAACCCGGTACGACGCCAGGTCTTCGGCAGACTTCTTATCGACGGGCTTCGTGAACTCGATCTCGAAGCCGTCGGGCATGGCTTTTACGGTACGCATCTCAAACGGTACGGTGCCGTTCCAGACCAGCCGCTGCAAGCCTTCGTTGGCCTCGCCCGCCGAACCCCAGCCCCGGTTGGTTTCGCCCACGAACAGCGAACCATCTCCAGCGAAGGCCATGCGTAAAACCCCCGACCGGAAACCATTGCGAAACTCGATAGCCCCACCCTGATACTCGCCGTTCACTTTCTCCATAAACACCCGCGATATTTTGCTCATGCCCTGATCGCCCACCAGCAACTGCCCGGCAAACGGCCCGAACGCACCGTCGGGAATTTGCAGAATTTCGGAGTTGGAGATGCCCAGAATGCCATGCGGCAACCAAACGGCGGGCGTCTGAATATCGACGTTCGGAAACTGCTCTTTCAGGGTATATAGCAAATCGGGCGTCTCATTAACCACGTTTTCGGGCTTGATATACCGACCGTTTTCGTTCCGACGCTGGCGCGGATCAACTTTGGCGTACAACTGCTCGGTGGTCAGCTTGAGGGGCGAGTTGGCCATGCCCGTCCATTTCAGTCCGGCGGGGTGGCCCACAAACGAACCTTTCCTGACGTGCGTAACACCCCCCGATCCCATCCAGTCGCCCTGATTGTCGGCGTAGAACAGTTCACCGTCGTAAATACCCAGTCCGGCGGGTGAGCGCATGCCCGTTGCCCAGGGCTGCATGGTACCTTCCGGGCTGATTTTCATGGTCCAGCCGCGCCAGGGGACCCGGCTTTCACCCCGCCACCATTCTTCGCTGCCAAACGCTACGTTGCCCGTTACAAAGAAGCTACCGTCCGGCGCAATTTTCGGTCCGAAACTATACTCGTGGTAATGTCCCGACAGGGGCCAGGCATATACCGTCTCGAACACATCGGCTTTGCCATCTTTGTCGGTGTCCACCAGCTTGGTCAGCTCGCCCCGCTGGGCGCAGTACAGTGCACCATCTTTGTAGGTCAGTCCCAGAATCTCGTGCAGCCCCGACGCAAACTTGCGGAAATAAGGCCGGCGGCTGGTTGGGTTTTCCACGATCCAGATGTCGCCCCGGCGGGTGGCTACGCCGAGGTTACCGTTGGGCAGCGTCACGAGGCCACCCACTTCGAGCAGGGTGCCTTCGGGCGATGTGACCTTCATTATTTTGGAGAAATCTTCTTCTTTGGGCGATTCCTGCGCCCACGCCGTCAGCATCGTGGCGGTGGTGAAAGCTGTGGTGAAAGCTACGGTAAATAGGGTTGTGAGTATCTTTTTCATGGCTTAAAACAGGATTGAGTACTGGACTTTGTCTTTTACGGGCAGGATCAGTTCCTGTTTGCCGCCCGCACTGCGTATCATCGGTTTAGCCCCGTTTGCGTTGTCGATGCGCACGTATTCGGTGCCGTCAACTAAGTACATGCCATTGTTCATGTCGCTGATGCTCTTACCGCTGGCCAGGCGGGCATACATGCCGCTGGCCGGATTGGTAACCGATACCTCGCGCTGAATGCCCTGACCGTTGGGCAGCACCCGGATTTTATCATCGACCATCGCGCCGTAACTCTGGTAGCGGAAGGTGGGCAGATCGCTGGGGTCCAGCACGTAGCCTTTGGGCCGGAAGCCCGAACCCGTTGTATCGGCAATCCAGGCGGTTTCGGGCGAAGTTAGTTTGCCCAAAAAGAGCATTGGCTGCCCCATGTGTTCTACCATGCCCATTGGGCGAGAAGAGCCATCGCCCCGTTCGTGCCACATGGGCGTAGCGTCCAGAAAATTGCCCCGCCAGACCTGCACCACCGCCCCTTTGTCGAGGTCGTAGGTATAATGCACGTTGTTGGGGCTGCCCACCGAAATGCCGTGCGTAACCCGCATCGGCTTACCATCGGTAGTGGCACTGGCGGGGATGTCCATGAAGCTGCGCAGGATAGTGTTCGTAGGGGCATCAATCAGAATAGGATCAACGGGGTCGCGCTGTGGTGCGTTTTTGTCGCCAATAGCGCTGGACCTGTTGGGGTTGGGGCGGGGTTTGTCGTAGGCTACGTAGCTAATATTCCGAAAGGCCACCGCGCCATGATCGCCCTGAATCAGGAGCGGCCCCGTTGGTTGCTCGGTTTCAAACGTTGCCCCGCGGGTTGGGCCGGTCATCTCCACATCGTCCTGCACCATTACGCCGTTCAGCTCGATTCGGATGACGCGGGCGTTTTCGGTTTTCTGGCCCTGCGCATTGAAGCGGGGAGCCTGAAATGAGATTTTCATGTGCTGCCACAGGCCCGGTGCACGGCTGGCGTTTTGCCGGGGGGGCTGGCCTTCGTAGCCTTTCTGACCATCGGGGCGTTTTTCGTCCCAGCGTTCGTAAACAGAACCATTGTCGTGAACATTGGGCTGTTTAACGTCCCAGCTATCCCGCAGCTGCACTTCGTAACGCCCCTGCAAGTAAAGGCCTGAGTTTGCCTGCGGGGCCATCATATAGTCCAGTTCCAGGTCAGCGTCGCCGTGTTGCAGCGTGGTTTGCAGATTGTACTGATCGCCGGATAAAAGCTGCCCTTTTTTGGACATTGCCGGCATATTGACCAGTACGCCCGTGCCTTTGTCAGTCATGAGCATGTTGGGCTTGCCGAGATCGGCGCGAACGCTGCCCACGATCTGCCAGTTGGCAGCAGCGGGGTTAAACGCGCTGAGGTCATTGAGTGGTAGCGCTGTTCCGGGAGTTTGGGCCTGAGCAGTTAGCCAGCTGGTGCAACTTAACGCTACTGCCCACCCGAAGCGAATGAATAAAAATGGTTTTTGCATGGAGTAATTAGAGAATTTGGCGGTCGAAATTTACCATTTTTTCCCCACAAAAGGCTTAACTGTATGCTTTACCCTATATTTGGCCGGTAAATAACCCGATCATATCGACCATGAAAAACACGTATGCAGTACCCGCCGTTGGGTTGCTTCTGGCTGGCCTGACCAGCATCACAGTTGCTTTTGCCCAACCCGAACCCGGCAAACAAACCCCCCAGTCAACCGAAATCTGGGAACCCATACCGCCCATTGTAACACCCGGCGTTTATTCGGCCAGTACCGCCGGTACCACGCCCCCATCCGACGCTGTTGTACTATTCGACGGCAAAAACGCCGATAAATGGGTGGCCAACAAAGGCTACAATCCCACCAGCAGCAACGCCCCGCTCCAGTGGGTTGTGCGCGATGGGGTGCTGTACTCCGGCAAAACCTCGTCGGCCATGACCAAGCAGGAGTTTGGCGATATGCAGTTGCACATCGAGTTCCAGACGCCCGAGAAAGTAGAAGGAAACGGGCAGGGCCGGGGCAACAGCGGTATATTTTTGCAGGGCCGCTACGAAATTCAGGTGCTGGACAATTACGAGAATCCAACTTACGTAAACGGCATGGTTGGCTCGGTCTATAAGCAGGCCATTCCGCTGGCTAACCCCAGCCGCAAACCCGGCGAATGGCAGAGTTACGATATCATTTATCTGGCTCCACATTTCAATAAAGCCGGGCTGATGATTGAGCCGGGTTACGTTACGGTATTGCTCAACGGCGTACTGGTGCAGAACCGGGCGGCCATTCGCGGTACCACCGAGTACATTGGCTACCCCAAAGTACAGGCCCACGGCAAAGGCCCGCTCATTTTGCAGGATCACGGCAACCCCGTTGGTTTCCGCAATATCTGGGTGCGGGAGATCTAATGGTTCAGAAGTAAGCGAAGAGTCCCCGCTACCGACTGTCGGTAGCGGGGACTCTTCGCTTACGGCTATATTATCTCTGACCGTTGACTATCAATACCCGCGCGACAGCGTCACGGCACTTTCGAGCGGTTGGCCCGCCTGGAAACGGGTGAGGTTGTGCAGAAACTGGTCAAGTTTGCCCTGATCTTCGTTGGGTTGCCCCCCGGCGGTGTGCTGGGTCAGAATCACGTTGGGCAGGGTCCAGAGGGGGCTGCTGGTGGGGAGGGGTTCGGTGGCCGTTACGTCCAGCACGGCACCGGCCAGGTGACCGCGTTGCAGGGCGTCAACCAGAGCCGCTTCATCGACGGTGTTGCCGCGCCCTACGTTGGCAAAGACGCTGCCGGGCTTCATAGCGTTGATCAGGTCTGCCGAAAAAAAGTTGTTGGCCGTACCGGGCAGCGTACTCACTACTAAATCTGTATTGGATAATGCGGCCCGTAGTTCATTGGTGGTGTGTAGTTCGGCGTTGGGGCTGGTGCGGGCCATGAGTTGAACCGAGCAGCCAAACCCCGTCAGCATCTGCCGCGCAGCCTGCGCAATGGCCCCCGCGCCGAGAATGACCACCCGTTTGTGGCGCAGTGAGTTCAGGCTGTACCGAACGGCGTCGCGGTTCCAGTGTTTTTGTTGCTGGAGCAACACCAGTTCGTCAATATGTCGATAATGGGCCAGAATACCCGCCACGATGGTCTCGGCGCAGGGCCAGGCAAAGAAATCGCCCATGTTGGCCACCTCTGCCGACAGTTGCAGGTGCTGGTACCCATCGAACCCTGCCGAATCCAACTGCCAGAATTTGAGTTCAGCAGGTGACTGCTCCCACCAGGCTGGGGGCGGATTACCCAGCACCATATCGGCATTCCGGAAAGCGACCTGCTGCTGAGCGGTGTTAAGGCCAGTTCGGAAAACAGCGGTGATGTCGCCGGACAACTGACGTAGCAGATAAGCGCGGTCGTCGTCGCTGAGTTGGGTATGGACGAATAAGGTCATTTTTGTTGACAAAGTAAGGCAGTAGGACTCATTGTTATAAACCGGCAATCTGGAGTAATATGTTTGGGTCGGGGCATATTTTAAGAAACCGGGCGCGATCGGCCAGTGAGCAGACGCCGGGGAAGTCGCCCCGCAGGCCGAGCATGTCGGTCATCAGCTGGAAGTGCAGATGCGGGGGCCAGTCGCCGTTTTCGGGGTAGGGGCCAATTTCGGCGAGTTGCTCACCGGCTTTCACCGGCATTCCTTCCACTAAACCATCCAAAGACGTTCTGCTGAGGTGGCCGTAAAGCGAGTATAGCGGGCCGGTTTCGGTTTCGTGTTTCAGAATAATCGTTGGGCCATAGTCGCCGAAGCGGTTATTGTCCTGAAAACTGTGCACGACGCCATCGAGCGGGGTAAATACCGGTGTACCGGCTGCCGCCCAGAAATCAATGCCGAGGTGAATTTGGCGCGGCCCGTCGCACGGCGGTCCGTCGCACGGCGGTTCGGCATCGCCAAAATGCGCACTGCGGTGGTAAATGGCCCGGTGTTCATTATAGCCGCCCACGCCAACGGCTACCCCGGCCTGGCGTAGTAGTTTACCGAAAACGTACTCTGTGAAGTGGGCCGTATTGGTCAGGTCGAGATCGGGCCGGCGTTCGGGAGACAGATCGGGGTTGTTGGCCGAAAAGTCAAGGATCAGGTACGGGTCTTTCTGGAAATCGAAGGGTAACAGCATATTTTTTGACCGCAAAGGTGGTACGCCACCCCGGCACAAGATTTGGCACAAAGGTCGCAAGGAGAATGCTCGCCCTCACAAACTTTGCGGTAAAATACCGTTTCAAAACCTATCTTTAACCTTATTTCTTCTGGCTAAACAGCCACCTTATCTACTTTACATGCAGTCAACAATCAACAAACCCACCGGGGAGACCCTGATTTTCGGCCACCCACCGGGCCTGTTCGTTCTTTTTTTTACCGAAATGTGGGAGCGGTTCAGCTACTACGGGATGCGGGCCATTCTGCTGCTGTTTCTGCTCGACAACGTCCGGGGCGGCATGGGCATGAGCGAACCCGAAGCCGCTGCCATCTACGGATTGTACACAGCGTCGGTCTATCTGCTCTCGCTGCCCGGCGGCTGGATTGCCGATAACCTGCTGGGTCAGCGCGATTCCATCTGGTACGGCGGCATTCTGATTATGGCGGGCCACCTAATCCTGGCTTTTCCGGCGGGTGAAGTCGTGTTCTACGGGGGTTTGCTGGTCATTGTGCTGGGTACGGGGCTGCTCAAACCAAACATCAGCAGCATTGTGGGCGAACTGTATCCCGAAGGTGGTGCCCGCAAAGACGCGGCTTTTTCCATCTTTTATATGGGCATCAACATCGGTTCGCTGCTCGGCATTTTTATTGTGGGCTATCTGGGGCAGAAAGTGGGCTGGCACTACGGCTTCGGCGCGGCTGCCGTGGCCATGGCCCTTGGCCTGGTTACGTACCGGCTGTTTGCGCAACGCTACCTCGGCGAACGGGGTAAGTTCGTGCCCCAACAGGCCACCGACACCCCGCAGGAAGCGGGCAGCAACCGCCCCATCCTGATTTTTCTGGCCGCATTGGCTGGTTTGCTGGCTATTCTGCAACTGACCAATGTGCTGGACCTGACTACCGCGCAGGGGCTGGCCAAAGGTATGGGAACGATTATCTCGCTGGTTGCCCTCGGCTATTTTGCTTATATCCTGATTGGGGGCGGGCTGACTACCGTCGAGAAAAAGCGGGTGGTGGTGTTGTTCGTGTTTTTTCTGGCCGCTGCCGTTTATTGGGCCGGTAACGAGCAGCAGGGATCGTCGCTCCAAATCTTTGCCGACCGCTACACCGACCTGAACATCTTGGGCTGGCAGATGCCGTCGAGCTGGTTTCAGAACCTGAATCCCGCGTTCATCCTGCTGTTCTCGCCCGTGCTGGCCGGACTCTGGATATTTCTGGACAAGCGTAACATCAACTACTCGGTACCCGCCAAAATGGCCACAAGTCTGCTCTTATTGGGGCTGGCTTATGTCATCATGATTTTTGCGTCGAACGTAGCCCTGACCGGCGTGCAGACGTCGCCATTGTACCTGTCATCGACGTTTTTGTTTTTCACGCTGGGCGAGCTGTTCATCAGTCCTGTAGGGCTGAGCGCGTTTTCCAAGCTGGCTCCCAAACGGTACACCAGTCAGCTCATGGGCATCTGGTTCGTGGGTGCATCGCTGGGCAATCTCGTGGCAGGCTTGTTTGCGGGCGGTTTCGAGGAGGAGAACATTCAGCAAATGCCATCGCTGTTTCAGAGCGTAGCCATATTCGCGCTGGTGGCGGGCGGCATCATGCTCGTCTTCGCCAAACCGCTCAGGAAGTGGATGGGAGGTATTCAATAAACGAGAAGTACTAACCTTTCAACACGAACCATCTCAACTGAATAGAAATGAAACAAATTCGCAAAACAGGGATATTAGTTCTGATGTCAGCACTGCTATTCGTGGCAGATTCAGGCTGCAAGAACTGCAATTTTCTCTTCTATCAGGAAGCCTGGGGTACATGGCGGTTAGTAAGAGTAGATTCACCGACTAATACACAGACCAGTTTTCCCGTTGAGCAAACCCTGAAAATTGCGTCTGCATTCGATCAGTCCCGTAACCAGTTCGATCAGGAAACGCTTTTTGTCGATGGTAAAGAGACCGGCAAAAATGATTGGAAAACCTTCAACCCGGACTGTCCAAACCTAAGTTTCGTGGCCATTTATAAGGACCAGCCTTTACTGCGCAAGTACTGGATACTCGACCGTAGTCAGCGGTTGCGGGCTACGGGCTACGTCGATAAAATTGGCGGGCCAGCCGACACGCTTATGTACTATTATGATCGGGTACGGTAATAAACAGGCACTAAACAAACGCCCCCGGCAGGTCAGACTTGCCGGGGGCGTTTCCTCTGTGAGCCTTGCCGGAGCAGACGGGTGTAACTGCTTATAGTTCTACCGGGAGGGATTCAGCAACGAAAAAGGTGTGAAGCAGTGTATCTGCCGTTTTGAAAAGTTGAGTATCCTGTCGAATACTGACGGCAGCGGCCAACTAAATAGCATACAAACTGCGGAGGCCGCTTTGGCCGTATTGACTTAACAACTGTTGGGCCAACCGGAGCAGTGAGTGAGTGACAGGAACAAAACTATACGTGAGACAATCCGTATCGAATGCACTCAACAGTAACCGTGCATCATCGGCGGTAACTTCGCCCATCCTGACTTTACGCCAAACCGTAGAGTGAAACTCAACGATGGCAAGTTCGGACAAATAGACCCGCTCGACTGGCTGTTCGTCAGAGAACCGAATCAATTCATCCGAGCCGCTTTCCTGCACGTACAACTT
>Ga0105045_10000528_pt1 | contig 28265 bp, 18 predicted proteins | sample MAT02_FD_78089 | JGI IMG/M metagenome (GOLD analysis project Ga0105045, IMG submission 78089) | Freshwater microbial communities from Lake Fryxell liftoff mats and glacier meltwater in Antarctica - MAT-02 (megahit assembly) | ecosystem: Environmental > Aquatic > Freshwater > Ice > Liftoff... | reverse complement strand
CAGCACATCAAGCTGGAGAATGAGGGCTGGGAACGTGACGTCGAGGTGACGGAGCCGACCGAGCCCAGCTTCAACAACCCGGCGTGATGCGGGGCAGTGCCGCGTGAAGCACGCGCAGGACATCGGGCTCCCTGAGGCGCCCGCCGCCGAGGTGCCCGCCGCCGGCACGGCCACGCGGGGCATGCCCGGGCTGGACGCCGCAGGCCTGATCGCAACCTGGGAGGCGGCGGCGGGGCTGCCGGTGCCGCTGCGCGCGCTGCGGCTGCTCGATGCCGCATGGCCAGGGCAGGACTGGGCGCGCACGCCGATCGGCCAGCGCGACCGCCAGCTCTTCACGCTGCGCGAGGCGCTGTTCGGCCCGGCGATGGAGGCCTGCGCGGATTGTCCGGCTTGCGGCGCCACGCTCGACCTGCCGCTTGATACCACCGAATTGCTGGCTGGAAGCGCCCCGGCGGCCGAGGCGCCACTGCTGGTGGAGGCAGCGGGCCATATACTGCGCTGCCGCCTGCCCGACACCACCGACCTGCTGGCCGTGGCCGAGGCGCCGGAGGCGGGGCGCGGCGCCCTGCTGCTGGCGCGCTGCACGCTCTCGGCCATGCAGGGCGATGCGCCCTGCGCGGTGGAGGCGCTGCCGCCCGAGGTGGTGGCGGCGGCCGCGGCCGGGATGGCGGCGGCCGATCCGCTGGCCGATCCCAGGCTGGGGTTGCATTGCCCGGAATGCGGCCACAGCTGGACCGCGCCCTTCGATATCGCGGCCTTCCTGTGGGATGATGTGGAGGATCTCGCGCAGCGCCTGCTGCGCCAGATACACATCCTGGCCGGCGCGTACAGCTGGAGCGAGGCGGAGATCCTGCGGCTGAGCGCCCGGCGCCGACGCTGGTATGTTGAAGCCGTGGCGGGGGCGCCATGAGCGATTTCCTCGACAGCCTGGCGGCGCGCGCGCTGGCGCCCCGGCCTGCGGTACGGCGGCAGCGGCCCTCGATCTTCGAGCCGCGGCCGGAGGAGCCGGCCATGGCGCTGGACGCGCCGCCGCCGCCGCGGCCCGTGCCGCCACGCGAAGCTCCGGCGGGCGAACCTGCCGCGCCGGCACCCGCCACGACGGCGCCGGAGCCGCCGCCCCAAGCACCGCGCGCCCTCGCCTCGCCACACGCCGCCGCCGCGCCGCCGCCGCCGCCCAGGCTGGCTGTGCAGGCCCCCACCATCGCCCCGCCGGCCAGGCTGGTGGTGGAGCGGGAATGGCAACGACTTGAGACGATCATCGAACGCGCCCCTGCTCCACCGCAGCCCCCGGCCAGGCCGGCGGCGCCACCCCCCGTGGCACAGCCCACCGTCGCCCCTGCACGCCCAGCGCCCTCCGCCGGAACCGCGCCGCCGCGCCCGGCGGCTGCCCCGCCGTCCCCCCAAGCGCCGCTCGCCATGCCGGCGCCAAGCATCGGGCAGTCCCCGACAGTGCCGCCCGCCGCCCCCGCGCCGCGTCGGGCGGCACCGCCCGCCCCGCCCCCCGCCGCGCCGCGCCGCGCGGCACCCGCCACCGCGCCGGCTCCGGCTGCGCCGTCGCAGGCCCCCATCGAGATCACCATCGGCCGGCTGGAGGTGCGCGCGGCACAGCAGCCAACCGCGCCAGCCCGCCCCGCGGCGCCGCCGCGCGCGCCGCTGCTGGGGCTCGATGCCTATCTGCGCGGCCGCACCGGGGGCCGGGCATGAGCTCGCCGCTCGCCATCGCGGCCGTCACCGCCGCGCTGAAGGACCTGCTGAATGACGGGCTGCTGAACCATGACTTCTCCAGCGTGGGCAGCTTCCAGGTCACCGCCCTGCCGCCGGACCGAATCAGCACCGGCCAGACCGAGCCGAACCAGCTCAACCTCTTCCTCTACCAGGTCAGCGCCAACCAGGGCTGGCGCAACGCCGCCCTGCCCTCGCGCGATGCGGCTGGGCAGCGCGTGAGCAACCCGCCGCTGGCGCTCGACCTGCACTATTTGCTCACCGCTTATGGCGCGGCCGACATGAATGCCGAGGTGCTGCTGGGCTATGCCATGCACCTGCTGCACGAGACGCCGGTACTGACGCGCGCGGCCCTGCGTGCCGTGCTGGCGCCGGTCGATCCGGTGGATGGCACGATCCTGCCCGGCCCCTTCGGCACGCTCTCGGCCATCGACCTCGCGGACCAAGACGAGTTGGTGAAGATCACCCCGGCCTTCCTCAGCGGCGACGACCTGTCGAAGATGTGGACGGCGATGCAAGCGCGCTACCGGCCCTCCGTCGCCTACGTCGCCTCGGTGGTGCTGATCGAGGGCACGGGCAGCGTGCGGGCGGCGCCGCCCGTGCTCAGCCGCGGCGCGCACGATCGCGGCGCGGTGGCCAGTGCCGCGCTGCCGCTGGCGCTGACCGGCGCGCGCAACGCCACCTCTGACGCGCTGCCGGCGCTGCGGCTGGGCGAGGACCTGTTGCTGACCGGCGAGCGGCTGGGCGGCCCGGGCACGCTCTCGGTACTGCTGGATGATGCGCTGACAGGCACCGGGCACATCCTTCCGCCGCTGGCGCCGCCCGCCGGCGGACGGCTTGCCGTGCACCTGCCTTCGCCGGCCGAGGATGCCGCGGCCATGGCGGGCTACGCCATCGGCGCGCAGATGGCGCGGCTGCGCCAGGCCCGGCCGGATGGCACGAGCTGGACGACCAATGCCGTGGCCGTGGTGCTGGCGCCGCTGGTGACGATGAGCCCCGCGGCGGCGGCGTCGGGCGACTTCACCCTCACCCTCACCTGCACGCCGCGCATCCGGCCGGAGCAGACGGCCTCGGTCCGGCTGGTCTGGGGCGGGGCGACGCTGCCGCCCACCACCCTCGACACCCCGGCCGATGCCACCCAGCCGAGCACGCTCACCTTCGCGCTGCAGGGGGTGGCGGCCGGGGAATACCTGGTGCGGCTGCGCGTGGCCGGGGTGGACAGCCTGCCGGTGCGGCTGGTGGGCAGCACGCCGCGGCTGGAATATGACCCAGATCAGAGGCTGGTGGTGGCATGACCGGGGCGGCGTGGCAGGAGGGCAATGACCGCTACCTCGCCGCCTCGCTGCGCTGGCTGCGGCTGCGGCTGGAGCGGCTGGCGGCGGAGCGGCCGGCACCGCCTGCCCCCGCCCCGCCCCCGCGCGGCGGCGGCTTCTGGCTGTTCAGCAGCCCGCCGTCGGCAAGCCATGGCGGCGGCGAAGCTGAGACCAGCCGGCGGCACCGGGTGGAGCGCGAACTGGCCGAGGCAACCTGCGCCCGCACCGAGACGGCCGGGATCGAGCCGCCACCGGCGCTGTTGCACCTGCAGGCGCTGTTCGGGCTTTCCGATTTCGAGCGCGACACGCTGCTGCTGGCGGCCGCGCCGGAATTCGACCCCGCCATGCCGTTGCTCTGCGCCGCGGCGCAAGGCGCGCCGGCCCAGCCATGCCCCAGCTTTGCCCTGGCCCTGCTGGCGCTGGAGGAGCCGGGCTGGGATGCGGTGGCGGCGCATCGGCCGCTGCGCCACGCCCGGCTGGTGGAGGTGGCGCAATCGCCCGGCGCGGCGCTGACCGCGAGCCCGCTGCGCGCCGAGGAACGCACGGTCAACTACATCAAGGGGCTGAACGTGCTGGACAGCCGGCTAGCGCCGCTGCTGCTGGCGGTGCCGGCGGGCGCGGCGCGGGACCTCGCGGCCTCGCAGCGCGCGGCGACGGAGGCCGCCATCGCGCAGCTGCGCGCCGCCGCGGCGCGCGACCGGCTGCCGCCCATCCAGCTGATTGGCAGCGATGCGGCGAGCCGCCTGCTCGTGGCGCGGGAGAGCGCGGTGGCGCTGGGCCGCACGCTCTACCGCATCGATCCCGCCTCGCTGCCGCGCGTGCCGGCTGAGATCGAACAGCTGGCCCGGCTTTGGCGGAGGGAGAGCCTGTTGCTGCCGGTGGCGCTCTACGTCGATGCCGATGAGGCCGAGGCCGCGCCGGCGGTGGCGCTACTGCTGGCGCGCGAGCCTGGGTTGCTGTTCGTGGGCTATGCCGAGGCACCGGCGGGCGGTGCCGGAGCCTTCGCGGTAGAGGTGGCGCGGCCCACCCCGGTGGAGCAGCGCGACGCCTGGGAGGCGGCGCTGGGCGATGGCCAGGCGGCGCGGTCGCTGGCCGGGCATTTCGACCTCAACCTGGCCGAGATTGCGGAGGTGGCGGCAGTGGCGGGCAGCCAGGGCAAGCCTGCCGCCTGGGCGCTGTGCCGGGTGCGGCTGCGGGCGCGGCTAGAGCAGCTGGCGCAGCGCCTGACGCCGCGCCTCGTCTGGGAGGATCTGGTGCTGCCCGAGGAGCAGACCGGCCAGATGCAGGCGATTATCGCCCAGGCGCGGGAGCGTTTTCACGTCCATGAGGATTGGGGCTTCGCCCGGCGGATGAGCCGGGGGCTTGGCATCAGCGTGCTCTTCGCCGGCGAGAGCGGTACTGGCAAGACCCTGGCGGCCGAGGTGCTGGCGGCAGCGCTGGAGCTCGACCTCTACCGCATCGACCTCTCGGCCGTGGTGAGCAAGTACATCGGCGAGACCGAGAAGAACCTACGCCGGATGTTCGAGGCGGCTGAGCAGAGCGGCGCCATCCTGTTCTTCGACGAGGCGGATGCGCTGTTTGGCAAGCGCAGCGAGGTGAAGGACAGCCACGATCGCTACGCCAATATCGAGATCAACTACCTGCTGCAGCGGATGGAAGGGTTTTCGGGCGTCGCCATCCTGGCCACCAACATGAAGTCGGCGCTTGATACCGCCTTCCTGCGGCGGCTGCGCTTCGTGGTGAATTTCCCCTTCCCCGGCGCGAAGGAAAGGCGACGGATCTGGGAACGAGCTCTGCCCGAGCAGACCCCGCGCGAGGGGCTGGATTACGAACGGCTGGCGCGGCTGAACCTCTCGGGCGGCAACATCCACAGCATTGCGCTGAACGGTGCCTTCCTGGCCGCGGCAAAGGGCACGCCGGTGACGATGCCGCTCATGCTGGCCGCGGCGCGGATGGAAATGCGCAAGCTGGACCGCGCCGTCAACGAGGCCGATTTCCGATGAGCGGCGCGGGCGTGCCCCCGGTGCGGCTGCACATCGCCCGGCTGGTGCTGGAGGGGCTGGCGCTGGGCCCGGGTGGCGAGGCGCGCTTCCAGGCGGCGCTGTGCGAGGCGCTGGGCGCGTTGCTGCGCCGTCATGGATTGCCCGCACAGGCCGCCGGGATAAAGGGCCGGGCGGCGCCGGTGGTGCCGGCGGGCTCGCCCGAGGCGCTGGGCCGGGCGGTGGCGCGGCAGGTGCATGCGCGGCTGGTCGCGCCGCAAGGCGCGCGAGGCAGCCCGCCGCGAGGCGCGCAGGGAGGCCCGCCGGAGGGCGCGCGAAGGGTCACGCCGGAGCGCGCCCGGCCCGCCGTGCTGGACGCCGGGCAATGAGCGCGCGCGCCAACCTTGTGGCGCCCGCGCGTGCCGCCACGGTTTTGGCGCTGGCGCCGGCCCAGGCGGCGCCGGCACGGCTGCTGGAGACATCCTCCCTGGTCCGCCCCGCCGGCGCAGTGGCGGAATGGCGCAGGCCGCTGCTGCCGGCGCCCCCTGTCCGCCCCACAGATGCGCGGCTGGCCAGCGAGGCGGAGGTGCGGCGCATCATCGCGGTCCTCGCGCCGGTGCTAGGGCTGGATCCGGCGCGCATCGAGCTCCGCATGGGCCCGGACGCGGCGATGCGCGTGGAAGCGGCGGGTGCCGCCGCCCTGGCCGAGTGCGGTGCCATCCTGCTGCATCCCGCCCGGGTGGCGCCGGAAACCCCCGCCGGCCGGCACATCGTGGCGCATGAGGTGGCGCATCTGGCGCAACGGCGGCTGCCGGCGCAGCGCCGCCGGCGCGAGGTGGCGGCCGAGATCGAGGCCGAGGCGATCGCCACCGCCTTCGACCAAGGGCTGGTGCCGGCGCGGCCGCGCATCGGCCTGGCCGGAACCGCCGCCTTCAAGGCGAATTATGCGGTGGAGGAGGTGGCCTCCCGGCCGGGCGAACTTGCCCGCATCCGCGACCTGCTGCACCCCTTCCTGTGGATCAGCAATGACGATGTGACGGAGATCCTCTCGCTGCTCGGCGGGCTGGAACTGGCCACCGCCCTGGCGCTGGTCGGTTCGCTGACGCCCGATGAGCGGCACGACCTCATCAACAACATCGACGACGCGCACTACAAGCCATTCCGCCGCGAGGTGCTGCTGGTCTACCAGGCGACCGAGCCGGGCGAGATCTCTACCCGGTTCGACGAGGGGCTACTGACCGGCATCGCCATGGTCGGCCTCACCCCGGTCGAGGCGATGGCGGTGCAGCATGTCTATGATGCGCTCTCGCCCAAGGCGCGGGATGCGCTGCTGGCCTCGAAGGTGGGCGGCGCGGTGTGCGAGGTAGCGGCGGCGATCGCCCAGGGCGATGTGGCGGCGCGCTACGGCGAGGAACTCGCCAAGTCGGTGGACAATGCCGCCAAGGAGCGGACCGACCTGGCCGACCGCCGAGCCCGCGCTAAGGACCGGCTGGATGCCAAGGGCAAGCCCGAGGCCGAGGCGAAGGCCGCCGGCGCGCTGCAGCAGGCCATCGCCACCATGCGCAATGAGCTCGACCATTTTATCGTGCGCGACGCCAATGCGCTGCGGGCGCTGGATGCCGCCGCACCCTATGCTGAAGACAGCGCGGCACTGCAGGCCATCGCCGATGGACTCACGGTGCTGGACGAGGCGAAGCAGGAGCCCGGCAAGCCGCCGCAGGCCTACAAGGAGCCCAGGAGCTTCCTCGACACGCTGCTGGACGAGGTGCCGGTGGAGGCGCTGTACGACCGCGCCTCACACCGGCTGCGCACCCTGCTGAGGCTGATGGAGGCGCGGCCGGCGTGGAAGAACCAAGCCCTGGCACGCAAGCTCGCCACCGGTACCTTCTCGGGCCGCGACGATGCCTATCTCGCCTTCAACCTGGTCAAGGCGCTGCCGGAGCGCGAGCGCATCGCCTTCGTCACCAAAAGCCCGGTCTGGGGCGATATCCAGGGCATGCTCGCGCCCTCGCAACGGGCTTCCTCCTCGCTCAACCTCTATGGCGGCGGCGAGGATCAGTCCGACCGCAACGCCATCCTGGCGCAGCTCACCGACGACCGGGTCTGGGCCGATCCTCCGCGGCTGTCGGGGCTGATCGGCATGGCGATCGCGGCCGACGAATACGCATGGGTCTTCGCCGAGAGCCAGCGGCGGGTGAGCGCCGCACCGGGACTGCTGGAAAATGAGCCGCTGCGCTCCGTGGTGGAGAAGTACAGGCTGTACAATCCCAGGCCCGATGCAAAGCGGCGCGACGGAAGGCAGGGCCCGCGCGCCGTATTCGACCAGGAGGCCTATGCCCCCGCCGCCTATGGCCCCAGGACCGGGCCGCGGGACAAGAACACCGGGCTGGGCTACCTCATCTTCGGCGGGCTCGCCACCGCCGCCGAGGCGGTGTTCAAGACCAGCCATCCCGGCCCCGGCATCGTCGAGGTCAGCGGCATCAACCTCGCCGATGCGCAGGACCTGACCGACCACGAATTCTTCGGCGTGACGCTGGAGCGCCAGGCCAATCTCGGCATGGCCGGGCAGGAGGCGCTGAAGAAGGGCCGCGGCGTCAACATGCTCGACCGGTTCCGCTGGGACATGGCGAACCGCGAAATGTTGATCGACCTCTCCGAGATCGCGCTGTCCAGCATGCATCTCATGGTGGGGGCGCGGAAGATCCAGGCCAGCGGCGGGCGTCTTGGCAACGTCTCGGTGATGCTGCGCTACCCCTCGGAGGCGCTGGACGAGCCGGTCGCGATCCGCGTCTACATAGGGGAGTTAGCGCTGGATGACGTGCTGCTGATAGGCACAGGCGTCATGCTGGCGGCCGAGCACGTCACCGCCCGCAGCGTGCTGCTCACGCTGCGGACCGCGAGCACCGACCCCGCGCCGAAGCGGCCAGAGGACACCATGCTGCCCGGCTTCTTCGAGCGGCTGGGCGATACGCTGGCAATGATCGGCGGGCTTGTGGGCCACGAACGCAAGCGCGCGGTGGCGACCACGAAACTGGACCTGCCCGGCCAGCGCCAGCCCATGGCGCTGGAGGTGGAGTTCGATGCGCTGGAGGCCGAGGGGCTTGCCACCAGCAGCGGGCAATCCGCGCGCAAGCTGTCGGTCAAGGACGTGGCGCTGCGCGGCGGCGGCGACCGCGCCTCCTACATCGAGGCCCTGCGCCTGTCCCAATTGCGGCTGGAGACCAGGATCGGGCGCGAGAGCCGCGCGCTGGGCAACCGCCGGCCGCTCGGACAGGGCGTGCAGGGTGGCGATGCCGGGGTGATCGCGCAGCTGGAGAAGCAGCGCGCCATGGTGGCGCGCGAATTGGCCGACTTCGCCGAATGGGACCGGCTGCGCGCCTTGCAGGCGCAGCACGAGGCTAACCCCGCCGGCAGTCCCGCACCAGGCGGGGCGGAGGCTGCACGCCTCGCCGCACTCAACCGCAAATTCGCCCAGGCGCTCGGCGCAGTGGCCGACATCGGCACCATCAGCGCCGAGGGCGTGCAGGGCCTGCCCGTGAGCGGCTTTAAGGCGGAGAACCTGCATGGCCAGGGCGCCTCGCTGGGCGCGGTGCTGGGCCAGGGCTTCCTGCCGCAATTGCTGGAGGGCCAGCCCACGCTGCAGCCCGGCGCGCGCGGCGATGCCGGCTTCGCGCTCGCCATCGGCCATCTGGAGACATCGGCCCTGCACATCGCGGGCGGAATTCCGACACCGGGGGAGGCGGCGCGCGACCTCGCCAGCTTCCTGCGCGGCTATCACGCCGGCGTGCCGGGCGCGCATGACCGGCTGCTGGAATTGCAGCACCGGCGCGACCTCGCGGGCGAATATGCGGGGCTGCTGGCCCGCGGCATCACCCGGCTGGACGCGAAGGCACGCGACCGGCTGGCCGCGCTGCGACGCGAGTTGGAGGTGCTGGCGGAGAAATACGCGATCGACGTGCGGGGGGTGACGGCCGAGGGCACCAGCCTGGAGGCGCGGGAGGATGGCCGCCTCTCGGCGCATTTTGACAGCCTGACTGCCGAGGGCGTGGCCGATCGCGGCCGCGGCCTGGGCGCCCGGCGGATCGTGGCGACCGACCTTGCCGTCTCGCCCAATGTTCGGAATGGCCTGTTCGGGCTCTCGGATTGGCGGAGCAACCTGCGCAGCGGCACCATCAGCGCCGGCACCTTTGACATCGAGGGTGCGAGGCACGAGGCCTCGGGCACCGAGATCGCGCAGATCTCGCTGACCGGCACCGCCGCCTCGGCCGACCGGCAGGGGCCCATCGCCTTCAAGGCGAGCGGCGTGCAGCTTGCCCTGGTCAGCGTGGAGACCACGCGAAAACTGCTGGAGGCCGAGGGCGTGCTGCTCTCCCGCGTGCCGCAAGGGCAGAATCATTTTGCCGACCTCGCGCGGATGCGGGCGATAGACAAGGCGCTGGCCGCACTCGAAGCCATCGAGCAGCGCGAGCAGGCCGCGGCGGCGGCGCTGGATGCGGCACGCGCCAAGCAGCAGAAGCCAGCCGCCGGCGCGGCCCAGCGCGCGCTGGACCAGGCGCGGCGCGACAAGCTGGATTGGCAGGTGGCGCTGAAACTGGATGGGCTGGACATCCAGAACCTCGACATCGTGGCCTATGGCATCGGCGATTTCCTGGCCGATGATTTCGACATCGAGAAGGCGCTGGCCACCGGCATCACGGTGATGGCCGGCGAGAGCGGGCAATTGGCCAGCGGTGGCAGCGCGATCGGCGTGAAGCTGCCCGGCATCGGGCTGAATTTCGCCGAATTCGGCGCGGTGGCCGGCAGCTTCGTGGTCCGCGGCAATGCGATCGAGGCGAAGGGCTTCCGGCTGGAAAGCCTGGGCATCGACGGGCTGGACTACCAGGGTGCGGGCAACCGGGTCTGGTCGGGCGGGATGTCGCGGCTGTACGGCATCACCCTCGATGGCCGGATCGGGCTGCGGCAAACCCGCGAGCGGGATGGCACGATCAGCCGTGCCCTGGGCAGCCTGGAGGTGGACAGCTTCGGCATCGAGCGGGTCGAGGCCAGCCGGCTGGGCTTCAGCAGTACGGCGCTCGGCCTCTCCGTCGATATGATCGATGGTGCGGCAGAGGGCGTCTTCGTGCGCAACCTGGTGGTCGATCTTCCGGCCGAGGAGGGCGGCGAGACGGCGATGCACGGCCCAGCCGCCAAACCCGGCAAGAAGGCGCCGCAGCCCGAATTTGGCGTGGGCCAGCTGGAACGGCTGCGGCTGAACGCGGTGATCGGCCGGGGCCTGACCGTGGGCGGCGTGCTGACTGGCAGCGATGTGAAGGTGACCCTGCTGGAGGCCGGCCAGCGCATCCATGTCGGCGACCTCTCGGTGGCCGAGGGCTCGATCAGCGAGGCAGGCAAGGGCAGCGGGCGCTTCACCGTCACAAGGCTCTCGGGCGATATTCTGCACCGCAGCTTCGCCGGCGGGGACATGTTCGCGCTGAGCAGCATCAAGCTCGGCTCCTTTGCGTTGGAAAAGGGCTTCACCTGGCTGACCGACACCGCCTCGGTAAAGGTTGGCGAAGGTGCGGTGGTGAGCGACCTCAAGCTCTCGGCCACGGTGCGGCGCAGGAAATCCGGCAAGGAGTACGCGATCGAGCAGATCCAGGTGCCGGAGCTCGATGTGGTGAAGATCACCGCGGGCAAGGTGGATGCCACGCTCTTCGCCACAGTGGCGGATCCGAAGAAGAACCAGAAGGCGGCGCCGGAAAAGAATGTCTCGCTGGAGGCGGCGACGATCGACAACCTCCATGTCGACGGCTTCGACCTGGTGAAGGGCCTGGGCACGCTGAAGGTCGGCGCGCAGGACATCAACCAGCTGGGCTTTCGCATCGCCAAGAAGGGCGAGGAGGCGTTCAAGCAAGGCAGCCTGTCGATCAAGGGCACCGGCCTCACCGGCACGCTCTCGGGCGAGTCTTTGGGCAAGGGCGTGCCCTCACTGATGGGGCCGCTGCGCGCGGGCAGGCTGTCGATTGACCTCGGCCGAATCGAGACACTCTCGGCCAGCTACGAGGACAACGAGGTCTCGTTGAAGGGCATCTCCACCCGGGACATACGCGGCAATGTCGAGATCGGGCCGGACTATGTGGAACTGCGCGACTTCAATGCCGGGCCGATCGCGCTGGGCACGGTGAGCTACAGCGACCGCGCAGGAAACACGGTGAAGCTGACCGGCGCCAGCACCACCGGGCCCATGCACCTGCTGCGGCTGCGCGCCGGCTTCAAGCCCGATGCCAAGGGCGAGATGGCGCTGAACAGCGTGGTGCTGCACGAGTTGTTCTTCGAGACGCTGGACGCCGATGGCTTCTCCTATACCGGCGTGACGACCGAGGAGAAGGACAAGGTGCAGACCGTCAGCACCACGACCCTCTCCGCGACCAAGGCGCATATCGAACCGCTGCACCTCGTCGATCTCGGCATGGACCTCACCACCCGTGTAACCAGCGTTGAGGGCGGCGCCAACCGCGTGACGATGAGCAACTTCGCTGCGGGCATGGAGAAGCGGGTCGGCGGGGCGCTGAAGGAATCCACCCAGTTCCGCAGCGACATCACCGCCAGCGACCTGCACGCCAAGCTCAGCTTCGAGACCGTGAAGCGCGCCAACGAGAAGGATTTCACCCGCCGCACCGGGGTGTTCAGCCTGGGCAGGCTGGGCCTAACGGACCCCAGCGTGACGGTGCTGGACGAGATCGGCGGCAGCGATGCGAGCCGGCTTGCCGTGGGTTCGATGCTGGGGCGGCACGGCAGCATCGACTTCACCGGGCTGAAGGTGACGATGGCGCCGAACGGCACCTACCTGCTCGAGCTCGACGACATCATTGCCAAGAGCCTGCGCATCCAGCAGGGCAAGGGCGGGAATACCATCGATGCCGCGCTGCCCTTCGCGCAGATAAAGAAGGCCGCCGTCGGGCTCAAGACACGCGAATTGGAGGATGGCATCACCGTGCTGGGCGCCAGCACCGGCCAGATCACCACCCAGGGGCTGCAGGTGGAGATCCAGCGCCTGCGCACCGGCACCGGGCCGGGCCCCTTTCCCGCCGCCGAGCGCTTCGTGGTCGAGCCGCTGGGCGATGCCAACGGCAAGCTGACGCTGACCGGTACCACAGATTTCGCGGGGCTCGCCTGGCATATCAAGGCGCTGGTCATGCCCATCGAAAAGGGCCGCATCGACCTCGAGCGCGCCGAGGTGGTGCCCGACGACACCGGGACCGCGGAGGACAAGAAGGAGCGCGAAGAGAAGGACGAGTCGCAACGCCACCTCGAGGTCCGCAAGGGCGCGCTCGCCTTCGTCACCTATCCCATCGGCGACCTTGTGGGCATCGGCATCGAGATGCCCACCACCAAGGGCCGTCAGGGCCTGCTGGAGAAGCCAGGCAAATACGGCACGGTGGTGCTCCGCGACCTGGTCGAGGACTACCTGAACGAGGCGTCGGTGCCCGACCAGCCGCCCGCGGACCTGAGCAAGCTGAAGTACCTCGGCCTGCTCGATTCCGAATTTCAGATGGGCGCCGGGCGGATCGGCACCGACACCTATTCGCTGCGCCTCGCTGCCGGCGTGCCGGGGGCGAACCTGCTGAAGATCCTGCGGACGCAGCTCGGCGGCCTGGGAGCGGAACTGGGCATAAACGCGGCCAAGCTTGACGGCGCGGGCATCGACTTCAAGGCGACGCAGCACGAGGGCGAGGCCGATGCCGGCACCAGCGCCGGCAGTACCGGCGCCATTGACTTCACCCAGGTGGGCGTGAGGATCACGGGCCTGGGCGGCAGCGGCGCCTCGGCTGCCTTCACCATTAACCTCACCACCGACCGCGGCGTGATCGATGGTGTGAGCTTCGGCCAGGTCAGCATCCTGACGCCCGAGGCCATCGCGAAGCAGCCCGGCCCCGCGCTGAAGGAGAAGGCGCCATGAAGGCCGGCGCCATGCTCCGCCGCGCCGGACCCGACGCGGCGCTGGCGCCACGGCTGGAAGCGCAGGCGCAGGCGGTGGCGCGAGGTGCGGCGCGGCCGGGGCCGCAACCCATGGCGCCGCGCGAATTCGGCGACGAGCCCGCGCTGGCCCAGGGCCGCCCCCTGCCCGAGGATCTGCGCGCCGCCATGGCCGCGCGGCTGGGGCGGGATTTCAGCCGGGTGCGGGTGCACACCGATGCGGCCGGGGCCGCGGCCGCCGAACGTGCCGGTGCGCGCGCCTTCGCCCAGGGCAATCACCTTGCCTTCGCGCCCGGCGAATATGCCCCCGAACGGCCGGCAGGCGCGGCACTGCTGGCGCATGAACTGGCCCATGTCGCGCAGCAGCAGGATGGCGGCGAGGCGCACGTCGCGCGTGATCCCAAGCCCGGCCAGCCGGGCATCGGCGCGGCACCGCCCGACGAGGATTTCGTCGCCATGGAAGGCAGCGGGGCCGAGGATGGCCATGCGCTGTTCGACATCAACGGCGCGCAGCTCGGCGATGGCGGGCTGGCCGCGCTGGTTGCGGCACTCGGCAAGCCGGAGGGGCCGATCACCGTCCATATCCATGGCTATGCCAGCAGCGAGGGCGATGCGGGATGGAACATGAACCTCTCTGCCCATCGCGCCGCGGCGGCGAAGAAGGCGCTGCTGGAGAAGCTGCCCGAGGGTTCGCGCGTGGTGCTCTTCGCCCATGCCGGCACCGCCGATTTCGGGCCACTGCCGCAGAACCGCCGGGTGGGGGTGAGCGTGATCGGCCCGATGGCGACAACCGGCTTCCAGCTCAAGCCCTTCGCGCTGACGCCGCCGCTGCGCTTCGGCGTTGGCGCGCCCGATGCGCCGGCGCCGCCGCTGCTCGACCCCTCGAAACCGCTCACGCCGCAGCTCTTTCCGGCAACGCCAGGCTTTGGCCCGGCCCCGGGCAACCAGCTGCTCGGCCCTACCCTGCCGCCGCTAACGACGCGGCGCGATCTGATGGACCTCTCCGCGCTGGGCGCGGGCCTCGCCTCGCACGGGGTGGCGCCGGGCTTCTACGGCAACGTGGTGGATCTTTGGGATTTTAGCTTCCTGAAGTACCGGCGGCTGGGCTTTGGCGACGACTGGGCGGCGCGGCTGGCGAACATGGAAGCTTCAAGCGCGCTCTCCTCCCAGGCGCAGCGCGATGCGCCCAACGCGATCGATCGTGGCAATGCCGATTGGAAGGCCGCGCACCCCGATGAGACGGCGACGCCCATCATCCAATCGCCCAACCTGTTGGATGCGCCCAACTGGTTCAGCAAGAAGAAAAAACCATGAGCGGTACCACCGGCTCGCCCAGGCTGCGGCGCGGCGGCATCGTGCTGGTGGACAACACCACGGGCGCGGTCGGCCGCATCATCGCGCTGCAATACAACCCCGAAACGCTGACCCGCAGCTTCCAGATCAAGGGCGTGAGCGGGGAGAGCGGCGACCATCTGGAAGCGCTGCGGCTGAAAGGGCCGCCTGTCGAATCGATCAAGCTCGATGCCGAAATCGACGCGACGGACGACCTGGCGGCGGGCGATCCGCTGGCAGCCCAGGTCGGGCTGCATGCGCGGATCGCCGCGCTTGAGACCATTATCTATCCCACCAGCTCGGCGCTGTTCTCGGCTCATGCGCGGGCCGGCTCCGGCTCGCTGGAGATCGCGCCGATGCAGGGGCCGCTCACGCTCTTCGTGTTCGGACAAAACCGCATCGTGCCGGTGCGGATCAGCGAATTGTCGATCACTGAGGAGGCCTTCGATGCAAATCTCAACCCGATCCGGGCGAAGATCTCGCTTGGCCTGCGCGTGCTCACCGTCGATGACCTGGGCTTCGAGGGCAAGGGCGGCGGGCTGTTCATGACCTATCTGCAGGCGAAGGAGAGGTTGGCCGCGCGCAGCGCCGCGGGCAGCTTCGGCGCGCTCGGCATCACCGGAATTCCCTGAGGAGGGCCGCATGGCGAATTACAGCTTCCCGCCGACCAGCCGCTACTACGGGCTGCCGATTGCGGTGCTGGTGCTTCCCGATGGCCGCAGGCTGCCCTATCTGCGGCGCCGCCTGGTGCCGCGGCCGGGCCGCTTCGCCGCCATCGCGCAGTACAGCGTGCAGGAGGGCGACCGGCCGGACAGCGTAGCCGCCTCCCAGATCGGCGACCCGCTGGCCTTCTGGCGGCTGGCCGATGCCAATGCCGCGCTGCAGCCCGAGGACATGACGGCACAGCCGGGGCGCAGCCTACGCATCACCCTGCCCGAGGGCTTCCCGGGCCCGCCCGATGCTTAACGGCGTTAACCTCACCTTGCTGATCGGCCCCGCGGTGCCGCTGCCCGCACCCCAGGCGGTGCTGGATGCGCTGCTCTCCATCGAGGTGACGAACGGCAAAGACAAGTCCGGCTTCCAGCTCAGCTTCGGCGTCAGCAAGCAGTCGGACCTGCTGCGGGTGCTGCTGCCGGCGGGGTATTTTGACCCGATGGCCACGCGCGTGGTCATCGCTGTCACGCTGCAGGGTTTTCCCACCGTGCTGATGGACGGGATCGTGACCCGGCAGGAGATGGCGCCCTCTGAGCAGCCCGGCCAGTCCACGCTCACCATCACCGGCGAGGATCTGAGCGTGCTGATGGATGTGATCGAGAAGCCCTTCATGCGCTATCCCGGCCTGCCGGCGATCGGGCGGATCTACGCAATCCTCGCCCCCTATGCGGTGTTCGGCATTGTGCCGCTGGCGATACCCGCCTTCATCCTGGATGTGCCGCTGCCGACGAAGGAAATCCCCTCACAGACCGGCACTGACCTCTCCTACCTCAAGCGCCTGGCCAGCGAGCATGGCTATGTCTTCTACGTCGAGCCGGGGCCGCTGCCGGGGCAGAGCATCGCCTATTGGGGGCCCGATATCCGCATCCCGGTGCCGCAATCCTCGCTGAGCGCCAACATGGATGCGGCGAGCAATGTGGAGCAGATGAGCTTCTCGCTCGACGGGCTTGCGAAGAAGATCATCGTGGTGACGGTGCTGGACCCGGTGACGAACACCATCCCCATCACCGTGCCGGTGCCTAATTTCAACCTGTTCAGACCGCCCCTGGGGGCGCGGCCCACCCTGCCCTCGAAGATCGAGTTCCCCGATCACCTGACGAAGGAGAAGCTGCCCACGGTGGCGAACAAAGTCCTGGGCATCCTGGCGCGCTCCTCGGATTCGATTTCCGTCTCCGGCACGCTGGATGTGCTGCGCTATGGCCAGGTGCTGCGCAACCGCCGGGTGGTAGGGGTGCGGGGCGCGGGCCTCGCCTATGACGGGTTCTACTACGTCAACAGCGTCACCCACAGCATCAAGCGGGGCGAATACAAGCAGCGCTTCCAGCTCTCCCGCGATGGGTTGATCTCCAACACGCCGGTGGTGCCGACATGAGCGACAATCCGAACAAGGGCAAGTTTTGGGGCAAGTACCGCGGCACGGTGGTGAACAATGTGGACCCCGAGTTCCGCGGCCGGCTGCTCTGCATGGTGCCCGATGTGCTGGGGCCGGCTCCATCGAGCTGGTGCGAGGCCTGCGCACCGCTGGCCGGGCCCGCCGGCCCGCCGATGGGCGCCTACATGGTGCCACCGATCGGTGCTGGCGTCTGGGTCGAGTTCGAGCAGGGCGATCCGAACATGCCGGTCTGGACCGGCTGCCGCTTCGGCGTGGGCATGGTGCCCACCCTGGCGCTGGCGGGGCTGCCCGTCTCGCCCAACATCGTGCTGCAGACGGCGGGGCAGAACACGCTGGTGATCAGCGACCTGCCGGGGCCGACCGGGGGCATTATGCTGAAGAGCACCACGGGTGCCACCCTGATCGTCAACGACACCGGGATCTACATCCAGAACGGCAAGGGCGCGATGATCACGCTGATCGGCCCGGCGGTGGATGTGAACACCGGCGCGCTGACGGTGGTGTGAGCGCGATGCCGGGCCCCATCATCACCCTCGCCGCCACCGTTACCTGCCCACATGCGGGGCCGGGGGTGATCGCGCCGTCGCAGACGCGGGTGCTGGTGATGGGCCAGCCCGCGACCACCGTGGCCTCCATGGTGAGCGTGGCGGGCTGCCCATTCACCTTGCCGCCGCCCTCGCCCGGGCCGTGCCTGACCATCACCTGGGTGGCGCCGGCCACCCGCGTGCTGGCGATGGGCCAGCCGGTGGTGGTGGCGCAGCCCGGTGCCGGGCTTTCGGTGGGGCCGGCGCCGGGGCCGGCCAATGTGATTCCCGCGCAGACCCGGGTCCTGGCGACATGAGGAGGCGGCGATGAACTTGGCATTTCCCTTCGCGATCGACGGCCATGGCCGCACCGCCCAGGCCGACGAGGCGGCGCATGTGCGGCAGATGATCGAGCAGCTCATCTTCACCACGCCGGGCGAGCGCGTGATGCGGCCGGATTTCGGCAGCGGCCTGCTCCAGCTCATTTTCGCGCCGAACAGCCCGGAGCTGGCGGCGACGCTGCAATTCACCCTGCAGGCGGCGCTGCAGCGCACCCTGTCGGACGTGGTGGAGGTGCGCGGGCTCACCGCCAGCGCCTTCGATTCCACCCTGACCATCGAGATCAGCTACGCGCTGCGCCGCACCGGCGTGGCAGAGACCGCAAGCTTCACCCGCAGCCTCTGACCGAGAGGGAGAGCGACCATGGCGATCTGCTGCGACCAGGAGGCCCGGCGCGAGGCGGTGCGCGCGCGCGAGGGATGGAACGGCCTCGACTATGTCGAGCTCGGGGCCAATGAGACCACGCTGCGGGCCTATTTCCTGGGCAAGTTGCCGCCCGAACTCGTGACACCCGCGCCCGGCCTCGCGCGGTATCTCGCGCTGGAGGGCGGCGTGCGGGTGCGCGGCATCGCCGTCCTCGATGTGCAGCCGGTGGTGGCGGAGGACCCGGAGCAGGACGACCACCTGGTGATCAGGCTCGACCAGGGCGGCGATTTCTCGGCCTATACACTGCGCCTGGTGGGGCTGCAGCGCATCGACCCGCGCTATGCTGCGGCCGAATTCCATTTCCGTATCGACTGCCCGAACGACCTCGATTGCAAGCCGGCCTGCGACTGCCCGACCGCGGCGCAGGACGAGCCCGACATCAGCTACTTCGCCAAGGATTTTTCCAGCTTCCGGCAATTGGTGCTGGATCGGCTGTCGCTGCTGATGCCGGATTGGCGGGAGCGCCACCTGCCTGATCTTGGCATCAGCCTGGTGGAACTGCTTGCCTGGCAGGCCGACATGCTGAGCTACTACCAAGACAGCGTGGCCACCGAGGCGACGCTGGACACCGCCCGACTGCGCATCTCGGTCCGCCGACACGCCAGGCTGGTGGATTATGTGCTGCATGAAGGCTGCAACGCCCGCTCCTTCGTCTGCGTGGAGGTAGACCAGAAACTGCCGCTGCCCGCGGGCAAGCTGGGCTTCCTCAGCGGCATGGCCGGGCGCGCCCTGCCCACGGTGCTGGGCGAGGAGGCGCTGGCCGAGGTGCCGGCCAGCGAATACGAGGTGTTCGAACCGGTGGCGGCACGCGATGCCACGCTATGCTTCCTGCCCGCGCACAACCTCATCCACTTCCACACCTTCGGCGACCGGCTGTGCTGCCTGCCCGCCGGCAGCACCCGTGCGGCGCTGCACGACACCGGCCTGGAGCTGGCGCCGGGCGACCTTCTGCTTCTTGAGGAGCTGCGCGACCCGGTGACGGGGCTGGAGGCCGATGCCAATCCGGCCCGCCGCCATCCCGTGCGGCTGCTGACGGTGACGCGCCTGCAGGACGAGGTGGTGCGCACCGCCCATGGCCAGCCCACGGCCTATCTGGAAGTGACCTGGGCGAAGGCCGATGCGCTTCCCTTCCCGCTTTGCATCTCGGCGATCGGCGCCGCACCGGATTGCCTGCTGCTGACCAATATCTCGGTGGCGCGCGGCAATGTGGTGCTGGTGGATCATGGCCGCAGCACGGGCCCCGAAGATCTTGGCGTGGTGCAGGAGGTGACGACGCAAGCGGCGTGCGATTGCGAGGGCATGCCGGGCCCGGTGCGGCATCTGGCCGGCCACTTCGCCCGGCAGCTCGCCCGCGCACCGCTGACCTGGGCGGGGCCCGCCGATACCGGCGGGCCGGCTTCCTCGCTGCTCACGCCGCCGCCATGGGCGGCGCGGCCGGCACTCAGTCTCGTCTCCGAGCCTGGCCAGGCCTGGCTGCCTCGGCCCGACCTGCTGGGCAGCATGCCGCTGGATGCCGATGTGGTGGTGGAAACCGATGATGACGGGGTGGCGCATCTGCGCTTCGGCAAGGGCTCGCTCGGCATGGCGCCGCCGGCGGGGGCGCGCTTCTCGGCCAGTTATCGCGTGGGCAATGGACCGGCGGGAAATGTGGGTGCGGGGAGCATCACCCGGCTGCTGCTGCGCGGCATGACGCTGAGTGGGGTTTCGCTGCGGCTGCGCAACCCGCTGCCGGCGCAGGGCGGCGTAGTGGCCGAGACGATCGCCCATGCCAAGTTGATGGCGCCGCGCACCTTCCGTATCCGACTCATGCGTGCGGTCAAGGCCGGGGACTACGCCACCCTGGCCGAGGCCGACCCCGGGGTTCAGCGCGCCAGCGCCGAACTGGTCTGGACCGGCAGCTGGTACGAGGGGGATGTGGCGATCGACCCGCTCGGCAGCGAAGCGATGCCCGATGGCCTGCTGGCGGATGTGGCGCACCAGCTGGAACGATACCGCCGCATCGGCCACGACCTTCATGTGAAGCCGGCGGTGCTGGTGGCGCTCGACCTCCGGCTCGAGGTCTGCGTGCTGCCCGGGCATCGGCGGGCGGAGGTGCGGGCGGCGCTGCAGGCCGCCTTCAGCACCGGGCGCCTAGCCGATGGATCGCTGGGCTTCTTCCACCCCGATGCGCTGAGCTTCGGCACTGGCATCGCGCTCAGCCGCATCGTGGCGCGGGCGCAGGTGGTGTCGGGGGTGGCGCATGTGGCGGTGACGCGGCTGCAGCGGCTCTACGAAGGCACCAATGGCGAAATCGAGGCCGGGCTGCTGGCGCTGCGCAGCGGCGAGATCGCGCGGCTCGACAATGACCCGAACCGGCCGGAGCACGGCCGACTGGAACTCGTCATGCTGGGGGGGCGCTGAGATGGCGGCAGAGCATTGCGGCTGCGGCGGGGCGGGTTGCGGCGGCTGCGCGGGCACCACGGCGCTGACGCCCCTACGTGTATGGAACCGCGCGGGGCTGGATGCGGTGGCCGACCGCGTGGGCACCCATGGCGCCTTCCTGGAGACGATGAAGGCGCGCATCGCCACCATGACCGTGCGCGCGCCGGGGGCGGACGGCCAGACCCTGGAGGATTTCCGCCCACTCGCCGCGCTCACCACCCGCGATCCCTCGGACCCCGCCATCGCGCTGCTCGATGCCTGGGCGACACTGGGCGATGTGCTGACCTTCTACCAGGAGCGCATCACCAACGAGGGGTACCTGCGCACCGCGACCGAACGCGGCTCGCTCGTCTCGCTCGCCGCGACCCTGGGCTACGCGCCGCGGCCGGGCGTCTCGGCCAGCACCTATCTTTGGTATGACATCGACCCGCACCAGGCCGACCCGGTGGTGATCCCCGCCGGCAGCCGGGCGCAGAGCATGCCGGGCACCGCGCCGGGCGACATGCCGCAGGGCTTCGAGACGGTGGAGGATATCGAGGCGCGGGCGGAGTGGAACGCGCTGCCAGTGCGGCAGAGCCTGCCGCAATCCGTCACCATGGCCGGGGCGCTGGCGATGGAGCGGGTCTATCTCGCCGGCGGCGCGCTGAACCTCAAGGTGGGCGATACGCTGCTCTTCATCTTCCAGGCGGATGGCAGCCGGACGGTAGCGCGAAGCGTGGCTCGCGCGGAGGCCGATTTCGGCGCCGGCCGCACCACCGCGCATCTCGTGCCGCTGGGCCCGCTGCTGGCGCAGGCGGCGCCCTTGCTGCTCGCCTTCGCCGCCGCGGCCGCGAAGTTGCCTAAGCCGAGCGACGTCGATGGCCGCATCACCCGCCTCGCCTCTGCGCTGGCCAATGACGTACTGCTGGGTCGGGCCTCGGCGCCAGAGAATTGGGGCGTCGGATTGCTGCATGACGGCGATGGCACGCCCTCGGCGGAGATGATCGACCTGCTGGAGCAACTGGCCAAGGCCATCTCGGCGCTGGCCGAGGGCAAGCCCGCGCCGCCGGTCTTCGCCGGGCCCGATGAATTCGTGGCCGGGCTGCTCAAGCCCGCCGCGGCGCAGCCGGCCAGCGCCGCACGGCTGGGGCGGGACCTCGCCACCGCCTTCGGCAAGGGGCACGACAATGCGCCGCAATTGCTGCTTGACGTGGTGCCGAAGCTGCGCGGCGATTTCTACACCGCCTGGTCGAACGCGGCGGTGGCCACCGCCGATGCGGCCCTGCTCTCGGTGCATGTGCTGCGCGCCACCGCCCAGCCCTTCGGCGCCGGCGCCGGGCCGCTGCCGGTCTATGATTCCAGGACCAACCAGTTGCTGCCGCCCAACCAGTGGGGCGAATGGGTGATCGAGGACAGTGAAGGCCAGACGCTGCTGTTCCTCGACCAGCCCAATGACGCGGTGCTGCCCGGCGGCTTCGTGCTGGTGCTGCACAACGCGACCTTCGGCGCCGCGCGCTCGGTGCTGCCGGTGCTGGCGGCGAGTGCCGCCGCACGCCACGCCTATGGGCTGAGCGGCAAGACCACCGCCATCACCCTTGGCGGCGACTGGCTGAATGAGAACCAGCGCAGCATGTACCAGCTGCGCGGCACGGTGCTGAAGCTGCAGAGCGAGGCGCTGGCCCTGGCCGAGGCGCCGATCACCGACCCGGTGGCGGGGCAGAGCATCGCGCTGGCCGGGCTGCACAAGGCGCTCAAACCTGGGCGCTGGCTCGCGATCAGCGGCGAGCGGACGGATATCCCGGGTGTCGCGGGGGTGCAGGGGCGCGAACTCGCCATGCTCTCGGGCCTGACCCATGGATATGACCCGGAGCTGCCGGGCGATGCCACCCACACCACCCTCATCCTCGCAACCCCCATCGGCTATGCGTATCGGCGCGACACGGTGGTGATCAGCTCCAATGTGGCCGCGGCCAACCATGGCGAGACGCGGGCCGAGACGCTGGGCGCGGGTGATGCGACGAAGCCCTTCCTGAGCTTCGACCTCAAGCAGTCGCCGCTGACCTTCACGCCCGAAATCAGCGCGGCGGGGGTGCGCAGCAGCCTGCATGTGCTGGTGGATGAGGTGGAGTGGCGCGAGGCGCCCTCGCTGGTCGGCCTCGCACCGGGCGAGCATGCCTATGTCACCCGCATCGCCGAGGATGGGAAGGTGAGCGTCACCTTCGGCGATGGCGTGAACGGGGCGCGGCCGCCCACGGGTGTGGAGAATATCCGCGCGGTCTATCGCCAGGGCATCGGGGCGGCTGGGAATGTGGCGGAGGGGCGGATCTCGCTGCTGCTCTCCAGGCCGGCCGGGGTGCGCAGCGTGGTCAACCCGCTGGCGGCGAGCGGCGGCGCCGACCCCGATGCGGCGGAGACGATCCGGCAGAATATGCCCATCGCGGTCGCGGCGCTGGACCGCCTAGTCTCGCTCACCGACTACGCCGATTTCGCCCGCGGCTTCGCCGGCATCGGCAAGGCCGCGGCGCGGCGGCTGGGCGATGGCTTGCGCGAAATCGTGCATGTCACCATCGCGGGGGTGGACGACATCCCCATCGCCACCTCGTCGGAATTGTTCAAGGCGCTGGTCGCGTCGCTGCAGGCGCTGGGCGACCCGGCGCTGCCGCTGATGGTGGCGCCGCGGGAAAGGGTGACGCTGGTGCTCAGCGGCAAGCTGAAATTGCAGCCGGGCTACCAGTGGGACGATGTGACGGCGGCGGCGCGGTCGGCGCTGCTGGAGCGCTTCGGCTTCGCGCGCGCCGCCCTCGGCCAGCCCGTCTATCTCTCAGCAGTGATGGCCGCGATGCAGGGCGTGGCCGGCATCGCCTATGCCGATATCGACGCCTTCGGCGGCGTGCCCGAGCGTCTGGCCGCGGATGGCGCGCGGCGGCTGCTAACCTTGGCCGAGATCGGCGCCGCGGTGGTCGCCATTGCGCAAGGGCTGCCGCTGCCATGGGAGTCGTCCGTCCTGAAGGGCGGCCTAAAGGGCGCCAGGCCCTCCGGTCCCGCCCAGCAGGTGACGGCGCGGCCGGCGGGGCTGGAGCAGGGCACGCTGCGCGCCGCCCAGCTCGCCTATTTCAGCCCCGCCGTGCCCGACACCATCGTGCTGAACCAGATCCAGTGAGGGCCGCGCCATGAGCGAAACCACCGCCGAGGAGGGGAATGATCCGCGCATCGACCGGCTCTATCTCCGCCTTCCCGCCATCCACCGCATGCACGATGCCGAGCAGGGCTGGCCGCTGCGCGCCCTGCTGCGGGTGATCGCCGAGCAGGTGAACGCGATTGAGGACGGCATCGCCCGGCAATACGGCAACTGGTTCATCGAGACGGCGGAAGACTGGGTGGTGCCCTATATAGGCGACCTGGTGGGCTATGCGCCGGTGGCCGAGGCCGGGCCGCTGCCCGATACCCCGGGCGAGGCGAATGAGGCGCTTGCCCGGGTGCTGGTGCCCAGGCGCGAGGTGGGCAACACCATCCGCCATCGCCGCCGCAAGGGCACGCTGGCGCTGCTGGAGGAACTGGCGCGCGACGTGGCGGCCTGGCCGGCGCTGGCGGTGGAATACTACCGGCTGTTGGGCTGGCAGCAGAACATCAAACATCCCCATCCGGAACGCGCGGGGCTGGCCAATATCCGGGCGATGGCGGCGCTGGACCGGCTGGGCGGGCCCTTTGATCGCATCACGCACAGCGTGGATGTTCGCGCCATCGCTTCGCCGCACACGCGCGGGCTGCACAACATCCCCTCGGTGGGGATGTGGCTGTGGCGGCTGGGCGCCTATTCCGTCACCCGCATGCCGCCGCATTGCGTCGAGGAGGCGGGGCCGCATTGCTTCACCTTCAGCCTGCTGGGGCAGGATGCGCCCCTCTTCACCCGGCCCTTGCCGCAGCCACCGGGCGGGCCGCTGGCGGCGGAATTGGCGCGGCCGGTGCCGATCCGCAGGCTGTCCTTCGAGGCCGCGCCTGCGCTGTTCCTGGGCACGGGGCGGAGTCTCGCGATCTGGACCGATGGCTTTAGCCAGTTCGATCCCACGCGGCCGCTGCCGCCCTCGGCTATCATCGCCGCCGACCTTACGGATTGGCGCTACCTGCCGCCGCTGAACAAGGTGGCGGTGGACCCGGTGCTGGGACGGCTGGTCTTCCCGCCCGCGCAAATGCCCAGGCGCGGCGTGCGGGTTTCCTACCAATACGGCTTCAGCGCGGCGATGGGCGGCGGCGAATACCCGCGCGAACTGGCCGAGCCCAGCGCGCGGCAATTGCGGCTGGGGGATGAGCTGGTGGCCTCGGTGCCCAAGACCTATCGGGTGGGGCGGGGACAGGCCCATGCGCGGCTGGCCGATGCCATCGCCGCCTGGGCTGCCGACAAGCCCTGGGATGCGGTCATCGAGCTGACCGAGAGCGCGGTCTTCGTCGAGCCCATCGTGCTCGATGTGCCGGCGCGGGCCAGCCTCACCCTGCGCGCGGCGAGCGGTGCGCGGCCGGTGATCCGGCTGCTTGACTGGCAGACCGACCTGCCGGATTCCCTTACCATCAGCATGGGCCCTGCGAGCCGGGTGGCCCTCGACGGGCTGCTGGTGACGGGGCGCGGCATCGCCGTCTCGGGCAGCGGGGAGGCTGCAATGGCCGGCACGCCGGATTGCGCGGCGCGGCTGCTGATCCGCCATTGTACCCTGGTGCCGGGCTGGGGCATCGGGCCGGATTGCACGCCCAACCGCATGACCGAACCCTCGCTCTCGCTGAGCGGCGTGCGCGCGGCGGTGGCGATCGAGCACTCCATTCTGGGCGCCATCCTGGTGCGCGAGGACGAGGTAGGGGCTGAGCCGGTGGCGATCAGCCTGAGCGACAGCATCCTCGACGCCAACGGCCACAGCCAGCAGGCGCTGGGCGCGCTCGACGGGGCGCCTGCGCATGCCGTGCTGACGGTGCTGCGCTGCACCGTCTTCGGCGTGGTGCAGGCGCATGCGGTCGCGCTGGCCGAGAACAGCATCTTCAACGACTGCGTGCATGTCGCGCGGCGGCAATCGGGCTGCATGCGCTACTGCTACGTGCCGGCGGGCTGCCGCACACCGCGGCGGCATCGCTGCCAGCCCGACCTGGCGGTGGCGGCGGCGCAGGAGACGGTGAAGGGCGCGGCCGCGCGCGCCGCCCTCGTCGCCACCGAGCGGCTCCGTGTGGCGCCCGCCTTCTCGGCTATCCGCTATGGCCGGCCGGACTATGCCCAGTTGGCCGATGCCTGCGCGCCGGAAATCCGCCGCGGCGCGGATGACGAGAGCGAGATGGGCGCCTTCCACAACCTCTACCAGCCGCAGCGCGAGGCCAGCCTGCTGGCCCGGCTGGCCGAGAACATCCCCGCCGGCATGCAAGCCGGCCTGCTCCATGCCACCTGACCGCACGCCATGAAGGATCGCATGCCATGAAGGCCGACTTCACCCGCGACACATTCGCCGCCCGCCATCACTTCAGCCGCGTGCTGCAGCAGCAGGGGCGTGTGACGCTCGATGCCGACCCGAACGAGCAGGCGGCCATCCTGCTGCACCTGCTGCGCAGCATGGCGCGCGACCTGATCGGCCCCTATGCGGCGCCGCGCGAGGAGGGCGGGTTCCAGATCATGGGCGCGCCCCATGGCGGGCTGTCGATCGGCCAGGGGCGGTATTACGTCGATGGCATCATGGTCGAGAACGAGGCCGACTGCGCTTATGACGCGCAGCCGGACTATCCCCTGCCGGCCGATGACGCGCTGCTGGCGGAGCTCACCAAGGCGACGGGGCAGGTGCTGTGGCTCTACCTCGATGTGTGGGAGCGGGTGGTGACGCCGATCGACGCGCCGCGCATCCGCGAGGTGGCGCTGGGCGGGCCGGAGACGGCGCTGCGCGCCAAGGTGGTGTGGCAGGTGAAGTCCTGGCGCACCGGCATGACCTTCGACCAGGCGAGCAAATCCAAGACGCCGCCGGATTGCGCGGCGCCGCTGGCCATGCTGCCCCAGGGCAGCGGGCTGATGGCGGCGCGGATCGATCCCGGCGACGTGCCGGACGACCCCTGCATCCTGCCACCCAGCGCGCAGTATCGCGGCGCCGAAAACCAGCTCTACCGGGTGGAGATTCATGTCGGCGGCGATGCCAAGACCGCCACCTTCAAATGGGCACGCGACAATGCCAGCCGGCTGACGGCGTGGCTGGGCACTGAGGGCGACATGCTGCAGGTGGCCGACAGCCGCGGATTTGTCGCCGGCAACTGGGTGGAGCAGAGCGACGACGTCATGGAGCTGCAGGGCATTCCCGGCCGGCTGGTACGCATCGCCCAGGTGGTGCCGGGCGGGCTGCTGCTGGACCCGGCCTCGGTAGCCGCGGCCCTGCCCTGGACCGAGGACCTGGTGAAGCCGCGGCTGCGCCGCTGGGACCAGGTGCAGAAGGGCGAAACGCTGCTGCGCGCCGGCGCGGTGCCGCTGCTGGAGGGCAGCGTAGCCGACCCCAAATGGCTTGATCTCGAGGATGGCGTGCAGATCGCCTTCGAGGCCGAGGGGTATTATCGCAGCGGCGATTACTGGGAGATTCCGGCACGGGTGGCGACGGGCGACGTCGAATGGCCGCCCGGCGCCATCGAGCCCTGGGACGGCGCGCCGCCCGCGGTGCCGCCCAAGGGGGTGCGGCACCACTACGCGCCGCTGGGCTACCTCGCGGTGGTGGGGAACAAGGCGCACATCCATTCCTGCCGCTGCGAGTTCGACCCCGGTAGTTCCTGCTTCCAGATGGGCAGCCTGTCGATGGGCGTGCAATTGCTGCGCCATGAGGCGGTCCGACAGGATGCGGAATTCACCCTTGGCGCGCCGACAGCGGCCCAGCCAGCGGTGGCGGCGGGCAGGAACAAGTCGCCGTCGAAGCGCCTGCCGAAATGAGCGGGCTCACCGCGCTCTGGTCCTTTTGGTCGCCGCCCTACCTGGCGAGCCGGGGATCGAGCTGGGCCGATGACTGGTATCATTGGCTGGCCTGGGGCCTTTCGCTGCATTGCGCCGCGCGGCACTATCCCGATACCTGCCTGGTGACCGACACGCCGGGGCGGCATGTGCTGGTGGAGCGCCTGGGCCTGCCCTTCGCGCGGGTGAGCACGGCGCTGGACGCGCTTGCGGGCAGCGATCCGGGCTGGTGGGCGCTGGGCAAGCTGGAGGCCTACCGGCTGCAGCGCGCGCCCTTCGTGCATCTCGATACCGATGTCTTCCTGTGGAACCGCCTGCCCGCGGCGCTGGAGGGCGCTGCGGTGTTCAGCCAGAACCCCGAGACCATCGTACCGGGCTGGAGCTGCTACCGGCCGGAGGCGCTGGAGGCGGCGCTGGGCGGGGCGGGCTGGCTGCCCGAGGAGTGGCGGTGGTATTGCGCCCAGCCCGCCCCCTGGGTCGCCGCCTGCTGCGGCATCTTCGGCGGCAACCGGCTCGACCTCATCGGCCATTATGCGGAGCGCGCGCTGCGGCTGGTGCAGGGAGAGCCGAACCGGGCGCTGCTGGCGGGGCTGACCGACAAGCCCTCGCACATGATCCTGCCCGAGCAATTCCTGCTCTCGGCCCTGCTGGCCTATCACCGGGGCCGGTCGGGCTCGCCCTTCCGGGGGGTGGAGATGGCCTACCTCTTCCCCGACATGGCCAGCGCCTGGCAGCCGGAGGCGGCACGGGCGTTGGGCTTCAGCCACCTCGCCGCCGGCGCCAAGCGGGACCGCCGGGCCTGCCGCCAGATCGAGACGCTGGTGCGCACGTTGCTGCCGAATTTCTACGCCCGATGCTGCGCTATGCTGGGCGGTGGGCGGCCCGCGGCGACATGGGGCGAGGATTACGTGGTGGAACTGGCGCGGCCTCAGCCGCCCGGGAATTCCAGCACAGCCGCCTAGAGTCGGTGACAGACTCTAGCCCCGCACCGGAGCGGCCCCATCCTCGGGGCAAATGGCGCGCCGCTGCCGGGCTTTCGCCCAGAGAAGGTTGGATTCCGGCTTCCATCGCTGCTCCAGTAGGTTTCCCAACCCCATATTCCTCTTCTCCTCATAGCGCCGTGAACCGCAGGTTTCCTGGGGTTTCTTCGCGGTGGCTTGAGGGCTGGAGAACGCAACGACCGCCGAAATCGCTCTCCGGAGACCTCAAAGTCTCCGAAGCTTG
>Ga0105045_10000527_pt1 | contig 28325 bp, 32 predicted proteins | sample MAT02_FD_78089 | JGI IMG/M metagenome (GOLD analysis project Ga0105045, IMG submission 78089) | Freshwater microbial communities from Lake Fryxell liftoff mats and glacier meltwater in Antarctica - MAT-02 (megahit assembly) | ecosystem: Environmental > Aquatic > Freshwater > Ice > Liftoff... | reverse complement strand
GTCAAGGATTACAAATGGTACCGGCTAGTACAGCTGCCATTTTTGGTGGGGTCTTACCGGTTGTGACCTCGCTATTAGGCTATTGCTATTTAGGTGAGCGTTTTGGTTGGTATGATTTAGGTGGGCTGTTGCTGGTTTTTCTGTCGATTTGCATTGGTGTTGAGAAATTTGGCGAGAAAAAGGGGGCATTACCAAAGGTGTGCTTGCCTTCTTGAACGGACTAATAAGCCCCCTATACTCTTTCGAGTATAAAAATTCTATCGGCGTTTGGTTTAGGAAACATTAGCCATGAGCACAGCTTGGAATTCTTGGCGTTTTGCTAAATAAGAGCCAGACAGCGCAAATCCTTGTAGAACACCGCGTTTATCGTAAAAAAGCCCCTGATAGTGATTATCTTTGTTTTCAAAATGCCAAGTACCTTCAGCGTCACGTCTAGGTGGGGAGGCGATAATCGGATAACAGTCTACTTTCAACGAAATAGGTAAATTGGGGAGTATTGCTTTGGTGGAGTTGCCACTCAGCGTTTGTGCAAGTGCACGGGCCGACGATAAGATGGGAGCAACATATTGGCGGCAAACGCCGGCAATTTCTGCACAATCTCCTAGTGCATAATGCTTTGGCACGCTGCACTCAAGATGAGCGTCGACAATGATCCCCTGATTCACCGCTAAGCCTGCATCGAAGGCAATCGCAATACTCGGTGTGAGCCCAATGGCAATTAATACCGCATCAGCTTGCAAGGTTTTTTGGTTTGATAATGTCAAGTGACAAGTATTCTCATGCGATGCGTTGGTGACCTGCGTTTGCGTATGAAAGGTCACGCCTTTTTCGGTGAGCGCCATTGCGAGTGCGTTGCCAATAGGTTCTGGCACCAAGCCGAATAAAGGATAAGGATCGGGCGTTACCACGTTAAGCTGTAAGTGACTCTTGGTAAAATCATGCGCAAACTCACAGCCCACCAAACCGCTCCCAATAATGGTTAAGTTCTGCCAGGTTGGTTGTGCATTTTTAAAGCGCGCATAATCCATCAAACTATTAATACGGTAATGGGCAGGTAATGCTTCAACGGTTGGCAAGGGGCGAGGTGTTGCGCCATTCGCAAAAACACATTGCTGATAAGCAAATGCCATAATTTCGTGCGGCGTCTTGACGGTGATAGTCTGCATTTTCGTATTAAGCGCTAACACCGTTGAGAAAGTCATGATGGTCGCATTTAATTGTTTTTGTAATAAAGTGACATCCGTAATGATTAAATCGGTGGGAGATTTCCCTTGTTGGAATGCGGTAGACAATAAAGGTTTTGAATAAAAATGGCCATCGTCCTGCGTGATTAAAATTAACGGCGTGAGTGCATCACATTTACGAAATTCTTTAGCGACACTTACCCCTGCTAAGCCCGTACCAATAATAATAATGGGAAGTGTATTTGTCATCGTTTAGAGCACCGTCACTATGTTATGATTTGAGAATATGTGTATTTTATGAGTTAAATAAGTTTCTAAATAATTAGCATGGCGATTTTATCACACCTCACTAATCGATTGTACCATTATGGCCTTTTGATGCGCCTTAATCGACCTATTGGCACATTATTGCTGTTATGGCCAACACTCATGGCGCTGTGGCTGGCATCGGATGGTCACCCTACACCTTCAGTCGTCTGTATTTTTACCGGCGGAGTCATCGTGATGCGAGCGGCCGGTTGCGTGATTAATGATGTTGCTGATCGAGATTTTGATGGGCATGTGAAACGTACTCATACACGACCTCTGGTCGCAGGAACGGTCACCGCTTTTGAGGCGCTCATCCTTTTTTTTCTATTACTTTTGCTGGCTTTGGCGCTGGTGTGTTTCACCAATAAAGAAACAATCTGGCTCTCTGCCGGGGCGGTACTGCTTGCATTGATGTATCCATTTATGAAGCGTTACACCTATTTCCCGCAAGTGGTGTTGGGTGCGGCCTTTGGGTTTGCGATCCCGATGGCATTTAGCGCATGTGGAAAACCGCTTGTTATCGATGGTTGGTTGCTTTATGCCGCGACGTTATTGTGGGCAGTCGCCTACGACACGCTGTATGCCATGGTTGATAAAGAGGATGATCTTACTATTGGCGTGAAATCAACGGCGATCGCTTTTGGTCGTTACGATAGTCTGATGGTTTGGATCTGCCATATCAGCATGCTGTCTTTATTGGTTGTGCTAGGTTATCAAAGCGCACGTGGCGTTTATTTTTTTCTAGGCATTGCGGTAGCGTTAGTATTGGCGTGCTACCAGCAGTGGCTGATTAGAAATCGTGAGACAGCTGCTTTTTTTCAAGCCTTTCTAAATAACCAATGGCTAGGCTTTGCGTTATTTGCGGGAACCTTTGGCGACTTTTGGTTCTAAACAGTCGTGCATCGTTTTACCTAATTCTAAGAGGGTTTGCTCATAATGATGAGGCCCCTTGGGAATGCGCACTCCTAAGGGATCAAGCTCTTTGATTTGTACCGGTAAATTGCCTAAACTTTTTTCAATAATTCTTTCGCTAAATTCGGTTTCTTTAAAAATACATTTTACACCGCGTGTTTTGATTAGCTCTTTGACCTGGGTTAGGCCATTAGCGCTTAAGGGCACATGGGGATTAATCACCATGGTCCCAACGGCTTTTAAAGCAAATTCTTTTTCAAAATATTGATAACCGTCATGGTAAACCAAGAAGGGCTCAGATTGGACGCTTGCCAATAGTGCTGCTAAGTTTTTTTTCAAAGCACGTAACTGCGCCAATGTTTTTTGCGCATTCGCTTGATACTGTTTGGCGTGTTGTGGGTCTGCTTTGCTTAAACGTTCTGCGGTGACTTTGACAATGGTTTGTGCATTGGCATTGGACAACCAAAGATGCGGATCGACATCACCGTGTGCACCATGATCATGAGCGTGCTCATGCGGATCTTCATGGGCGCCATGCTGCCATTCACGACCTTCACGCAAAGGCAGCTTGACAAGGTTGTCCAGGCTTTGGATTTCAATGAATCCATATCGGGGAGATAGCGATGACAAGGGTTTGGTCATAAACATTTCAAGGGAAGGGCCCACCCAGACAATCAGATCCGCCTCGTTCAAGGTTTTAAGCGTAGAGGGCTTTAACTGAAAAGTGTGAGGGGAAGCGCCATCGGGTAAAAGCAACTCAGGAACGCTTACCCCTTCCATGACAGCAGCCACGAGCGAGTGGATAGGCTTCAAAGTGACGGCAACTTTGGTGGTAGCAAATGCGACGGGGTTTGCGAGTAAGCAAACAAGGCCGAGGCCAAGAATTCGATTAAAAAGCCAACGCATAGGGTTTCCTGTAAGGGGATGAGATGTATACTAGCTCCTTCGGAGTATACATCATCGGTTAACGTGCAAAAAGTTATGAGTCAAAGCTTGAATTTACATCCGCTGGTCGAAGCCATACAGGTTGAATACCGTGAGGGTACTCGTCTCATTCTGCAAGATGTCAGCCTGGTGTTAACCAAAGGGCAAATCGTTTCGATTGTCGGTCCCAATGGTGCGGGTAAAACCACTTTGCTCAAAATCCTCTTAGGGCTGTTAAAGCCAACTAGTGGCAAGGTCAAAACCTCGCCCAACTTGCGTATTGGCTATATGCCACAGCGTTTGCAGGTGGATCCTCTTTTCCCTCTCACCGTGAAGCGCTTTTTACAGCTAGGACAAGCCAATGTCTCGTTAGCAAAAACCTTGATTGAAGTGGGCGTCAAGAATCAGATCCTGGATAACCCCTTATATACCTTATCTGGCGGTGAGTTACAGCGTGTATTACTCGCCAGAGCCCTATTACGACAACCCGAATTGTTAGTGCTGGATGAGCCGGCGCAAGGTGTCGATTTATTAGGGCAGGGTGAGTTTTATGACTTAATAGCGCAGATCCGAGAACAACAAGGTTGTGCCATTTTATTGGTTTCCCATGATTTGAACGTCGTGATGGCACAAACCGATATCGTGGTGTGTTTAAATCAGCATGTGTGTTGTTCTGGCCATCCAGAAAAGGTCAGTAAAGATCCCGCATTCACCGCGTTATTCGGAAACGTTGCGCAAAATCTCGCCTTTTATACCCATAAGCATGATCATCATCATGATGTTCATGGTGAAGTGGTCGGGGCTAAGGATCACAAGCATGATTGATTTTACCAGCTGGGATATTCGTTATTTATGGCCGCCGATGCTCGGTGGGATCGGTGTCGCCTTGGTGGCGGGACCCTTAGGTGCATTAATGGTATGGCGACGTTTAGCTTATCTTGGTGACACGCTGTCGCATTCTGGATTGCTCGGCATTACCCTTGCGCTCGCCTTGCATTGGGATCTGACCATCGGTGTTTGTTTGATTGCGGTGCTGGTTGCTTTGTTGTTGCTAGGGTTACAAGCGCGCGTGATGGTGGCCAGAGACACTCTGTTAGGACTCTTATCACACACTACCTTAGCGATAGGATTATTGGTTTTAGCTGCATTAGATAATGTTCGAGTGGATGTGCTCGGATTTTTATATGGCGATATTTTAGCCATCACCTGGCGAGATGTCGCAATCATTTACCTGGGAGGAGGCTTGGTATTGGGGGTCCTAGCGGCATTATGGCAAAAGATGCTGCGGGTCACGGTTCATGCAGAGCTTGCCTTTGTCGAAGGCGTTGATACTCAAAAAGTAGAGGCTGCCTATATTTTGTTATTGGCGATTGCGGTAGCGATTGCGATTAAAATTGTCGGGGTATTACTCGTGACGGCTTTATTGCTGGTACCCGCGGCGGCTGCACGTCGATTGGCGAAAAGCCCGGAGCAAATGGCGCTATTGGCCAGCGCTTTTGGTTTACTATCAGTGGTAAGCGGTATTTTATTCTCCCATTTTTGGGATTGTCCCACCGGGCCGGCCATTGTAGTCAGCGCGGCCTTTTTGCTAGTGATTTCCAGTCTTTCTTATAAATTAAGCTAAATGACATATAGCGCCTTTTAACCCTCTTAACATTTTCTAAGAAAAGTAACTAATTTCTTTGCAATCTCAAAATGACCATGATAGTGTTTAAAGCCCTATTGAATTGAGGGCCTTTATTGTCAAGGGGATTTGACGGCATTGGTCTGCTAAATAGTGGGAATGGTCGTATTTATAGGTTGAGTAGTTGGAGGGCAATATGCCGAATATGTTGGACGTCGTAAAGGGATGGTTACCATGGGTGCCAGATTATAACACCGCACCTCCCACAAATCGTGATGTTACAGTTGCTTATGCACCGTTAGCGCGAAAATTAGCAGATGGAACAACCGTGCCAGTGGGTACTTTTTTACCTGAGCATTATGTGCTTGCGAATGCCGGTTCTTTGCGTTGCCAAGTTTTAGAAAAAGAATGGAAAACGGAACGTGAAGGTAAGAAATTGCCTGTGACCGTTGCTGATCTGAAAAAAGGCCGTTCTGATTTATATCAAGCGCTTTATCGTGAAGAAAATAACGAGGCTGTGCGAATGAGTGCATTTGAGCTCGCTATTTGCCCATCACACAAACAACGCGCGGTTGGACATTATATTGAAAAAGAATACCAATTCCGTCGTGATCGTGATCTGCCATTACCAGCGATGATTTCTAAATTTCGTGTTGGCCCCGATTTCTTAAAAAATATTAGCGATGCAGGCCTTTTGTTAAAAGAACATCCTGGAAATTGCAAAGTGAATATCATTAATCCGACACCAACCCGTCGCGAAAAAATATTCCACTATTTAGCGCAGTACTCTTCGTATCTGGTAACCATCAGTGCAGCGCTTGGCTCAATTGAAGTGATGATGGGGCTTGGCGTTGGCGCACCATGGTTATTAGCCTTGGGCGTGGGGGCAACCTATTTAGCGAAGAAAACCGGCAATGACTTTGGCTTATATGACGTTGCTGAAGGCTTATTACGCGATCTAGGCTGGCTCACCAATAAAGATTTGATCAAGGGTAAATTGAGCCTCTTTAATACCATCGGTACCGGTATTTATATGGCTGCAATTGCTTCTGCCGTTTTCTTTGCGGTAACCGCAACGTTTGGTGGTAGCTTAGCGCTTCCTTGGGCATTTGTAGCGGCTAAAACCAGCATTGGCGCAGGCGTTATTGCTGCGGCTCAATACGGTTTTGCAGGATTTTTTGCAGGTATTGCAGGTCTTGGCACTTTGCTGGGCACTGCGGCAACTATCCGTTATTTCTGGGGTTTGAGTGTTTATGACAATCAAATCACGCTTGATAAGAAAGTGGCCGATGCAATACCGACTATTAGCACCGCTAAAGATTTCAAAGCGTCACTCGCGAAACAACAAGAGAAGCTTTTGGCTAAATTAGACAAGCCAAAATATGGTTTCTCAGAAGATGAGCGTACTAAGCTAAAAGGCGAAATTAAAGCGAACTATTTAGGATGGCAAAACCGTTTTGGCGCACACCCCGTTGTGGCAGAAGAAGCGAAAAAAGCAGAACCGAGAAGATCGCCTAGAAAAAACAGTCCCGCTAAATAAAGACGACAGACGAAAAACGGCGCTACGGCGCCGTTTTTTTTGTCTATCACCTAGTTTATTGATATCCACACTTAACCGCACCACAAAAAGGCTGCCCAAATCAACAGTGACACTCTTGACCTAATATGGTCTATTGATTAGAAAGTGGTCTTTCCATTTTTTGATGAAGAGGTTTGTATGATTAATGGCAGTGCTGTCAATAAAGTAAAAACTAAAAGTTCTGATCCGAAAATTCAAGCAATCCAGGAAGAAGTGGATGCTACTAAAAAAATCATGGAGCAGAACATTGATAAAATACTCAAAAGAGGCGAAAAACTTGCCGCGCTTAAAGATAAAACAGATCACTTGAAAAATGAGTCACAAGCTTTTAACCAAAATGCAGTGAAATTAAAAAATGAGCTGCAATTTAAAAATGTAGCGTTAACAATGATTTTAATCGGGGCCGCGATTGGGGCAGGGGTTGGTTTGTATGGCATATTAGCGGTTGGCTATTCTTGGTCTTTTTTGCCACTAACCACAGGTCTTGGTGCAGGGTTATCTTACGCACTGTCCTTGCCAATGAAGGGTATTTTTAGACTGTACCAAAAAATGAACTTTGCGACTTCGGTAACGGCAACAAAGCCCGCCCCTCTTTCACAAGAGCAGCAAAAACACGTAGTCGATTGGTTAGTGGCAGCAAAACCCTTTCAACCACATTATCATGCATTGAAAGAGTCTGTGCAAAAAAGCAGAAAAGAGGAAGCTGCGGCAAAGCGACAAAGCACTGCCGCTATCATTATGCCGTTGCGTAGCGGTGTAAAAGCTCTTTAAAGTCATGAGCAATGGCATGGGGTCGATCGCTGCCGGTAAACACGGCTGCGAGTTCACCTTGCGGGTTAATCAAGATAATGGTGCCACTATGTTCAATATGATCCGCATCGGGTGCTTTCTCTTGGGCCATATGAACACCAATAGAGGAAGTGAGCGCCGTAATATCCGATTTTTTACCCGTTACGCCGATAAAAGAGGTGCCACGAAATCTATCTTGCTGCAGATATTCCTTGAGGTGTTGCTCAGTATCATTTTCAGGATCAATCGTAATGAAGACAAATTGCAACACAGGATTATTGCGTAAGCGTTGTGATATTTGGTGCATAGCCTGTAGTGTGGTGGGGCACAAATCAGGGCAAGAACTATAGCCAAAAAAGATAAAGCTCCAGCGCGAGTCAAAAGAGGCGCGCGTGAAAGGCTTGCCGTCCATATCGACCAATGAAAAGTCTGGTAGCTTGTGGCCGCGCGCCAGGGAAGTGCCAGCACTTAAGGGGGCAGAAAATTGTGCTGGACCTGCCGAGGTAGTCACATGGTTTTCACGCCAGATCCCAATCGCGAGGGCGACGATGATAATAAAAATAATGAATAATGTATGTTTTTTCATGGCTTAACCTTAAGAGAAGTGCATAAAATAGGGCAAGTAATGATCAACTAGCAAACCAATAAATAGCACCATCAAGTAAATAATGGAGTACATAAAGGTTTGCATCGCAACCGCTGGTTCGTCGGTTCGGTACAGCTTTATGCCGTAATACATAAAATGTAGTCCCAAGCCTAAAGCCAAAACAAGGTAGGTAATACCACTCATACCTGTAATGTAAGGCAACACGGTAGAAGCAATGAGTAGGATAATATAAAGTAAAATACAGAATTTCGTAAAACGGATCCCATGCGTGACCGGCAACATGGGTAGATTGGCTTTAGCGTATTCTTCGTGGCGATAAATAGCGAGCGCCCAAAAATGAGGGGGCGTCCAGGTGAAAATAATTAAGACCAACAGCAATCCAGAAGGATCCAGCGTGCCAGTCACGGCTGTCCAGCCCAGAAGCGGAGGAGCCGCTCCCGCTGCACCACCTATCACAATATTTTGTGGCGTTGCCCTTTTTAAAAAGAGGGTGTAAAGCAAGGCATAACCGACTAGGCTAATCAACGTTAACCAGGCAGTTAGAGCATTCACCCAGAATACCAGCACGCCCAAACCAAACGCGCCCAAGAGGAATGAAAACCACATTGCTTGCATTGGACGTATGCGGCCACTGGCAACCGGACGATGCTTCGTGCGGTGCATATGAATATCAATACGACGTTCCACTAAATGATTGATAACGGCAGCAGAACCTGCAGAACAACCGATCCCAATAGTGCCAAAGCACAATGCTTGCCATGGGAAAATATCTGGCGGTGATGCCAGAAGCATTCCGATAGCCGCAGTTAGCAACATCAGAGCAACCACATTGGGTTTGCAAAGTTCTAAGTAGTCACGCCATGAGGCTGTTTTGACCAGGGCTACCTTAGCCATGTTGACCCTTATTTGCTTGATAAATATTGAAGTTGAGCGTGATCAACGTTAATAACAATAAAGCGCCCATAGCATTATGCGATACCGCAATGTGTAACGGGAGCGAGAAGACAACATTAAAAACACCGAGTCCAAGTTGAATCGCTAGAAATATCGCTAAAACTAACGCGACCTTGCGTAGTGCGACATGTCGCATGGATGCAAATACTAACCATGAACCCATGATCAACGTGATAAATGCGCCTAAACGATGGATCACATGAATGGTTGTTCTTCCTGCTGTATCTTGAAATGCCAAAGGATTTTCCATATTGATGCCGCCCAGAAAATTGAAGGCACTGGCAAAATGCGTATTAGGCCACCATTGTCCCTGGCAGGTGGGGAAATCAGGACAAATCAAGGCAGCATAATTGGCACTGGTCCAGCCACCTAATAGTATTTGGCAAAATAAAATGACTAAAGTGCTAAAGGCCAGTGTCGGCAATATTCCTTTCTTAAATGAGGCAGTGCTCTTTTTATGAGTATAAAGCACGCATAACCATAAAAATCCTAAAGTGCAAAAGCCACCGAGTAAATGTCCCATCACGGCAAGGGGGAGCAAGCGCATCGTGACTGTCCACATTCCAAGCATTCCTTGGAAAATCACGAGTACGACTAATAAACTAGGCAGCCATAAAGGCAGCACATGCTTTTTGCGAGTGATAAAAGCCATCACTGCCATGATGACGATCACAAGGCCAAGTGATTCAGCAAAGTAGCGATGCGTCATTTCCGTTTGTGCTTTAGCGACATCGACCGGCATTGAAGGATATTCGGCGTTCGCTTTTTGGATAGCATCGAAGGTTTGCGGGGCAGCCAGTTGTCCATAGCAGCCAGGCCAATCAGGACAGCCCAAACCTGCATCTTTTAAGCGGGTATAGGCACCGATTAAAATAACGCAAAAAGCTAGCACAACACTAAACAACGCCAAACGCTTTAGCCAGAGAGCTTGTTGATTATCCAATCTTCGAAATCCTTAATAACCGTTTAACATCACTCAAAATGGCACGTGCTTCCATTTCGGCAGAGTAATGCATCATGATATTCCCTTTGGGATCGATGACATAAATTTCGCCAATCATTTCACGTTCAAAATGATGGCTCACGCCTGCAAACAGCCGATTAAATTCAGCCGTGTTCATCGTAATGCGTTTCATATCGGGATAGCTGTCACTTAAAAAACTTTCGCAAACACTTTTTTCGCATTCAGGATGAGCAATAAATAATCGCTCAAGGCGATGGGTATCTTTGCCAAGGGCGGTGCGAATTTGCTTTAAGTTATAAAGCGTGTCATGGCATTCTAGGCGGCAATTTTTGGGGCCGACATAGACTAGCCACCATTTGCCTAATAGCGTTTTGCCAGTAATCGCTTCATTTTTTTCAATATTGATCATCGGGGAAATCAAATCGCCGTTGTTGTTCATTTTTAATTGGGCGGCATTCCCTTTTCGATACAACGTATAAGCAAACAGAAATGGCCCAAGTGTGACTAAAACAATGAGCAGAATAATTAATTTTTGATTTTTATTGGGTGCTTTTGACATAACTTATTTTACTCGGCGTAATTGGGAAAAAAGATAACAAAGTAGCAGGGTCAGGCCTAATGCAAACCATTGCACGGCATAACCTTGATGCTTTTGGGGTGAAAGCCAAGCTTTCGAGGTTGGCGGCTTATGATTCAAGACAACTAACATTGTATAAACTTCTTTATGCCATATCGTGCCCAGTAACTCAGTATCAAGGCGCTGCATGCGCAGTGGCCATTTTACTTCTTGAGTTTCCATGGGGGTTGAAATGAACGGATTACGATACGAGAAATCTAAATAACCTTCAATGGTAACTTCACCTTTTATGGGTGAAATGTGCGGCAAATGGGTTCTGGAGGCCCCAAGCGGAATAAATCCACGATCTACCAGTAGCCAATGTTGCTCATCAAGCGAAACGGGCGTTAGAAGATGGTAGCCAACCTGACCATTTTCTATTTTATTATCTAACAAAACATTATATTGATTAAGATAGGCTCCTTTGAGGCGAACGGGTAAATAGCGCATCTGCTGCGATTGCCTTTTGCTTGCCAGTAAGCTGGTTTGATCAAGAGGCGCCTGCAGGCTTGCTGCGGCTGCTTGGTTTTGTAGGGCTATTTTTTGTTGAGCACGCGAAAGTTGCCAAAACCCTAGGCTGCAAAGTAAAGTGACCCCCAAGAGCGTTACGAGTGTTAGCCATAATGGGGGTTTAAAAACCCAACGGTATTTTGTCATGAGTGATCACTGGATTATCAAACTTGTTATTTATGCCCTGATGTTAGGTATTGTCTTTTCACTGGGTTCGGGGATGTATTATTTACTCTTTGCAAAAGAGTCATCGAAAAAGAGTGTCAAAGCGTTAACGGTTCGGATCAGCTTATCGCTAGGCTTATTTATATTGTTATTTATCGCTTTTGCTATGGGGTGGATTAGGCCCCACAGCTTGCTGCCTAGTCAAAATGAAATGACTAGAACCAGTACACAAAGACAAACAGGAACAGCCACACGACGTCCACAAAGTGCCAATACCATACCACCGCCTCAAAACCAAAGTGATGTTCAGCAGTGAAGTGCCCCTTCAAACAACGCAGCAAGATCACAATCAACATGATGGTGCCGATGGTCACGTGGGCGCCATGGAAGCCGGTTAACATATAGAAAGTTGAGCCGTAAATGCCTGAAGACATCTTCAAATTATAGTGGTGGTAGGCTTCATAATATTCATAGGCTTGGCACGATAAGAAGATGATACCTAACGTAACGGTTAGAATAAGACCCAGGATTAACTGAGCACGGCTGTTTTTATAAAGCCCCCAATGTGCCCAGGTGATGGTTGCACCACTGGTGAGTAACAACAGGGTATTGATGGCTGGCAGTCCCCAAGTTGGCATCGCCTCGCGTGCGCCAGGAAAAGCTTGCGGATCGGGGTTCACAAGTAATGGCCAAGCATCTTTAAAATGTGGCCACAAATAGGTTCCGGTGGCGACTTTGGAACCCGTCCCTGCCAGCCAAGGTAGCGCCAAGTTACGTGCGTAAAATAAAGCGCCGAAGAATGCAGCAAAAAACATCACTTCCGAGAAAATGAACCAGGCCATTCCCCAACGGAAGGAGCGATCCATTTGCTTGCTGTAAAGACCTTGGTGGCTTTCTTTGATGACATCCCGAAACCAACCGAACATGACGCCAGCAATTGCTAAGGCGCCAATAAAAAAGAGGTAGTGACCAATCCAGTTGCCGTGTATGAGGTTGGTGATGCCAAGCATCAAAGCGCCAAGCCCAAGCGATGCTAAGATCGGCCAGTGGCTTTGCGCAGGTACATAGTAATGATCATGATGAGGTGTCGCTTGTGCCACGAATATCTCCCTAAATCTTCTCAGTCACATCAAATAAAGTATAAGACAGTGTTAAGGTGTGGAACTTCTCGGGGATTGCCGGATCCACGGTAAACACTAAGCGAAATTCTTTTTCTTCCAGCGGTTTCAATGGCTGGTGAACAAAGCAAAAACATTCAATTTTATTCACATGTTTTGCAGCTAAACCAGGCGTCACGCTAGGAATGGCTTGTACAACCATGGGTTTATTCGTTAAGTTTTTGACGCGGTAGGAAGTCGTCACATATTCACCTGGGTGAAGCGTGATTTTTTTATCTTTACCAGTAAATTCAGTTGATATCGATTCATTGAGCGTCGTGAGGAGTTCAACCGTAACATCACGGTTCGTGTCCACTTTGCTAGCAGCAACGGGTATTTGTGCCGTTGCTGCCGTTTTACCATTTAAACCGGTTACCTTGCAGAACACATTGTAAAGGGGCACTAGCGCAAAGCAAAAAGCAAACATGCCAACGACAACCGCCAGCATGATTTTTAAGTGTTTTTTTAAGTGCGGTTTAACAGTTTCGTTCATTTAATCACCGGGGGCGTTGTAAAGCTGTGATACGGTGGTGGTGAAGACAATGTCCACTCCAGACCTTCAGCATTCTCCCAGACTAGGTTAGTTGCTTTCTTGCCACCACGAATCGTTTTGATCACGATATAAAGGAAAAAGATTTGACTTAAGCCGAATACAAATCCACCCACACTCACAATTTGGTTAAAATCAGCAAATTGCAATGCATAGTCTGGGACTCGGCGTGGCATGCCTGCCAGCCCCAAGAAGTGCATCGGGAAGAAAGTGACGTTAATCGAAATAAACGAAAGCCAGAAATGGGTTTTGCCTAAAGTTTCGCTGTAATAGTGCCCGGTCCATTTGGGTAGCCAGTAGTAGGCTGCTGCCATGATAGAGAATACGGCGCCTGGCACTAACACATAATGAAAATGCGCAACCACGAAGTAGGTATCTTGGTATTGGAAATCGGCCGGGGTAATAGCAAGCATCAAACCAGAGAAACCACCAAATGTGAATAAGAAAATAAAAGCCAGCGTAAAGAGCATGGGGGTTTCAAAGGTGATGGCACCTTGCCACATGGTAGCTACCCAGTTGAACACTTTAACGCCAGTCGGAACGGCAATCAGCATGGTGGTGTACATGAAGAACAATTCGCCGGCTAATGGCATGCCGGTGGTGAACATATGGTGCGCCCAGACCACAAACGATAACAAGGCAATGGAGCAGGTGGCATAGACCATTGAGGCATAACCAAACAACTGCTTACGGGTGAAGGTTGGCAAAATCTGCGAGATAATACCAAAAGCGGGCAAAATCATGATGTACACTTCAGGATGTCCAAAGAACCAGAAGACATGCTGGAACATAACAGGATCACCACCACCTGCCGCATTAAAGAAGCTTGTACCAAAATGACGATCGGTTAACATCATGGTGACGCAGCCGGCAAGTACAGGCATGACTGCAATTAATAAGAAAGCGGTAATCAACCAGGTCCACACAAATATTGGCATCTTCATTAGAGTCATGCCAGGCGCGCGCATATTTAAAATGGTCGCAATGACGTTAATTGCCCCTAGGATCGAAGATATCCCCATCATGTGTACGGCAAAGATGAAAAAGTCTGTTGAAGGTGGTCCGTACGTCGTTGACAACGGGGCATAGAAGGTCCAACCAAAGTTAGGAGCAGAGCCTTTCATAAAGAGCGTGCTTATAAGAATCGAAAAAGCGACAGGTAAAATCCAAAAGCTCCAGTTATTCAAGCGTGGCAAAGCCATATCAGGCGCGCCAATCATAATCGGGATCATCCAGTTGGCCAAGCCGACAAAAGCGGGCATGACGGCACCGAAAACCATGATAAGGCCATGTAGGGTGGTCATCTGGTTAAAGAATTCAGGATTAACCAGTTGTTCGCCGGGTCTGAACAATTCAGCGCGAATAATCATGGCTAAAGAGCCAGCAAATAAAAACATGGCAAAACTAAACCAGAGATACATGCTGCCAATATCTTTATGATTGGTAGTATATACCCAGCGCATTAAACCTTTCGCGGGACCATGATCGTGATGATCATGCGCGTGATCGTGCGATGTTACAGTGTTCGATACATCCATGGCTTTTCCCTATTTAAGATTTTTTCTTAAGCGATTCTCTGACCTTGGCAACATCACTCGGTTGAATGATATCTCCGGTATTGTTGCCCCATGAATTACGTTCGTAGGTAACAATCGCTGCGATATCAAAATCGCTTTTTTGATTACCAAAGGGAGGCATCGCATTTTTGCCTTGAATAATTTGGCGGATTTGTTCGGTAATGTGTTGTTGTTCTGTGACGATTTTGCTGCCAACTAACGATGGAAAAGTGGGCGGCATGCCTTCGCCTGATGCTTTATGGCACATGGCGCATATACCATTGTATTCATTTTCCCCATGGCTCATGAGTTCTTCTTTGGAGTAAGTTTTTGCGTCAACCACGGGCGTAGCTGCTTCAGCAGGTTTGGCTTCGCCTGCTTTAACATCGGTAGCAGGAGCAGGGGTTGCAGGTTTTGGAGGCTCTGCTGCTTTGGCTTTGGCTGCTTTTTGCTCGGCAATCCACGCTTGATATTCTTCGACGGATTTCGCTTCAACCACAATTGGCATGTAACCATGTTTCACGCCGCAAAGCTCTGCGCATTGACCGCGATAAGTGCCTGGCTTATCTGCATCGATTAATGTCCATACTTCATTAGTGAACCCAGGAATAGCATCTTTTTTGACGCCAAGGGCTGGGACCCACCAGGAATGAATGACGTCTTTAGCGGTCATAATAAAGCGGATTTTTTTGCCAACCGGTACGACTAACGGTTTGTCGACTTCCAGCAAATAATGAGGATTCTTTGGTGCAAGATTATTGATTTCTTCTTCGGGGGTTGATGACATACTTAAGAAATTAATGCCTTCATCAATATAGTCGTATTGCCAGTGCCATCGGTGTCCAGTGATTAAAATAGTGACTTCCGCTTTGCTGGTGTCATCCATATCAATTAAGACACGGGTCGCAGGGACTGCCATGACTACCAAAATAACAAACGGAATAATGGTCCAGATGATCTCAACGGTTGTGCTTTCATGGAAAGCGGCAGGCTTATGGCCGTTGGATTTACGGTGACGAATAATCGCATAGATCATTAAGCCGTAAACTAAAACACCAATTGCCACGCATATCCAAAGGATTAGCATGTGCAGGTGGTAGATATCCTGGCTAGTTGAGGATGAGCCTCGGGTCATGTTTAGGGTATAGTCGGCCCAGGCATTGCTGCAAAAGCATGCACTAAGGGCGAGGATAAGGCGTGAAAACACAGGCCCAACTGAAGGCATGCCAGAATTCTCCATAATAATCGAATTAGTTAGTTTTTTAAACAAGTAAAAAACACAAGTAAGCAACCCTTGCCTCTTGTATCGACGTCATCGTTAGCTTGATGGTTAGTCTGATTCATTGTTTCTTTACGCTGGGCGTACTTTACCTGGGTTTTTAAGAGATAGGAATACTTGCGGTATCTAACACGCTATTTGCTCGTCTATTGAGTAATTTTTTTAACTCTTAATTAGGGCTCTGATTAGGGCTGCAAGTAACGTGAAACCGTTGTTCGGTTTCTAAGCACATGGCAGTGAGTGCATTCCCCCAAACGCAGCCCGTGTCCAGGGCATAAGTCCCTGGCGTATCCGTTTTGCCTTGTAATGCAGCCCAGTGTCCAAATACCAATCTGTCATATTGTGTTTTGCGGTTGGGTACCTTAAACCAAGGAAAAAAGGCCAGATGGTGAGCTTTTTCACTTTTATTGCCAAGATTGAGGGTGCCAGTTTCATCGCACAAGCGCATCCGAGTGAAGGCGTTCACAATAAAGCGAAACCGGTCCCAGCCAACGAGAGAATCACTCCATTTCAAAGGTAAATCACCAAACATGGCATGTATTGCTTCTAAATATTTAGATCCTTGTAAAAGTAACTCAACTTCTTTTGCCCGCAGGCCTGCTTCTTGCAAGTTCCATAATGGATAAATGCCGGCATGAGTGAGTCCAAAGTTAAGTAGAGAGTCATAGTGGAATAAGGGGCGATGTTGTAACCATGCCAGTAAATTGTCTTTATCGTCCGCATTCAGGATGTCATGGTAAGTATCATCGGCTTGAGGTTGTATCGCTCCCGCAGCGGCGGCTAATAAGGCAAGATCGTGATTGCCAAGCACGCAGATGGTTTTAGAGGGTAAGGAGCTGATAAAACGCAAGGTTTCTAATGACTGCGCTCCACGATTAATAAGGTCACCGGTAAACCATAAGGTGTCTTTATTGAGATCGTATTGGATAAGGGCGAGTAAACGCTCTAGCTGCGAAAAACAGCCTTGCACATCCCCAATCGCATAAGTCGGCATTAATGGACCAGCTCAGGCATAGCTAAACGAAATGGGGGAATGATGGCATCGAAGTAATTGCCGTTGGGGTTCACCATGGTATAGGTGCCATACATGCTGCCAACCGGGGTAGTGAGTATCGCGCCGCTGGAGTAGCGAAAGCTACGACCGGGTTGAATCAGAGGCTGCTCACCGACGACACCTTCACCATGAACTTCTTGTGCGACACCATTAGCGTCCGTAATGACCCAGTGCCTAGTTAGCAACCTAGCTGGAATTTTGCCGTGGTTGCTAATGGTGATCGTATAACCGAAAGCAAATCGACTTTGGTGAGGATCAGAGTGATCCCGCAGAAACTCGGTTGAGACGGTAACCCCAATGTTGCCTAGATCAGTCACGGTGTATTCCTTTTGTAAAGGGTCATTGCTAGCATACGGTTTGCTCGTTGGTTTTGCAACTTAGCTCATAATGAAATAGGCTAAGTGCTTGCTTAACGCACTATTCTTACCCAAGCTTATGTAAGTCATGACAAAATTGAGTAATGGACAAAGTAAATGCCTTTTTTGGCAAGGGATGGTTTTCAACTTCATTATACACAAGAGGGTGATTGGCAAAGTAGCCAAGACACGGTATTGCTTATTCATGGCTTGGGCGCCAGTATCAGAGATTGGGAATATCAAATACCGGCATTAAAGACTGATTACAAAGTCCTAATGCTTGACTTGCGCGGTCATGGTAAAAGCGACAAACCCAATATTCCTTACGACATCTCGCTTTTTTCAGAAGATGTTGTTTCATTGATCCGAGAATTAATATTAGGACCCTTGCATGTCGTGGGCCATTCGATGGGAGGCATGATAGCTTTTCAATTAGCACTGGATCATCCGTCACTGGTTAAAACCTTAACGATCATAAACAGCGCACCACAAGTCGCTTTTCCCACATTACGGTCGAAATTAAACTTTACAATGCGCGCTTGGAGTGTCAAATGTTTTGGCATGAAAAAATTAAGTACGGGTTTAGCTAAAAAGCTTTTTCCTAAAGAGGAACAAGCTGCTTTTCGAGAAACCTTTATTGAACGTTGGTGTGAAAACTCTCCACAAGCTTATTTGAATTCATTAAAAGCATTTCATGATTGGAATGTGATGCCCAGGCTTTCTACGTTGTTGTGCCCAACGCTGATTATTACCGGAGATAGAGATTATACCCCAGTTGCTTATAAACAATTCTATATGCAATTTATTAAAAATGTTCAGTTGGTTGTCATAGAAGACTCAGGACATTTAAGCATAATCGATCAAGTGCAAAAGTGTAACCACGCCATTATCGATTTTCTATTGAAAAACAAGGGTGCAAAATGAGTATGGATATGATGTTAAAAAACTTTGATAAAGCTAGTTTCGGAAAAAACTGGGGCTGGTTTTTAGCCTGGGGAATATTGCTATTGGTGCTTGGGTTTTTTGCAATTGGTGCTGCGGTATTAACAACATTAGTTTCAGTCGTTTTTTTAGGTGCCCTCTTTGCTTGTGGTGGCGCCATTATAATCATTGACAGCTTTCACTATTGGCGAGGAAAAGGTAAACCTTTTTTCATGACTTTGCTTATGGGGATATTATATTTAGCATTTGGCGTTATGCTAATGATTAAACCTATAGTTGGAGCCGCAACCGTAACCTTGGTTTTAGCGGTATTATTTATTCTTATGGGGGCGTCTCGGGTGATTTGTGCAGCAACGTTACGATTACCACAATGGGGATGGCTGCTACTCAGTGGATTATTGACATTAACACTCGGCATTTTAATTGCGATTGACTGGCCACAGTCCAGTTTATTGATCATCGGTATATTTGTTGGTATCGATTTAATTTTTGGCGGTTGGGCCTATATTATGTCAGCAATCGTTGCAAAATCGTTAACAAAGAACGCTGAATGATTGACTGGTTTGACAACCAGACTTAACTTTGAAAGAATCAAACACTTTATATAAAACATGGGTGTAGTAAATCATGAAAGAGCTTGATTTTAACGAAGTCAATCAAGTGAGTGCAGGGAGTTTTCTTGGGGTACTTTGCTATGGAACGGTTGGCTTTTGGGTAGGTGGCTTTGTTGGATTTTGTGCCGGTATTTTGCCTGCGATCCCGGGCTCCATTTTAGGTATGACCGTAGGCGCTTACTTAGGTACGGATCATGCACCACAAGTGATTATGATTCAGGACCGTACGGCAAAAAAAATATAATATTTTAAAAGGTTAGGCGATGAGTAAAAAAAGCACTAAACAGTTGTATCTTGCACTAACAGTGTTGGACTATATCATCGCCACCCTATTTTTGTTTTCGATGGTCATTCTCAAATTATTAATGATACCTCTTAGCATGATAAAAAGAGTCATGTCGGCTGAGCTTCCTATTTCAGACACCCGAATGGAAGTGAAATTGATCAATATGATTCGTAATTGGGTCGCTAATCACCAAAGTGACATTGCGGATGTGGTGGAAACGTTTGGTGAAAAAGAAAGTTATTTTATAAAAATCACCCCGGAGCATAACAATGCTGCCACCTTGGCTATTGAGGTGGGTTTCCCCCAATATTTACGAGTCAGTATTGAGAATTTTGGCATAGAGTTTGATGAAGATGAAGTCGACAATGGCGAAAAATTGATAAAGGACCTATTGCTGTCTTATGAAAATGGCGAATATTACCTTAAAAAATGGGTATATGAAGGCGTGGTCATTGATAAATGTTTGGTTATCTGTGTTAATAAAAATAAACAATACACCTCTGCAACGGACGAGTTTAAAATAATCAGAAAACTACTAGCGAAAGTAAAAATGAAAAATTTTATGCCAATAGCAGCCTCTGAATAGTGAAGGATGCGCCTCCTTTTGAGAAAGGACCCTCTGTCAATCGTGGTTTAGGGATCATTAAGCTTTTATGGGCTCGATTTTTAAAACAACCCTGGCAATATAAATTGATCACCTTTGTTTTATTAATCATTGCATCAGCGTGGATGGTAGTTTTTTATTCTTCTTTTTTGATATGGCAACTGTTTACCTTCGTGATGACCAAACCGCTGTTGTGGGTAATCGAGTGGTATCTCAAAAAAACCGCTTAACCTAAACCACTTTACCTTCATTGTGCAGTGCTCTTCCCAGTCACCTGGAAAGAGCACCTGCACGCTATTAGAATTATTTGCTGTGGGCTTATTTCACTTGTTCGATAGCATAAAGACGAACGTAAATTTTTTCACCATTATTATCCATCATTTCTTGTTGGCGTTTAGCCATATGTGTTTTAATTTTTTCAACACGATCTTTTGCTTTAGCACGAAAGGCTTGCTTATCGGCGTCTGGCAAGCTGTCCCATTTCTTTTTAGCATTAGTCATCATCGCTTTACGTTGTTGCGGGGTCATACTTTTAAGCTTTTCGCGCACATTTGCCATTTCATCTTCACTTTCAATCGAAGCAATGGTTGGATCAGGATCGGTGGGATGAGCTGCAGTGGCTGCAAACAGCAATGGTGAAACACTAAGCATTAGGCTGGATAAAAGTATAGCTGATAGCTTTTTCATGATGTAGACCCTTTTGTTCAAAACTCACAAAAAGTATAGCTTTTTTCAAGGAGTGCGTGCCAAAAATCATTTTTCGGTACGCACAATGGGCTATTTTTTTGTAGGTTTTTTTCGTTTTGCTTTTACTTCAGTCGCTTGCACTTTTCTTTTTCCGGAAGGCTTTTCTGCTTTTTCTTGTGCTTTTCTTTGTGCGGTTCTTTTCTTTAAGCAATCTAAGAAATGTAAAGGTTTATGTTCAAGGACAACCAGTTCAGGATGCGCTTTTGAAATTCGTTCATTCTCTGCGGTTAAAAAGGCTGGGAGTTGTGCTATTAAGGATTGTCGCAAAGTATTGAGTTTAGGCAAATGCTTCTGGGTTAACTTATCAAATAAGTCGATAAGTGCTTCACCTTCATTGACAGTAAGCTTTAATTCTTCGCACAAATCCTTTGCCATCTTCTTAACATTCAGATGAATTGTTTTAATGTCGAGTTGGGTGTTTTCACTCTCAATAGATTTAATGATTGTTTGATCATTTAGCGCTTTAAATAAAGAGGTTTGTTCAGCTTTGCCAAGCTGTGAAAAAGTTTGTAGACTAGTCAATAAATTACCTAAATTTTCATAATGCTTAAGATCAATTAATTTGGATCCAAATGTTTGCATCGATTTAATGGATGCCATGTTAGGCAGCTGTTCTTTAAATGCTTTGATGCTCTCAAAATCACCAACATGGTTACCGATAATGTTTGCTATTATGTCTAGGTTGTTGTCAGTGCGCACATCGCCAAGGAGCGCTTCTGCTGCTTTAGCGAGATCATCGAGGGTATTTTTTAAGGCTGGCACACTTTTAAGGCTCTCAACGGCAGCAAGTTTTGTTTTCGCTTTGGCCAACTCTTTATCTGATACTTCAAGATAAGCTTCTAATTGCGGTTTAACGGCGTAGGTTTTTCCGATGCTTGTGCTGACTGCAACAGCCACAACTTGATTATAAATACCCGCTAACATTTTTCTTCCTCTTGAGTCGTTTAACTTATGATGCGATGCATTTTACGGTGAATGAGAGGAGATGGAAGAAAAAGCCGATAAGCGGCAAGAATAAACAGCTAAAGCAACATATATAGTCGACCAACTGTTTATTAGTGTGCTATGAAATAAGTTGGAATCGATCTGATAGAGGTTATGATGAGAAAACGGTTATTACCGATAGTGGGACTATTGTTGTTTGTCATGGTTTGTTGGATAGCGATAGCAAAGGCACAGAGCTCTAATGCCTTGCCACAAGCCGCAAAGGATGCTTGCAGTGATAAAGATGCCGGCGATGTTTGTTCCTTTGTAAATAATGCCGGCGACTCAATTAATGGTTCCTGCAGCTACCCAAGTGGGGTAGAGAGCAAATTAATTTGCATCCCTATTCATTAAATCTTCCCCATTTCTTCCTAGGCGTTGCTGTCGTTGGCCTCTAGACCTTGACGCCTAGCCTAGAAAAAAATGTATTTGATTTTACGAGCAAGCATTCTCCAACCATGCGTAGATTTGAGCGCGCAACATTGGCAATGTGACAGCGCCTTGTTTGAGCACTTGGTTATGGTATTCGCGAATATCAAACTGTGATCCGAGGCGGGTTTTCGCCAGTTCACGCAGTGATTCGAATTCGCGTTTGCCTAACATGTAAGAAGTTGCTTGTCCTGGCATCATGATATAACGATCCACTTCTGCTTCAATAATATGATCTTCTAAAGCAGTATGCTTCCTTAAGTAGTCAATGGCTTGTGCGCGAGTCCAATGCATCACATGAATGCCTGGATCAACCACTAAACGTGCGGTCCGCAGAGCCTCATTGGAAAGCATGCCTAAGCGAGAAATATCATCTTTGTAAAGACCCATTTCATCAGCAAGGCGCTCGGTATATAAAGCCCAGCCCTCACCGTAACCGGCATTCCACAAGTATTTATTCAAGCTATGATGGCTTTTGTCTTCAATCGCAAGAGCAACTTGGAAATGGTGTCCCGGGATCAATTCATGAAATAGGGTCGCTTCTTGATCGATGCGCGTCTTTTTCTCGGGTTCATAGGTATTAATATAAAATATGCCTGGTCTTTCGCCATCATCGCTGGGTGGATGATATTCACCCGCCGCCCCAGTTTGGGCGCGATGTAAAGGGTAAGGTTTTAACGTTGCTTTGGTTTTAGGAACGAGATCAAACCAGGTGCTGGCTTTGCTGTAGGCTTTTTCCAATGCTTGCTCGTTATAGGCCAATATCTCTGCTTCGGTCTTAAAGCGATTGTTGATATCTTGTTTGGCTAAGTGAAAAACGGTTGCCATATCGGTTTGGCCAAATTCGCGTTGACCAATCTCTTCTACTTCTTTGGTGAGTTGTTCCATATGGGCTAAGCCGAATTCATAAATATCTTGCGGGGAAATCGTCAGTGTCGTTTCTTTTAGCACCTTTGCATGGTAGCAAGCGGCCTTGCCAGGTAAGGCCGACACCGCAATATCAATGCGCGCTTTTGCTAAGTATTCGTTTTCAAGGAAGTCAGCATAGCGTTGCAAAGCAGGATTGATTTCACTAAGGATAATTTGTGCCATTTGCTTTTGAAATAGTGGATCAGTGTCTCGCTTAGCAAAGTCATAAAAAGGTGACTTTTCAACAGGGGTATTGAGGATAAGTGCAAATTGTTTTATGACACGTTCAACCGCAGGTTTAGGGGCAACATAACCTTCTTTTAAGCCAAGTCGTAAATTGTGAATTTCATCCTCAACAATTTTACCAACAGTATGCCAACGCTTCAAGGCAAGCTGACGATTTTCGGGGGTCCCCACGGGCTGTTTTTCAGCCACAACCGTGAGCATATTGTGCCAACCCCATAACGGATTAATATTCCAAAGCTCATCTTTGCAAAGACGAGTAGCTAAATTGCTTTCGATGTTTTGTTTCAGCAGCTGATAGGTGATCAACGCACTGCCTTGTAATTTGTTTGCCGGAATTTTATTTAAGGCGACTAGAAAATTATCTTCAGTTTTATGCCAATCCCTTAGTGCTTGTAAAGAATGATCCATAAAGGCATCTTGAGCTATATCGGTACGGCCCCAGTAGCTCCCTGACTCAGGAAATTGTTTAAAATAGGCTTTTTCATAACGTGAGGCTAATTCAAAAACATCGTCTTGGTAAGGTGGTTTCATACTGGCAAACACTTCAAAGTTAAAAAAAAATACTAGCAAAATAATAGCGTAAACTTTTCTTTCCATGATTATTCTTATATCGAAGCTTCAACTTCAACGGTGAGAGTGACATCATAACCCTTGCCGGCGATACCGGTCGCGATGTCGCTGAGCGTTACAAGAGTGTACTCTTGAACGGCAGATTCCGCAAAATCTCTTTTATCAAAAACGTCGTTTATTAGTCGGTGAGGGGGTGGCATCATCGGCTAGATTTATTTTGCGTTCAAGGCGCATATCGTACGCTGTTTTACCTTCTTCGAGAGCAAATCGCTTGATTGACACAATATCATTTTTTTTAACTTCTTTAATCATTGACTCAACGCGTCGCTGATTTAATTGTTTGTCTGGGCCTTTTTTAAGTTCTTCTTCTAGCGCGTTAAAATAGAACTCGAATACCACCTGTTTTTCGACTTCATTAATCGTTCCCTTGCGTACCGCATTTTGTAATTTATTGAGCAAGTGATCCATCGCAATATCAGATTGTTGATGTAATTTGTGGTAACGAAAATCAAGAAGCTGTGTGCGCTTATTTTCGATATAATTTTTTAACCCCGAAAAGAGTTCATAGCCAAACTGTATAGCCCGGGGCTTCACTTGCGTGGTATGGGGTACGTTGGGTAACACTGTTTGAGGAAGTGCCGTTTTTTGCTTAAGTGTCTCGGCTTCTTGCATCGATGGCAAAGGGTGCTGCACGGGAGCAGGCGCGACTGCTTTGGGTGCTTTCATTTGTTCCCACTGACTGCTGATATAGGCTGGGATCAGCGCTTCTTGATTATCCTCTTTGGAACCAAAGATTTTAAATTCCCCAAGTGAAGCTTCGTCATAATATTGATTATGTTCTTTCACTTTAGCTGGGTTTTCGTTAGGTTCTTCGTATTGCCAGTGATTAGCATTATTATAGACTTTCAACTGCCAGCTAAAAACACCTTCAGATACATTTTGTGCTCTTAGAAGTGAATCAGCAGTATAAACTTCTACGCCAATTTCTAAAGCTTGTCCTAGCAAAGACAGCTGATCGGCAGAAACCATAACGGATTGATTCAAATCGGCAATGTGGGTTGCATAACGTTGCATCCCTTCGTCCATCCAGTACACTTGCGCCTCTTCTTTAAGGGCATCTTCAAGATCATTGGTACGTTGAAATTCAATTTGTGATCGCAGACTTTGTTCTGTTATTTCTCTTGGCGGTAAGGAAGTAACAAGTTGTCTGCTTGCAAGGGCGATTTCCTGCTCATTGGACTTTTGGCTTTTGACTCTTTGCACACCTCTATCATATTGTGCTTTGAGCGTTTGCAGGTATTCCAAATTAGGGTGAACAAGCGGTTCTGCCATGTCTTGTGTTTTACCCGTTTTTAAATAGTCTGATATCGCTGCTGCGGCTTCTGTATCCCAAACTGCAGTGGACTGCTTTAAGAGTACTTCACCCAAATGCTTACGCAAGACGGGCGCTAAGATAGCTTCTCTATCAACTGCATTAGGGTAAACACGCATAAGGTCATGCACCTCGTCCCAAGTGGGCTCTGGAGAGAGGTGATAATATTCTTGAAAAGTCTTTAATAATTGGATGTATCCAGGGTGTGCGGCAAAAGCTCGCTGTAATTCATCGGTTTCGAGTTTGCCATAAAGGAAGTGACTTAGGCAGTTTAACCCGCAGTTGTTGTGCCACCCCGTGGTTTTACACAGTAGCGTCGTGTCTAGCGCCATAATTCACACCTTTAAAATAGTGTACTGACTCTATGAGAATATCACACCTCATTTTAGCTAGGCGGGTAGGTACGCGCTACTTGACAGGTTTCTTTGCATCACGTAAAAAAGATGCGCTCATAATGCAAAGGAGTATTTATGCGAGAGTTAACTCAATTAGAGGTCACTAATGTCGGTGCAGGCTCAAGCTGTATTGACGCCACAATGCTTAAAAACCTTCAAGACAAGGCCATTCGCGACGGCACAGCCTTTTCACTCATCACCGGTGCACTTTCATTTGCAGTTGCTTATGGATTATTTGCAAGCCCTTACGTTGGTGTTGGCGTAGCGGTTGTTCTAGCACCTTATGCTGGAGGTTTAGGTTACTTTTCCTCTAGTGCCTGGACGATATTTTCTTAAGTGACCTTTCACCAAATAGTCGGATGGTCACCTGCAGAACTTTTTTCAATGACGTTGGTCAAAACAATAAACGCATCATAGTGAATGGGGTGGCTTATGAAACAGGTTCTGCAGCTACTGCTGGTGATCAGTACTCTCTTAATAGGCGAAACGTTCGCGCGTGATATGACAGTGCCTTATCAGCCCCGGTTGTCGCCCGATCAAGAGCGTTGGAATAATCCAGGACCAGCGAAAACACCGGGAGAATGGATGCACCCCAGTCAGCGTGACAATGATAATGATGGTATTCCTAATGACAAAGATAAAGATGATGACAACGATGGTATCCCAGACAATGTTGACAAACAGCAATATCAAAAAAATTAACCGCTTCAAAGAACCAAGCTTGCCTAAGGTTGTGTTAGCGGTTGTTAAGCATAGAGGAACAGAATATCCTTTTACGGGTGCTTATAATGATTCTGATGAAAAAGGTACCTACTTATGTCGTTTGTGCGGGCTGGCTCTTTTTCGTGGCGAGCACAAATTTCACTCAGGTTGTGGTTGGCCCAGTTTCGATGAAGAAATAACCAATGCCGTGTTACGAAAAAATGATCCCGATGGCAAACGAACCGAAATTGTTTGCGCTCGTTGTGATGCACATTTGGGGCACGTTTTTTTGGGTGAGCGATTGACCAAGCAAAATACCCGTCATTGCGTGAATTCACTATCGCTGGATTTTGTTTCTGATGTGCAGGTTTTAGATTCACAAGAAGCTATTTTTGCTTGTGGGTGTTTTTGGGGCGTTGAGTATTACTTTAAACGTCTGCCAGGCGTTTTAAAAACCGAAGTGGGCTACACTGCCGGGGTGAGTGAAGCACCCACTTACCGGGAAATTTGTCGCGGGGACACAGGCCATGTAGAAGCTATTCGCGTGCTCTTTGATTCTAGCAGAATAAGTTATGAGCAATTGGCGAAGTTCTTTTTTGAAATTCATGATCCTTCGCAGGAAGATGGTCAAGGCCCTGATCGGGGTGAACAATACCTAAGTGTGGTTTTTTATTATGATGAAACACAAAAAGAAATCACGCAGCGGTTAATAGCAGAACTTGGCAATAAAGGTTATAGCGTTGCGACCACGTTAAAACCGGTTAGCGTCTTTTGGCCGGCTGAAACCTACCACCAAGACTACTATGAGAAAACCGGCAAACAACCTTATTGCCATCGTCATACTCAAAAATTCTAGAAACGATTCACAGTAGTCTATTTGTGAGATTCTTTGATAGTTTTAGTGCTGATGGCAATACGATCCATTACGGCCAATAATACCCCAGAAATCACAAACACCAAATGAATAATCACCATCCATTGTACTTGAGCCGGCGAAACTTTATCAACGTCCATAAAGACTTTCAGCAAGTGGATCCCCGATATAGCGACAATCGATGCAATGAGTTTTAATTTCAGCGTTGAAAAATCGACAGTGCCTTTCCAATCGGGTTGATCTTCATGATCATCGGTATCGATTTTAGAAACAAAGTTTTCGTAGCCCGAAAAGATGACAATTAACATCAAGTTACCGGCTAGTGAAAGATCAATTAACGATAGCACTCCTAGTACCACATCGGTTTGTGTCAGGTTTGGTATTCCTATAAAAAAATGAAACAGCTCTTGCATAAAGCTTATAAACAAAATGAACAGTGCGCCTACTAAGCCGACATACATCGGTGCCATTATCCAGCGACTATTAAATAAACCTTGTTCGATGTAATACTCAACATTTTTCTTTTTCACGATAGCTCCTACCCGTTGCCAAATGAGGGTCATTTTATGCTGTGTGGCTCGTAAAGCAACTATAAAGTCATTTTTGAAGGGGCACCTACAAGTTGTCAGCCTTACGACTCATGTCTGTCAAAAAGTAAGTCGACACATATAATCTATATTTTTGGTTAATAATCAGATATGATGCGTTATTATATTATGACGTCATTCATATCGTTTTCTGCCGATGGACCTGGCTAAAAAGTAAATCCAAGGTTTATTGAATCGGAGAAAAATCAAATGCTAACAGGTATTCAGAAACTCTTAACGCAATCGTCAACCGAGCTGCAAACAGGCTTAGAACAATTATTAACCGCTCATTTTGCAGAGTTAGCGAATTTTCCGTGTGTAGAAGGCTCGTTCAAGAAGGTTTATACCTTGCCTGCAGGTCAACTGGCACTGGCTTGCTTTCGTGAGAAAGGCAATCAAACTGCCTTGCAAAATGGCCTAAAATTGCTCAACAGAGAAAAGGAGCTGATACATCACTTGCAAGGCCTGGGTTTGGTGACCGCAAATATTCATGGCGATCCTTTTTGTATTAATGACCAATACGCCTTATTGATGAGTTGGATCCCCGATGCGACTTTTATTGACGTTAAAGATCAAGAAGCGGCAAGCCGTAAGCTGGTTGCACTGTTATTGGATATTAGCATTCCTTCTGGAGAGGGCTGGGTGCTAAAAAAGCACACTATTGAGCAAGATATTTTGCAGAAATTTTTGTTACCCACTTTTTCAATAGAAACGGTTAAAAAGAAGGCGCTTTTTCTCCATCAGGAATTTGCTCGGATCTCAACCATATTGAATAAGAATTCGTGTTTGATTGCAGATTTACAATTTCTGGTTAATGCGAATGGTGTTTATATCATTGATCCGATTGACGTTGTGAAAATGTCATCAAAACCCACTAATCCCAATATGTGTGAATATCACAGTGTTGTGGATCACGCTCAACAAAATAACTCGAATTTTATCAAGTTGTTATATGATGGTAAACGGATGTTGCAG
>Ga0105045_10000526_pt1 | contig 28370 bp, 22 predicted proteins | sample MAT02_FD_78089 | JGI IMG/M metagenome (GOLD analysis project Ga0105045, IMG submission 78089) | Freshwater microbial communities from Lake Fryxell liftoff mats and glacier meltwater in Antarctica - MAT-02 (megahit assembly) | ecosystem: Environmental > Aquatic > Freshwater > Ice > Liftoff... | reverse complement strand
GGCGCTCTTTCACACGCACGGTATCGAGTAGATAGTTCGACCGGACCAAAGTATACGCGAGCCGTAGCGTGTCACTTTCCGGTACCTGAATGATGCCCGACGTGGGCGCGTAGCCGATACGACGCACCACGAGTAGATACTGCCCCGATGGCACCTGCAGCATGCGGAAACGGCCGTTTTCGCCGGTCACCACGCGGGCCGTGGTCCCCACCACGGAGACATCGGCAATACCGAGGGGCGCGAGCAGCGTGTCAGTGACAATGCCGTCGATCACCGACATGCCAATGGGATTGCGGGTCTCCTCGCGTTCCTTCTCATTGGCGATGCGGTCTTTCACGGTGGTGCGCACTTGCGCGCCGAGGCGAGGCGCCAGCAGGGCGCCGCTCGCGAGGCTGAGTGCAACGGCGGCAACGAAACGCGCCGGGTGAGAATAGCTGGGCATAAAGCGGAAAGCTCCTGACGCTGCGGAATGCACTACTGTTTAGCCAGATCACCGCAGGCCACAATGATGCTCATTGCGGCGGCGGCGTCATGAATGTTCACGTAGTAAGTGGCCGTGTCCGCCAGCGCGACCGCCAGCGTGGCCTTGGCCGATCCGTGGCCTTTGCCGTCGATCGCCATGGGGGTGTAGGCTTTGCCACCCCCAACCACGCCGCCGCTTTTGGTGCAGCTGCCACTGTGGATGTGCCACGGCCGCGTAGCCCCCGGCGTGTCGCCGCTGATACTCACCACCACGTCCGCGCCGGTTCCGTCTGCGGTGGGCGTGACGGTGGCGGAGCCGGTGACTTTCCGTCCGTCCTTCCCGCTGATGGTCGCCGTCCAAGAGGCCATGGGGCTGGCGAGTGCCAGAGCGGCCGAGGCGCTGAGCGTGAGAGATAACGGGAGCACGTACCAGCGACCACGGGACATGAAGCACCCTATCAGCAGAGAGAAATTACGTTCGGCACGCCGAGACGTGCGGAGGAATGTCGAGCTACGTCGATCAGGGACGACGAGGAGCGGACGGGCCGTTTCGTGAAGCCGGCGGCCGGGGCGGAACCTTGGGCGGCACTTTCGGTGGTACTCTGGGCGGCGGCATGGCAGAGCGTTTGCCCGGAAACGCGTCGGCCACGAAGATCAGCGCCAACAGCACGGCGATCGCCACCAGCATCCCGAATAATACCCGCGCCCGTAATGCCCGATCCCCGATGAAAAAGGTACCGATGAGCACCGGCATCACCAGCAAAAAGGTGCGTACCATCCGGCGATCGAACGTGGTGGGCACGATGCGCGTGGAGCGGGGCACGATCTTGAGCCGGTACTCGGCCTCACTCGCCAGCGCGAAGACCTTGTCCTCGAGCTGGCGAAACCAGCGAAAAGGAGGAAATGAAGAAAGCATTCTTTAAACGTCGAAAAGTGAAAGGGCATCAGGGGTGGTGTCCCACCGGATCGTGTCCCCACAGTGGATCTCACCATCGCTGAGCACACGCGCGAAGGCGCCGCCGCCCCAGTCCGGGCGCATCACCGCCTGCAAGCCGGGGTGTACCTCGTCCATCTGGTGGCAGGGCTTTGTTTCACCCAAGATCTGCAGCCGCACCCCGCCAATCATGAGCACCTTCCCGCGTGAACTCGCCAACTCCAAACCGCGCACGAGCACGTTGGCTCGGCGACGAGCGGGGTCGAGCTCGATCCCGATCGCGGCCAGATGCGCTTCCCACCGCTCGGCTTCCAACAGCGTCACCTGCCGACGCCCGCCTTGGTTGGCGTTGCCGACCAATCCCCGGTTGGTTCGCAGGCGCGCCGTCGGCACGGCATCCATGGGGCCCCCTTTCCCGCGCTTGAGCCAGATACGTTCGATCACTCCCGCACTCAATGCGGCGGACTCCATGTCGTTGCTCAAGAGCGCTCCACGATGCGGTCGATCAGGAACCTGGACTGCTCCACCGCTTCGGTCGTGAAATCGCCGAAGAACTGCCGGACATCGTCGAACATGTGCGAGAAGGCAGCTTGATCGCCGTGCGCAAGGATCTGCGAGAGATCGGCAACGGCGCCCTGAAAGGCGGCCGTGACCTCGCCCGTTCGCGGATTCCGCATTTCAATGGGCCCGTAGAGCGCCGGATCCTGCGCAAAGTGACGGGCCGTCACGTAGAGCTCCAACAGATACGCCGGCGACGTGAACTTGAGCGTCTCCTGCAGCGGTATCCCGAGCCGGGTGAGGGTGAGTCCCTGCACCTGGGTCTGAAAATGCGTGAGCACCTGCACGACGGACATCGCCCGGTCATGCGTCTCGGCGGAGGTTTCGCTGATCACCAGCCCGCGGGCGGCAAACGATTGCGCGAGCCAATCGGCCCACCCATCGCCGCGGCCTCGACAGAGCACCACACGCTGGCCCTGCAGCGTATGCACGCCGGGACCAAACATCGGGTGCGTGCCGAGGACGCTGGCTGTGGTGGACTCCATCATGGCGCGGAGCGGCGCTTCCTTGATACTCGTGACATCAAGCAGCAGCGCGTCTGGACGCACATGGGGCCCCACCGCACGTATCACTGCGTCGGTGACCTCGATGGGGACGGCGATCATGACCACATCGGCGCTCGCTGCGGCATCGGCCGCTTGGAGCGCCGTGTCGACATCGACCACCAACACGTGATGGCCGAGGTCGGCGAAGAGGCGCACCATGAGACGTCCAATTTTTCCATGACCGCCAATCACGGCCACGGTGCGCGGCACGTCGTTGAGTGGCACCTCGGCGCGAAGCGCAGCCTGATGGTCGCGACTGGAGCGCAACAGCAATCGAAAAATGGATTCGATCTCGGCGGCGGGCAGGCCAAGGTCGAGCGCATCCTGATGTCGGTCGCGCAGCACCTCGCGCTCACGTTGCGCGTCGCGGATGCGCAGGCCATGCTGCCGCTTGTACGCCGCCACTTCCGCCACGAGCGCCATCCGTCGCGCCATGAGTTGCAGCATGTCGCGGTCGAGGGCGTCAATCATCGCTCGCACCACGGAGAGGGGGCGCGGAGATTCCGTCATCCGATCGTCTCGCGCACTCAGCGGCTCATTTTCCAGAAGGCAATTCCGCCTGCCTGCTGTCCCACGTCCACGGTTCCAACTTTCGCGCGCGCCAAAAGGTCGATCACGTCGACCTTGCCAGGCTGCGCGCCCTGCCCTTCGCTGCTCACGAAGGCATAGCGAGAATCACTGCTCACGGTGACGCCGTGCGCCACAATGGTGGAGGTCTTGAGTTGCGCCAGACTGGCGCCGGTGGCCAAGTCAAAAATCTCGATGCCGGCGCCCTGCTTGAGTGTGGCGACAAGCAGTGCGCCATTCGGCGTGACGGCCAGGTTGTAGACACCGCGACCGGTTTTCATGCGGCGCGCCACGGTCCACGACTTGGTATCGACCTCGATGATTTCGTCGGCCTTGTTGCAGGCCACGTAAATCTTGTCGCCGCTGGCGGAAGGCTGAGCCCATGTGGGGGAGCAGGAGTTGGGCGCCATGGTGTGCTTGGCGATGCCCATACCGGCCGCGCCGACCTGCGCGGGATCGATGGTGGGGCCGTCGGCTGGCTTTTTGGCGGGAGCGGCGGCGCCCACGGTGTGCGTAGCGTGGTCCATGCCCGCGTGATCCATGCCGTCCATGATGGTGCCGGCCGACAGCGGGAGCGGGCCTTCCTTGCCCGTGGCCACGGAGAATCGGCGTGCCACCTCAAAGCTGCGCGTATCGATCTCTACGAGCTGATCATCCATCATGCACGTGGAGTACTGCGTGTTGCCGTCGGGCGAGACCCGGCTGCCATGCGGCATGGTGCAGGTGACGATGCGCGCGACTTCGGTGTGCGTGGGTGTGTACACCACCGACACTGTAGACGGGATCATGTCGCCGTGCAGGTTGAAGTTGGCCGAGAAGGAGTAGAGGCCGTCGGGGGTAACGTCGATGGAGGCGGGGAAATTGCCGAGTGATAGTGACGGGCCAACGAGGGTGTCGGGGCCGAGCGCGTAGCGCCAGTACCGGCCATCCGGTGTGCCGTGACCGGTGGTCATGTGCAGATACTTGCCATCGGGCGAGATTGCGAGGCCGTGTGGGCCTTCCATTTCGGCGGCGAGTTCGCCGACGGGGATGGTTTTCTCCACCACCGCGCCTGCTGGTCCGAAGCGGACGCGATAGATCTTGTCGGCCGACTCGGCGCCCACATAGGCCCAATAATCGTGTGTCGGTTTGACGGGCGCGGGCGCGGACGCTGTGCCGGCGGAACGCACGGGCGGTCGCTGCGCGCGAGCGGACTGGAGCGCAGCAGCCGACAGCGTGATGACGAAGGCCGCCGTAGACAGACGAAGGGGCCGCGACGTCAGCGCGCACGTCTTGCGAGGTTGGGACACGAGAGACATGATGGCGGGGCTCGACAGGATCTTTCCCACTGGAGACTCAGACTATGAACGTAGTGCGTAACCCGCGGTTCGTCACGACCGCACTGGCCTTGCTGGCGATGCCGTTCGCCTTGCCGGTGTCGCCGCTGGCGGTCCGATCGCTGGCCGCGCAGCGGCCGGCCCCCGCTCCGGTGGCGAAATTGGTGGCCGAACCTGCCCGCGTGACGCTGCGGGCCGGTGAAGCGCAGCCGTTCAAGGTCACGGCGTATGACGCCCGAGGCAACGTGATTGCGGACGCGGCGGTACGCGTGGGCGGTCCGCGTCAGTCGGTGGCGTTTACCGGCGGCCAGGTGCGGGCGTTCCGTGCCGGCTCGTTTACTGCCACGGCCACGGCCATGGGCGCGAACGGCCCGATTACGCTCGATATACCGGTGTTGGTGAGCTGGCCGGCGTTGACCAAAATCGCCATCGTGGCGGACTCTGGTCGGCTGTACACAGGCACCACGATCGCGCATCGGGCCGAGGGCTCACACGCCGATGGTAGCCCGCGTGCCGGCCTTGTTGCGACGTGGCGCTCGAGCAACCCAGCGGTCGCTGATGTGGACCGGTTCGGCAACGTGACGGCGCTCAAGGCCGGCGCAACGACGATCTCGGCCGAGTCCGAAGGGGTGACGGCACGTCAGGCGTACAGGGTGACGGCCAATCCGGTGGCGAGCCTCGCGGTGGGCATTACGGAAGACGTGATCCTCACCGGCCAAGTGGTCCGGCTGAATGCGGTGGCCAAGTCGGCAACTGGCGCGCCAGTGAACGACGCCGTGATCACGTGGAGCTACACGTACACGCCGGACGACACCACGGTGGCCCCGGGCGGCCCCGGCATCATCGATTGGGGCCGATTCACCGCGAACTATCCGGGACGCTTCACCCTGCTGGCGCAGGCCGGGAACGTGACGGCCCGCAAGGTGCTCGAGGTGAAACCGCGTGACGTGGTGCGCCGTATCACGGTTACCGGGCGCGGGTCGATCAACACCACCGCCACGTCGGACCTGTGGCCGTTTACCGGTAAGGACGGCCGCGACTACGCGCTGGTGGGCACGTGGGGCGGCGACGGCTATGGCATGGTGTTCGACATCACGGACATGAACAACATCGTGAAGACGGACTCGATCAAGATCGACGCCCGTACGATCAATGACGTGACGGTGTCGCCCGATGGCCGCTACGGCGTGCTCGCGCGCGAGGGCGCGTCGAATCGTATTAACGGCGTGGTGATTCTGGATCTCAAGAACCCTGCCCATCCGACGATCGCCGCCACGTTCGATCAGGAGCTGACGGGCGGCGTGCACAACATGTTCGCCACCAACGACCATCTGTTCGCGATCTCCGGCGGTCAGAAGTACGTGATCATCGATATGCGGGACATCTACAAGCCGAAGTACGTGAGCGAGTACCAGCATCCCAATGCCCGCATTCACGATCTCTGGGTACGCGACGGTATCGCCTACTCGGCGCAGGGTGGTGTCGGCGCGGTGGTGGTGGATGTGGGCAACGGCAAGTACGGCGGCACGATCGAGAAGCCGAAGCTCATTACCACGTTCCCGATCAACTCGGGCCACGAGATCTTTCCGTACTTTCAGAAGTCCACAGGACGCACCTATCTGTTTCTCGGCGACGAGGAGATGAATCGCGCGGGCCGCGTGTGGGAAGGCACCGACTATCGCGCTACGCTGGGCAGCAAGGGTGGTATTGCACAGACATCAGGCGGTTACGTGCACATTGTGGATTTCACCGACCCGATGAATCCTCGCAAGGTGGGCCGGTACCATTTGGAAGACTACGGCGCGCATGACATCATCGTGGAAGACGACGTGCTCTATCAGGCGTATTACGACGGCGGTGTGCGCGTGGTGGACGTGAGCGGAGAGTTGATGGGCAACCTGGCCGAGCAGCGTCGTGAGATCGCGGTGTTCAAGCCGTACGATCCGCAGGGGCTCACGGCGAACGCGCCATTCGTGATGAACGCGATGCCGTGGAAGGGTCAGGTACTGTTTACGGATTTCAATTCAGGACTGTGGGCGGCCAAGCTGGAACCGAAGGCGAAGGCAATCACGCCGTAAGGACCGCTGACGCGACCACCAGAACGCTACCATCCGAACTACATGCTCGGGTGGTAGCGTCCCCACACCGTTTCCAGTGTGTCGGCGATTTCACCAACGGACGCGCGGGCGCGGACGGCATCGATGATGAGCGGCATAAGCGCGGTGCGCGCCCCGGAATGCGCGGGGAGGTATTCTGGCGCGGCAGACTTAATGGCGGCCAGCGCGGAGGTGACAGTACTGTTGTCGCGAGCCGATTTTACCTGCGCGAGTTGCGCCACTTGGTCGCGCTCAAGCGCGGAGAAGTCGGGTGCCGGAATGATTGGCGGGTCTTGCCCGTCGCCGAACTTGTTGACGCCGACCACCACCGTTTCGCCGGCCTCGACACGCAGTTGATACTCGTAGGCGCTGCGCCCGATTTCTTCCTGAAAGAAGCCGACCCGAATCGCTTCGGCCGCGCCGCCGAGTTCGTCGACTTTGGCGATGAGCGCCACCGCGCGGGCTTCGATCTCGTCGGTGAGTTGCTCCACGTACCAGCTGCCGGCCAACGGATCGACCGTTTGCGTAACCCCCGACTCGTAGGCCACCACCTGCTGGGTGCGGAGCGCTAGCGTGGCCGCGTCGGCAGTGGGCAACGCCAGCGCTTCGTCGTAGCCGTTGGTGTGCAACGACTGCGTGCCGCCGAGCGCCGCCGCGAGAGCCTGCAACGTGACGCGTACGACGTTCGTGAGCGGCTGCTGCGCAGTGAGCGTGACTCCACCGGTTTGCGTGTGGAAACGCAATCGGCAACTGTTATCGTTGGCGCCGAACCGCTCGCGCATGAGGCGCGCCCATAAACGCCGCGCCGCACGAAACTTGGCAACCTCCTCGAAGAGATCGCTGTGCGCGGCAAAGAAGAACGACAGGCGCGGTGCGAACGCATCGACTTGCAGTCCTGCATCCACAGCTTGCTGGACGTACGCAATGGCGTCGGCAAAGGTGAACGCCACCTCCTGCACTGCGGTGGCACCCGCTTCGCGAATGTGGTATCCCGAAATGGAGATCGGATTCCACTGCGGAACCTCGGCAGCGCAGAAGCGAAACATCTCCGCCGTCAGCGCGAGTGACGGCGCGGGCGGGTAGATGTATGTGCCGCGCGCGATGTACTCCTTGAGAATGTCGTTCTGCGTGGTGCCCGAGATGGCGGCGCGCGACATGCCGCGCTCCTCGGCGACCACGATGTACATGGCAAGCAGCGTGGATGCCGTGGAGTTGATGGTCATGCTCGACGACACGTTGTCGAGCGGGATGCCATCGAGCAACACGTGCATATCCTCGACCGTGTCGATCGCCACGCCCACACGTCCGACCTCGCCGGAAGCTCGCGGCGAGTCGGAGTCGATGCCCATTTGCGTAGGCAGATCGAACGCTACCGAGAGGCCGGTCTGCCCTGCGGCGAGAAGCAGTTTGAAGCGTTCGTTCGTCGACGCGGCCGTACCGAAGCCCGCGTACTGCCGCATCGTCCACAAACGCCCTCGATACATGCTGGGCTGTACGCCACGCGTGAACGGGTACTGGCCGGGATCGCCCAGATCGCGCGCATAGTCGGTGGTGACGTCGTCCGGGCGCAGGATGGCCGAGACGGGAATACCGGAGGGAGAAAGTCGCTCGCTCATCCGGTGGCAACAGTCTCCGCACGCGCACTGCCACGACGGTCGGGCTGCGGCAGCGGGAACTCCGCCACCGTTTCCACTTCGGCCTTACTACCGATGTAGAGTGGTGTGCGCTGGTGCAATTCGCTGGGCTCCACATCGAGGATGCGTCCGTGACCATCGGTCGCGAGACCACCCGCCTGTTCGGCAATGAATGCCAGCGGATTGGCTTCGTAGAGCAACCGCAGCTTGCCTTTGGGGGCCTTCTCGTTGGCCGGATAGCAAAAGACACCGCCGCCCAGCAAGTTCCGATGAAAATCGGCTACGAGGGATCCGACGTATCGCACATTCAGTGGACGACGCTGGCCGTCGAGCCCGCGGTAACGGCGCATGAGCGCGCGCGTGGGTTCAGGCCAGTCCTGCTCGTACGCATCGTTGACGCTGAGGTAGCGCGCGCGATCAGGGATACGGATGTTGGGATGCGACAGCAGGAACTCGCCGATGGAGGGATCGAGGGTGAAGCCGTGCGCGCCCTGTCCGGTGGTGTACACCAGCATGGTGCTGGAGCCATAAATGACATAACCGGCAGCGACCTGTCGACGGCCAGGCTGCAGCATGTCTTCCATTTCGCCACGCGAACCGCGGGTGATCTTCTTGTACACGGAGAAGATCGTGCCGACCGGTACATTCACGTCGATGTTGGACGAGCCATCGAGCGGATCGAAGAGCAGCACGTACTTGCCGGCGCGAAATCCTTCCGGAATGTGGATGATGTCGGGCTCTTCTTCTGAGGCCATGGCGCAGAGTCGTCCACCGTGATCGAAGGCCTTGACGATGATTTCGTTGGAAATCACGTCGAGCTTCTGCTGCACTTCACCCTGCACGTTGATGTCGCTGGTGGCGCCGAGGATATCAGCGAGGCCGGCGCTGCGCACCTTGTTGGCAATCATCTTGCCGGCGAGCGCCATGTCGTACAGGATGCCGGACAGTTCCCCCGTGGCATCGGGGAACATGCGCTCCTGCTCAATGATGAAACGCTCGATCGTGACGACGGATGTGGCGGTGTGCTTGACCACGGAATTCACTCCTCAGGGAGGGCAACAGCGCTCGGTCGGCGCCTCATGGAAACTGTCGAACCCGGGCAACCTCGTGCAAGAGCGCACGCGGCATTTTTGCTATGAATTCCACGCGTCTGGGCGCCCTGTGCCTTACGGCAGGACCCATCGCGCACCGCCCGCTCGCACCTCCAGCCGCTCGCCATCGGTTCGCACCTCGATGTTGCCGTCGTGGTCCGTGCGCAGCAGGGGAATCTGCTGTTGGGCGAAGCGATCAAGGATTTCCGGGGACGGGTGCCCGTACCGATTGCCAGCGCCCGACGAGACGAGCCCGAGGCGCGGGCGCACCGCCTCGACCAGCGGCGAGGTCGAGCTGGTACGGCTGCCGTGGTGCCCGAGCTTGAGCACGTCGGCGCGCAGGCGATCCGGCGCGATGTGCTCCAACAACCACTCCTCTTCTTCCTTTTCGGCGTCCCCCATCAGGAGCATCGCGCGGCTTCCGTATTGCACGCGAAGCACGACACTCGTTTCGTTTGCATCCCGCTGCCGTGTGGTCCACAGCGAGTCGGGCGCCAGCACCTCCACGCGCACCCCGTCGAGGTCCCACTGTTGTCCAGGGTGGACCCGACTCCACTGGGTCCCCATCGCCTGCGCGGCCTCCAGCGCTTGCTGGTACGACGGCCCCGTCGTGATAAACGCCGACTCCCACCAGTGCGCCGGCTTGAGGGCGCGTACAATGGACTCGGCGCCTCCCGCATGGTCTTCGTGGGCATGCGACAGCACGAAAAGGGCCACCTCCCCGCCGCGACGTCGCACGAACGGCACCACGACGCGGCGTCCGGAGTCACCACCGTCCCACCGCCTTCCAGCGTCGACGAGCACCCAGCGACCGCGCGGCGTACGAATGGCGAGCGCATCGCCCTGCCCCACGTCGAGCATGTGCAGCTCCATCCACCCAGTGCCGCGTGCGCCGAACGGCGACCACACCGCGAGGGTAATCGCCCCCCAGGCACCCAAAAGCCACGGTAACATCCGACGCGCCGCCGTGGCCCGTATCACGAGCGCCGACGCCGCGGCACCGCAGCACGCGGTCAGCAGCGTGGGCGCCACGCTCACGGTGGCCCCCGGCACACTCGCCGCGCGGGTGGCAATCAGATCGAGCATCGCAATCGGTACTGCGCACGCATCCGCAATGAGTTGCGCCAGAGCGGGCCACGGTGACGCCAGGATGGCCAGGAACAGTGCGGGCTGCAGAAACGCAACGACCGGTCCGGCCACGAGATTGGCAATGGGTGCCATGAGACTCAATCGGCCAAACGTCCACGCGATGAGTGGCGCCGTGATCGCGACGGCGATCGTTCCCGTAAAGCTTTCGCGCACGAAGTAGCGCGTGACACCCTGGCGTGTGGCGAGCCAGCGGGCGATACGCACAGCGCGCACTGTGTAAGCGGAGGGCCGCGCGGGCATTTCGAGGAGTTGCCAGCGGCGCATCACTTCTCGCGCCGCCACCAAGGCCGCCATGCCACTCACACTCAGCTGCCAGCCGAGATCGAGCACCACGAGAGGCTCGACAGTCGGGAGCGCGGCACCGAGCGCCAATGCGGTCCACGGGTGGACGGGCCGCTGCATCATCCCGGCGAGCATCACCACCGCGAGCATCACCCCGCTTCGTACGGCCGGCGCCGGCGCACCGAGCACGGCCACGTAGGCCACCACCAGCGCGAGTGCCGCCACGGAGGCCCACCGACGGGACAGGCGCGCCGCGCTGCCGATGGTGAGGAGCGCGGACGCGATGATCGCCACATGCATCCCGGACACCGAGAGCATATGCACGAGCCCTGCGTCGGCGAAGGTATCGCGCACGTCGGTGGCGATGCCGTCCTGATCGGCAATCAACAGCGCGCGCACGAGGGCGGCATCGGAGCCGAAGTATCGGTCAATCGTGGTTCCGGTGCGATCGCGCAGAGCGCGTAACGGATCGCGTTGGCCCGTGGCGCCATGGACCGCTAGATCCAATCGGACGCCGCGATCGGTGGGCATGGCCTTGCCCGTGGCACGGCCCACGATACCGGCATCGAGGGTGCCTTCCCGCACACGCAGTGAGGCCGGTAGCGTGCACGCGTGGCCGCGGACGGCATGACGGACCTCGCCTCGCACCGAGGGGCTGGCACCGTTTTTCGTCTATGCGTCGGCGACCACCGAGAGTGTATCACCCCGGGTGAAGGCCTGCACGACGGCCGCCTTGCACACGGCCACGTGGAGTTTGCGATTTTGTGCCGACACGACGCCCGCACACCAGCAGGCCAGCGCGAGCCCGATGATCAGGCGATGGCCAGGCTCGGTTCGCGGGCGGGTGATGGAGCGGCTGATCGCCAGGACACTCGTGGCCGCCACGAGGGCGAGCCACCACGGCAGCGTCGGCCCATCGGCCACATTACCGGGCGCGACTCCTGCCGCGGGCGATGGCCACCACAACGCGCCGACCACCAGTCCGGCGATCCACGCACAAACCGCATGCACAAGAGGGGGCATGCCCAAAGCACGCGACGCCAGACGCCGCGTGCCCCACCCTCAGCACGCGCCCCCATCCGGGGAACGCGCGCCGTACCGACTTAGCCCGCCGTCATGACCGGCAGCGGCTGGCGGACCGGGGTGTCCCGCACGGGGGTACCCGTGAAGGTGGCGCCGGTCGTGCCGGTGAGCTGTACCGTGAGATAGCCGCCGATCGGGGCCGCATCGGCCGGCACCATGATGGTTTTGAAGTCCCGTGAGCGGGCCTGCAGCAGTTCCCCATCACGCGCCACCTTCTCGACGAGCACTTCGAGCGTGTCGCCGAGGCGGGCCATGTTGTTTTCGCGCGAGATGCCGCGCACCGTTTTCAGCAGGCGGTCGAAACGCTCGGTGACCACCGCAGCAGGCACAGTCCACTCGGCGGGCATCTTCGTCGCCGGCGTACCCTCGCGCAGCGAGAACTTGAACATGAACGCGTCGTCGAAGCGCACTTCCTGACAGAGCGAGAGCGTATCCTCGAACTCTCCGTCGGTCTCACCCGGGAAGCCGACGATGATATCCGTGGTGAAGGCGAGCCGCGGGATGGCGGCACGCATGCGTGCCACGCACGCGAGATAATCCTCGCGCGAATATCGGCGGAGCATACGCTTGAGCATACTCGTGGATCCGCTCTGCATGGGCAGATGCACGTGTTCACACACCGTCTGTACCTCGGCCATCGCCTCGATCACGCGATCGCTGAAGTCATTGGGGTGCGGGCTGGTGTAGCGGACCCGGCGAATGCCATCTACGCGGCCCACCGCGCGCAACAAATCGGCAAAATCGTGCGTGCCATCGTTATACGAGTTGACCGTCTGGCCAAGGAGCACCACCTCGGTGAGGCCCTGCTCCACCACCTGGTGCACCTCTCGTACGACGTCGTCGAGCTTGCGACTCCGCTCGGAGCCACGCGTATAAGGCACGATACAATACGTGCAGCGGTAGTCGCAGCCACGCTGCACCGGAATCCACGCCTTGACGCCTTCAAAACGTCGCGCAACGACATCCTCGTAGTGCTCTTCTAGATCAAAATCGGTGGCACTGAATTTTTCGCCGCGGCGCGCGCCATCGAGCAGTGTCGGGAGTGACTGATAGCTGTCGGGGCCCACCACCAGCGAGACGTGTCGCGCTGACTGCAGCAAGCGGGGACCGAGACGCTGCGCCATGCAACCCGTCACACCCATGACGGTGTCCGCCTTCATGTGCCGCTTCAGCTCACCGAGGCGACCAATCACGCGCGTTTCCGCATTCTCGCGGATGGCGCAGGTGTTGATGAGGATCACGTCGGCGCCATCAGGCACGTCGACCGGCTGGTAGCCGTGTGCGGCAAGCTTGCCGTACATGAGCTCCGAGTCGGACACGTTCATCTGACAGCCGTACGTTTCGATGTACACCGTAGGTCGCGGCGGTGTGGACCCGGTGGTCGTCAGCAGGGTGCTCTCAGCAACAGTCATTGCGCTCCTCCGCCTTACGGCCGAACCTGAATACCAATACCAAGCAGCCAGGCGGCTTCCTTGGCCGTGCCACCAACGAGCGTGCGATTGGCACGTTGAATCGACAGGTCGAGCGATGCGTCGTCGCGCGCTATCGGCAGTCCGATACCGGCGGAGAGTCGCGTTTCGCGCACCCGCTGCATGACGATTCCGAACGGCAAGTCGTTGCGTGCGAAGCCAGCACGGATCAGCAGCGCCGACCCACGCAGTCGCGGTCCCGACACCTCGGCCCCGGCCCGATAGTTCATGGCGTCGTTGGAGGTAAACTGATCGGAGCCGAGTCCCGACATCTTGGACCACCCCACCTGCTCCATGGACACCGCAAACACGGAGCCCGCAATACCGTCGTAGCGCAGGCCCGCCCCAAACCGATCGGGCACATTGGCGGCGGTACGCACCGTATCGCGGATACGCGAGTCGAGCCCGTTGCCTTTGCGGAACGAGGCCATCGCGGCCAAGCCCTTGCCGATCGCCACTTCACCGCCCAGCGACAGCGCGGTGCCGAAAAACGTCACGCGCGATGAATCCAGCACCGTGCCGAACTGCAGCGAGTCAGCGAAGGTGCGCTCACGCGCCACGATGTGCTCGCCAGTGAACAGATGGCCGGCCACTCCGACACGAAGCCGCGTATTCACCCGCCATCCGGCGGCCGCCCGCAGGTCGCCGATCGCGCCGCGCACGTCGTTCACGTCGTTGGTGGTGACCGTGTTGCCATCGATCAGCACATTGCCGGTTGTGATCGTGCTATACGACCGATCGAGGAAACTCGTACCGCTCAGTCCGATAGCGACCCCGCGACCGGCCGGGAGCACCAGCATGAGCAGCGGAACCCGCTGCAGCGTGTTGCGCTCGGAGACCCCGCCGAAGGTCAGCGTGCGCAGTTCGGGCTCCGCCTGCACGCCGATCACGGTGCGCATGACGCCGCCGAGGGACGCGGGATTGGATGGCGTCAGCGCATCAAATTCGGCGAAGGCTCCCGCAGTGCCGTTCACTCGCGTGCTCCCGCTTCCCACCGGATAGCCGAAGCCGAGCATACTGATCGTGCCCTGCGCGCTGGCTGCCGGCAGCGGCGCCACGGCGAAGAACAGCAGGGCACCCATCGCACGGGTGGTGCGACGAATCATGGAATCTGACGCATGGACAGGGAACGTGCGAATCATCATGGCAGGGCGAACTCGGCGCGCGGGAGATACGTGATGCGCAGTCGGGGGCGCAGGCCAGCCGGCGCTTCGCTGGAGAAGAACCGGAGTTCGGCGGGTTGGGCGCCCTCGAGGCTGATGCGGAAGGCCAGCGCACGCGGGACGCTGATCGGCAGTGACGGCCACGTACGGGCGAGGGCCAACACATTGATCGTTCGCACCCCACTGTCGCCGGGCACAAGGCGCGCCGTATCCACACGCGCAAACGTCCCTTCCGCCGACAAATCCAGAATGCGACGGAGATCGGAGACGGCATCGGTCGTGGTGGGGACGAGCGGCACGATGGCCACGGTATCGCGCGCATTCGTGAAGCGCGATGGATGCTGCGTGAGCAGGAGCTCAGCGCGTACAATGGTGCTCGAGTCGGTAATGCGGGTGGGCAGATTGAAGCGCAGATAGCTCCGATAGGCGGGGAATCCCCCCACGACCAGCGTTCCGCGCTCCGGTACGGTGGACCCACGATCCACGATGCCGTACGCCTGATAGGCGAGCGTAATGTCGGTGGTCGCATTCGCAATCACGGTGCTCGTGCTCACCGTGAGCGGTGCGTACGTGGTATCAGTGCTCGGGTCATACTGCACGATGGGCGCGCCTGCGCCCAACTGGAACGCCACAATGCGGAGTTGGCCGGGACCGCTCAGACGCACGCCAATGCGAAGGCGGGCGCTGGCGCGGATCTTAGCCACCACCTTGGTGGCGGAGAGCGGCACCCTCAGCGAATCGCCGGTGGAGTCGGGGATGAAACTCACCGAGCCAAGGAGGCGGTCGGGCCGAAATAACGACCCGACGACGGCCCGCACCGAATCGCTCTCGGTCGTATCCACATCGAAGGCTTCGAGGGTGACGCGAGCGCGGCCGCGCCGACCCGTGGGGTCCAGCGGCAGTCGCAGCCAGACCGAATCGATGGCCGTGATGGAATCGACAGTGTTTCCGCGATTGGGCGCGAAGACGCGCACCAGCGCGTCAAACCGGAAGACCCCGCGGGTGACCAAGGTATCGGGGCGGTTGGCGAGGAGCAGGGTCGACGAGAGGCCAAGCGATGGGTAATCGCCCAGCGTCGAGTCCAGGACCACCGCTTCGAACGTGGTGTCACGGAACGCCTCAGCCTGCGACGGACAGAGCGCCGGGCAGGCGCCCCCGCCTTCGAAGGATTCCGTGCAGGCGCCAACCGAAACGGCAGTCGCCATGACCAACAACAGGGTCCGCAGCGCACGACGGTGCGACCGGGACATCCAACGAACACACTCAGGCATTCTCGAGCGAAGCAGGCGTGAATGGTACTGGCAGCAACTGCGCCAGCGACCAGTGCGCAGTCCGCCCGTCGGGCGTGACCGCGATGATTTCGAGCGACGGGGCGAACTCCACGAGCGCCTGACGGCAGATGCCGCAGGGCGGGGTCGGTTCCGCGACCGCCGTGGTGATCACAACCCGCGAAAAGCGCCGCGCCCCAGCCGCGACCGCGGCCCCCAGCGCCACCCGTTCTGCACAGGTACCAGCCGGATAGGACGCGTTCTCCACGTTACAGCCGCTAAAGATACGTCCATCCTCTGCCTCAAGGGCGGCACCGACGGGAAAATTCGAGTACGGACACCACGCATTGGCGCGCGCGGCGTCGGCCACGGCGCGCAGGGTGTCGAGCGAAGCAGGAGGCATCTCAGGCGGGATGGAGAATGTCGGGGAGCATCGACGTGCCCTGCCCCGTCCACGGGACCCCGAACCAGTCGGTCACAGAGGCGCCCACATCGGAGAATGTAGAACGCGCGCCGAGCGGGCCGCCCCGAATCGAGGCCCCGACCACCAGAAGCGGTACTACCTCGCGGGCGTGGTCGGTGGAGGGCGTGGTGGGGTCGTTCCCGTGGTCGGCGGTGATGAAGAGCAGATCGTCCTCGCGGAGGGCCGCAAGCAGTGAGGGGAGCGCCCGATCAAAGACCTCGAGCGCCCCCTGAAACCCGCGCACATCATTGCGGTGCCCGAAGAGCTGGTCGAAATCTACCAGATTGGCAAAGCAGAGCCCACGCGGGGCCGTCTCGAGCCACGCCAGCAGCGCCGCGATTCCTTCGGCGTTACCGGCCGTGTGCTGCGCCTGAATGGCACGACCGGCGAAGAGGTCGTCCACCTTCCCCACCCCGTGCCGCGGGATGCCAGCGTCCATGAGCGCGTCGAGCACCGTGCGCCCCGGAGGCTGAATGGAGTAGTCGCGCCGGTTCGCGGTACGATGCCACGTGCCGGTGTCGCCGAGAAATGGTCGCGCGATCACGCGCGACACATCGTGGGGCGCGACCAAGAGGGCCCGGGCGATCTCACAGGCGGCGTACAACTCCTCCAGTGGCATCCACTCTTCGTGCGCTGCGATCTGAAAGACGGAGTCGGCCGACGTGTACACAATCCACGCGCCGGTGTCGCGTTGAAGCTCCGCGAAGTCCTCGATCACCGCTGTGCCGCTGGCCACGATATTCGCGATCACCGGCCGCCCCGTGGCCTCGGAGAATGCCGCGATCACGTCTGTCGGGAACCCCTCGGGATAGGTGGGGAACGGGCGCTCGAGATGCAGCCCGGCAAGCTCCCAGTGACCGGCGGTGGAGTCCTTACCGGCGGACTGCGGCCGCAATGTGCCCCACGCGCCGACGGCCTGCGGTTCGGGGTCGACACCCACGATCGGGGCGATGTTGCCGAATCCGAGTCGCTGCATGGTGGGCATGGTCAGCCCCCCGACAGCGCGGGCCACGTTGCCGATCGTGTCGCTGCCGGTGTCGCCGTAAGCGTCGGTATCAGGCGCCGCACCGCAGCCGACTCCGTCCAGTACCAGGATGATCGCGCGCCGGGTTGCGGCGGGAGACGAGGCTGACGGCGCCACCGACGACGGGTGGGGAGACAAACTCATAGCGGGAGATAGTGGGCGGAAACTCGCAAGGCGCAGCCAACGAGCAGTTCGTACGGCGAGAGTTCGCCGTGGTGCGCGACCTCGTCAATCGTGAGACAGTCGGGGCCATCACGGCCGATCAGGGTGGCCACATCACCGAGTGCGCAAGGCACCGCCGTGACGTCAACCATCGTCATATCCATCGTGACGCGCCCGACCACGGGACAACGGTGCCCATGAAGCAAGACCTCTCCGACGTTGGAGAGATGCCGCCGGTACCCGTCAGCGTACCCCGCAGCGAGCGTGGCGATACGAGACGGGCGCTCGGCGGTCCATGTGGCCCCATAGGACACGCTCTCCCCAATATGCACGTCGCGCAGATCGATCACCCGCGTACGAAGGTGTGCGACCGGCTGTAGCCCGAGTTCCGCCACCTGATGGGCTCCGTACAGTGCAATGCCGGGACGAGCCAACTCGCCAGGCGATCCGGCCGCCCGGGACGCAATCCCGGCGCTGCTGTCTACGTGCCGCAGGGTGCCGGGGGGCAGCAGCTCACCGAGCTGCGCGAGGGCCTGTGCGAAGCGCTGGTCCTGCTCATCGCGCGAGGCGAGAGAATCCTCACTGGAATGAAGGTGCGTATATACCCCTTCCGGCGGGGCGACCGCGAGCGACGCGCGAAGCGTGGTCACCGTGTCCCAGCGCGCGCCCGCACGGGCCATCCCGGTGTCGATACTGAGGTGATAAGGGGCAGCGCCCAGCCCACGCCACGCGCTGATGTCCTCACCCCGGTGGAGCGACGGCGTGACGCGAAGAGACAGCGCCCGGGCGTACTCGACCGACAACAGCGGCGTGCAGCACAGCAGCCTCCCCCGGTATCCGGCGTTCCGCAGCGCCTCGGCCTCATCGAGCGTGGCGATACCGAGGGCCCACGGGGCATCTGGCGCTTCCCCCTGTCCAAAATCGGCACCAAGCGCACGGGCAATCGGGATCGCACCAAGCCCGTAGCCATTGGCCTTGACCATGGCCACGAGTGGGCACCGCGCACGCTCGCGGAGCTGCCGTGCATTGTGCCGCACGGCGGTCAGATCGACTTCGAGCCAGGCCCGCAGGGACACGGGATATATTGACGCGGACATTGGCACATCCTAAGCAGCCACCGGCGTACGGAGAAGCGATGCAACGGACGATGGACGACGCGCTGGCCCTCATGCGCGACCTGCGGGCCCGCTGTGACTGGGACCGCGTGCAGACGCACCGCTCACTGCGGCCGTACCTGATTGAGGAAGCGCACGAAGTAGACGACGCGATCGCCCAAGGGGATGACGCGGTGCTGCGTGACGAATTGGGGGATCTGTTTCTGCAGGTGCTCTTTCACGCGGTAGTGGCGGAAGAGCGTGGCGCCTTCACGATGCAGGATGTCGCCGGCGCCCTGGTGGGGAAAATGCATGCGCGGCATCCCCACCTCTACGGCGACGGCGTGAAGCGCAGTTGGGAGAGCATGAAAGCCGAAAAAGCGAAACGGTCCACGCTCGAAGACGGCCTTCCCTCGGGGCTGCCGTCGCTGCACCGGGCGCACCGCTTGCAGGACCGGGCGGCCGGCGTGGGCTTTGACTGGCCGAATGCGCTGGGGCCGCTGGAGAAAGTTCGGGAGGAGATTGCCGAGGTGGCCGAGCACGTCGGCCCCAACGGCCTGGTCGCGGATCAGGACGCCTTCGAATCGGAGCTCGGCGATCTCCTGTTCGCAGTGGTCAATCTGGCGCGCAAGACCGGTGTGCATGGCGCGCTGGCCCTGGACCGCGCCAACGCGAAGTTCGTGCGACGGTACGCCGCGATGGAAGCCCTTGCGAGCGCGGACGGTGTGGTGCTCACGGCGCTTTCACTTGAGGAGCAGGACCGGTACTGGGACGCGGTGAAAGCCGCGGAACGCGCGCTGTAGCATCCCTTCGGCTCTCGCCGTGACGCAAGAGACGACGTCACGGCGATCGCGTCACGGCGAGAGCCGTCCCATCATGCGCGGGAAGGCAATGACTTCGCGGATGTGCTCGATGCCGCAGATCCAGGCAATGGTGCGCTCGAGGCCCAAGCCGAAGCCTGAATGTGTGAAGGTGCCGTATTTGCGCAGGTCGAGGTACCATCCGTACGCCTCAACGGGGAGCCCCTCGTGCATGAGGCGCGCGAGGATCTTGTCGTAGTCGTCTTCGCGCTGCGAGCCGCCGATGATTTCGCCGCGGCCTTCGGGCGCGAGGAGATCGGCACAGCGCACCGTGCGCGGGTCGGCCGGGTTCTCCTTCATGTAGAACGCCTTGGCTTCCTTGGGATAGTTCACCACGAACACTGGGCGCTGGTATTCGTCGACGATTATTGCTTCATCAGGCGCGCCGAGGTCGTCGCCCCACACGATGGTGCTGCCCTTGCTCTGGGCGAGCCCTACGGCCTCGCCATAGTCGAGACGGACAAATGGCTGGGCAACGCAATCAAGCTTGCTGGTATCACGCTCCAGCACTTTGAGCTCTTCCTGGCGCCGCGCCAGCACGCGCTCCACGAGATAACGCACGAACTCTTCCTGCAAGTCCATGCTGTCGTCCAGATCGTACCACGCCATCTCCGGTTCGATCATCCAGAACTCGGTGAGGTGGCGGCGCGTCTTGGACTTCTCGGCGCGGAACGTAGGACCGAACGTATAAATGCGCCCCATGGCCGCAGCGAGCGCTTCGCCGTACAGCTGGCCGGTCTGCGCGAGATACGCGGTGCCCTCGTCGAAATACTCAGTGCCAAAGAGCCCCGCGCGCTCGCCGATGGCGGCGGTGAGAATGGGCGTGTCACAGCGGATGAAGTCGCGCGCATAGAAAAAGTCGTGCACCGCCTGCTCAAGTTCGTGCCGAACGCGCATGATGGCGACCTGCCGCTGACTGCGCAGCCAGAAGGCACGGTTGTCGAGCAGGAAGTCGATGCCGTGTTCTTTGGGTTGAATCGGGTAGTCGTTGGGGCTGGTGCCAATGATCGCCAACGACTGCACACCCATCTCAAAGCCCCCGGGGGCGCGCGCGTCGGCCCGAACCTCGCCGGTCAAGGCGATCGAGGTTTCCTGCGTGAGGGCAGCAGAGGACTCCCACGACGCGTCAGGAACCTCCGACTTGACCAGCACCGCCTGTACGATCCCGGTGCCGTCGCGCGCGACGACGAAGGCCACCTTGCCCTTGGAGCGCAGGTGCGTGACCCAGGCGCGAACGGTGACGACGGCGCCTACGTGATGGCGGAGATCAGCAATACGGATTGTCGAGCGGTTCATGGCGGCGCGAGTTGAGGGAGAGCCGTGAAGCTACACTGACGGCCGCTCACGATCCAAGGGCCACGGCCGCCGCGGCGTCAGCCGTCACCCGACCCGGAACAGCTCCAGCGCCTTGGCGTAGCCCACCGTAAGCAAGTGCCGCAACGGACGGTGCTCCGCGCGTTCGAGCTCGGGGTCCTCCTTCAGCAATCGATCGGCGATCACGCGCGCGGTTTCGTTGAGTGCCTCATCGCGCAAGGGATCCGCGATCCGAAACGGTGGCAGTCCATGCTGCTTGGCCCCAAAGAGATCGCCCATGCCGCGCAGCCGGAGATCGGCGCGCGCGATCTCGAAACCGTCCTCGGTGGCGGTGAACATTCCCAGTCGCTCCGCCGCCTCGGCGCCCACATCGCCCAGCAAAATACAGTACGACTGTTCCGCGCCCCGCCCGACCCGCCCCCGCAGTTGATGCAACTGCGACAGGCCAAAGCGCTCGGGATGCTCGATGATCATGACCGTGGCATTGCCCACGTCGATCCCCACTTCGATCACCGTCGTCGCGACGAGCACATCGAGCGCGCCGTCGCGGAAGTCCCGCATGATGACATCGCGCTCGTCAGCCGGCAGACGGCCGTGCAGCAGCGCCACCCGCCGTGACGAAAACGGGCCGGCGACAAGGGACTCAAACATGGTGGTCGCCGCGCGCAGCTCGAGCGTCTCCGATGTTTCGATCAGCGGATAGACCACATACACCTGCCGCCCCGCGTCGAGCTGGGCATTCGCAAACTCGAAGACCTTGTCCCGCGCCGACTCCGGTCGATGCATTGTGGTGATGGGCTGTCGACCCGGCGGTCGTTCGTCGAGCACACTGACGTCGAGATCGCCGTACAGCGTGAGCGCGAGTGAGCGTGGAATGGGCGTGGCGCTCATGAGGAGCACGTCCGGTGCCTCCCCCTTGTTACCGAGTGTCGCGCGCTGTTCCACCCCGAAGCGATGCTGCTCGTCGATGACGACAAGGCCGAGATTCGCAAAGTGCACATCCTGCTGCAGCAATGCATGGGTGCCGATCGCCAACACCGGCTGCTGTGTGGCAAGCTCCGTGCGCACGTGGCGCCGATCCTTGGCCCCCAGTCGTCCGGTCACCAGCAGCGGCGTGATCCCAAGTGGAGCAAGCATCGCCCCAAGGCTGCGCGCATGTTGCTCGGCCAAGAGCTCAGTCGGTGCCATGAACGCCACCTGCATCCCGTTTTCCATCGCGAGCAGCGACGCGAACAGGGCTACGACGGTCTTCCCGGCACCCACATCGCCCTGCAACAACCGGTGCATCCGACGGCGACTGGTCATGTCGGCCACCAATTCACGAACGGCACGCACCTGTGCGCCCGTCAGCGCGAAGGGCAATACAGCGCGTAGCTTCGTGGTAAGATCACGCCGGTTCTCGAGGGCCTTCCCCTGCCGCGCATCACGCGCGAGCTGGTTGGCTCGACGGTGGAGCAACTGGACACACAACAGCTCCTCGAACGCCAGCCGCGCACGCCCGGCAAGCGCTTCAGCCACCGACATGGGGCGATGCACCATGCGCAGCGCCTCATGAAGCGGCGGGACCGCCGCCTCCGCGAGCAGCGCCATGGGGAGTGGCTCGTGCACCAGCGGCAGCAGCGCCTCGAGATGCTGTTGCACCATGGCCCGCAGCACCCGCACCGAGAGCCCTTCTGTGCTTGAGTAAACCGCCAGGACGCGCCCTTCGCCGGTCCCCTCCTCCTCCGCGCCCAGGTTGACGTACTCGCGGGGCTGGAGCCGACGGCCGTGGAAGAACCGCACCGAACCGGTGCAAAGCAACCAATCGCCGACGTTGATCGTGCGATCAAGAAAGGGCTGACCCGGCCATGCCACCTCGAGCATGCCAGTGGCATCCTGCACGACTGCCTGAAACACGCGCAGCCCTTTACGGGTGGGCAGCACACCTTTCGCGATCACCCGCCCCAGCACCGTGATGTCCGCGCCCACCTCGGCGCTCGCGATCCGCGTGACGGTGGAGGCGTCTTCGTAGCGATGCGGCACGTGCCGCAACAGATCACCCGCCACCGTGATGCCCAACCGGGCGAGCAGCTCCGCGCGCACAGGGCCGACACCTTTGAGATAGGTGACGGGGGTGTCGAGGGTGAGCCGCGGTGTAGCGCGCGCCGGGGGACGACGCCGAGGGTCCGGCGCCTCCCGCCCGCCCCCGGGGCGGCTCACGCCTCCACGAGCTCCCGGGCGTACTCGCCCGCGTCGAAGGGCGCGAGATCGCCGATCTGTTCTCCCACCCCCACGTATTTGATGGGCACGTTGAGCGCCTCGTGCACCGCAACCACGATGCCACCCTTGGCGGTGCCATCGAGCTTCGTGACCACCACTCCGGTGACAGGCACAGCGGCCGTGAACGTGCGGGCCTGAGCCAGTGCGTTCTGGCCGATGGTACCGTCGAGAACGAGCAGCACTTCATGCGGCGCGTCGGGCAATCGCTTTTTGATCACGCGATGAATCTTGCGCAGCTCCGTCATCAGGTCGTCACTCGTATGCAGACGACCGGCGGTATCGATGATGATCAGATCCACCGCCCGCGTTATGCCGGCATCGACCGCATCGAAGGCCACGGACGCCGGGTCAGCGCCCGGCATACCGCCCACAAAGTCCACTCCCGCGCGCTCCGCCCACACGCGCAGCTGATCGATGGCGCCTGCCCGAAACGTATCCGCCGCTCCCAGCAGCACGCGCTTGCCTTGCTTCTGGAATTCGGCCGACAGCTTCCCGATGAAGGTGGTCTTGCCGGCGCCGTTGACGCCGATGACGAGCAACACCGTGGGACCCGAGGCCGCCATGTTGAGCGCAGGATCGGCGTTGCCCGCGCGCAGCGCGCCCTCGACGCTCTTGGCGAGCGCGTCGCGGAACTCCCCCTCGGTCTTCACTTCGCCCCGCTTGGCGAGCCGTTCGACTTCGGCAACGAGGGCGAGAGACGTGGGGACGCCGAAGTCGGACTCAATGAGCAGCGTTTCCAGCGCTTCGAGCGAGCCTTCATCGACGCCTTTGAACAGTACCGTGACGTCGGTGCGGACGAGGTCCTTGACCCGCTGCCAGAGCGAGCGTTTAGGCACATCATCTTTTTTGCGAAACAGTCGAGACATGGTTTCCTGTGGGCAAACGTAGGATGCGCCGGGCCACGCTGTGCCTGACAGGCTCAGCGATATCCGCCAACGCGTCGTCCAATCCACTCCGCGCACAGTAACAGCAGCGCGAGCACAAACGGCCATGCGGCGTCAGAGAGTCGCGGGGCATCGGACGATCCCGCGCCCTGGCTCAGCACCTCGGTGCGAACCGAAGGCTGGCGCGGCAGCCACTCACGCGCCGCATTGACCGCCAGCACACTGGCGTCGCCCGCCGACTGGACGTCGTACACCCCCGGCGCCAGCGCGGCGGTTCGCGCCTCCATTTCGGCGCCGCGGAACGCGACCATCACCGAGTCCCGAACGGTGGCGGGCCCGGACGCCCCTCTGCGAGTGAGCCGTACGACGACCGCCGAGTCGGCGCCGCCTCGAGTCCACCGTACCGGGTCGCCGGCACGCACGATACCGCCCACTGGCCGCGCGGCGCGCGCATCACCTCGTCCCGCCGACAGCCAATCAAAGATCGCGCCCCAGAACGCACTGAAGGCCGCGGCACTCCGACCGCCGCGTAGCGCCCAGCCGGCATACCCAGAACCGGAGATCACCACGGTGCGCGTACCACCCTGCTCCGTCCCCGCAGCGGCAGCGACGGCCTCACCACGACGGCCGAGCTGAGCCGACAATATCGTGAAGTCCCCGCGCGCGGGCCCGGCGAGCGTAAACGGTGGCAGCGAATCGAGCGGTATTCCCGCGAGCACGGTGGCAATCGGAGAGACCGGCACCGCCGCCGCATACCACTCGGCCGCGCGCGTGATTTCTCCCGCGCGGGCGGCAGTCGTGGGCGGCGCAGGGCTCCAGAGCGCCCGCGCCGCACGCACGGCAGGCGACGACGCGCCACGTGTCAGCGCGGTGCCCCACGCGGTATCGCCGTGAATGAGCAACAGCCCGGCGGATGCTGCGCGCGAGCGCACCTCCGCTTCCGCGATCGGTGCGAGAGAGCCTTCCACACGCCACACCCCTGGCGCGATGCGCAGATACGCCTGTGTAGGCACGTTGAGCGCACCGCGCAGGACCACCAGCGCTTCGCGCACATCGAGATCGGGGGCGGTAGACACGAACACTGCGGCAGGGCGATCTCGAATCTCGAGCACACGGATCAGCGTGTCATTACGCGGCTCAACGTCGCCGGCAACCTGGACCACGGCACGCAGGAGCGCGGAGCGATCACCACGCGGAATGCTCACTCGTGCGGTGAGGCGCGTGCTCGCCCATGCACCGAGCGCAGGCACCGGGACGGTACTGAGCCGTGTGCTGTCGAGCAGGAGCACCAGTGCGCCATCGGGGGCGCCATCGCCGCCCGCGGACGCCGTGACGGTAACGTCCAGGGAGTCACCGGCGGTCGCGAGCGTCGGCGCTTGGAGATCGGCCACCGCCGCGTCACGGCGTGGCGCCCGTGCGATAACCCGAACCCGCGAACCAGCCGGGGCATCGGCTATCGCTTCGGGGTCATCGAGTTCTCCGTCCGTGACCAGGAGCAACGGCCGACCGAGCGCGGCGGCGCGATCGACTGCGGCACGGGCGCCCGACGACGCATCGGTGGGGAGCAGCGACCGCAGCTCGTCGCGATCGATTCCCCGGAGCGAATCGCCGAAGAGGAGCACCGACTCACCGCCGGTCGCGTCTACGGAGGCTGAGGACGCGGCGTCCACGATGCGTACGAGCGAATCGCGCAGTGCTTGCAAGCCGGAACTGTCGTCGCCCATGGCGCGTCGCCACGACGCGGAGGCATCGACCGCAACGACGGTCGCGAGCGCGCGGGCACGAGCAGACGGGGCCCCGACGAGGAGCGCCGCCACGAGGGTCACCGCAGCTGCCCGGAGCGACGCGAGGAGCAGTGACTTGATGCGCGACGTGGAGTCCGGCCTGCGATATGCGAGCCAGGCGGCGGTCAATCCGAGCGCGAGTGCAATGGCCCAGCGAAGAATGTCAGTCGCCGCTGCTGCGGGTGGAACCCGGCGTCGTGGGCCCGTCGAGGCGCGCGAAGAGCAGCGCCTTCAGCCCGACGAACGCGGACCGCTGCGAGCCACCGAGCGCTTCGCCGCCGCTGACGTTTCGCAAGGCGACCCGTGGATCACGATGCTTGCCGCCTACGAGCACCTCGAAGTGCAGGTGCGGCGCGGTGGCCAGGCCCGTAGCGCCAACAAACCCGATGGTGCGCGAGATGGGCACCGAGGTGCCGCGCTTGATGCCAGCCCCAAACCCGCTGAGATGGCCATACCGTGTGACGTAGCCATTGCGATGGCGAATTTCGACGGTGCGACCGTAGCCGCCCTTCCAGCCGGCGAAGATCACGGTGCCATCGCCAAGAGCGCGGACAGGCGTGCCGGCTGGGGCGGCGTAGTCCATACCTTGGTGGGCACGCATGGTGCCCAGGATCGGATGGCGCCGCATGCCGAACTGACTGGAAATTCGACGGAACGCCAGCGGGGCGCGGAGGAACGCAGCCTGCATCGACTTGCCGTCACCGTCGAAATAGCGGGACTGCTTGTCTTGGGAAAAACGTACGGTTTCCACGCGACGGCCGTCTACTGTGAGACGCGCCGCGATGATCGCGCCGGGACGCACGGCGCCGTTAGGGGCCCGCTGCCGCTCGATCAGCACTTTGACGGTATCGCCTTGGCGGAGATCGCGGCTGAGATCCACGCGATACTCCAGGATGTCGGCCAAGGCGTAGGCGACTTCGGTACGCACGTGGTCGGGGAAGGCGTCGGCACCGCTGGCGATGGCGCCGGTCAGCGTGGACTGCACGACGCCGCCGACGACCACGGTGTCGGTCGTCCACGGGAGCACGACTTCGGACTCCGCCCAGACCGCCGACGCAGTGCGTGTGAACCGCACCAACCGATCGATGGCGAGCTGGAATACAATCTCCGACGCGCCCGAATCGGGACTGATGCGCGTGGTGACCGTGGTGCCTTCACGCACATTCCTCGCGTCGAGCCGGGAGGCGGCCATTAACGCGCGATTGGCCTCGTCGCGAGGGACCCCTGCCCGCTCGAGCACGCGGACGAGGAGTTCCCCCCGGTGCACGGTATCCACGCGGGTGCGCCACTTGGAGGCGACGGAAACACGCGGCCCCGCGTCGAGGATACTCGCCGCGGGGCGTTCAACGATGGGACGACCCAGCGCTATGACTGCGGCACCAAGTCCGAGGCACCCAGCAGCAACGAGTAACGCAACGCGCGAGCGGATCAATCCATCTGTCTCCGAATGAACGTCGGGATTTCCATGTCATCGAGTTCAGCACTCGGCGCAGTGGAAACCGGCGGCACACGAGGGGGGCGCGGCGGCGCGCCTTCCCAGGCTGGACGGGCGGGCGCGGCGGCTGGCCGCTGGGTGGGCCGATCCCGGGTGGGGAATGGCAACACCGACGGGGCCGGCTTGCCCACAACCGAATGTGTGGAAGATGCGGCGGCAGACTGCGGTGCGGAAGGGGCAAATGCGGACCCGGTCGTACCAGGTGCCGTATGGCTGAGCCCGTTGCCCGCAGCCCCTTGCATGTACCGGTCGAAGCCGGTGGCGATGACCGTGACGCGGATCTCATTCATCATGGCCGGCTCGTGCACCGCACCGAAGATGATTTCGGCATCGTCACCCACGGCATCGTGCACGATGTCGTTGATCTGCGTGACTTCGCCGAGGGTCAGATCTTCACCACCCGTGATATTCACCAGGACGCCGCTGGCACCGGAGATCGAGACGTTGTCGAGCAGCGGCGAGGCGATCGCCTGCTGGGCGGCTTCCATCGCGCGATTTTCGCCGCGGCCGATGCCGGTACCCATGAGCGCCGATCCTCCGTTCTGCATGACGGTGCGAACGTCGGCAAAGTCGACGTTGACCAAGCCAGTCTGGCTGATGAGCAGCGAAATGCCCTGGGTGGCGTGTAGCAGAACTTCGTCAGCCTTCTTCAGCGCTTCGTGAAACGGGATGCCCTTGCCGACCACGGCGAGCAGCCGCTCGTTGGGCACGATGATCATCGTGTCCACGTGCTTTCGCATTTCGGCGATCCCTTCCTCGGCCTGCCGCATGCGCTTGCGCCCTTCGAACAGGAAGGGTCGCGTGACAATGCCGACCGTCAGCGCGCCGGCTTCGCGGGCGAGTTCGCAGATCACGGGGGCCGCACCGGTGCCGGTACCGCCGCCCATGCCGCAGGTGACGAACACGAGGTCGGCGTTGCCGAGGACCCGCTTGGTATCCTCGCGATTTTCTTCGATGGCCAGTCGGCCGGTTTCAGGGCGGGCGCCCGCGCCAAGACCGCGCGTGAGCTTTTTACCGATCTGAATCTTGACGTCGGCTTTGGAGTTCATGAGCGCCTGCGCGTCGGTGTTCACTGAAATGAACTCCACGCCCTCCAGATGCTCCTCGATCATGCGATTGACGGCGTTCCCGCCGCCCCCTCCAACACCCACCACCTTCATGCGGGCGTTCTGGGACGCACTTTCTTCGAACTCGAACGTCATGCGGGGTAGCTCCATACTGGGCTGGGCGGGCATAGGGTGAATGCCGCGGCGTCTTGATGAACCAAGACGCCCAGCGCCTGCGGCAGCGAGCTCCACCGGCTTCGATGGTCCGCGCGACAAGCGATGTGGGAATGTGGAATCTGCTGTCACAAAAACGCGAACCCCACGTGCGATTCCCTAGAATACACCTTCAGGTGATTGGCGCAACCCGT
>Ga0105045_10000525_pt1 | contig 28377 bp, 15 predicted proteins | sample MAT02_FD_78089 | JGI IMG/M metagenome (GOLD analysis project Ga0105045, IMG submission 78089) | Freshwater microbial communities from Lake Fryxell liftoff mats and glacier meltwater in Antarctica - MAT-02 (megahit assembly) | ecosystem: Environmental > Aquatic > Freshwater > Ice > Liftoff... | reverse complement strand
GAGGGCGCCGAGCACCTGTTCGACGTGGTCGTACTGTCCGGGGACCACCACGATGTCGGCCGCCTCCACCGCGGCGAGCGCATCCGCCGACAGGGGATCTTCACGACGCAGCCGGTCCTTGGACAGCGACGCACCCGCCGCATACGAACGCCGACGCCGATCACGAGCATCTTCGGTGGAAGTGGGAGGAATAGGGGTCGTGGCCATGGGGCGCTCCTTCGATCACGGGGGTTCAACGAAACAGACACAGTGCCCCGCGACACCAAATCTATGCTAGTAGGATACTCACAATGCTCACAGATGACAACCGTGCGGCGTCGTGTACCATGAACCTGGTACGAGGAGGACGTGACCGATGGCTGAGCTGAGCGCCGAAGACACCGCCGCATTCGGGCGAGCGGTGACCGCCCGACGAGCCGAGCTCGGCCTCACCCGCAAGGAGGTGGCATCACGGTCCGGCCTGTCGTACCCGTACGTGTCCAACATCGAGTCCGGCCACAAGCAACCGAGCGCCAAAGCCCTCCACGCGCTCGCCACCGCGCTCGAGCTACGGCCCGCCGAGTTGCTCGATCGTTCCGACTCGTTGGCGCGCCTCGCCCGGTCCGCCAAAGCGGCCCGATCCAACGAAGACGGCTCCTTGACCAGGCCGTCGTGGTTCCGAGGCGAACTCCCGATCGCGGCATCGCAGGAACCGCCGCCACGCGATGACGAGATGCGGTCATTGGTACGCGAGGTCGTACGCGAAGAGCTGCGCGGCCCAGCTACGGCGCCGCCCGCAATCCGCGCTCCGCTCCCCGACTGGCTCACCGAACCCGCTGACTCGGCTGTCGAGCTCGCCATCCAGGGCGTGGTACTCGAGCAATTGCACCGCCTCCCGAAAGATACGGAGCCTGACGAGGTGCAGCGCACCATCGACGGCGCGCTCGATCACCTGATCAAGCAGGCTCGTCGACGACGTACCAAGCCAACCCCGAAGCCCAAGTGACCGCTCCGACCGAACGCTGCCGCCGCTGGTGGGGCATCGGCGACCCCAACGACGTCTTCAGCGGCGGTGACCGCACCGTGTGCCCGTGGCGGTCCGCCCGCCGGCTCAAGGGCCAGCCCCTCGTCGAACCTGACGCGATCGCATCCGTGCTCTCCGGCAGCCCCTACCTCGCCGACGTAGACCCGCGACACCTGCACTGCACCCAGACCTGGGTGCTCCAACAGCACGTCGACTGGTACCTCACCGGCGAATGGGAACGCACCGGCACCACCAGCGCAGACCGCGAGAAAGCCCACAACCGCTACCCGCTCATCTACGAAGACCAGTGGGGCGAGTTGGTCATCGCCGCCGGACACCACCGGTCAATGGCCGCCCTCATCGAAGGCCGCCCCCTACGCGCCCGAGTCCTCCGCCCCGCCGGAGCAACCGCCGTCGCCGTACTCCCCAACCTGCTGCTGGGCGACGCGGCCACCATCGCGTTCGCTACGGCCAACACCAGCGAGCCGCAGTCAGCGGCGGACCTGGTGCAAGCCAGCCAAGTCGCAGTGGTGACAGACCTGGCCACCGCTACCGATGCACTGGTGCACCTCGGCCTGGCCCCCGAGTTGGTTGAGGACCGTCTTTCCATGGCCCGCAACGGAACTTGCTGGATGGCCGCGTAGGGCAGTGAGCCCAGCGAGTGCGGATGGCTCGCGCGTGATCGCAACAACTCCACAGAGTCGGGCCAAGACAGTGTCTCGCCGATGACGATGGCCACGATCTTCGACCGGCTGTGACCACCCATCAGTGGCCGTGCGAGGATGCACGCTCATTCGAGCAAAGGACTTGACCATGAGCGATGCCTCCACCTCCGAGCCCACCTCCGACGACATCGAGGTCACCGAGATCGATCTCGACGGCGATGGCGTACCTGACGGCTTCTCGGCCACCACCACCGTGGTTGGTGATTCCGATGGCGACGGCCAGAACGACACCGTGAGTGAGGTGACCGTCACCACGCTCGACATCGATGGCGATGGCCAGGCCGACGTCGTCGAGACGGTGGAGACCAGTGGTATCGACGTGGACGGCGATGGCTCCATCGACGTGATCCAGGAAGTGGTCACCACCCTCGTCGACGTCGATGGCGACGGCACCCCCGACGTGGTGACCCGGACCACCACCACCGCGGTCGACCTCGACGGCGACGGCACCTTCGACGTGGTGGAGGAGATCACCGAGACCGCCGAACTGGGCAACGAGAGCTGAGTGGCCCGGCGTTTCGTCATGAGCAGGTTCATGTGGAGCTATCGGGTTGGATCGTCGGGCGAGTCCGCTCCGGCTGACGCCGAACCATCGGTCGCCGTCTGATGGCCGGGGAGTTCGTGCCGCCGCTCGACCCCGACTTCGCCGCTTTCGCCAACGCCGACGCCGGCACAGGCGATGGCGATGGCGTCGGGACCGAGGGCTTCGACCTGGCCGAGACGCGCGCCGATATCGAGGCGATCAGCCGACTGCCACCGGCCATCACCACCGTCGACGTCGGCCGCGTCGTGGTCGACGCCCACACCGGCGTGGAGGCCGAAACGTTTGCGCCCACCACGCCCGGCCCCCATCCGGCACTCATCTGGTTGCACGGCGGCGGCTATGTGATCGGGGCCCCAATGATGGGCGGCGCTCGCATGCAGTCCTGGGCTGCGAAGCTCGGCTGCTTCGCGATCTCGGTCGACTATCGGCTGGCGCCCGAACACCCCTTCCCTGCGGCCCACGATGATGCGCTGCACGCCCTCGAGTGGCTGATCGGCTCAGCCGAGGATCTCGGGGTCGATGCCGAGCGCATCGTGGTCGCCGGCGCCAGCGCCGGTGGCGGAATCGCAGCAGGTCTGGCCCTTGCCGCCCGCGACCGGGGACTGTCGCTCGCCGGTCAACTGCTCTTTTATCCCATGCTCGACGACCGGGAGCAGACCCCATCGAGCACCTGGGCCACGCCCGCCTGGTCCCAAACCGCCAACGAGTACGCGTGGCACGCCTACCTCGGAGACGATCCCGACGAGGTCTCGGCCTACGCGGCACCGGCACGGGCCGCCGACATGGCCGGATTGCCGCCGACGATGGTGATCGTGGGCAGCGCTGATCGGTTCGTCGACGAGGACCTGGACTACGCCTCTCGGCTGATGCACGCCGGCGTACCCACCGATCTGCGCGTGTACGGCGGCGCACCGCATGGCTTCGACATCGTCGGCGCGGGCTCGGCGATCTCGACCGCCGCGGTGGCCGATGCCGAGAACTGGCTGCGACGTCGGTTCGCCGGCTGAAAGACCGGTCTTTCAGCCGGGAGGGGTCAGGGCATCTGGGTCGGCCGCCCACGCGGTCGTTGTACTCCTGCACGGCGATGTCAGCCTCGCCGACCGGGCCGTCGACCAATTGGGTGTATCGCACCTCGTACGCCGAGTTGCCGAGGAGGACTCGATGGTCACGAACGAACCACAACCCCGTCCGCCACGACTCGTGAAGCGCGTCCACCTCGTGTCCCCCCGATGAATGGCCGCCGGAGCCGGCCGGCTCAGGTGGGCGGTGAGCCAGTACGGCGGCGTCGTCCGAACCACACGAAGGCGGAGCCGGCCAGCACGAGGAGCATCCCCCACCACCACGTCGCCATCAGCTCGCTGCCGGTGCGGGCGAGGGTGCCGACCGGCGTGGACGGCGCGGCGCCGGTAGCGCCCGGCCCGCTGGGCCCGCCGGGTCCGAACGGATCAACCGGATCGGCGGGATCGGTCGGATCGGCGGGATCCGTGGGATCGGTCGGATCGGTCGGATCGGTCGGATCGGTGGGCACGGTCGGACCGTCGACCCAGCTCGAGCGAGGGACCTGGTGCTGCTTGTACTGCCACCCGGTCGTCTGGGTCGAGGTGATCGAGGTCGTGCCGGAGTAGCCCCAGCCGACTCCGGTGCGGGCCTCGACGTAGATCGGGACCTCCTCGCCGGGCTCCATCGCGGGAATCGGCACGTCCACGGTGAGGTCCTGCGCATCGACCGCAACGTCGAAGCCGAGGTCCGAGAAAACCCGGTAGCTGGTGATGCGCCGACCACCGTCGTCGGTGGGCGGCTGCCAGCTGACCCGGGCGCCGCCGGCGATCTCGGTAGCTCGGACCTGCTGGGGCTTCGAAGCCGGCCCGCCTGGCCCCATCTGGAAGGTACCGAGGGAGATCTCCTGGCGGCGGAAACCCTCCTGCATCACGACGGCGAACACCTCGCGGGTGCCAGCACGGCTGCCCCCCGCCGGGGTGAAGCGCATCTGACCCGAGGCTCCGGTCGCCGTGCCGATGCCGGACTCGAAATCGTCGGTGCTCCCGACGCTGCGCTCGACGAAGAGCACCTCCTGGCCATCGAGTGGCGTGAGCTCGTAGTCGACCACTGCCTGGCGCCCGGCCTGGGCCACAGAGCCGCGCACGTCGACCGGCGGGAGCTTGCGGGAGAGGGCGACCTCCTCGATCGCCACGCTGCCCGGCGTGGACTCGAGCCGCCAGGTACCGGGCTGCGGGTCGTCGATGAAGAACCATCGGTTGTTGGGAGCGCTGGCGATGATCGTGCCGTCGGAGGGGTCAGCATCGTCCACGTTGCGGGCGCCGTACACGGTGCCATCGGGCGCCATGAGGGCGACGTCGGGGGTCGGGTCACTGTCGTCCAAGGCCGAACCGAACCCGCTCACGGTGACACCGAGGACGTCCTCACCCGGTGCCACCTCGAGCTCCGCGAACTCCACCTCGGGCGCCGCCTTGGTGCCCGCCGACCGGGCAGCACTGCTCCGCGTGACACTGTTCGGGATGAGCGGGCTGTCGGAGGGGTTGACCCCCTCGACGATGTAGCGGCCGTAGTCGCAGGTCTCCCGAACCCTGCCGGTGGACCAGTAGACCCCGACCCCGGCGCAGCCGAGGAACGCCACCTGGCCGAAGGCGGTGGCCCCTATGTCGGAGATATAGCCTTCAGCCGACGCCACGTTGATTCCGTAGATGCTGGCCGAAACGAACCCGTGCGCCTGGGCGTGCCAGCCGCTGAGGGGCTGACCGGTCTCGGGGTTGGTGAGGTTGAAGCCGGCACCGCTGGCGTTGAAGATCGCGCCCTCCATTCCGCCGACGACCGAGAACGTGTCCTCGAGGATGTCGATGCCGATGCTTCCGCCGAAGCCCAGGTAGCCGTTCGACTGGAAGATCGACACGAAGTCACCGCCCACAGGTAGGTCGAACAGCTCCACGGACCCGCCAGAGGCGAAGTAGATGTAGTCCGACTCGTAGTCCAGCGGGCTCTCGTCGGGCGCGAGCGGCGGGCCTTCCCCAGCCGCCACCCATCCGATGATATCGGCGATGTCGACGACCCCGGTGCCGAGGGCGAGGCCGATCGTTCCGCTGGCGTTGAACGGCTTGAGCCCGAAGCTGAAGCCGATCGACTCCAACCAGACCGGCGGGTACACCATGATCCCGACGCCGAAGTCGATCCACGCGCTGGCCTCCACGAGAATGCCGTCGCGGATGTCGACAGACACGTCGATGGCCGGTGCCGCGTCGGTGGGCAGTTCGATGCCGAGGCGACCGGCCCACTGGCTGACCCCGTTGCCCGGGCAGTACGAGGCGGTGGCCTCCGACGAGCAGTACACGATGTACGCGGCCTTCAGCGGGAACCAGCTCATCTGGGCGTTGCCGCCTGCCGGGGGTGCTTGACCGGGCGAGCCGTCGGGCTCGCCGTCGCCGTTCAGGTCGAAGCCGACGGTGCCCGAGAGCAGCTTCCCCCGCTCGAACTCCGCCCCGAGGACGAAAGCCGGTCCGTTCTGGCCGATCTGCATCTCGAGCTCCGCCGCCCACCGCCCTTCCTCGCCGTTGAACTCGGCGGAAACCCGACCAAGCGGCACGGCGTCGAAGAGCTTGATCGCGCCCAGGGTGAAGCTGCCGGCGGTCACCCGGCCGTCGACCATGGTGATCGAGACCGCGACCTCGAACCCGGCATCATCGTCACCGGAGCCGCCGCTGCCCTGGCCGACGTGGCCGCCGTTCCCACCCGATCCACCAGCAGGCGGGAAAGAGACTCCAAGACCGACGGCGAAGCGGACCCTTCCGGGCACGCTCCCGTCGATGTCGAGCTCGAGCTCGTCGATCCGGAACAGGTCGAACACCTTGATGCCCGACAGGTTCAGCGAACCGCCCACGACCCGGCCGTCATCCATGATGAGCGACCCGCCGCCACCGACGGGCGCGCTGTCGCCCGCCGCCAGCACGACGGTGAGGCCGTACTCCGTGTTGCCGGTGGCGGTCTGGCCGATCACCACGTCGAGCCGGTTGATCTGGATCGGACCGATCGGCACCTCGCGCAGGCGGACCCGCCCGCCCGTGAGGCGGCCGTCGTCGAACACGAACGATCCGGTCGCGCTAGTCGTCCCATCGGGGTCCTGGAGCCGACCACTGAACTGGAGCTGCCCGGGGCGCTTGGCGATCCGCACCGCCTCGAGGGTCTTGAAGTCACCGATGGGCAGGCAGGCCAGGGTCACGTCGAAGCCGACGAGGTCGCCGTCGCCGAAGAGGAGCTGGCCTCGGGCGGCATAGGTGTCGTTGTTGGCACGGACCACGGCCGAGACCGAGAACTGCGAGAAGCTGCCCGTCCCTCGAGGGAACCCGGTCGGCACGTTCGAATCGTTCGGGGTCGCACCGCACGAGCTGTTGGCGCCCGAGCTGACCCCGCCGAGGGTAGGAGCGACGATCGCGCGACCGAAGTAGTCGATCTCCATCTCCTCGAGCACGAAGAGGTCGCCGAACCGGATCTCGCTGGCGGTGAGAGAGCCGCCCGTGATAGTGCCGTCGACAACGGTCAGCGATCCCGAGAGGGTTGCATCGGGACCGTCCTGCACCACCGTCGAGTCGAACACCCAGGCCGTGGCATTGATGGTCCGGTTGTAGCTGAACTCGAGGTTGGCCAGCTTCAACAGGTCGCCGACCTCGATGCCTCCGGCGGTGACCGACAACGTCTGGAGCTGACGGTCGCGGATGGCGAAGGCCACCGAGGCGCTGGAGGTGCCACCGGTCGAGGGGTTCTCGGCGACGGCCGATCCCGAGAAGGAGATGGTCCGGCCGTTGGGGCCCATCGAGTTGGCGTAGCTGAGGTTGACCGAGTCCAAGATCAGCAGGTCGCCGAACTTGAGGTTGCTGCCACACAAGCGGCCCTCGGCGAAGTTTCCCTCGTCGAGGCGGAGGCGTCCGGCGAGCGACGTGGTGTCGCCGTCGCGGCTGCGGACCGTGGCGGCCACGGTGTATCGGATCCCGGGACCAGCGGTATCGGCGACGCCGCACACGGCGGGGCCGGGAGTGTCGGCCGGGCCGATGGCGAGCTCGAGCGTCGACAGCTCGAGTGGCCCGAACTGCAGGCTGGCAATGCTGAGCGATCCGCTCGTGACCCGGCCGTCGGTGAACTGGAGCGATCCACCGAGCGTGGACGTGCCATCCTCATCAGTGACCGTGGCGCTGGCCGACCAGAGCCGGCCTTGCTGGTAGTCGATGCGGAAGCTGTCGAGCCGGAAGAGCTCGCCGATGGGAGCGTTGCCCAGGCGGATCGACGCCTCGGTCAGCACGCCCCGCTCGAACGCCATGGACCCGTTCGTGGTGACCGGTGCCCCCTCGCCGAACGCCACCGTGGACCGAGCCCCCCATTCGGTGATTCCGCTCCGGTCGCTCACGATGAGTTCGAGCGTCTGGATCCGCACCAACTCAGCGATCGAGAGATCGCGCAAGGTGAGGCTGCCGGCCACGGCGCGGCCGTCGCTGAGCCGCAACGAACCCGTCACCGCGGTGGGCGTGCCGGTGCCGATGCTCAGGCTGGCTGCCACCGCCCACGATGCCTGACGGTTCGCCACCGAACCGGTGAAGGTCAGGTTCCGGAGGTGGAGGAGACCGCCCCACCGGACGTGGCCAATGTCGATGAAGCCGGACTCGAACGCCCCCGCCGCGTCGACTTGGATCCGGACGGACGCCCGAGCGGGATCGGGGGCCTGACCGAGGCCGCCAACGCTGCCACTCCCCGACCAGACCTCCGAGCGACCGGCGGACCGGGAGAAGGCGAGGGTCAGGTCCGTGACGAGCACGATCTCGCCGACCGACAACCGGGGAACGTCGAGGTCTGCTGCGGTGAGAGCCCCGTCGACGAAGGTGGCCGAGCCGGTGACCTCGACGCTGATGGCGCGGTCGTCGGGGGAGCTGACCGCGGCATCCAGGAGCCACTTGGTGGTGGCCTGCGCCCGCTCGTATCGGAAGGCGAAATCCTCGAGCACGATCGGCCCGAACGGGAGGTCGCCCACCTCGATGGCACCAGTTTGCAGTTGACCGTCGGCGGCGAAGGCGAGCTCGCCAGCGAGCGTCGTGGTGCCTCCGCCATGGACCGCCGAGCCCGAGATCGAGAAGGCGAGGTCCGATCGGCCGTCGAAGCGATCACCGCCGTCGAAGGCCACCTCGACGTCTTCGAGTCGCACGGTGGACGAGAGAGGGATCACGTCTGCGGTGAGCGCCAGCGACTCCACGCCGCCATCGGCCAGCACCATCGACCCGGCAAAGTTGGTGGCGGCGCCACCTCGGGCCGCGATCGAGCCGGAGAGGGCCAGCGACGAGCGGTAGAGCGTCGCTTCGGTGGCCCGGGGATCGCCCTCGACCGGCACCACGTACGGGGTCGACGACAGGTAGGTGGCGACGAAGCTGTTCACGGCCAGCAGCTCGCCGACCTCGAGCTGATCGACGGCGAGACGAGCGCCGACGAGCCGGCGTCCGTCCAAGGCCACGCACCCGCTCAGGGTGCTGCCGCGCACCGAACCGGAGACGGCGTAGATGTCGGCGTCACGGGCAATGGCCACCGAGCACGAGGGCACCTCGGCGCTGGCCACGTAGCTGGCGACGAAGTTTTCGATGGTCACCATGCCGCCGAGCGGAAGGCGGGCGAGCGAGACGCTCGCGCTCAGAACCCGGCCGTCATCGACGCGCACCTGGAACGCCGCTGATGGGCCCGCGCCGGCGCCGCTTCCGGCGCTCGAGACGGTTCCGCTACCGGTGAGGGTCGCCGCCATGCCGTCGAGTGCGTAGCCGATGTTCACGCCATCGAGGTAGGCCAGACCGGGCAGCTCGATGTGGGGCACCGAGAGCGAGAACGCGGTCAGCTGCCCGTCGAGCAGCCGGGCGGACCCGGTGACGGCATCGGTCGCCGCCGACGGCCCGCCGCGAACCTCCGCAGCCGGTCCCCGGACCGACCCAGACAGGGTGAACGCGGACTCCCGGGGTCCGCTGGAACCCGTGCGGGCCAGGGCCATCGTGAAGGTGTCGATCGACAGCGGACCGGCTCGGAACTCAGCGACCGACAGGTCGGCAGCGGTGAGCACGCCACCGGTGAAGGTGAAACCACCCGACACCGAGGTGGGCGGGCTGCCGGCGTCCGGCCCGTCGATCATGCCCGAAGCGCTCCACCGACCGAGCGATGCCGTCCATGCCAGGCGGAACTGCTCGATGGTGAACAGCTCACCGACGGGAAGCTGGGCAAAGGTCAACGAACCGGCGGTGATAGCGCCGCCGGCCGCGAACGTCAGCGAGCCGGTGCCGTTGGGCCGACCGGTCAACCCCGGCCCCTCGAGCGCAGCATCGAGGGTGAAGGTGCGTCCGGTGGTGAACGCGAGGGTCAGGTCGAGTACCGCCAGCGACCCGAGGTTCACGTTCGGTATCTGGAAGCTCCCCGCCACGATGCGGCCGTCGTCGAGATCGACGGTGCCCACGACGTCCGCTCGGGGCTGGTCGAGGAACCCGGCGACCGTCCAGACATCTCGTCCCGGGTCGTGAGTGACGGTGAGCCCACCGATCGGCAGCCATCCACCAGCGTTGGCCACCGGTGCAGTGGCGCCGTTGCCGGGCGGGAGGTCACCGAAGCGGATCGTCGCGGTGTCGAGCCCCCCGTTGCGCAGGGTCAGGTCGAGTTGCTGCAGCAGCGAGCCCGGCGCCGGAGGGGTCGGAAGTCCCCATCCGCCCCCGGCTCCCTTGGAGATCCGGATGGGACCGACCTGCTCCCGGAACCCGAGCGAGAGCGTGCCGAGGTCCACGTGCGAGCCGCCGCCGATCGCCGTACCGGTGTCGATGAGCCGGAGCTCCCGGGCACCTGACGCGCCGTCGAGGTCAGCGGTCCAGCTCCCCGAGAGAACGTTGAATTGCAGGACCGTGCCGTCGAGGTCCGCAAGGTCGCCCAGGCCGAAGGTGCCGAGGGCGATGGAGCCAGAGATCGGACCGGTCGCCCCGAGCACGATCTGGCCCGTGACCTGGGTCCCGCCGCCGGGCGTCGGGGTAGCCAGCAGCCACCGGCCGAGGTCGTTGTAGGCGATGGTCATGCCCTCGACCCGAGCGAACTCCGCGACCCTGGTTGCGCCCACAGTTCCCGTCGGGTTCGCCAGCCGCCCGTCGGCACCGATCGTGGAGCTCAGGTTCGCGATGGCTCCGGCGAACAGGCCGCCGAGCCGAGGACGGAGGCGGACACGCCACCCATCGGATGTCGGCGTGATCGTGGGTGCGATGGACAAGCCAGAGGTGAAGAACCGGTTCGTCGGAAGCGCCAGCGGAGCGCCCCCGAGGTTCCAGTCGATGGTGCCCGTCCCTGCGGACCAGCGGGCCACCCGGGCCGGGAGGGTGACGTCGATGCCGATCGCGACCGGACCGTCGCTCACGAGCGTGGGGGGAGCAGCACCCAGGTCGAGCACGAGGGACGTGCCGTCGTCGGGGTCGAGCTCCACGTCACCTACCCGCGGCACCGTGTCGGGGTCTGCTGGGTCAGGGGCGGCGGTGTAGGTGTCATCGGGACCCGCGACCCAGCACCCCTCCACCTCGAGGCCCACAGCGTCGGGGACCGCGGCGCACTCGCCGACTGCCGTTCGCACGAGCCGGACGCCAGCAGCGTCGACCACGATCTCGGTGTCTTCGGCCTCCCCGGTGAGGTCAACCGAAGCGAACGACCCGGTGAGCGAGCCGGCACCTTCGGGAGCGATCAGCGTCAGATCAGCGCCGGCGGAGAGCGCGGCAAGGAGTTCCACCTCCAGGGCGCCGCCCAGCGCGAGGGTGCCCTCCACGGCCATCGCCGGAGGTGCGGCAGGATTGACGTCGCTTCGCACCAACGCATTGGTTCCGAGGCTCAGGTTGCCGACCACCTGCGGGTTGCCACCAACGAGGTCGAGCGTGCCCTCGATGATGAGCTCGGCCGTGATGATCGCCGATTGCAACGACAGCGTGGCCCCTGCTGGGGTGGTCCACGGGCTGGGGCTGGAGACGGTGCCATCGAGGACACTGGCACCCCACCGGAACTCGGGATCGTCGGGATCGGTCGACGGTTCCGACTGGCGGATCTTCCCGGCGACGGCGAGCTCGCTCCCGCCCAGCACCGAGACGTGCTCGACATCGAGATCACCGGAAACGTCGACGATCGCGAGATCGTCGAGGACCAGCTGACCCACTGCGATGCCCCCGGACACGGCCAGCTCGGCAACGGCGCGCACCACGCTGAACGGCCCTCCTGTGAGGGCCCGGACCGCCCCGGGATCGGCGAGCTCGATCGTCCGGCGGGCGTCGGCCGTTCCAAGGTCGACGCAGGCGTGGTCATTTGGACCGGGGACGCGAGGCCCGGCCGCCAGCGATGGGCTGCCCGCCGACCCGTAGGGCGCCCAGTTGCGGTCGTCGTGCCAATCAACGGTGCCGGCGGGATCGGCGCTGGCCGTGGCGACGATCGTGCAGCCGAACGTGGCCGGGAAGGCGACGGCCACCGGCCCGAGCTCGTCGGCCGTCTCCGAACCGGCGATCGCCCGAATCGAGTAGGCGGCGTTCGGGAGCGGATCATCGTCGACGAACGTCTTCTCGAACCCGTCGGCGGTGGCGCCGATCACGATGTCGCTGCCGAGCGCGGTGCGCACGATGTCGAAGCGGTCGGCCTGGCCGCTCGGTACCGGCCACTTGAGCGCGACCGAGACCGGCAGCCCGTCCCCATCGATGGTCATGGCGGTCACCGAGATGGCCTGGTCGTCGCCCCACTCGGGCGCGTTGCGGACCACGCGCACGCCATCGTCGGCCAGCTGCACGCGTGCCCCGGCCGAGGCACCGGTCACCGAGGTGGCGGCGGTGCCGAGCATCGGCGCGCCGGAGACGATGAGGTGGAGCTCGGAGGGGTTGGCCATCTCCGCGCCCAGGTCGACGGTCATCGACCCGTCGAGCGTCAGACCGAACGGGACCTCGACACGTGGCGGCGTCGCCGGCGCGTCGACGTCGATCTCCCAGGCCGTGGCGGACCCGGAGGTGAGCTCATCGATGGTGACGTCGGCGCCGGAGGCAACCTCGATGGTCCCCTCCGCAGTGACCGCGCCGTTGATTCGCGACGTACCGGAGAGCTCGAGCGTGCTGTCCTCGGGCAAGGTCCACCCGGTGCTCCTGACCGCAGCCCCCTCGAGGATCGCGCCCTTCACCAACCCGACGCGTCCGTCGCGGTGCGCGATCTCACCGGTGACCACGACCGACGCGTCCGGCCCCGAACCGAAGAGCAGGGTGGTCGTGAGATCGCCGCCGATGCTCGCCGAGCCCTGCTCGAACACCCCCAGCCGTTCGAGTTCCACCGAACCGCCGACCACGAGGGTCGAGGCAGCGCTGCGCTCGACCCGGTTCAAGCCCAGATAGGCGCGAGGGCCATCGATCGACGCTGCGACGGCACCGGGCCGGGCTATGTCGACCATCACCCCGGCCCCCGGGCCGTTGGTGTCGATGCAGGCCGAGTCCATCGCCGTCGGGATCCGCACACCCGCGCCCACCGATGACGAGGTCGCGGTGCCGTACGGCGCCCAGTTTCGGACATCGAACCAGTCGCCATCTGACGCGCCGCCTGCTGCGCTGTGGGTCCAGATGATCGTGCAGCCCTGCTCCGCGGGGAAGGCCACCTCCGCAAGCCCCAAGGTGTCGGTCGTGGTGAAGGCGCCGCTGGAGACGGACACCCGCGCGCGCACGGCGTAGGTGGCCCGAGGGAGGGGATCGTCGTCAGTGAAGGTGCGGGTGGCGCCGTCGACCGTGCCCAACACGGTCTCACCCCCAGAGGCAGAGCGGACGATCTCGAAGCGGTTGGGCCGACCGCTCGGCGCCGGCCACGACAACGCCACCGCGTCGGGCGCACCGCCGCTGTCGACGGTCACCGCGGCCGCCTGCACCGCATCGCCATCGGCCCACGCCGGCGTGTTGCGCACAACCCGCAGACCGCTTGCGTCGGCCACGATGCGGGCGCCGGCGGTCTTGCCGAAGAGCACCAACGAGGGCGTGGTCGACGACGGGTTGGTGGTGGCGACGAGCAACAGGTCGGTCGGCTCGGGAAGCTCGTCGATCAGCAGGACCTGGAACGTGCCACGAAGGTCGGCGTCGGTCACCCGCAGCTGCGGCGGGGACTCGATGCCTTCGACCCCGAAGAGGAAATGCGCGGTCGAGGTCGTTTCGAGGGCGTCCATGTCGACCTGGCTGGACGGATCGAGGGTAAGTGTCCCGGCAACGGTGAGCGGACCGCGGATGGCGGACTCGCCGAGGACGGTGAGGGCGCTGATGGACGGGAGCGTCCAACCTCCGGTCTGGACGTCGCCCCCTTCGAGTATCGCGCCCGGTTCCATCGACGGGTTGAGGTCCACGTGCTCGAGGGAGCCGCCCACGGCCACCGAGGACCCATCCTCCACTCGCAGGTGTTCCAGGCGCAGGTCACCGCCAATACCCACCACCGACCCCCCGTTCGCGATGACGCGATCAACCTCGACGTCGGCGACGACCACGAACGTCGTGCCCGGCGAGCTGTCGAGTCGGTCGACGGCCACCGTGGCGCGATCGCCGACGACCGATCCGACCACGGTGCCGGACTCGTCCACATCGACGACCACGCCTTGGTCGGATCGGCCGCTCGAGATGCAGGCACGGTCCTCGAAGGTCGGGATCCGGACCCCGTCGACCAGCGACGCCGCGCCTGCGGTCCCGTAGGGCGCCCAGTTGCGTTCGTCGGACCACCGGCCGTCGGATCCCGTCCCGGCCGCACTGTGCGTCCACACGATCGTGCACCCGGGCGCCGAGGGGTAGACGACCCGAGGAGCCCCGAGCTTGGCAAGCTCCTCGCCGTCGGCATCGCGAGCGAAGATCCGGTAGGTGGCGTTGGCGACCGGGCCGTCGTCCACGTAGGAGGTGGCGTCGGGGGCCAGGGTAGCGACATCGGTCGCGGTGCCGAGCTCGGTGCGCTCGACCACCAGCTCCGCCGGGTTCCCCGTCGGCGCCGGCCACTCGAGGCCGACCTCGACCGGCTCGCCGTCCGCGTCGACCACGACACCAGACACCTGGACGGCGTCGGTCGCGCCCCACGACGCACTGCTCGAGAAACCGTCGCCGACGACGTGGTAGCCGTCGTCGCGGATGTCGAGCGCGAGAGGACGAGGGTCGGGTTCGACGCGATTGACCGCGATGTCGATGGGGGTGCCCCGCGGCTTCTCGTTGGGTGTGGCGACGACCAGGACGTCGAGCTCGCCGGGCGCGTCGGACGAGCTGACGTAGATGGAACCGTCGACCGTGAGGGTCTCCTCGACGGTGAAGCTCGACACCCACTCGAGCGCCGGGCCGTCCACGAACGCCGACAACGACGCGCCCTCGACCACGGTGAGGTCGCCCGTGATGGTGGCCACCGAGGGCTTGTCCTCATCGACAAGGACCGGGTAGAGATCGCCGCGGTTGAGGATCGAACCCTCCACGCGCGCCACGCCGAGCCCGACCTGCCCGAGCTCGGGGACCTCCCACGTCTCGCCGAGGCGGAGGGTTCCCCGGCTGAGGGTGACCTGGAACGGGGCCTCGGCATCGACCGCATCCTCTCGGTCGAGGATGGTCCCCTGGACCTCGAGCGTCGACGACCCTTGGAGGGTGAGATCTCGCACGCGCAGATCGCCATCGATGGCAACCGAGACGCTCTGGCCCAGGGTGAGCCCATCGAAGGTGCGGACTCCCGCCCACGGGACAGGGTTCCCACCCGAGCGAAGCACCGCCGCTTCCGCTGCGTGCACGCGGAACGCGGAGCTGAGCGGCTCGGCCAGCGTGAGCGACCCGCGCAGGTGGAGATCGACGTCGTTCCAGTCTGCGTCCGGGTCCTCGCCCGGCCCGCCGGGGCCCAGATCCGCGAGGTCGGCGAGATCCATCGTCCCTTCGACCAGCAGCGACAGCGCCGCGTCGCGGTCGAAGCGATCGACCGTCCACGCGATCGTCGTGCTGCTGGTGTCGCTGCTGTCTTCGATCGCCCCGGCGAGCAAGGTGGCGCCGCCCGGGCCGACCTCCAGGTTGGTGGTGCCGTTCACGCCGACGACCGGCGCGGCCACCTCCACGCCGCCGCGGCCGATGATCGTGCGCTTCACGCCGGTGTCGAACCGGAGCAGCTCCATCTCGAGGCGGCCGCCGTCGAGGGTTGTGGTCGTGTCGGCTAGGGCCGTGACGGCGCCCTGCAGCGAACCGTTGGTGGGGTGGGTACCGCGGAGCGTCCCGCCGAGGGCGAGGGTGCCGCCGCCGAGCTCCAGCGGAACGCGACTGGCCGCTTCGATCAGCAGGGAGTCCTCGTCGATGGAGACGTCTCCACCGGCGAGCTGCAGCGAGTAGCTCTTCAGCACCCCGCCGATGGCCAGCTCACCCCCCGGTGCGATCCGCAGGGTGGCCTGCGCCGAGGGCAGGGTCGACGTGAAGTGCTTCGTAACGGCCCCGCCCTGGTCCACCGTGATCGGCCAGTTGGTCGTGGTGGTGGCACACGAGTGGTCGCTCGTCGTCGGCACGCTCGGCTCGCCAGCGACGGCGCCGACCCTCGCCCAGTTGCCTGCGTCGTGCCACGAGGATCCGATGGAACCGGTCCAGACCCGGGTGCACTCACTCCCCGATGCCGGGAACATGAGGTTGAGCGGTCCGAGCTGATCGATCACGTCGGCGCCCGAGAGCGCCCGCACCTCGTAGCGGAACCCGAGCTTGCCGGCACCCGCAACGCCGGGGTCGACGGCTCCGGTGGCGGTCGGGCCAGCGTTGGTGACCACGACGCCGTCGCGCACCACCTGGAACCCATCTACGGGCGTGACCGGCGCCGGCCAACGAAGGTGGACAGCGACGGGATCCCCCATCGGGTTGGTCTCCAGGCGCGCCGCCGACAGACCGTTGCCGTCGGCCCACGCTGTCGCCGCGAGGGCGGGCAAGATGCCCGGCACGGTGACAGCAGCGGCGAGGGTGGCGACGGCCAGCACGACCATGGCCAGTCGGCGGGCCCGCGCTCGTGCGACCACTCCACGCGTCCGCACCCAGGACCAACGCTGACCTCGTTCGTGCATGGGAACACCTTGGCGGCAAGGCGCTAACCAACCCGAAACCGGCACCCGCAGCCCGTCGTAGGGTGGCGCGATGTCCTCGGACCCGCCCCTTCGTACCCCAGCGGGAGCCGTGGCCCGGGAGCGCTTGGTCGCTCTCTTGCGCCAGCGCTTCGAGCGCCGCGTGATCGTGCTCCAGGCCGGCACGGGCTTCGGCAAGAGCACCGTCCTGGCCCAGGCGGTGCTCGAGAACCAGCTCGAGCACCTCGGCACCGATGCCCTGATCCGCCTCGACGAGCGCGATCGCGTCGCCGATCACCTGTGTCGGCGCATCGGCGAGGCGCTCGGCACCCCGGTGCCACTCGATCGGGCGGAGGAGGTGGTCGAGGCAGTCTGGAGCCGGGCTCCCACCTCGGTCGCCATCCTGCTCGACGATGCCCACCTCTTGGGCGACGATTCCGACAGCTGGCAGGTGCTCGACCACCTCCTCGGCCACCTCCCCCGCAACGGTCACCTGGTGGTGAGCGGGCGACGCGCTCCCCGCCTGGCACTCGCCCGATGGCGGGCGGGCGGCGACGCCGTGATCATCGGCGAGGACGATCTGCGCTTCGATGAAGAAGAGCTCCAGCGATTCGGGATGCTCCACGACCTCGAGCCGGGGCTCGTGGCTGATCTCCCGCCGTGGCCTGCGCTCGCCACGCTGACGGGGATCCTCGGGCACCGCGCCTCGATGGCATTCCTCTGGGAGGAGGTGCTCGCCTCCCTGCGCCCGACGCAGCGTCGCGTGCTCGCCGCCCTCGCCCGCCTCGGGACCCTCGATGACGACCTCGTCCGCTCCCTGGGCGAAGAGCAGGTGCCTACCGTCGACGCGCTGGTCGCCGATCTCCCGCTCGTGGAGCGCGCCGACGACGGCAGCGCCCGGCTGCACGACCTGTGGGCCGAGGCGCTCACCAGCGAGACCGGGCCCGAGGTGGACCACCTCCGCCGCCTCGCCGGCGACCACCTCGCCGAGCGCGGTGACCTGGCCCGAGCCGCCGAGGCCTACGCCCTCGCCGGTGCGTCCGACCGCTTCCACAACCTGGTGCTGCGCGTGGCGAGGCGGCCGGCGATGTGGAGCGAGCTCGCCGAGATCGACCGCATTTTGGAGCTGCTCCCCGATCAGCTACGAGCGCAGCCCGGCGCCCGCTACCTCGAGGCGGCACGGGCGTGGTCGTCCGACGAGCGCCTCGCCATCGCCTTGTTCCGCGCCGCCGCTGACGAGGCGGCCACGCTCGGCGAGCGCGAGCTCGAGACGTTGGCCCGCTGGCGCATCATCCAGTTCGAGGACCTCGACATCCCGGGCGGCCCCACGGCATCGCCCACCCTCGACGCCCTGGCCGCGGCCGACGTACCGCTCGCCCGCTCAGTGCTGGCGTTCCTCGCGTCGCGACGAGCGCAGACCGCGGGCGATGTGGAGCAGTCCATCGAAGTGCTCGCCGCCATGGACCAGTTCGACGACGACCAGCGCGCCAACGCTTACGCCATCCGCATGATCGACCTCGGGCGCCCGGAGGCGGTGCCTGCGACCCTCGACAGCGTGCTCGCCAGCGGCCTCGGCAACATCTACCACGCTCAATCCGTGTGGCTGCAGGGTGGGGTCGACCCCACGATGGCCTGGCCCATCGCCCGGACGATCCTGGACCGGCTGGGCGGCGCCTCGGTCACGCTCCGGGCGTCCACCTTGTGCGTGCTCACGTCGATCGCGCTCGCTGCTGGTGACGCCCAGGCCGCGGCGTCGATGGCCGAGCAGGCCCGACGCGAGGCGCCCGCCGGGCCTCGCACCCTGAAGCTGTTCGCTGAGGTGGCCGACGCCCAGGTGCGGTTGGTGGTCGACAGCGAGGCCGCCGCAGTGGCTCAGATCCGCGACCTCCTCGAGCAAGTGCCGCTCGGCAACTGGCCTGAGCGGCCCTACCTCTACCTCCTGTGCACGTTGAGGGGCTTGCTCCCCGAGGGCGCGATGCTCGACGGGTGCGACATGGGTCCCGCCATGCGCACCGCGATCGACGCCGGGACCGCCCTAGCAGCGCTGCGCAATGGCGACTCCGAGCCGGCGACGCGCCTCCCCTGGGATGCCCCGGACCTCTTGCGGGTGCATGTGCCGGCACCACTGCTCACCGAGCTCGCGTTGAGCGTCGACTCCGCAGCCGCTCGAGCGCTACTCGACGCGATCCCCGACGCCCGCCGATGGCTGGTGCGCATCGCCGAACCAAGTGTCGGGATCGCCGCCAAGGCGGCGGCCGTCCGCCTCGAAGCCCTGCCCAGCCGCCCACCGTTCGACCTCCTCGTCCGGGTGCTCGGCGACTTCGAGATCGAGCGCAGCGACAGTCGCACCACCGAGGGCTGGGATCGCCGCGAACGGGTGCGACAGCTCCTCGGCTACCTCGTCCTCCACCGGCGCACGACCCGGTCCGACCTCGCCTCCGCCCTCTGGCCGGACCTCTCCCCCGAGAAGGCGGCCGCCAACCTTCGGGTAAACCTGTCGCACCTGCAGGTCGCGCTCCACCCTGAGCGCCGAGACGACGAGCGACCGTGGTTCATCGAGGCCTCTGGCGGCAAGCTCGCGCTCACCGGTGAGGGCCTGGCGACCGATCTCGAGCTCCACGACGCTGCGGTCGCTGCCGCAGTGGCCGCCGAAGCGAACGGCATGCCGAGCCGAGCCCTCGAGCACTACCGCACCGCCATCGCCCTCTACCTGGGGCCGCTGCTCTCGGGGCTCGACGCCAGCTGGATCGACCTCGAGCGTATGCGCCTCCAGTCCTCGGCCCACGGCGCGGTCGCCCGCGTCGGCGAGCTGCTACTCGCACGGGGCGAGCCCGAGCAGGCCATGCACCTCGCCGTGCGCGCCCAGCAGCTCGACCCGCTATCGGAGCGTGCGCAGCGCCTCTTCATCCGCTGCCACCTCTCGCTCGGGTCCACATCCTCGGCACGAGCGGCGGGCCGCCGACTACTCGCAGATCTCGCTGACTCCTCGATGAGTCCCGAGCGCGAGACCGAACTACTCCTCCAGGGCCTCCAGCTCTGACCCCGTCTCCCTTCACGCAAAACGCCATCAACGACGGAGCGCCCCAAGTACCTTCCACTCACGGACATAGAGCGGCTCGAGTTCTTGTACGGCGCCGGCGCGCCAGTTGGTCACGTGCCTCAGCGATGTTGCGCGTCTGAACGTCTCAGGTAGGTGCAACGACGGGGATTCCAAGCGCCATTGCGGCGGACGAGAGTCGATCGTCGTACGTGATGATGCCGTCCAGGTCGTCGCCCAGGTCGAGTGCCGCGGCAAGGTGCAGAGCATCGAGGCTGCGAAGCAGGTCAGGCTCGATGGTGCCCGCATGCTCGAACAGCGCCGTCGAGATCGCGATCAGGACGATCGAATCCAGCACCATCCTCGCCTGTTGCACGTGATCCGGGGCGCTCCGGCGCGTGGCACGGAGAAGTTCGGTACGGAGCAGATCGCTAGAGACGATCGGCTCCTTCGCCGTCATCAGCCAGGTGCGTAGTGCCTTTGAGCCCACCTCCTCAACCACCAGCTTCACGGCCGCGGACGTGTCCAGGTAGTACGCCACCTCGGGGGTCCTAGTACCGCTCGGCGGCGCGCATCTCCGCAAGGGTCGCGGAGAGCGACGACCGGCCAGGCTTGCGACGAGACGGCGCGGGGAGCGTGGACAGGGGCCGCTTCGCCGGCCGGGCACGTCCCGAGGCCACCAACGCATCCAAACGGCTGGAGGCGATCGGGACGAGCTGCGCGACCGGACGGCCGCGATCGGTGATGGTCACCTCTCCCCCAGCCGCCGCCTCGGCAACGACTGCAGATGCGTTCTGCTTCAGCGCTCGAACACCTACCTGGCTCATGTGCTACATCGTAGCTCATTGGAGAGCCGATTCCCGCCCGGCCCGCCGGTCAGCGCTCAGTTGGACGGCGACGTGGCCTCGACGGCCGCCTTGACCCGCCCGAGGGTGTGGTGCATGCCCTTGACCATGGCGTTCGGGCGCCGCAGCACCGACTCGTACAGGAACGTCTGCACGCTCGGCTCCGACACGTACGAGAACGATTCGGTCACCCGGGTGCCGCCGTCGACGGGTTCGAGGTCGTAGCGCCAGGTGGAGTAGTGCTCGGCCACGAACTCGAAGACCTTGCCGGGCTCGCAAGCCGTCACCTCGGACCGCGTCGTCCACCGCTTCACCGTGATGCCGGCCACCTTTGCCTCATTGTCGCCGTCGAAGAGGGCTCCGACGGCCGGTCCGGTGGCGGGTTCGACCCACCGGCCCGCAGTGCACTCGGGACTCCAGTCGCCCATCCGAGTTATGTCGGCGATCTCGTTCCACACCACGGCCGGATCCGCCTTCACCACGATGCTTGCCGAGCCTTCAGCCACGATGCGCTCCTCGCCGGCCGTCCGTCGGCCATCTGCCGAGGATCGACCCTACCTGGGGGATTCGCCGGGCACGGCACCCCGAGCTGAGGTACAACGGCTACCCGTCCCCGAACGAGAGCGGCCCAGCGTGTCCACCTACGGAGCCACCACCACCACCGATGAGGTCCTCCGGGATCATGACCTGACCGGGCGCCGCTACGTGATCACAGGTGCATCGAGCGGCTTGGGCGAGGAGTCGGCCCGGGCCCTGGCTGCCAAGGGCGCCCGTGTGACGCTCCTGGCCCGCGACCCAGCCAAGGCCGCCGCAGCCGCCGACCGCATCACCGCCGCGGTGCCCGGAGCGGCGATCGAGACCGGCATCGTCGACTTGGCCAGCTTCGAGAGCATCCGCTCGTTCGCCGCCGGATACCTCGCCGACCACCAGGCGATCGACGTGCTGATCAACAACGCCGGGGTCATGGCCTGCCCGCAACAGGAGACTGCTAACGGGTTCGAGCTGCAGTTCGGCACCAACCACCTCGGTCACTTCCTGCTCACCGCCTTGCTGTTCCCGGCCGTGATGGCCGGCGACGGACCCCGCATCGTCAACCTCTCGTCGGCCGGCCACGCCACCAGCGACGTGAACCTCGATGACATCAGCTTCGAGGCCGGGGACTACACCCCGTGGGTGGCCTACGGGCGTTCGAAGACCGCAAACGCGCTGTTCTCCCGGGGGCTGGCCCGGCGCTACGGCGACCAGGGGTTGCTGTCGTTCGCGGTGCATCCCGGCGGCATCATGACCGACCTCGGTCGCCACCTCACCGACGAGCTCATCGCCGAGATGGTGACCAACAGCCAGGCCCGGTCAGAGGCGCACGGATCCTCGGGCGGATTCGAGTTCAAGACGGTCGAGGCCGGCGCTGCGACGCAGGTGTGGGCTTCGGTCGCCGACCTGGCCGACCTGGCCAACCGCAACGGCGCCTACCTGGCCGACTGCCAGCTGGGTGTGGAGGGCGGGAATCCCAACACCACCGGGTTCATGAGCTACCTGTGCGACGACGCCACCACCGATCAGCTCTGGACCATGAGCGAGGAACTGGTCGGGGAGCGGTATCCCCCGGTCTGACGCGAGGCAGTGACGTTCGCCCCACGGCGGGCGCGCCGCCCCGAGGTCTGCTGAGACCGGAGCGACGACGCCCTCTAGCCTCAGCAGGACCATGACGACCCGAGATGCAATGATCGCCGTGAGGTTGGGATTCATGCCCAGCTCGGAGGCCATCGCCGATGCCGACCACCCCGGCTTGCTGCGAGCCGGCCCACGCACCTCAGGGCCCTATGGACGCGAGAGCGTCGAGTTCCACATGTGTTCGGCGATGGATGCATGCCGGGACGAAACCATCACGCCCGACCTCCTCGAGCTCGGATTCGACACGGTGGATCTGTCAGCGTGCGAGGAGCTCCAGGTGGTGCTCAGGCGGGTCGCCGAAGCAGGTCACATCAGCGACGACGACGCGTCGGCCATCCGCGCCTCGTTGAGCGGTAACACGCTCACCTGCTCCAGTTCGGCCACCGCCGAGGTGCTGTACATCGCAGACGAGGGCTTGATCATGCGCACGTCCGGGCCGAACGGCATGGCCGTCGTCGGGCCGGGCCGGTGGGCATGAACGATCACGGTGCCGCCACCTCGATCCACGCCGACCAGGACGTGTACGGCACGCCGCTGAAGCAGCTGATGGATGGTCGAGCGCCCGCGCTGTTCCGTCACGACTCGCCCGACGGGCGCAACGCCGATGCCACGCTGATGCTCGTCAACCTCTGGATCCCGCTGCAACAGATCACGCAACCGCTGGTCCTCGCAGACAGCCGCACCATCGATCGGCGCCGCCACCAACTCCGCTACGGGCTCGTCACCACATCGTTTCTCGAACGCGACGACGACCAGTCCATCAACGACATCTGGACGTTCCTCCACGATCCCGGCCAACGCTGGTACTTCCGGTCCCACATGGATCACACCAGCGCGTACCTGTTCAACACGCTGAGCACGCCACACGGTGCCTGCACGCTGCCCGGTGAGGCCGTCGCCGAGCAGTGCTACCGGGCCCTCGAGGATGCCGAGGCGGCAGTCGCCGCCGACGATGTGAACGCGCTGTGCGGGGCACTCGACCGGGCGGTGGGGGTCGAGACGCCAGATGATGCGCCTCTTGCGCTCCGCACCGCCATCGCGGAGATGGTGGCCGTGGCGGAGGAAGCCCACCGCGACCCCGCATCGGTGTGCGGCGAGCATGCGCACGCCTGGTCGACAGCGGCGCGCGCAGCCCGACGCCGAGTGATCCGCATGTCCATGGAACTGCGCCTGGTCGTGTCCATCAGCTCCTAGGGCCATGCCCTGTGGGTGCCCGACGCCAGTTGGAAGATCATCAGCGGTTGACGGTGGGTCCGTCGGCTGGCCGGGCGATGTCACGGTTCACGGTGCCGCGGCGCAACCGCTTGCGCATCGATACCTTGACACCCAGCGCATACGACGTTCACCGACGATCTCGTCGGCAACAACAGGTGAAGGAACCCAGATGACGTGGTCGACAAAGGACATCCCCGATCTCCGTGGCAAGGTGGCTGTGGTAACCGGTGCGAACGGCGGACTCGGCCTGGCCTCCGCCAAGGCACTCGCAGGCAAGGGCGCGCACGTCGTGATGGCCGCCCGCAACCAGACCAAGGCCAACGACGCACGAGACGAGATCCTCGCCGCGTACCCCGACGCATCGCTCGAGATCGTCGAACTAGACCTCGGTTCGCTGGCCTCGGTCGAATCAGCCGCGGAGGTGATCACAGCCAAGCACCAGCGCCTCGACATCTTGATGTGCAACGCAGGGGTGATGGCGTTGCCCCAGGGCACGACCGAGGACGGGTTCGACACCCAGATGGGGATCAACGTGCTCGGCCATTGGGCGTTCCTCTCGCACCTGTTGCCGATCATCGTCGCGACACCTGGGGCACGGGTCGTCACGTTGTCGAGCACCGCGCAGCACACTGGCAAGGCGATCGATCCCGATGATCCGCACATGCACAAGAACTTCGACGAGTGGCGGATGTACGGCCAAACCAAGCTGGCGATGCGCCACCTCGCGGTCGGTCTGCAAGAACAGTTCGGTGCAGCGGGCCTCGATGCCAAGGCATTGTCGGCGCAGCCGGGTCTCACGAACTCGGACCTGCAGGCCACGACCCAGTCCCACGGGAGCGCCGGTCCGCTCGGAGCGATCGCGGAGAAGTGGGTCAAGGTCGCTGGCATGTCGACCGACCGTGGCGCGCTCAGCCAGTTGCGCGCTGCGACCGACCCCGCAGCTCCGGGTGGCGGCTTCTACGGGCCGTTGTTCGCGACGAATGGTCCGCCGATCCGCAAGCCGCTGGTCCGGCCCGGAAGCGACCAGGCAATCGAAAACCTGTGGAAGGTCGCCGAGGCGGAGACCGGAAGGAAAATCGACGTCGCCGCAACCCTCGCCACGGTATGAACGGGCGCCGTTGCGTTGAGCGTGACCGTCGAGGTCACCACCGACAAGGCCCTGGTTCTAGCCAAGACGATCCGCGAACTGGTGCCTACCGCCCACCATGACACCACCCAGTACGCCAACAATTGCGCCGAGAACGACCACGGAAGATTGAAAGCCAGACTGCGCCCGATGCGCGGCCTGCAAACAGACCGAACCGCCAGCGTCATCATCGAAGGCCACGCCTTCATGCAGAACCTTCGACGCGGCCACTACGAACTCGGCATCGCCGACCAGTCGCACGCAACGGCGCCCACCTATGTATTATGAAGTCAGCGTTGGAATCGTCGCGTTCACCCCCAAACCCTGGAGTTTCCCATGAAGTTGCGCAAAACAGCCGCTGCGTTGTTCGTAGCCGGAGCCGTGGCGATGGCAATCGGAGCACCTGCTCCCGCCGGTGCCATAGAGCACGACGACCAGACCATCGTCGAGATTGCCGTAAGCGAACCCAACTTCTCGACCCTGGTCACGGCCCTCACTGAAGCCGGTCTGGTCGAGACCCTGTCGGGCCCCGGTCCGTTCACGGTGTTCGCCCCGACCAACGACGCCTTCGCTGCCCTGCCGGCCGGGACGCTCGATTCGCTCCTTGCTGACCCCGAGGGCGCTTTGACCGACATCTTGCTGCTCCACGTGGTCTCGGGTGCGGTCGACTCCGAGGCGGCCATCGCTGCTGCCGGTGGCACGGTCGAGACGCTCGGCGGGCCTGTGAGCGTGGAACTCAAGGGTGAGGACCTCTACGTCGGCGGTGCCAAGGTCGTCGCCACCGACATCCGCGCCTCGAACGGCTTCATCCACGTGATCGACGCTGTCATCACCGCGCCGGCCGAAGCCCCCGAAGCCACCGACGCACCGAGCCCGGCCACGCCGACCGGTGGAACTGAGAGCGGCCCGACCCCGGTTGGCGGCGTGCAGACCGGTGCCGGTGGCGCCGCCCCCTCAGATGGTGGTGCAAACCTCGTGCCGCTGATGGCCCTCGTGGCCCTCGCTTTGGCATCGGGCGCTGGCTTCATCGGGCTCCGTCGCAGGACTGACGCTGCCTGAAGCCGACATACGCTGAGCGACCTCAGCGTTGATTGAAGCGAGGAGTGGACGGGATCACCTGATCCCGTCCACTCCTCGTTCTGCGGCCTTGCTGTCACCGTTCAAACGGCTACTCGCCGGGGAAGAGCGCCCGTGGATCGCCCTGGGCCTTGGCCACACGCGAGATGGCAGAGGCCGAGTCGTCCTCGGGCGCCACCAATGCTCGTTGATATGCCCGGAGGGCGACCACTGGGTCGTCGAGTGCGACGGCTGCATCTCCCACGGCAAGCCAGCCGCCAGCGGAACCCGGTTCGGGTTCGAGGGCGTCGTCGAGCAGGCGCTTGCCCCTGGCGGTGTCACCGATCAGCGCCTCCACCCGCGCCGCGCCAGCCAGGGCCACCGGGTTGTTGGGATCGACCATGCGCCACCCCCTGAACCACACTCTCGCTTCGTTCAGGTTTCCGGCGCGGAACCAGGCCTGTGCCCCGATCTGCAAGGGCTCGGGCAGGCCTGGCGCGAGCGCCGCTGCACCGCGGGCTGAAGGTGCGAGGCGGTCTGCCGAGGCTCCGTTCGAGGCCTCGAGGCGCAGGGCGGCGGTGGCATATCGGGCGTCGTCGGGGCGAAGCGCCTTGGCTGATCGGATTTGGGCCTCGGCCGCTCTGACGTCGCCCGCAGCGGCGAGGTCAGAGGCTGATCTGAGGTGGGCCTCGGACCGGAGGACCTGGACCGAGACGAAGGCCATTGCTGCGGCAGCGCACAGCAGACAAGCGGTGAGTGCTCGGGTTGTCCATCCGGCTCCGGGTCGTGGCCCGGAAATCGCCCAGATCGTTCCGAGCGACACCCAATGCACCACCGAGAGGCCCGGTTGGTCGATGGACACCAAGGACTGCACGTGATAGCTCAGCCAAACGCCGAGGACGCCAGCAAGGACCCAACGTTGCGCTTGCTCGTGCGATCTGGCGAGACCCCTGAAGCCACGGACCCCGGTTCCGACCACGAGGACCCCGTATGCCCCTGCCAGGAGGATCCCGCCGCTCGCTCCCATGGCGAGAGGGACTGAGTGGGGATCATCGACGGCTCGAAGCGGCCGTTCAGCGGCGTAGCTCGCGGGCCGTGCCGCGGCCCACCTGAGGGCGTAACCGCCTTGGCCGACCCCAACGATCGGGTGGTCAGCAAAGATCGTGGCTGCGGCGGACCACCCGTGGCGTCGTTCGACGACCGATGGCGATGCAGAGCGGAGCACCATCGACGCTCCCACCACGAAGAGCACTGCGGCCATCGAGGCTGCCAGGACCATGTGACCGACCGAGAGGTGCTCGAGGCGCGGGCCTTTCCAGGCAAGACCGACGACGGCGAGGCCCGCCAGGCCAGCGACCCAGCCCTGCGTCGAGTCCCCACCAAGTAAACCGGCAACGGCGAGCACCACTGCTCCAATGGCGGCAGCGCCGTGCCATGCGGTGCCGGTCCTGAGCGCGAGGGCAGCACCGGCAGGAACGGCAAAGGCGCATGTGGCAGCACTGAAGTTGGGGTTCCCAGTCGTACCGACCATCTGGCTGATGCCGCTCCAGGAATACGGGTCCGCGTTGGCCGCCTGCACGACGAGGACAGCCCCCTCCAGCGCCCCGACCGACGCGACTGCGACCAGCAGCCAGACGCCCGTTCGCTCAGACCCGGTCGAAGCCGCGATCGCGAGCACGGCAAGTGCGCAATAGGCGAGCGCACCGGTACCACGCATCGGGGGACCGACGAGGGACCATCTGGGCGCCACCGCGAAAGCCGTTGCCAGCAGCAATGCCCCGCTGAAGGCGCCGATCATCATGGCCAGGACTCGGTCGACACGCCGCCAGGCCTTGAACAGCACGCCGAGGCCTGCAGCGGTCGCTCCACCGCCAAGGATCACGAGCTTCGGTGCGGTGAACGGGTCCTCTGCGCCTCGCCAGACGACGAGGGCCGTCGCAACGAGGGTGAGGATCGAGATGATCCAGGCGACATTGCCCCAAGCGCCACGTGCCGAGTCCTCGTTCACCTCGTCGAGCGCTACCGAGGCTTCCGCGGCGGACCCCCACCCTTCAGACACCGGGACACCATACGTGCCATGGCGGCGGTGTTCTCCCCACGGGGTCCGGTACGATCTCGGCGTGGAAATCAGACGGAGACGTGCAGCGGTCGCAATGGCCATGGCTTCTGTCGTTGCGATGACGTCAGGTTGCGGGGCTTCCGATTCGGCCGCGAAGGCGCCGGTCCCAACGACCCGCGAGGCTCCACCAAAGACCACCACGTCCACGACGAGCCCGCCACGATGGGAGGTCGATGCGCCTGGACCCTCCACGGTCCGCATCCCTCGGATCGCTGTGGACGCTGAGGTGATCGATCTGGGTCTGAACGCCGACGGCACCCTCCAGACCCCCGACGACGACTTCTCCCAGGCAGGTTGGTACACGGGTCGAGCCGCACCAGGTGAGCAAGGACCGTTGATCGTCGTGGGCCATGTGGACAACAAATCCGGGCCTGCAGTGTTCTTCCGGCTGCGCGAGCTCGTCGCGGGCGACGAGGTCGAGATCGTTCGCGATGACGGATCGAGCGTCGTCTACGTCGTGAACTCCTCCGAGCGGGTCGGCAAGGACTCGTTCCCCACAGAGAAGGTCTACGGCCGAACCGCTGTGCCCGAGTTGCGGCTTGTTACGTGCGGGGGCGAGTTCGATCGCAGCACGGGCCACTACGTCGACAACATCATCACTTACGCCACGATCCGCGGCGCCTAAGAAGCTTGCAATTAAACCTTCGCCTCAGGTGCGGTCAGCGTCTTTGAGGGCGAGGGTGGTGGCTTTGGTGGCGATGTCGCGCATCTGTGTGGTGAGGTTGCGGAGTTAGCGGTCGTTGGCGATCCACTGCTTGTAGAGGGCTGCTTCGGTGGGGGTGGGCTTCCGACCAGAAGATGGCTGTCGCGGAAGTCACGGTCCTTGGTGACCACCACCCGGCCCTCCGAGTCAGCGATCTCTGCAATCTGCTGGTCCGTGCTGCGATTGCCGTCGGGGAGACCCGACGTGTGGGTGCTGTCGTGCCCAGCAGCCGACAGCATCCTCGCCTAACGAGCCG
>Ga0105045_10000524_pt1 | contig 28378 bp, 26 predicted proteins | sample MAT02_FD_78089 | JGI IMG/M metagenome (GOLD analysis project Ga0105045, IMG submission 78089) | Freshwater microbial communities from Lake Fryxell liftoff mats and glacier meltwater in Antarctica - MAT-02 (megahit assembly) | ecosystem: Environmental > Aquatic > Freshwater > Ice > Liftoff... | reverse complement strand
GCTGGCACCAGCAAGGCACGCGATGCCCCCGGACGCAGTGCGCCGAATAAAGCGCCACCAGCGGCGACCAGAAAAAAGGCCGACAGGTCAGCGCGGATGGTATTTATTGCCGTTGCGTCACCGGTAATGCCGAACAGTTCGAAATATGGCGCCTGTGCCAGCAATCCCTGCAAGCCAGTCAGCCCAAAAAAGGCCGCCCACAGAATCAGGATGCCCCGGATTATCCATTTCATGATCGTCCCCCTTGGTCATGTCAGATGCTGGCCCTTATCGCAGCAAAGTCAAGTCGCCGGGATCAGGTCCGCTGCCACAGTCGCCGCAATCCACCCGCCGCCGATGACATGGTCGGGGTTGGCAGCGTCATAGAATACTGCAGCCTGGCCGGGTGCGACTCCATATTCGGGCCGGGCAAAACGAAGCGTGCCGCCGGTAAAGCGTGCCGGCACGGGCTTGGCCATGCTGCGCACCTTGGCGAGCACGTCGCGGTCCTGATGGCCTGCAAGCCAGTTCACCTCTTCGATCTGCGCCGCCGCAACCGCCAGCGCGGCGCGGGGACCGACGATGACCTGCCTGGTCGCGGCATCAAGCCGGATGACATAAAGCGGCTCAGGCTGGCCGCCCACTTCGATCCCGCGGCGCTGGCCAACGGTGTAGTGAATAAGGCCCCGGTGCGGTCCTAGTGCCCGGCCGTCGAGATGGACAATCTCACCCGCATCATCGGCATCGGGGCGCACCTTGCGGACAATCGCGGCATAGTCGCCATCGGGGACAAAGCAGATGTCCTGACTGTCGGGCTTGGCTGCAACGCCCAGCCCCAATTCGGCGGCAATCGCCCGCACCGCGCTTTTTTCCATACCGCCCAGGGGGAAGCGCAGAAAGCCAAGCTGTTCGCGTGTGGTGGCGAACAAGAAATAGCTCTGGTCGCGCGCAGGGTCGATGGCACGGTGCAACTGCGGCCCGTCTGCGCCCATCACGCGGCGGACATAATGGCCAGTGGCAAGACAGTCGGCTCCCAAATCCTTGGCCAGCGCAAACAGGTCGGTGAACTTGACCCCCATATTGCAGCGCACACACGGAATGGGCGTGCGTCCCGCGAGATATTCGTCAGCAAACTGGTCGATCACGGTATCGCGAAAGCGGCTTTCATGGTCATGGACATAATGCGCAAAGCCCAGCCGGTCAGCGACCGCGCGGGCATCGCGGATGTCTTGCCCAGCACAACACGCCCCGGGGCGCCGCGCCTTGGCCCCGCTGTCATACAGCTGAAGCGTCACGCCGATGACCTCTGCCCCCGTTCGTACCGCCAACGCGGCGACCACGCTGGAATCGACACCGCCCGACATGGCGACAACGATTCGCTTGCCCGCCAGCGGCGCAGCGAGCTGAAAGTCACCGACGGTGGAGCCGGACAGAGAGGAATCCTTTACGCGCATGAGAAAATTTGCCTTACGCGTCCGTGGCCGAAATGGCCAGACCCGCAGGAAAGCGGCGCGATTTCCTTTCGCGTGCTTAATGTTCGCTAATGACCGATGAAGGCGGCCTTTACTTGCGCTTAGCTGATCGGCGTTAAACCGACCGGCATGAAGTTTGAATTTCCCCCTCGATTCGTGGCCAGCGACGCGCCGGTTCGGCCAGGATTTGATGTCCTGATGGCTGTAACCGGGACGCGTCAGGCCACGAGCATAACGGCACGGCTGGTCACGGTACAACGCCCGGTCACAGCGCCCTTGGTCGATTTTTCTCGGCGGTGCGAGCTTCTCGCGACCGGCCGCTTGCTCGCAGTATCAGAAGCGGTCCGCATAGCGCGCTTTGCCGATGTCGCTGTCGTTCAGGTCCCTGATCAGGTGATAGATAATACAACGAAGCCAGAAATTAACGGTGCGTTTACCAAAGCATTTCAGCCGATGGTCAAACATCGTGATGTACCCCCGACAAACATCGCCGGTTGCCCTGATGGCAACGGCCCCGGGAATGAAATAAAATGATTGAGAACCAAAAAATCCGGCCCGCACAGGTCATTGGCCCTTTGGGCGAACCGCTGACCATTGCATCTTTGCCGCCGCCGTCGACGACCCGCTGGGTCGTGCGCCGCAAGGCCGAGGTTGTGGCCGCCGTCAATGGCGGGCTGCTGACGGTGGATGAAGTGTGCGGGCGTTATGGCCTGACGCTGGAAGAGTTTGCCGGGTGGCAGCGCTCGATTGACCGCAGCGGCATGGCCGGCCTGCGCGTAACCCGATTGCAGCACTATCGCGATCTGTACGAGCGCCAGCAGCGGTTCTGATCCGCGCCCATCATTTGCGCTAAAATCCGCCCCGCCGCTCGGCCAGAGCGCGCGGGGTGGCGCCCTGCCACCACTGGTGGCCGCCCCGCTCACCACGCGCCCGTCATCAGCGGCGGTGACGGCGACATGGTCATGCTGCAGTTGTTCGTCGATGCGCCGTCGCAAGTGCCAATGCGCGAACATGACCCCGCCACCGGCCGCCTGATCCGGGTCGCGGCGTCGGGCCGCACGACCAGCTTTCGTCAGATGGGGCTGGCGCTATTGCGCGCCTTTGGTCGTCATGACGCCGCTCCGATTTTTGCCAATGCGCTCACCGATCCCGATTTTTCGATGCGGTGGCAGGTGATGCGCGAGCTGATCGCGCTCGATGCGGCGCAGGCGTTACCTCATCTGACGGCAATGGCTTCCGCTGACCCCCACCCCGAGGTTCGCGCAGCGGCCCAGCAGACGGTGCACATCCTGAACCAGCATCGCGCCGCTGGTGGCCAGCACCGAACGGAGACAGCGCCATGCCCCACATAATCGACACCGGCGCGGCCCATGCGCTCGACTTTACCGAAGTTGTCGCACGGTTGGAGGAACGCGGGATTGACCTTGGCAATGACGGGCGGATGGGCGAGGCGCTGAAACTGCGCTTTGTCGAACGATCAAGCCTGTCCGCAGGCAAGGTGCAGCTCTATCGCGCGCGCCGCGATATCCATCGCCAGTTGCCGCCCGAACAGCTGTCGATCAGCCTGAATATCATGGAAGAGGGCGAACATGTGCCGTGGCGCGACCAGGCTATCGTCGACCTTAGACATGGCATCATCACCAAGCGACCAACGCTGACACCGGCAGAGAGGCTGATGCGCTGCGCCGTACATTTCTGTGACGAGGGCGTCGATCTGGCCGACCAGTTTGCGCGTCACCATCCCGTGCCGCGCGTGCGCGATGACTGCGCGCGCTGGCTGGCGCTGGCACAGGCGCCTTGAAAGCCCCGAATTATTGCGGCCCGGCATGCGCCCCGCTCGCCGGCTGCTTGTTAACTGCGGCTATGTAATCGCGCATGGTTTTGCCCGGTTCGTGGACGAAACGTTCGGTCAGCAACTGGACCTTATCTATGCGATCCACCCGGAATACACGGAAATCCGCACGCGTTTCGCACCACGTCGTCAAGGTCCACACCGTTCCCCAATGTTCTAGGCTTAACGGACGCACGGTCCGTTCCGTTCGCACATCGCCTGCATCATGGTAGCAGATACAAAGCCTGTCCCGGTTTGCGACGGCCGCGCGCAAAGACCTGCGCAGACCGCGTGTTGCGGGACTGGAGTTGGTGGCAAAGATGATCGGCAGCGTGGCCGGGCCAGGCTGGCCGCCCACGCTCAGCTTAATCTCAAGTTCGATTGCGGCGGCGGAAAGATCAGCGTCCCCATGCGCTTTGACAAAGGCGACGCCCCACGCCAGCGCCTCGCGCTCGATCGGTGACAGCCGCAGCGGCGGCAGAAAATAATCGTCGCGCAAAATATAGCCGACGCCGCGTTCCCCGTCGATCGGCACTTGGGCGGCCTGCAGGACGGCGATGTCACGATAGATGGTGCGCACCGACACCTCAAGCGCCTCCGCCAGCACGCTGGCAGTGCGAAGCCGACCGCCCCGAAGCGCCTGAATCAGCGCAAAAAGACGGTCGGCGCGGCGCAGTGATCAAATATCCACAGCGACCCGGAAGTGCCGGACCGTGACACTGCTCATGTCGATCGCCGCCAAAAAGGCAGGCGCACCCGGGGCCGACCTCATGGATGCCGCCGCCGTATGCGCCGTTTCCATGCTGGACCAGGTTACGCAATCGACCCAGCCTCCATCGTCGGCGCGCGCCAGCGATCGGCGGACAAAGCCGGGCTGGTCGACCAGCCACGGATGAATCGCGGCACCCGCGGTTGCCAGCGCGTCAGGCGAAATGCCGGATGCAGAGTTAAAGGTTACGATTTCCAACACATTCTCGTTCATGATCAGGCTCTCCTTTAAAGCCTGAAAGCCCGATAAGCCAAGCCAACTGACACCATTATGTCAGTTGGCCGTGCGCTCGCTTGCCATTGCGTGCAGTGGCTGCGACTTAGTCGCGCCGCTTGAGCCAGCTGTCCAGCGACCAGTCATCGTCGGCTTGCAGCGCAACCAGGAGCAAACTGGCAAAGGCGATGCCGAGGGAGGGGAAAAAGAGAATCTGGCTTGTCTCCCGCGTCAGCAACCACATGCCGAGCGGATCGAGCAGATATTTCCAGATCGCCAAAGCGCCGGTCACCAGAACGACGGCTTGCGCGGGAAGCGCGAAGCGCCGTTGCCAGCCGACCAGGCACAATATCCCGATCAACACCAGCGCCGATCCCCAAAGGGTCTGGATCATCAGATTTGCGCCAAGCCCGCCATAATATTTGCTCGAAACCCCCATACCCGCTTCGGGCGCGGCCAACCGCACCAGTCCCCAGATAATCAGCAGCAGTGCGAGTGATACCCGCAAACCCGCGAGCGACAGTGATTTCAGCATGATGTTCTCCCTGTTGTGTGCGGCCGACGTCCTTAATTCAGATTCTCCGCACTCTGGCAATTTGTTACAGTTGGCGAACCCCAAGCATCCCCTGCTGACATCCCCCCTTCGCCCTGCTAACGCGCGCGCATGACTGAGCTTTCCCGCATCCGTAATTTTTCCATCATTGCGCATATCGACCATGGCAAATCGACGCTGGCCGACCGGCTGATCCAGCATACCGGCGGGCTGACCGCGCGGGAGATGTCGGCACAAGTTCTTGATAACATGGATATCGAGAAAGAGCGCGGGATCACCATCAAGGCACAGACGGTGCGGCTGGAATATACCGCCGCCGACGGGGTGACCTACATCCTGAACCTGATGGACACGCCGGGACATGTCGATTTTGCCTATGAGGTATCGCGGTCGCTGGCGGCGTGCGAGGGCGCATTGCTGGTCGTTGACGCAGCGCAGGGGGTCGAGGCCCAGACGCTGGCCAATGTGTATCAATCGATCGACCATGACCATGAAATCGTACCGGTTATCAACAAGATCGACCTGCCCGCCGCCGATGTTGACAAGGTCAAGGCCGAGATTGAGGACATCATCGGCCTGCCCGCCGACGACGCGGTGCTGGCCAGTGCCAAGACGGGCATCGGCATCGCCGAGACGCTGGAGGCCATCGTCAAAAAAATTCCGCCGCCCAAGGGCGATGCGGAGGCTCCGCTGACCGCGATGCTGATCGACAGCTGGTATGACCCCTATCTGGGCGTCGTCATCCTGGTTCGTGTTGTCGACGGGGTGCTGAAAAAAGGACAGCAGATCAAATTCATGCAGGCGGGCACCACCCACCTGATCGACCGCGTCGGTTTCTTTCGCCCCAAGATCGAACATGTCGACGAACTGACCCCCGGTGAAATCGGATTCATCACCGCGCAGATCAAGGATGTCGGACAGGCGCGCGTTGGCGACACGGTCACCGACGCCAAACGGCCCGCCACCACCGCGCTGATGGGGTTCAAGGAGGTTCAGCCGGTCGTGTTCTGCGGCATGTTCCCCACCGACGCCAATGATTTTGAAAAACTGCGCGAAAGCATCAGCAAGTTACGCTTGAACGATGCGTCGTTCAGTTTCGAGATGGAAACCAGCGCCGCACTGGGATTCGGGTTTCGCTGCGGTTTTCTGGGCCTGCTGCATCTGGAGATTATTCAGGAGCGGCTGAGCCGCGAATATGACCTAGACCTGATCACCACTGCTCCGAGCGTGGTGTACAAACTCAAGCTCACCCGCTCCAAGGAGGGCGGCCCGACCGAGATGGAGCTGCACAACCCCGCCGACATGCCTGATCCCAACCGGATCGAGGAAATCGAAGAACCGTGGATCCACGCCACCATCTATGTTCCCGACGAATATCTGGGGTCGATATTGAAACTGTGTCAGGATCGGCGCGGGGTGCAGACGGGCCTCACTTACGTCGGCGGGCGAGCGCAGGTGCAGTATGAGCTGCCGCTCAACGAAGTGGTGTTCGATTTTTATGACCGGCTGAAAAGCATTTCGCGCGGTTATGCCTCATTCGATTACCACCAGATTGGTCACCGCGCGGGCGATCTGGTCAAGATGAGCATCCTGGTCAACAACGAACCCGTCGATGCGCTGAGCATGATTGTGCATCGCGGTACCGCAGAGGCGCGCGGGCGCGGGATGTGCGAACGGCTGAAAGATCTGATCCCGCGCCATATGTTCAAGGTGCCGATTCAGGCCGCGATCGGCGGCAAAGTCATCGCCCGCGAAACCATCGCCGCGCTGCGCAAGGATGTCACCGCCAAATGCTATGGCGGCGATGCCAGCCGCAAACGCAAGCTGCTGGACAAGCAGAAAGAAGGCAAAAAGCGGATGCGCGAATATGGCAATGTCAACATTCCGCAGGAAGCGTTCATCGCCGCGCTGCGCATGGGGGATGATGCGTAATGGGCAAAGACATCTTCGAACGCCACAAACAGCCCTGGACCGCGCAGGAGATCGACAAACTCCATGCGCTCGCTAAAAAAGGCATGGCGCTCAAAGCGATCGCCAAAGCGCTGACCCGCAGCGAGGAATCGGTGAAGGACCGGGCGAAGGCAGACGGGGTGGCGATTGCGAAGTTGCGGTAGTGGGGGCGGCTCAACTGGTCCGCAATATCACGATCACGCCTTCAGACGCACCAACCGGCACCGCATCCCCCTGCACCCGTGCCGCATCGGCGCGGGCGCGGGAGAGGATGGCGGGAGGCGTGTCGGCGGCGTGGACCACCAGGTCGGCGCTGGCGAGCCAGCGGGCCTGCTTGACGGTCAGATCGTCGGGGTCGGCGCTGGCGAGGGTAATGATTTCGGTGTGCGCGGGCTGATCTGCGGCGGCGGGCGCGGTGAGCCATGCAGCGAGCGCTGCCGCGCCGCCTTCCCCGCCCGCACCGAACGGGTCGAGCGGGGCGCCGGGTTCAAGCGCGGCGTCGATGGCGCGGCGGCGGGCGTCCTTGTCAGGGTAGCGGGCGCGCAGGCCCGCGCGGGCCGATGACAACGCAGCAGCAAGCTGGCCCAGATTAGCGGGAAGCAAAGCCTCAAAACGCTGGCGTAGCGCCTTGGCCAGCCCTGCCGATGCGCCTGCGCTGCCGATGGCGATGGTAACGGGGGCGCGGTCGATGATCGCCGGGGTGGTGAAATCGCACAAGGCCGGGCGGTCTACAACATTGACGAGCAGCCCGGCGGCGCGCAGGTCAGCGGCGACAGCGGCGGCATCATCGTCCTCATCAAGCGCGACAAAGGCGAGGCGCGGGCCATCGGCCAGGCTACCGACGATGCGCCCACCCGCCCGCGTCACGAGCCGAGCCTTGGCCTCGGCGGCTTCGCCATCCCCCACGACCAGCACCGGCTGGCCGGTCAGATTCAGGAAGATGGGGAGCTGTTGCATCCGTGAACCTTAGGGGAGTGTTTTCGTCATTGCGAGCGCAGCGAAGGAATGACGAGACTTCTTAATCGATCCAGTCCGGCACGCGTTCTGCCGCCATGATCGCCGATGGCATGATGCGGTCGGCCACCACAACATGCCGGGTGCCATCCACCAGCACTTCGGGGACCAGGCCGCGGCTGTTGTATGTGCTGGCCATCGTCGCGCCATAGGCCCCGGCGGTGCGGAAGATACCCAGATCGCCAGGGGCAACTGCATCCATTTCGCGGTCACGGGCAAAGGTGTCGCCGGTTTCGCACACCGGGCCGACGATGTTCGCGGTCATGCGTTCGCCGGTCGGACGTACCGCAACGAAATCGTGATAGGCGTCGTATAGCGCCGGGCGCGCAAGGTCGTTCATGCCGGCATCGACAATCACCCACGGGTTGGTTGCGCCCGATTTGACCCACAACACCTCGGTCAGGAGCACCCCGGCATTGCCAACGATGACGCGGCCGGGTTCGAACATCAGCGTAACGTCCCAGCCCTGGGTCACGCGCGCCACCATCGCGCCGTAATCAGCAGGCGTGGGCGGGTTTTCGTCGCGGGTATAGGGCACACCAAGCCCGCCGCCGAGATCGACGTGCGTGATCGCATGACCCGCGCTGCGCAGCTGTGTGACCAGCGCGCCGATGCGGGTGAAGGCGGCCTCAAGCGGATCAAGGCTGGTCAGCTGGCTGCCGATATGCAGCGCAACCCCGCGCAGATTCAGACCGGGCAGCTTGACCAGCCGGTCATAGATGGCGGGGATTTCGTGGAGCGCGATGCCGAATTTATTTTCGGCCTTTCCCGTAGAGATTTTGGCGTGCGTGCCTGCGTCGACGTCAGGATTGACGCGCAGAACGACGTCGGCGGTTTGGCCGCGCGCGGCGGCGATGGCGGCCAGCGCTTCGCCTTCGGGTTCATGTTCGATGTTGAACTGGCCGATACCACGATCAAGGCCAAGCGCCAGTTCGGCTCGGGTTTTGCCGACGCCGGAAAAAACGATGTCGGAAGGCGCAATACCCGCCGCGATGGCGCGTTCCAGTTCGCCGCCCGAGACGACATCAGCGCCAAAACCCTTGCGCGCGAGCACCCTCAGCACGCCAAGATTGGGGTTCGCCTTGATGGCAAACGCGATGTGTTTTTTGGGAATAGCGGCCAGGCCGTCGATGAAGGCATCGGCGTGGCGTTCGAGCGTAGCGCGCGAATAGACATAAACGGGAGTGCCAACTGCTTGCGCGATCACGGGCAGCGGCAGGTCTTCGACGTGCATTACGCCGTCGCGAATTTCAAAATGGTCCATGGGTTACTCAGCCAGGTGGGGGAAGGTCGAATTCGTCGGTCGGGCGTTCTTCGGACCGGCGGAGCAGTTCATCGCTGCGCGCCGGTTTGGCCTCGACATCGGGGGTGGTTTGTTGTTCGGCGGTTTCGGGCGCGTCGCTACCCGCCGGGATGACCTGGGGCGGGGCGCTTGCCAGCCGTTCAAGGTCGCCCTTGTTCCCGCACGCAGCGAGCAGGGCGCAAGCAATAAGGGCAGCGACGCTGCGGATTTTGGTCATTCATCGTCCTCCGCTGACAGCCGCGCAGCCCAGGCCGCGATTTGTTCCTTTACGCGCGCCGGCGCGGTTCCGCCATAGCTGGTGCGGCTGGCGACCGAGGCGTCGATGGTAAGCGCGGTGAGCGCCGCAGCGGTGACGCGCGGGTCAATCGCCTGGGCATCGGACAGCGGCAAATCGGCAAGATCGACGCCCAAAGCTTCCGCCCGTTTGACGCAGGCACCGACGATATGATGCGCATCGCGAAAGGGCGCACCAGATTCGCGTACCAGCCAGTCAGCAAGGTCGGTTGCCGTCGAAAAACCGGTTGCGGCCAGCGCGCGCATCCGGTCGGTGCGAAACGTCAATGTTTCGATCATTCCGGTCATCGCCGCAAGGCTGAGCATCAGGGCGTCATGCGCCTCGAACAGCGTGGCTTTGTCGTCCTGCAAATCTTTCGAATAGGTCAGCGGCAGGCCTTTGACGATCACGGCAAGCCGCTGAAACGCCGCGAGCAACAGGCCCGCGCGCCCACGCACCAGTTCGGCGGCATCGGGATTGCGCTTTTGCGGCATGATCGAACTGCCCGTCGACCAAGCATCGGGCAGGGTGACAAAGCCGAAGGGCTGGCTGGCCCAATTGACGATTTCTTCGGCGAGGCGCGACAGGTGAAGCGCGGCGACGGCGGCGCTGGCGCAGTAATCGAGCGCAAAATCGCGATCGGACACGGCGTCGATGCTGTTCGCGCAGGGCCGGGCGAAACCGAGGGCGGCCGCCGTAGCGGTGCGATCAAGCGGGAAACTGGTCCCGGCCAGCGCCGCGGCACCCAATGGCGATTCGTTCAGGCGTGCGCGCGCATCGGCAAACCGGCTGCGGTCACGGGCGAGCATTTCGACATAGGCGAGAAGGTGGTGGCCAAGCGTCACCGGCTGCGCGACCTGCATATGGGTAAAACCGGGCATAATGCTGTCAGCATGTTGATCGGCGCGGGCAACGAGCGCGCGTTGCAGCGCGGCGAGGCCCATGTCCACGCCGTCCATTGCGCCGCGTGTCCACAGCCGGAAATCGGTCGCGACCTGATCATTGCGCGAGCGCGCGGTGTGCAGGCGGCGCGCGGGTTCGCCGATCAACTCCCCCAGTCGCGCCTCGACCGTCATGTGGATGTCTTCCAGCGCCAGATCGACGGGAACGCCGTTGGCGGCATATTCCGACGCAATTTGCGCAAGGCCGCTGTCAATCGCGGCGGCATCGGCGGCGCTGATGATGCCTTGCGCGGCCAGCATCGCGGCGTGGGCGCGGCTGGCCGTGATATCTTCGCGCCACAAACGCTTGTCGATTGGGATAGACGCATTTATCGCCTGCATGATCGCGTCGGGCCCGCCGTCAAAGCGGCCGCCCCACATGCTGTTCAGGTCCGGAGTATCGCCCATTCGTCTAATCCTGCCAGCACTGACCATCGCGCTGCTTCTTGCGGGCTGCGATAGGGAAAAGGGCGCGGACGGGCAAGCCGCGCCGCCCCAAGCAAATGTTGCTGCGCCCAAAGGGGGGGCAGCTTTCGTGGTGGACCGGACGCGGGCAGGGCAGCGGGCGAGCAGTGCTACGTTCACGGGGCCGGATGATGCGGCGCGCACATTGAACGATTTTCGCGGAAAGCCGGTGCTGCTGAACCTGTGGGCGACATGGTGCGCGCCGTGCATCAAGGAAATGCCTTCGCTCGACCGCCTGGCTGCCGAGCAGGCGGGCAAGCTGACGGTGCTGGCCGTGGCGCAGGACATTCAGGGCGCGAGCGTGGTCGATCCATGGTTTGCAGCGGCGGGGCTGACACAGCTTCAGCCCTATCTTGATCCTGAGAATAATTTGCTGGCGGATTATAACAGCGCTTTGCCCGTAACGGTGCTGATCGATGCCGATGGGCGCGAGGTGTGGCGGATTACCGGCGCGCTTGACTGGCAGGGGGCAAAGGGGCGCGCGTTGCTGGGAGAAGTGGAGTGAATTTGATGACACATATCGTCATTACGAGCGCAGCGCGCCATGTATAACCTCATCCCCGACCTTGCTGTCGTCGAAGTCTCCTCGTTCGTCGCCTCGCCCACTGCCGGGCTGTATCTGGCGCAGATGGGGGCGCAGGTGATCCGCGTTGACCAGATTGGCGGGGGGCAGGATTTTCGCCGCTGGCCAGTGACCGTGAAGAATGATTCGCTGTCATGGGAAAACCTGAACCGTGCCAAACAGTCGCTGGCGCTGGACCTGACCCGGCCCGAGGGGCGCGAATTGCTCGTCGAACTGGCGCAGAGCGTTGGCAATCTGGTCACCAATCTGCCCGTCAAAGGATTTCTGGCGCATGAGCGGCTGGTCGATGGGCGCGCCGACATGATCAGCGTGCGGGTGATGGGGTGGCCCGATGGCGCGGTAGCGCTGGATTATACTGCCAATGCCGCCGTTGGTTATCCGGGGTTGACCGGGCCGTTGGGCGACGACGCGCCGGTTAATCATGTCATGCCCGCGTGGGATTTGCTGACCGGGGCCTATGCCGCGTTTGCGATGCTGGCGGCGATCCGGCGGCGGGAAGCGGGCAGCGGCGGCGGCGAGGTGCGTCTGCCACTGACCGATGTGGCGATGGGGACAGTCGCCAATATGGGGCGCGTTGCCGAGGTGCTGTACACAGGCCAGGAGCGCGAGCGGCTGGGCAATGCTGTGTTCGGGACCATCGGCCGCGATTTTGTGACGCGCGACGGCGTGCGGTTGATGCTCGTCGCGATCAACGAACGGCAATGGGTGGGGCTGGTCGCGGCGCTGAACATTGGCAGCGCGATTGCCGCGATTGAGGGCGCGACGGGGGTCGTGTTCGCGGGCGATGATGGCGCGCGCTTTACCCACCGGGCGAGCATTTTTGCGGTGATCGAGCGCGCGACCGGGGCGCTCGATCATGCCGACCTTACCGCGCGGCTGGATGCACACAGCGTTGTCCATGGGCGCTATCAATCGCTGGTCGAGGCGGTGCGCGATCCGCGCCTGCTGGGCGATAATCCGATCTTTGCTGAACTTGCAACCAACCCCAGCGGCTTTGCTTATCCCGCCGCCGGGGCGTTCGCGACGATCCCGCAGGCGACCCGGCTGCCCCCTGCCCCCGCGCCGCGCAATGGTGAACACAGCGAAGCGGTGCTGGCCGAGCGGCTGGGGCTGGCGTCGGGCGCGATTGCGCGGTTGGTGGATGCTGGGATAGTGGGGGCAACAAAGTAATGCCGTCAGTGCGAGCAAAGCGAAGCAATGACGAAACTGGAGAGAAATATAATGACCCTGCGCCGCGCCGCCATTGTTTCGCCCCTGCGCACCCCGGTGGGAAAATTCCTGGGTAGCCTGTCCAGCGTCAGCGCAGGCGAGCTGGGCGCGGTAATCATCCGCGCGCTGGTGGACCGCAGCGGCGTTGACCCCGAGCGCATCGACGATGTCGTGTTCAGCCAGGGCTATGGCAATGCCGAGGCCCCGGCGATTGGCCGCTGGTCAGCGATGGCAGCAGGATTGCCGATCCATGTGCCGGGGTATCAGGTTGATCGGCGCTGTGGGTCCGGGCTGCAATCGGTCGTCGATGCCGCGATGATGGTCCAGACGGGGGCCGCCGACGTGGTCATCGCAGGCGGGGTCGAGAGCATGTCGAACGTCGAACATTACACGACCCAGCTGCGCGGCGGGGTACGTGCCGGCAATATGACGTTGCACGACCGGCTGACGCGCGGGCGGTTAATGTCGCAGCCGCAGGAGCGGTTCGGCGTGATTTCCGGGATGATCGAAACCGCTGAAAACCTCGCCAGGGATTATGGCATCAGCCGTGAAGCCTGTGATGCCTATGCGTTACGCAGCCACCACAACGCCGCGCGGGCGTGGCGCGAGGGGCTGTTCGCCGACGAGCTGGTCCCGGTGGCGGTGCCCCAGAAAAAGGGCGATCCCATCCTGTTCGACCATGACGAGGGATACCGTGCAGATGCCTCGCTGGAGGGGCTGGCGAAGCTTAAGCCGCTGGAGGGCGGGGTGGTGACGGCGGGCAATGCCAGCCAGCAGAATGATGCCGCCGCCGCGTGCCTGGTGGTGGCAGAGGACAAGCTGACTGAACTGGGGCTGGAACCGATGGCGTGGTTCACCGGCTGGGCGGCGGCGGGGTGTGATCCCTCGCGGATGGGCATCGGCCCGGTGCCAGCGGTCGAGCGGCTGTTCGCGCGCACCGGCCTTAGCTGGGACGATATTGACGTTACCGAACTTAATGAAGCGTTCGCGCCGCAGGTGCTGGCAGTGCTGAAAGGCTGGGGGTGGAGCGAGGATGACAGCCGGATGGCCATGCTGAACGTCAACGGGTCGGGCATATCTCTTGGCCACCCGATCGGTGCGACGGGCGGGCGCATCCTTGCCAACCTGACCCGCGAACTGGTGCGGCGCGGCGGGCGTTACGGGCTGGAGACGATGTGCATTGGCGGCGGACAAGGCATGGCCGCAATTTTTGAGCGGGCCGCCTGATGATCGCCGATTATGCCGACATCCGCGCCGAAGTGGCAAAGCTGTGCGCGGGCTTTCCCGGCGAATACTGGCGAGCAAAGGACAAGGCGCGGGCCTATCCGACCGAATTTGTCGCGGCGCTGGGCGAAGCGGGCTATCTGGCCGCGCTGATCCCGGAAGAATTTGGCGGCGCGGGCCTGCCGCTGTCGGTGGCGGCGGCGATACTGGAGGAAGTACAGCATCAGGGGTGCAACGGCGGCGCGGTGCACGCGCAAATGTATATCATGGGCACGCTGCTGCGACATGGGTCGGACGCACAAAAAGCTGCCTATTTGCCGCGCATCGCGACCGGCGAATTGCGCTTGCAGGCGTTCGGTGTGACCGAGCCGACCAGCGGCACCGACACGCTGGCGCTTAAGACCTTCGCAAAAAAGGATGGCGAGGATTATGTCGTCACGGGCCAGAAAATCTGGACCAGCCGCGCCGAACACAGCGACCTGATGCTGCTGCTCGCGCGGACCACGCCGCAGAGCGAAGCGGCAAGCCGCACCGCAGGGCTGTCGGTGTTCATCGTCGACATGCAGGCCGCGCTGGCCGCCGGGACGCTGACCATCCGGCCCATCGACACGATGATGAACCATGCCACGACCGAGGTTTTCTTTGACGCAATGCGCGTGCCCGCCGCCAATTTGATTGGCGAGGAGGGTGCAGGGTTCCGCTATATATTGTCAGGCATGAACGCCGAACGGTTGTTGATCGCTGCCGAATGTATCGGCGATGCCAAATGGTTCATCGGCAAAGCGTCGGCCTATGCCAAAGAGCGCGTGCTGTTCGGGCGGCCGATTGGCCAGAACCAGGGCGTGCAATTCCCCATCGCCCGCGCTTATGCCCAGATGCGCGCCGCCGAGCTGTTGGTGCATGAGGGCATCCGCAAATATGAAACCGGGGAGCCGTGCGGCGAGGAAGCGAACATGGCCAAGATGCTGGCCGCCGAGGCGAGTTGGGCGGCGGGCGAGGCGTGTGTGCAGACCCACGGCGGATTTGGCTTTGCCGCAGAATATGATGTCGAACGCAAGTTTCGCGAAACCCGGCTGTATCAGGTCGCGCCGATCAGTACGAACATGATCCTGTCCTATGTGGCCGAACATGTGCTGGGGATGCCGCGCAGTTATTGAGGCGGCTTACCCTGCGTCCCCCTCTGCCCCGATACCTGAGCGGACCAGCCCGCGAAACACGTCGCGCGCCGTTTTACGCCCCTGTGTCACATCGAACACGTCCTGCGCGATGGGCATCGATATGCCATATTGGTGCGCAAGCGCAACCACCGTGGGCGCGGCCTTTACCCCTTCGGCCACCATATGCATGTCGGCGATGACGGCATCGATGTGCCGCCCCTTGCCCAACTCGACCCCGACCGAACGATTGCGCGACAGGGTGCTGGTGCACGTGGCAATCAGATCGCCCATGCCGGCAAGGCCAAAGAAGGTTTCGGGCCGCCCGCCCATGGCGACGCCCAGCCGGGTAACCTCGGCAAGGCCGCGCGTCATCAGCGCGGCGCGGGTATTGTCCCCCGCCCCCAGCCCGTCGCCCATGCCGACTGCGATGGCGATAATGTTCTTGAGCACCCCGCCCAGTTCGCATCCCAGCAGGTCGGTGTTGGTGTAAACGCGGAACAGGCCAGAATGGAACAAGGGCTGGAGCGCCTTGACCACGATTTCATCCTCCACCGCCAGCACGCTGGCCGCCGCCTGCCCCTGCAGGATTTCGCGCGCAAGGTTGGGGCCGGTAAGCACGCCGACCGGATGGCCCGGCAGGATTTCCATGATCACCTCGGTCATCCGTTTGCCGGTTTCCAGTTCAAACCCCTTGGTCAGGCTGATTACCGGCACCCAGGGACGGATATGGGCGCGCACGTCCATCAATACGCTGCGGAAATTCTGCGATGGAACCCCCATGACCAGGACATCGGCGCCGCGCACGGCCTCGCCCATATCGGCAGTGGCGCGCAACGAGGCAGGGAGCGTGTAGCCGGCCAGGTAGCGTGGGTTCTGGCGTTCATGGTTGATATTGCGGACGGTTTCGGCATCGCGCGCCCACAGCATAACCGGCGCATTGCGCGAAATGAGCGCAGCCACTGTGGTCCCCCAGCTGCCGCCGCCCAATAGTCCGACGTTCAGTCGCATGCCCGCTCCCTCAAACAGCAATCAGGGACAGCCCCTGTTTTTTATTGGCCGCCTATATTGCACCAATATCCTATTTTGCGAAAATCAGGGACTGTCCCTGATTGTTGACCGCTTGCTTGCCTGTTCAGTATCCGTGCCGCGCAAGGAAGCGGCGCATTACGGCGGCAGTTTGTGCAGGCTTTTCAAGCATGGGGACGTGGCCGACGTTGTCGAATACGACCGCTTCGTTCACCGGGATGCCCGCTTCGAGTTCGGCGACGCAGCTGACGTGGATCAGCCGATCTTCGCGGCCCCAGATGATCAGCGTTGGCACCGCGACATCTTTCAACCGCGCGTTAAGCGGGCGCTGTTCACCATCTTCGACGATGGTCCAGAAAATCTTGTCCAACAGCCCATTATTGGCAACGCGGTCCTGAAAAGCGACATCCAAGAAGCGCGCGGGAATGTAGCGCGGTTTATGCGCGATAAAGGCCATCAACCGTTTCAAATCGGGCGCACTGGTCGGCACCAGCGGACTGTGCCCGTCGCGCGGCAGTTTTTGCAGCTCGCTTTCCTGGCTGCCGATGATCCCGGCGTTGTTGACCAACGTCAGGGTAGACAGGCGGCCCGGATGATCGAGCGCCGCCTGGAGCGCAATCCAGCCGCCCATGCTGTTGCCGACAAGATGGCATTCCGCAATGCCCAGCGCATCCAAAAAGCCGATCAGTCGGTCGGTTTGTGATTTTATGTCATAGGCGACGTCGGGTGTGCGCGCATTGTCGCCAAAGCCAACCAGATCGGGCACGATAAGGGGATAGCGGTGTGACAAATGCGGGGCCAGCATCGACCAATTGTCCTTGTCACCGCCGAACCCGTGAACCAGCACCAGCGGCGGCCCACCTTTGCGTCCACCCTCAAGATATGGCCAGTCGACATCGCCGACCCGCACGCTGTTCAGCGTAAGCCCGCCCTTAATCCGCAACCGGTCGCGGATCCAGTAAAGCACCGGGCGCGGGGACAGCCAGTACATCAGCAGCGGAATCAGGATGGCGATACCGATGATAATCAGGGTCAGGCGCAGCATGGGTCAGGCTTTCCGGGATAAATGGGCGTCGAACCACAGGATCAGATCATCAAGGACCGCCGCCTGTTCGGGTTCGTTGTAAATCTCGTGGTACAGGCCGGGGTACAGCAGCAATTTCTTGTCCGCCGACCCGGCATGTTCATGCAGATAGGTGCTGCCGGCTGGCGCGGCAATGCTGTCGGCGTCGCCGTGCTGAACCAGCAGGGGCAGTTTGATATTGCCCAGCCCGCCCCGCGCGTGCGCCATGGCGTCGAACAATTGCTGCGCCACCCGAGCGCCAACCTTGCCTTTATACACCAGCGGATCGGCGTTATAGGCCGCCACGACCGCCGGATCGCGGCAAACGCCGGTCGCGTCGAGCGGGACCACGCCAAGACGCGGAGCCACGCGTGACAACAAACGGCTGATCCATAGGGTCGCGCGTGACGGCGGCGCCGCAGGCATGATCGCCGCCCCGGACACGGCGGCGGCGACATAGCTGTTGTGGTGTGCCAGCAGATGGCTGACAGCGATTAGTCCGCCCATGCTGTGGCCAAGCAGCAGCAGGGGCAGATGCGGATATTGCACCCGGACATGCGCCAGCAGCGCATCCATGCCGTCAAGATAGACATCAAACGAAGGGACAAAATTGGGGGTGCCATCCGACTGGCCATGCCCCCAGTGATCGACAGCGACCATCGCCAGCCCTGCTGCATTCATCCGCGCCGCAACATGGGTGTAACGCCCCGCGTGTTCGAACAGACCATGCGCCAGAATAACTACACCGCGTGGACCATCGACGGGCCAATTGGTGATGTGCAGCCGGGCCCCCGCTGCGCGCGATTCCGCGGGCAGGACGAGTGCGTCGCCGTTCATCGCACCGCTTTCCGCAGCGCGCGGCTGCGTTGATCCATACTATTCGCACCGCGCTGATCGATGCGGGCAAGAATAGCCTCCAGTGCCCGGCTGATCGCGGTTTGGGTGCGGACCATTTCAACCCGCGGCCAGGCGTTGCGCATCCCGCTGTCGATCAACTCGTCAATCTCGTCCTGGGCCAAATCGGACAGAAGTTTCGTCGGCGACCAGAATTTGGCTGGTCGGACAATATTGATGTCGCCCGAATAATCCTGATTGATCAGCGACAGGGTCAGGTTGGCAAGGCTGTTGAGCGGCGGGACCAGCGCCAGGGGTTTCTGAAAAATCGTCATATTGGCGTTGAGCCATGCCTTGAAGGTCATCATTGTGGCGTGCTGGATCGCCTCTAATGGTGCCTTTTGCTTGCGCATGTCTGTGGCAAAGGGGATCGCGAAGGGGTTGGCCTGGCTGACGATGTGGTGGTTGACGCCGTATAGCCGCTCCAGTCGTTTGGTCGGCACGTCATGCGTCACGGAACCATCGACCCAGCGCCGATCGGGTTGATAGGGCACCCGCCGCCCCTTGGCATCGCGCGCCATCAGCATGACGGGCGGGAAGACCCCGGGCACCGCGCAGCTTGCCAGCACAGCGTCGCGCACCAGCACATTGGGTGCGGCGATGGCGTTGAGCAGGCGGCCATTCTGATGCTTTTCGGCGGGCGCGACCGAGACGTTGAGATGCTTGCCGCTGATTTCATAAGCTTGTTGAAAGGTCAGGTCCGGGATCATCGAGGCAAGCCGTTCGCGCACGTCTTCCTGCGCCATCCGGCGCGCCTTTTCACCGCGCGCGGCCGGACTGTCAGGATTGGCGAGCACGCCCGAATCAAGCCACGGGCCAATTTCGGCATCCTTACGCGTGCAGATCACGGCGGCAACGATCGACCCGCCACTGGCGCCCGACATGATGCTGGGCAGCACGCCGGCGTCCCACAGCGCCTTGACCACGCCGATGTGAAAGAACAGATACGCGCCCGACCCGCTCATCAGCAGTGCCGACCGGCCATAGCAATGCTGGGCGCGGCGAAAAAAATCGCGGCGTTCGTCGAGCGAAATGGTGCGGGATTTTTCAATCGCATGGAGCGCATCGACGACCGCAGCGACATAATCCTCGATCACCTGTTTGGTGCCGAAGCGGGCTTTTAGATACAGCCGTTCGTTGCCCATGCCATCCATATTGCCATGAATGCCTTCGTTCAGGGCAAACAACATGCCCCGCACATCGCCCGTGTCGGACATGGCCGTGAGCCGGTCAAGGCGCGTGCGAATGGCGCGATAGTCGAAATGCTGGCTTTCATCGGCGGCGCGCCACCCCTGCATTCCCGACCGTTTGTCGAGCGACTTGGCGGCTTTTGACCACGCTTTATAATCGGCGGCGTTGGCAAGCTCGCTTTCGGTGCTGAGTGCGGGTGTAAAAATCATGCAAAAGTCCTTGGCGAAGCCGAAATAGTGCAGCGCAGCGATCAAGCCTTGCGCGGGGATTTGGGCTTGGCAAGCTTTTTGGCAGGTGCCTTGGTCCCAGTTTTAGATTTTGCCGCTGTTTCCGGCAGGGTCTTGACCGGCATTGCCGCTGCGGCAGGCTTGGTTTTCGACCTGGCCTTGGGCTTCACGGCTGCCTTAACGGCAACAGGCAAGGGTTTTGCCCCATAGCCACTGGATCGCGGTGTTGCCGCGAGCAATTCGGCAAAGCTCGTCTCGATACAGGCCCGGAAAAAGGCGATGTCGGGCATGATCGCGCGTTCGCAGATGATCGAAAATGCAATGCGGCCATTATAACTGGGAGTGGCGATAAACAGCCCCATATTGTTGGCGAGCGGGGCCATACCATATTGCGCAGTCAGTTTCGCACCCGCCATATACAGCGGCACCTGCGCGCCTGGCACGTTCGAGATGAACAGGTTGGTCGACCGCACGGCAAAACGTTCGTTGGTAAGAATCCGGGCGACCGCCGCCATCGTTGCGCCGGGGATATGCTGTGACAGGTCGGTCATGACCCGCGCGCTAATCCCGGCCTTTGCCTCTTTGGCCTCCACCGTATAGTCGCGTACGGCGGCGAGGCGTTCGAGCGGATCGGCAATGTCACTGCGGATCGGCACGCTCATCGCCGACACCTGGTTGCCAGGCGTGCTGGCTTTGCCAGAACCGCTTTCCTTGCCGCGCCGGTTGATGGGGGCGACCGCGACCAGGCTTTCCTCGGGCAATTCCTGGTGATGATCCAGATAGCTCCGCAGCGCGCCGCCGACCGTCGCGATGACGACATCGTTGACAGTTGCGCCCTCCACCTTTTTGCGGATCAGCGCGCAATCGGACAGAGCCACGGTGGTGCCGTCAAACATTTTATGCGGGCCGACGGGCACGTTAAAGCGCGTATTGGGAACACCCGCGGCGGTCCCGCCCTCGCTGACAGTCTTGCGGGCGGCGGACAACAGCGCCGGTGACATTTTCATCAGCGCGTTCATGAATTTGACTGGCGATTGCATCGATGCGGACCAGGCGCGGGACATCACTTCGGTGGCGGTTGGTTCGCGGCCCAGCTGAAACTCTGGAGGAGGCGCTTGAATCGCCGGGGTGCCGTGCGCATCGATGTCACTCATCGCGATAAAGGCATGCGCGCCCGATGCGCCATCAACGGCGGCATGGTGAACGCGGTGAAGCATGGCAAAGCTGCCCGGTGCGATACCGGGGATGCGGTCCAGCCCCTCGATCACATAAACGTCCCACAGCGGGCGGTTCATATCCATCGGTTTGGAAAAATAGCGGGCCGTCGCGATGCAGAATTGGCGCCAGTCTCCCGGTTCGGGCAGGCGCGCGTGGGTCATGTGCGCCTCGATGTCGAAATGTTCGTCCTCCACCCAATAAGGATGGTCGATGTCCATCGGCAAACGGTGAAGACGGCGTTTGAAGAGGGGGGAGGTGTGGACGCGGCTTTCGACGTGGCGGATGATATCCTTGAACCGCACTTTCCCGCCGGGCGCAGTGGCGGGATCATAGATATAGACCCCCATGATGTGGGTCAGGTTGTTCGCCGTTTGCACATAAAGGAACTGAGCGTCCTGCGCGCTGAGCTGCTCAACCATGTCATCCATTCCCTTCGGTAATAATCGTATCGGCAAGTTCGACCGTCGCCAAGCGCATTGCTTCCATCCGCGCTGCCAACCCGCGCAGTTCGCGCAGCACCGCACGGCGGCCCGCGCGGGCTGCAGCGTCTGTCACACCGGTTAGCCCCATGTGACGGGCAAGCGCAAAGCCATTGGCGAACAACAGCTTGCCAATTGCCGCCTCGCTGCTGATGCGGCGGAGAAGATAGGCCTGCCGCCCCTCCATCAACGCGGCGTCGCCGATGGCCTTTTCATCCGGCACGATGCCGTCATCAAGCCGGGCGAGCAAGTCAAAGACCACCGAATAAGCCTCGGTATATTGGAGCAGGGCGGCGTGCCCGACAAATGGCTGACAGCGCCGCAGCAGCTGGTGAATACCGCGCGCACCGCTGGCCAGCCGCGCGTCCCATTTGGGATCGATGCGGGCAAGTTCGGCGGCGATGGCGGCGCGGTGCGCATCCCGCGGCGGATAGAAAAATTCAAATTTGAACAGATCGCGCAGCCGGTCAATTCCGGCCCAGAAATCGCCGGCCGGGCTTGCATCCTCATAATTGCGCAGGCCGAACAGCGTAACCTCGATCATCGCGCGGTCGAGGAAATGATGGACGATGGTGTTGCGGTAATAACTCGCCATCGCATGCTTGGCGGGGTCGATCGAATAAATCCGCTCGCGGCCCTGTTCAAAGCGCAGAAGCAGGCCACTGGCGACCAGCGTATCGACCGTTTCGCGCAGGTCGCCGCGATCCCCGCTGGCCAGTTCATGCGCCAGCCGGATGCCGCGCAAGCGTGCCCAGTCGGTCAGGAAATCGATCGTCAGCAACAGTTCGGCGACGGTTGCCCCGCGCGGCGCGATGCCAAGCAGGATCAGGCACATGACGCCAGTGACGGTCAGCGGGGTCACCCGGTTCGCCTCCACCGCCACGGCAAAAGCGAGCCGTTCGAGCGCGCGTTTATCGTCGGGATCATCGACGCTGTGGATCACCACCGGATTGCCGATGTCGATTCGGACCCGGCCCATCGGTTCGCGTAAGGACCGGAGATAGCCGATAAACCAGCCCAGACTTTCGGCCTTTTTAACTCGGCCGGTTTGTTCGGCGGCATATTCCTCGACATCGCGGATCAGGTCGAAACTGGTGACAAAGGGCACAAAATGGACATCGCGCGTGCCAGTGGCATAGGCAGCCTCCATGACATATTTCATCAGGCCAAAGCGCGGCGGCATCAGTTTGCCGAGGCGCGAGCGCGTGCCCTCAAACGCCCAGGACAGCGGAAATCTTTTATCCAGTAACCAGCCAATATAATGGCGCAGGACGAGTTTATAGACCGACAGGTCCTGAAAACTGCGACGGATATAGATCATCCCCGATCGGCGGAAAAAACCCCCGATGGGAAAAAAATCCAGGTTCGCGCCGCCGAAGCTGTGCAGCATCGGCAAATCCTGTTCATACGCCATGCGGCTGGGCGTTGCGCCGTCGATATAGGTTTTGTGCGTGAATAATATGCAGGTCGGATGCTGGCGCAGCGTGGCCCGAAGACGCTCTACCTCAGCCAAATCGACAAGCATCGTGTCGCCATAGCCCGAACCGAACATAAAACGGTCAAACCGCGCCCGCAGATCGAGGAACAATGTGCTGGGCCGCGCGATCAGTTCCTGCATATAGCCTGCCGCTTCCTTGCGCAGCGCGGCAAGATCACCCCCTTGCGCCCCAAGCGCAGTGCGAAAACGCGGGCTGGTGCGCAAGCTTGCGGCAACAAAGCGCGGCACTTTGTACCGGCTGCCGCGTACGCCGCGTTCGGCGACATCGAGCGCAAGGCCCGCCTGGCGCGCGACAAAGCCAGCGAACGCGCCATCGGCATCTGCGGCGCTGCTGGCATCGGGGGCCAGGCGCGCAAACCGGTCTTGCAGATCGGTGACGGTGGCGGCCTCGCCCATCAAAATCTGGGCGCGGCGACGGTCGCGCCACAAAATTGAGCGCGCCCGCAAGGGGCCGGGATTCCGCGGATCGCCAAACAGCAGCTGGCGCAAACCAAGCGAGCGCTGCATCTCGAAATTGGGGATGCGCCACGCCACGCGCAGCGGGACAACCAGCCGTTCCGGATTGCCGCCAAGCGCGGCGCTCAGCGGGGCGAGCGGAAGGGCGTCGCCATCATCGGCAATCGGCAGGCTGACCCAGCGCACTTGACCTTCGTCGTCAGCGCCGCGCGCGGCCGTTCCCCACGTGGCGTGGACCCAATCGGTCAGGATTTTGCGGTCAACCCCGTGCCGCGCGTCCAGAATGAACAGCCGGTTCGCCGCTTCGGCCGGTCCGGTGGCTGGCAGGATCGCCGCCGAGGCCACGACCGCGTTCAGCCTGCCTTGCCTTTACGCTGCGACGCAGGTTTGGGTTCGGGTTTGGCGGGCGCTTTAGGGTTGGTAGCTGGCTTGACCTTGGGCTTCGTTGTCGCTTTGGCCTTGGGCACTTTCGCCGCCAAACGCTTGGCCACAGCTTCCGCAACGCTTTCCTCGGACTGACCCAGCGTGCGCAGGAACATATTGCGGACGTCGGCGACGTGTTGGTTAAGCCCCGACACTTTCCAACCACGCGTATCCACCGGCGGCAACACCGTGACGCGCACGGTGGCTGGGCGCATTACAAATTCATTCTTGGGTGCAACGTCGGTCGCATTATGAATGACGATGGGAATGATCGGCACTCCGGCTTGCATCGCCAGATGGAAGGCACCTTTCTTGAACGGCATCAGCTTGGGCGTCAGCGACCGAGTGCCTTCGGGCGCGATGACGATGGATTTGCCTTCGGTCTGGATTGCCTCGACCAACGGCTCCATCGCCTTGATCGCGCTCTGACCGTCGGCGCGATCAACGAACACGGTGCCGCCCCACTCCATCAGCTTACCCAGCACAGGAATATTCCTAATCTCTTTCTTGCCCACCCCGCCCATGTCGCGGCGGATGAGTTTGGCCATGATCATCACATCGGCCTTGCTCTGGTGGTTAAAAATGAAGACACAGGGGCGTGACACCCACAGATTCTTTTCGCCCTCAACTTCCAGTTCGACCCCGGTGATCGCGGTGGCAAAATCGCCGAACAGGCCGATCGAGAAATTCGCGGCCTCCCGCTGCGACCGGGTCAGCGCCCAGATCGGCAGCCCCGCCGCAAACGCGCCAACGAGCGAGCCGGTGGCATAGATGGTGCGCGCGTAATCGACCCAGCTGGGTGTCCCGCGGCTGGCAAAACGCTGCACTGGCCAGCCATTTTCCTCGGCAACCGCCTTGAGTTTCAGATTTGGGTTGAGTGGGCGCGGTTTGCCTACATGTTCAAGCAGTTCGAGATCGTCATCGCTGTCGGTATAGAAAAAGCTTTCATCAAGATCGAGGCCGAGTTCGGCGGCGAGTTCCTCCGCTGCCAGCACCTTGCCCTCGCCAAAGCACAATGGCTGGACGATTTCGCCGGTGAATTCCCCATTGTCACCGATTACATAGGCCGAGCATTTGACATGGGGAATGCCCAGATCGCGGGCGGCGGGCGCAATCTGGTAAATCGTGGCCGACGAGATGATTGCGACGGTATGGCCCTTGGCCTGATGCGCCTCGATAATCGCGCGGGTTTCGGGATAGATTTTGCGGGCGATATGCTTTTCGTAAAGCTCTTCGCCAAACTGTTCAAAACTGGCTTCATCGACGCCCTTCATAAATCCGGCGGCGGCGGTCATCAGGCCAGAGAAGCCCATATTGCCAAGACTATGCTGCGCGATCACATTGGCAGTCTCAACAAATTCCTCGACCGACATTTCACGGCGCTGAAATTTCTCGCGCAGCATGGCGGTCGCGGAATAGCCCGCGATAATGGTGCCGTCAAAATCGAATAGCGCACTAATATGCGCGCCGGGTTCCGATGCCAACACTTCTTCCAGATGCTTTTGCGACCCCGCCATTGCCCCCTCTTTCAACTATTATTATTTTGTACACAGTGGCAACAAACCGGAAGCTTGGGAAGGGGGTTAAGCGGATCTCACTCCGCATCCCCGCGCGGGGTCGAGGGGCATGTTGAGCAGCGTGAGAACCTGCAACGTCACGGCCTGGTTTTCGCGCCAGCACGCGGAATGTGGTCTATCAGGTAGCCAGGCCCGCAGCTTCGCTGGCCAGCGCCGCAATCCGCGCGGGATCCAGCGGCCCGGCAGGCACCACCCAACTGCCGCCAACGCACAGCACCGAGGGATGCGCAAGCCATTCAGCTGCGGTCGCCAGGCCAATGCCGCCGGTGGGGCAGAAACGCACGTCGCCAAAGGGTGCAGCAAGTGCCTTGAGCGCTGGCAAGCCGCCCGCCGCCATCGCGGGGAAGAATTTGAAGCGGTTAAGCCCCATGTCCATCCCGCGCATAATGTCGCCCGCATTGGCAGTGCCGGGCAGGAACGGGATGCCACTGGCCAGCGCGGCGCGGCCAAGCGGTTCGGTGAGGCCGGGTGAGACGATGAATTGCGCGCCTGCGGCTTCGGCCTCGGCGAGCATTGCGGGGTTCAGCACGGTGCCTGCACCGACAATCGCGCCGGGGACTGATTTCATCGCACGGATCGCCGCGAGTGCGGCGGGGGTACGCAGTGTTACCTCAAGCACACACAGGCCGCCCGCCACGAGCGCCTCGGCCATCGGCACGGCGTCTTCGACCCGGTCGATGACGATGACCGGGATGACCGGCGCGGTGCGCATGATGGTGTCGATACTATGCTCGCCCATAATATAAATCTCCGTGTGCCCGAGCTTGTCGAAGGCTGTTCTTTCTTGGCACGGGTAAAGAATAAGGACGACCCTTCGACAGGATCAGGACAGGCGAGGTAGAATTATACGATCATCTCCATCGCCGCCAGCATTGCGCTCCCGCCCTTTTCGGCCTCATCGGCGTGCAGCCGGAACAGCGTGAACAGTTCGCGCCCCACACCCAGCGCGGGCGGTGGAGCTTCCACCGGGGTGCGCGCGGCCCAGACGGCTGCGTTAACCAAAGCCGTCACCGCGCCATCGCGCGCGCAGATGCGCACGACATCGCCGTCCACCAACCGGGCGAGCGGACCGCCGCCCAATGCTTCGGGTGAGAGGTGGATGGCAGCGGGCACCTTGCCGCTGGCCCCTGACATGCGCCCGTCGGTCAGCATCGCGACCTTAAAGCCCTTGTCCTGCAGCACACCCAGGGCCGGGGTGAGTTTGTGCAGTTCGGGCATGCCGTTGGCGCGGGGCCCCTGAAAACGGATGACAACGATAACATCGCGTTCCAGCTCGCCCGCCTTGAACGCGGTCAGCGCATCATTCTGGTCGGTGAAAATCCGGCAGGGGGCCTCGATGGTCCAGCAGCTTTCGTCGACCGCGCTGGTCTTTATCACCGCGCGGCCCAGATTGCCGGTCAGCAGACGCATCCCGCCATCGGGGCTGAAGGGTGCCGCCACCGGCCGCAGCATTGCATCGTCTCGGCTCGTCACAGGGGCGGGCTGCCACGCCAGCCGGTCGCCGTCCATCATGGGTTCGCTGGCATAATCGGCCAGCGTGCCGCCGACGGTCAGGATGTCGCCGTGGAGCAGCCCCGCGCCCAGCAGCTCGCGGATCACATAACCGATGCCGCCCGCCGCGTGGAAGTGGTTCACATCGCCCGACCCGTTGGGATAGACGCGCGCCAGCAGCGGGATGACGCTGGACAACTGGTCCATATCCTCCCAGTCGATCACAATTCCGGCGGCGCGGGCAATGGCCGGGATGTGGATGGCATGGTTGGTCGATCCGCCGGTCGCAAGCAGCCCGATGACGGCGTTGACGATTGAACGTTCGTCAACACATTGCGCCAGCGGACGATAATCATCGCCGTCCCAGCCGATTGCGGCGACACGGTGGACGGCGGCGCGGGTCAGCGCCTGGCGCAGCTTGTTGCCCGGATTGACAAAGGCGCTGGCGGGGACATGCAGCCCCATCATTTCCATCATCATCTGGTTGCTGTTCGCGGTGCCGTAAAAGGTGCAGGTGCCCGCGCTGTGATAGGACGCGGCTTCGGCCTCGAGCAGCTCATCATCGCTGGCCAGGCCCTGGGCATAAAGCTGGCGGACGCGAACCTTTTCCTTGTTGGCAAGGCCGGATGGCATCGGCCCGGACGGCACCAAGATCGTCGGCACATGGCCAAAGCGCAAAGCACCGATCAGCATGCCCGGCACAATCTTGTCGCAAATACCCAGCAGCAGCGTGCCTTCGAACATGGCGTGGCTGAGTGCAATCGCGGTCCCCTGCGCGATATTGTCGCGGCTGAACAACGACAGGTCCATCCCCGCCTGTCCCTGCGTCACCCCGTCGCACATGGCGGGAACACCGCCCGCGACCTGCGCCGTTGCGCCGACTTCGCGCGCGAACAGCTTTATCTGTTCAGGGTAGCGGGCATAGGGCTGATGCGCCGACAGCATGTCGTTATAGGCAGTGACGATGCCGATGTTCATCGCGCCGCCAGCGCGGATGACGGGCTTGTCCTCGCCCGACGCCGCAAAGGCGTGGGCCAGATTGCCGCACGACAGATTGCCGCGATTGGTGCCGTGGTCACGCTGTGCTTCCATCAGGTCCAGGTAACGGCGGCGCGTGGCGGCGCTGCGCTGGATGATCCGGTCGGTGACGGCGGCGACGGTTGGGTTAAGGGTGGTCATATCGATTTATTCCCGTCTGTCCTGAGCTTGTCGAAGGACCGTCCTTTTCTTCCTCCTGCAGTTCAAAAGGAAGAACGACCCTTCGACAATCTCAGGGCGGACGGATGTTGTTTCAATTTTCATTGTCCTCAATCATGCCAGCTTGCACCATCGCGTTCAATCAATGCCACCGCAGCCGACGGGCCCCAGCTACCGGCAGTGTAATTTTGCGGGGTCATATCGACCGCAGCCCAGGCATCGCGGATCGAATCGATCCATTGCCACTGCGCCTCCACCTCGTCCCGGCGCACGAACAGCGTCTGGTCGCCAACAATGAAGTCGAGCAGCAGCCGTTCATAGGCAATCCTGCGGCGGCCCGAATCCAGATTGTCAGACAGCGACACGTCAAGCGGAACTTCCTTCAGCCGAATGCCATCGCGGTCGAGCCCCGGCTGTTTGGCCATCACAGTGACGCGGATATTTTCTTCCGGCTGCAGATTGATGATCATCCGGTTGGCGTTGAGCCGCCCTGCCCCCACGCGCGCAAAGATATTATGCGGCACGGGTTTGAACTGGATCAGCACTTCGGACCGGCGCTCTGGCATGCGTTTGCCGGTGCGCAGGTAAAAGGGCACGCCCTTCCATCGCCAATTGTCGATGAACGCTTTGAGCGCGACGAAGGTTTCTGTCTTTGACGCCGCCGCCAGCTCGTCGGCATAACCCTTGACCGCGCCGCCGTT